>Ga0179593_1662824_pt1 | contig 18957 bp, 15 predicted proteins | sample CZODoug2_1_08_16_FD_185931 | JGI IMG/M metagenome (GOLD analysis project Ga0179593, IMG submission 185931) | Vadose zone soil fungal communities from Angelo Coast Range Reserve, California, USA - CZODoug2_1_08_16fungal (PacBio error correction) | ecosystem: Environmental > Terrestrial > Soil >...
CACGAAGTCATATTTCGGGGAAAGGGGGGAAGGAATAAGGTGTCTACGGTTTGACCACCTAAAAGACAAGAGAAAAAAAAAAAAAATTTGAGGCGCGCCAAGAAAAAAAGCTAAAAAAAAAATCGGGGGGTGGGCGAGGTGAGGGGGAAAAAGATCACCGCCCATCTGGTATGCCTCGAAGAACTGGAAATGGCTCGCCCATTCCAGCGTCAGAGGCCAGCTCGCAAAGTCGCGAGGCACGAGACTAAAAGGGTCATAAAAAGAAGTCTGCCTTTTCGATCCGTCTGGGCAGGGCAGCGCAGGAAGGGGGGCGGTGCCGTGGGGGGGCGAGATCAACGGGAACTCAAATCTTATCGGGTATCGTTTTCGATCGGGGTGTGGTGAAAGCACGAAAGATAGAGAGTAGATCTAAAGGAGGGGCCTGGACTGAGGACCAGGACGTAGGGCTGCGGAAGACTGACCCGAGAGGAGGTCCGGTCTTCTGAAGACCTCAGAAGGAAACGAGCATCAATCAAAAAGAGGAAGGGGAAGGAAGCAATGACACTGAAACGGTTTGGCGGAGAACTATTCCAAGAAGGGCAGGCGGAAGAGAAAGGTCTGAGCAAAAAAGGAGGTAGTGAGGCCATTGGGGAAAGAGGAGTTCGTAAAACCGGGGGGAAAAAAAGAAACAGGGGTCTTCACTGGTAACGCGGGAAAGAGGTAAAGGCGTCGGCCGGGAACAGTGGAAGCACCTCAGATACCAGGGAAAGCAAAATCCCTAAAACCCTCTTTCAAGACTGCGCGAACGGTGGAATGTCGGCGGGATTTCCTGTATACTCGGGCAGCACAGCAGCTGCCAAAGGGAGAGGAAGCTCAAATGAAAAGAGGGGAAGGAACCTGATGCTACCAAAGGGAGCGACGGGAAACCAATAGCAGAGGAAATATTCCGGGACCAAAGGCCGCCAAGCTAAAAGGTCATGCTGCCGTCCACAGGTGGCTTTCTTCGCCGTGAGTCTCGGGCATCACCAGGAAAAGGTGGGAAGAGGGGACCTTGGCCTCGTGGGAAACGTTAAGAATGAGTGGCACTATAAAACGTACGCCGAAATCAAGTCCAACAGGGGAGGGTTGCCATCTACCACATCGAGTGTCCTTGTTTCTCATCCCCGGGGTCCGTCGTGACTGGGGGAGAAACTTCAGTTCGCGGTGCAAGAGCGCAGCGGGCAGAGTCAAAAAACGGAATCCGACGCAGAAGAGGGAAAGAAAATTTCACTCGATCCTTGGGGGGCTAATCCAAAAAAACCTGGAAGAAGGGAGCGCCGAGGGGGGAACGGAAAAGCGACTGATCAATCGCTTGAAATGGGAAGGGTGGACCCGAGACACGGGGGAGGGTAAGGTGAAAGAAGAGACCTGACGAGGGAGGGAATCCAGTCTGGATTTTAAAACCGGGCAGGTCTACTCTGAAGAGCCGCTGCAAGACGAGGCGGAACTGCTAAAAAGGGAAGGATACGAGCTACTGACGGGATGCCAGGGATCACACATAACGAAAGAACAAAAGGAAATAGGCCTGACAAGGGAAGGGAAAAAAAAACTCTCCGTGGGGTCGAGGTCGATCTGAACGGTAAAGGACGAACCTGGGGATCCGTGAGCGCGTGACCAGGGGGGAGAGAACCACAAGTGCCCCAGGAAGGTGTCTGCAGACCCCCAGGACGCGGATGGGGAGGACATAAGGGACGAGATAGGAGCGGGCACGGCAGAGGCTCCCTTTTGAAGATAAACTTCGCGACTTCATGAGGGACAGAGGTCGACCAGAGAACCAAAGCAACTCGAAGTTAAGGGGTAAGGGGTTATTAAAGCTCCCAACAAGTAGGGGGGAAGGGACCAAAAGAACATTCCAGTAAAGAAACGTGGGTGGAGGGGAGGGCAGAAACCCATGAGAAAGAAAAAGAAATAGTAAAGTCTCATCCCCGGGCAAGCCGCGCCAAGCGGGACGTAAAAAGCTAGACAGGAAGAGGCTGGGACCCACTTTTACTTGTGGGTCACAAAAGGAAGCGCCGAACCAGCGTCGTCCTCAAAAGTGGGATCCCCGCTCAAAAGGAAGTTGTGTCACTCCCGGCACTTGACGGTCTCAGGAGGGAATCCCAAGGGCCAGGGGGAATGCCGCGGAGACTTTGAAAGGGGGTACCTTTCCATGGGGAACGAAAAGGACCCAGTCCAGGGGACGTAGACGTCGTGAAAGACATTCTGCACCGAGTAGGCATAAGGGAAAGCCCGGAAAGAGGTCCCTTGACCCCAAACCGACCAGAGCGTAGAGGTAGTTTCCAGTCTGGGTACCAAGTGGTCTTTAGTTCACCTGCATTAAAAGAGGGAGGGGTCGGCAGGAAATCTGCTATCGACCCGGCGGGAACGGTAGGTCTGCGGGAAGACGCCCAAGCCCTTAGGAGGGAGCAAGAGTAGGGGATGAGGAAAAAACTGATAACAGACTGGCAAGTCTCAGCAAAGCGGAAAGACTAGTGCACCGCGAAAAGTCTAACCAGGAAACTAATACCTACTTCCTTAAGAAAAAATCCATTCCCCTCACCCACACTAATGTTGGGGAACAGGGGAAAAGGTGCAGACGTGCGTTCGGAGTGGAAAGTTGTTCGACAAAAAAAAGGATGCGGGAAGGGCCCACATTGTGTAAAAGGATTCAAAACGTGGGGCACCTGGGTACTGCCCGTCGAAGGAAAAGCAACGCTGACGCCGCACAGTTTCACAAAAAGCTTGAGACGGGGCGGCAAGAAGTCAACGAATAGCATCTTCTTTCAAGTCCGCAGACAGCAAGGGGAAATCGGAAGACCCTTGGAAAGGGTAAGAGAGTGCATGGAGGCCAGGGGAAAAATGCCGGGAAAGGCGAGTGGTGAGTGGGGGGTGAGAGAAACTCTTAGAAGAAGGGGGGGAAGGAAACAGCGCAAAAGTCGATTTCAGGGACGTGTTATTGGTTTTGGGCAGGAGGGGGTGCCACCCAAAGGGGTAGATGGGGAGACATAAAGCCGACCCCGGGAGAAGAAAATCCAGGGAACAGTTTGGAAAAACCGGGGAGCTAGGAAGGGAGAGGACGCAACTCTTATCAGCTAACACGAACTAGAAAATGGGGCGGCATAGAAGGGTATACGTCCAAGGCTCTCGGGTAGGTTCTTCCGCTAAACAGGTGGAAAAAAGAAAGTGTCCCTAAAAAGGTTGAGTTACAGATGCAGGGCTGAGAACCAAGCAAGAACGGGAAGAAAGATCAGAAGGGTCCGGAGGGCAGCCGAACGGCCGGGTAAGAGAAAACCGGCCGAAGGGCGCTGCTCAGCCAGGTCCAAGACGCTCCACGAGATAAACTATAATATCGGGGCAATCAAAAGAAGGAGATAACAACCAAAACTTGAAGAACAGGCCGGCGCGATCAGGGAAAGAAGACCCAACCTGCGGCCGATCCAAAAGAAAAAGAAACCGGTGAAAATGACTGATGTGGCTGAAAAGGGGCGAGTGGCCAGTAAGACGGAATTGCGAGAGGATCCGTTCGGCGAACGCAAAAATCTTTTGAAAAGGGGGGGGCTGTTCCCAGACAGGTAGCTCTCCCTAAAGACTCCGGGGGGGTGACAAAGAGAAGTAGAACGCGGGAAAGACGTCCCTGTCCCCGCAAAGGGAACTTCGAGCAACTTGGGGCCCTGCTGGGAAATCATCAACAAAAAGGATTAGATTCTATCTCCTTACCACTTCTTCCAAGGGAGTGGGTCTTGTGAAAGGGGTAAAAGAAAAAGGTCGTAGAGGTGGGTACCACTATCTACACTTAAGGGGGGGGAGAGACCGGTCTGGGATCAAAACCCCTTGACCCAGCATGGGAGGAGAAGGGGACCCCTCGAAAGGCGATCGGCCGTCAAGGAAGTGCAAAAAGGCCCAGGAGATGCACGATAAGGTGTCAAAGAGCGGCTGTCCGTCCGTAGAGGGGAAACGGCATTCTGGAAAGAGAATCTCCTGGGGGGGCAAGTGGTTGACGTGTGGGGGAGTATCATAAGGACGAAATTCGAATTAATCGGTTTAAACCAAGAAAAAACGCGCGGAGTAATCTCCAGGGGAGCGGCGGGGCTGAAAAGGAGGGACTCTATGGTACTTGTCTTCTTCGGATGTTCTGTGCGTTTAAAGTTCTGCAGTTTAGACAAGTAGGAGCCCTAACTCAGGCCTGCTGAACTCAAGAAATCCACCAAACCAAGGGATTACAAGGACCTGCAGGAAACCTAAAAACATAGAAGAACCTGAAGGATCCTTAAAGAGGAGACGTTCTTAGCACTCTTTATGATGATAAAACAGGGAGTCCAACCTGTCGTGAGAGGAGGAGGTCTGGCGGTTCGCTGGGAACAAACCCAGAAGAAAATTTACAACCAGTCACCAAAACTCAAAGATGAATCTACAAAGGGGATGGAAAGTATTGATGGGCCGAGATATACGCCGAAAACATTCATCTGGACCGTCAATCGTTATTCTTACATTGAAGTTCTCGAAGATGTCGTAGAGCGAAAATAATCCTCGGGAAAAAGGGACTGCTCCTGGGGGAATACAAGTCTCACGGCAATGGAGGTGAGGGGGGCTTTTAGGAGATGTGACTTCTTCATCTAATTCCCAAAACTCAGTTCTTGACAGTCCAAAAAAAGACGACACCAAACCCACACCCCACAAAAAACAAAAAAGAAAAAAAAAGAAAAAAGGTTGTGTGGAAAAATTAAAATTCCGCTCGGGGGGAAAAGTTCTACTCATAAAAGCGCACCGTTCTTGAAGAAAACATCGAGGGGACGTGGATGCAGGTTCGGCATGAAGGGGGCGTCTTCGTGGAAGGTTAACAAGAGGGGAGGCCCTAAAAAATTTGCCATTACTCATCTTAAATAAGCTACCAAAACGTGAGGTGGGGGGTGGAAGGCCGACTGAGCACGGAAAGTGCACCCGCTACGAAGGGGGAAAATTTCTATGGAGGGAAGCTCATCCTAACGTTCCAAAGGACGAAAAAAACACTTTTCCTAACAGAGTTCCATCAAGCTGCTTGAACCTGCAGGGAAACTAGACGAGAAAGGGGAAACAGAATCGACGCGGGAGGAATCCAGAGTCGGGGAGGGCTGGTTCTAAAAGGCAGGTTCGGAAGGAACCATCCAATACTGCTGCAACAGGACAACCGAAGTTAAGAAAGGCTACAGACTAAGCTTACAGGGTCACGAACATCACCTAAAGAGAGACATGAACGAGCAGGAGGCCAGGATAGGAAGGAGAAAAACGACCTGTATCTTTATTCGGGAGGAACATTCAAGGGATAAAATTGGGACATCTATTACTACCGCCAAGGAAAGGCAGACGCGGAATGGGCTCTCCAAAGGCCAACTCCCGTTACCCCGGGGTACAACCCCCATATCTGAAGGAGGAGTGAAGCTGGGAGCCTCTAGATTCTCTTAAAAGACGACGTTTGAGCAAAATCCATGCTTTGGGGGTAGAAGGATTGGCTCTGAAAAAAAACAGATCTAAAAAAAAAAGAAGTTCCGGTACATGTTATATAATCAAGAAAACACAAACCCAAAGAGGCTGTAAATATATATATAATTTACCGTAATGACGCGGCATTGGGGTCATCTTTTCTCCGAACCAATGAATTCTAATAAAAAACTCTGACAAATGCGCAGAAAAGCCAGGGGGGAAACGGGAGAAGAAAAAATACGCGCTCCCCAGAGGACGCAAGTCCAATGAGGGGTTTTGTAGACTAAAGTGTGAGACAATGGGGTCCCGCACACAAAGACCAAGGCTTGCGTCCATCGGGCAATTACTAACAGACGAAAAAGGAATTTGGAAAGAAGCCATAACTTACTTTCTCGGTCAGCTGGAATCAAAATCACCTGCGGGAATAGAGCGAAAGAAGGTAGGTGAAATGTAAGCCATGGCCAGCAAACCCGTCAGTAGCGACCGGAGAAGCTGTTGGGGGAAGAAGGCCGTTCGGGAGGTGGGGATTCCGAGGAATCTTTAAAACCTTCGACCGCAGCCAACGAAATCAGGAGAAACGTCGGCCGATTCCGCTCGGGGCCAGTTAGCCCGCTAAGAGGGGTAAACCGGCCTGGGGAAAGAGTTCAGGGGTAGGACCCTCACTTTTCTACCAGAGGTCAAACTTTATTGGGTTCTTAAGGAATGCCGAGGGGGGACCGGTAATCGGGGGAACGTAATCTCCGGATAGCGTACCGGCCACTGATCAACTAAAACGGTTGGCCGGGCGGGGAATTAAATCCGGAGAATAAGGAAAAAAACGTAAACTAAGAGGGACTCCATGGAGGAACAGAACTCCGGCAGACGTGAGGGTGGTCGTCTTGCCAATAAAGTATGGACGTGCAGTTCTCTATCAGTGTTTTTCTCGGTAACACGAAGGCCGGGCCGAGCCAGGCCCGGATGCCGAGGGGGGCCCTGATTGCTGCCCGCTTCTGGGAACCAAAAAAGGCTGGGGTCATTGGGGGGGAACGGGATTGGCGGCCAGCGAGGGGGTCCACCTCAATCAGAGGCGGCAGGAACGGACGATCACGGGGGGAGCCGATACTGCCCGGGTATTCCAGACAAGGAACCGTGCACGGGGGGAAAGAACCAGTTCTGTCGGGGGAGGGAAAAAGATCATAAAAGAAAGTCCACGAACGGGCGAAGGCAGGGGCCGGGGAAAAGTGGGGAAGGATAGTTTCTTTTTGCCTCAACAACTCGAGACTAAACCTGAGAAAAGGGGACCGGGAAACCCGGGATCGCAAGAAGGTCGCGAACGAGCGGGGGACACAAACCTTCAAAGAGAGGAGCAACGACATTATAAAGGCACATTAAAAGGTCTTTGTTGGGAGCACGCACCTAAAAGTTCATGGGTCCCTAGCTGGGTTTGGTGGGGGGGGGGAGCAGCAGGGCCGAGGAAACGGACTCGCCTGGGAGGGGGGAAATTCAGCACGTCCACGCAGAAAGGACGGAAAACTTCTCACCTGAAGAACCGCCTAAAGGGGAGATGCTCAAAAAACCCAGGCTATATCGCCCGCGGGCGGAGGGAACAAGAATGAGACCTGGGTCTCAATCGGCTAGAAAGAATTGGGTCCCACCCACAGGAGCACCAAAAACAGGGAGAAAATCATTCAAGAAAGGACGGACATACACTCTAGGACAACAGTGACGGAGAGTGCAGGGAGGCTAAAGGGGGGCCTGGACCAAGGCCAGGGGATCCGAGGGTTCTGAAAAAATGGGGAGATAAGAGAAGGGGTGACTGTGGGAATGGATCAAAAACCTGACGCGCCAAGACGTGGCGCAATCTTGGGGGGAAGAAAACTTCTCAATCGTCGGGATGGGAAAAAAGGTACCCACAGTAAATCGAGAAAGAGGGGGGGACCGCTCTGATCTAGAGAAAAAACAAAAACAACTTAGAGGATGGAAAAAGGAGGAAGCCGTTGGCGGTTTTCCGGGTCGTGGAAAAGTGTGTGCTGGGTTTGCGAACTTTGTCTACGTAAAAAAAGCATGTTCAAGGAGAGGGGCAACTTAGGGCGCTAGTATGATCCCAAGCAAAAAGTGAACAAGCTTTTAGTTCTCCGGATGACCGAAGAGGGGGGAAAAGGCAATTACTATCAAACCATAAAGACCAAATCACAAGGGGTGTCCAACGGACGGAGGGGGTCCGGCCGCGCAGGCCCAAGGACGTGAAAAGTCGGCAGAAAGTTGACCTTTTGGTAAGGTGGGGGGGAGAAGGATCCACATCATATGTCAAGAGAAGCTCTCTGAATTAAAAGGAAGGGAAGAGAGAGGGAGGTACCTTCGGGAAGGGTAGACCCTGCGTGTACGACTTGCGGAAACGGGGAAAAGGTCGTTTACTTTCCTGAAAGCGTAGCAACTAAATCTTACCCGAAGAAACCGAAGACACTATGAACAAAAAGGAAGAAGGAACATAAAGAACTTTTGACGTGAGCAAAAGACGAAAAACAGCCTAGTTCGAGGAAGGGTGGAACGCGGAGTTCACGAAAGTCATATCAAAGGGAACCGGTACAGGGAAGGAAGGCGGGAGGCGTCCTTTTGCAGAAAAAACAGAACGTTAAAACTAGGAAAAACCACCGAGGGAAAGGGTCCAAGCGCACGGCGTGGACGTCCGGCGATGTATGGAAAATGGAGATCAGGGCCGCATCAAAATTCTCGCAAGGAGTGCTACATTAATAAGGACAGGTCAAAAAAGATAGGCGCGCCAACGGGAAAGGAGGACGGACGCCCAAAAGGAGATCAATTCTTGCGCGGGGACGGGACATCTCAAAGGGCGGGCGTCAGAATTTTCAGAGTCGAGAAAAAGGGGAAGGCAGATCAAGGGGCAAACCTGGATCGTTGGAACTGGGACCTCGGAAAGGGCCTTAGTAAGGTCCGATAAAAACGGAACTAAAGGAAAGGCAAACTGACGGTGGCAAAGAGGACACGCTACCGGAGGGGGACAGGGGGTCGGCATGCAGGGGAGTTATGGAGGACCGGGGGAGGGAGGGGGGAGCGTGTTAGACTACACGGAAGAAATAAGGGAACTTGATTGCAAAAAAGGTGAAAACTGATCAATCGTGAGTTCACACAAGGAACTAAATGCCCAATTCGAGGAGCTCAGAAGACCTACTAAGGAAGGAATTCTGAGAACGAGTCATAACCCTTCCAAGAAGGGAGGATCAGGGGAAAAAAAAAAGGGACTAAGGCCCGCGAGGGAAAAGAAAACCTCGACGAGGAAAAGGTCATTTGCGTCACCTGAAAGGGAGACGGCGAAGGCCGCTCCGGATGAGGAACGAGGAGGAAAAGCCTCCCAAAAGAGAGAGGAGATACGTGACGAGATGACATGGCACAACAGAGAAGACAGTCCTGAACCAATTAGAGAGAAAAAAGGGAAGGATCTGAGGGGAAAAACAAGGGAAACTTGATGGATCACAAAAGGAGACGCCCTTGTGGGCCGGAGGGGCTATGAGCCAAAAAGAAAGGGGAGCCAAAAGTAAAGGCCTGGTCCATACCAAAGACCTAAAATACTGGCCTGTGGAAAATAGCTCAAAGGCTAAGAGGGACACGCCGGGAATGCAAACCGGGGGGAACGGGGAGGATGGGCGTGAAAGGCATGGGTCTGGAGAGGGAAAAGTCTACAACACCCAGAGAAGTGCTTAAAGTGGCTCCTAACAAACCAAACTGATGGGGAAAGGAATATATAACATGAAAAAAAAGGGGGAGGCCTGGGGGGGAGAATCTGGTCAGAATCAAACCAGCATTAGGGGGAAAGGGAAAAATCAAATCTCTCGCTATACACCGTGCCGTTCACAGGAAAGAGGGGTTCCCGTGAAGAGGATTCCGATAGGTTGTCGAGGAAATCCCCGGGGAACTTGGGGAGTGAACCCGGGGGGAAGCAGGAGCCGGACTCAAAGGATTCTAGGGACCAGGGGCTCCAACCCAGATTGGAGCGGAATGACGTCGAGTGGAAACAAGACAAGAGACTGGGTCAGCCTGAAGATTAAGGGCTTCGCGTAGGGTTTTTCAGGGAAATGCCTCCGGGAAGTAAGCGGGGGGGGGGGGGGGGGGGGGGGGGGGGGGGGGGGGGGGGGGGGGGGGGGGGGGGGGGGGGGGGGGGGGGGGGGGGGGGGGGGGGGGTGGGGGGGGGGGGGGGGGGGGGGGGGGGGGGGGGGGGGGGGGGGGGGGGGGGGGGGGGGGGGGGGGGGGGGGGGGGGGGGGGGGGGGGGGGGGGGGGGGGGGGGGGGGGGGGGGGGGGGGGGGGGGGGGGGGGGGGGGGGGGGGGGGGGGGGGGTGCGGGGGGGGGCGCGGGGGGGGGGGGGGGGGGGGGGGGGGGGGGGGGGGGGGGGGGGGAGGGGGGGGGGGGGGGGGGGGGGGTATGGGGGGGGGGGGGGGGGGGGGGGGGGGGGGGGGGGTGGGTAGGGGGGATGAGAGGAACGGGTGGGGGGGGGGGGGGGGGGGGGGGGGTGGGGGGGGGGGGGGGGGGGGGGGGGGAGAGGGGGGGGCGGGGGGGGGGAGGGGGGGGGGGGGGGGAAGGGGGGGAGGCAGGGGGGGGGGGGGTAGGGGGGGGGGGGGGGGGGGGGGGATGGGGAGGAGAGAGAGTTTGAGGCGGGATGTTACGGGAGTGGGGCTGGTGCGTGGTGGCAGAGGGACGCCTGACCGAGGGGAGGTGAAGGAGAGCAGTCAGACTGAGGAAATGGGACTGATTGTAAGGGGTTCAGAGCAATGGACTCATGGAGAAAGTCATGGGAGAGGGGGAGGAAAGGGGGTAACAAAGGGTGATAGGGGGATGGTGGGCTTAGATACTTAAGAAACTCAAGGGGACCCACCTCTAGTAGAAAATATGGGGGTATTTACATCTCGGGTGAGGAGGAATGTCAGCGGTCCAGCGCAGGCAGAATCTCTTTACAGTAGAGTCGGGCCGATCGCTAGAGACCCGAAGGGCCCGGGGCGGGATGTAGAGGCGATGAAAGGGAACGTGTGAGCGGGTGAACTTAATCAGATATGTAGTTCCAGGCAAGGGGAAGACTTAAAGTGTTGGGAGTTGAGAAGAGAGGTGTACGACTAGTTGAACTCGAAAGAACCGGAGACCAGTACTACGACCGTGGAAGACCCAAACTTCAGAGCGAGGGTGTCGCGGGAACGACAAGAAGGGTGACGTGATGTTATGGATTTATCAGGGTGTATGCCACTGGGCCTCTTTCACACTTGACCCGGGAAGTCCAGATGGGTGCACAGAAAGAAAGGTCTTCTGACCGTACTTCAGAACGAGAAAATAAGGCCACGCCTTTAGGGAAAGGCTGCGGCCATCGCATAGACCAAGATCAGTAGAGGGGCAGAAGGTCACGGAAGAGCAACGTTGGGACCAAATGCAAGGTCTTGGCTATTGTCAATTTGAGGAGTGTTCCTTTTACGAGGCCGTGCGGTTCAGGCCAGTAACATCCGGCCATCGAGCCTACATGAAACATGGGTAAGTGGAAGGTGGGAAAGCGGTGGCTGGGAGAAGGGTGTCACCGGTATGCGGGATTTGTAATACATAGGCCGAACGCAAAGAAAGTCACCGAGTCAGGGGGGAAAGAAACGGGAGTGTAGAGCGTAGACGAAAAATAAAAAACCCTGTGTCCCTCATGGGGGGGGAAATCATAGTAACAATAAGTATGAGTACAGCAGGTGCAACGATGGGGAGGGTCTGCACTGTTACGCTCACACCGGGGGTCACTTGACCTTGGAATAGAGTGTGGGGGGGGGGATTGGTCAGGTGCCGGGGGCAGGGGGGACGATCTCCGCGAACGAGGGAACAAAACAGTTTCTTACCGAGAAGACGGTTCAGAAAGCCGGCCCAAGGGACGATCGAATCCTAAGAAAGGCCACCTCGCAAATTCCCCAAAGGCGGCCAGAAACACTCTGGGAACCGAGAAAGGCCGGAAGGGCTCGAGCTAGGAACCCCCCCCTCACACTAGAGCCGAAATGGCTTCGGGGCAAGAAAACCTGAATGGCCGTGAGCACTTAAAATCTAGTCTACACCTGTGCGAATCTTGGCACCTAGAGAATCTGGGTGGCTTTCAAAGGACCGACTTTTACAAAAGCTCGCTTGTTCCAGGAGAGGAGGAAAGAACATCTGTGCACAAGGTTGCTGGAATCACATGAAAAAGACGGTCCGCCCCGAGAAGATCGGGTACCACGTGTCTATGGGTAAGACAACCCGTTCGGTCACGAGGGACCCCGAACAAGGGTCCCTCAAATTGCCTGCGAGCTATCGTCAACGAACCAAGAAGTCTTCTGATTCCCCTAGCGGGGGGAAACAGCCTGGAATGTCCTTCTGGTAAGTCAAGTGAGAAACCGCGAAGGGGTCGAAAGTCGGGGGGGCTTGTACCAGGCTCAAAGTCTTTAGGCGACTTTAACTGTGAATAAAAACACAGGAAACACAGATTTAGGGAACCATTCACCTAACTTACTGAGGGAATGAATGGGTCCTGGTTAAGCTATGCCCTTGCGAGAGGCACAGTCCCTTGTGTCCGGAGGATCATTAATAGGGGAAAGGACATTGCAGTGACAGATCGCTCCTGGCATAAAAAACATGACCTGTGGTTTTTGGAGCAGTGAAGACACCGGTCTGTTATAATGGTCGAGAGACGAGGGCCGTGAAAATAGAAAAGGGGGGACGGGCGAGGAAATTGTTTCGACCACCGTTGAGTGCTGCGGCCCGGACGGGCACAAAACAGCGGAGGGGACGTGCTGCCAGTTTACATCGTGAAGAGGGAGCCAAACCTCCCTAGGGCCCACTCCAAAGGTGGGGACCAATGAAATGAAAAGGGGTTTATCGGGGAAAAACAAGGAAAAAGAAGAGATAGGAAAACCTTCCAGTAACGGACGAATTCTTACCCTCACGGGTAGTACCCGTTATGACCGGCTAAAACCGGCTCCAAACCTTCGAGGGATAGAAAGGGAGCGGCGTTCAGAAATCAGGGAAGAAACACATCGACGGTCTTTGAACCCTGAAAAAAGAACAACACCTCTGATCACAGAACCCGTCTTTAAGGCAAAGCACGGAATAACGAAGACACGGCAGCTGACCACGTCAGTGCGGCATAAACAGGCACATCAGCGGACTGGAAAACTTGCTTGACTTGCAGACCACCGGTCTTCAAAACTGCCCGCCTGGTCAGGGGGTACTTCGGAAATGGGGACGGCAAAGCTCAGGACAATGGGAAGGCGAATCTTTGAATTCTTCGGGACGGGAGTTATAAATGTCACCAACTTATGGGAACCTGTTCTAGCAGTGACAATAATGAGGGGGCCGGTAACAGTCTACGCCAGTGGAAACAAGTGAGGGATTTTTACACAATTTTCGTAAAAAAGGGCTGGAGGTGAAGCTTCGGCGCGGAAAGACAAAGAAGTCAAAGGCCATCGAGGCGATCGAACCTGAGTTCATTCCCACGGAGATTAGATTTTCACCCAGAAAGCGAAATTCGAGGAGGAGTCAGCATACCTACAATGCCGAAGGGGAATACGCTATTTCCTGGAAAATACGGCTTCACTCAATAAGGACCTTGTGAACGCAAGGAACTGCACTCGATGGACATCGAGGTGAGGAAGAAGATTAGTGGCGCTGGTCGACCTTAGTCTGAACTAGGGAAAAGAAATGCTGAGCGCTGCCGACTCTAGTCAGAAACGTACAAGAGAAGACTTTAGGAGGGGGAAAGGGAACGAATAAAAATAATCGAGCGAACTAGGAGCTTAAAGAAGATATCGTAGACATTTTGGTAAGAGGACTAACCAGGGGGGAGAGGGAGAACCGTCGAGAAGAGCCGGGGAGAAGTGATACAGGATGGACCAAGGCAAAGAACCCAGAATTGGGAAAAAGCTTTGTCGACAAAAAAAAAAAACACAACCAAATAGACGGAATCGTAGGTCAGACGAGGAATGCTATAGCAGAGGGAAAAATCAAAGAGGGAGCCCCGGTTGGACGTCTCTTTTGTGCTGACGCTTGAAATTAGCTACCAGATAGCGAAGTCGGGGATATAGGACAAACAAGAAGGGAGGGGGGAAGGAGGAATAGAGAGATAAAATGCCGCAACCGGAAACTTCACTCGAGGGACATGGTTGGTCTAAGGAAAAATGATAATCAAAGGGGGAGAATAAAAGTCACGGGGGTGCCTCGCCGATCGCGGGCCCTATTAAAAACTACTAGGGAACAAAAAGGGTTGTTACCGGAATGTTGTAGAGCCATTGGAAAGCCGACACGGGGCCGAAACCCACGTCTTCCCAAACGGGGACTCCCTCTGGGAATAGTGGGGAAACAGGGCAATCACGATTGACGGTCTCATGAGCTAAAAGCACCTGCCCGTGAGGATCTGGGCTGCGGAGTATTGAAGGGCCGGGGGGAACCAGCAGTCTTAAGACCCGTACGTCCGGTGAATAAGAGGCGTGGCCTCGGTCGTCCCAAGGAAGGAATTCGCGGGCCTCTGTAAAAACCGGAAAAGCCCCGCACCTCGGGATGAACGACCGGGAGTGTAGATCCGCGGTCCAGGATCGGGGTAACCCGTCACTTAGGAGCTGAAGGCAGTCCGAGGGCGTCCCGAACGGGGATCAGGAAAAAGCGAGAACGTATCAAGTATCCGGGGTCCCTTTAGATGAAAGAGAAAAGATCGAGACAGGTTCGTCAAGGAAGACACAACAAAACCTGGCGATCGTCAAGAAAACTGGTGCCTCTGACACGCATAATAACACAAGTGGGGACGAGGGAAGGCCCCAGGGAGGGAACTAACACGGCCGCCGGAACTCTTTGGGGCTTGGAACATTACGAAGGTGTATCCTTGTTGGAGCGGCAACGAAGATGGCCAAGGGTTCCAAAAACGAGGCCATGTCCCAGTCCCACGTGTCATATTAGAATGCAGAACTAGACCAAGAACTCTGCACCTGTGTGCCATTGAAGTGATCTGTCGTCCAGCTCCGTAAAAAAGCAGTATTAAGGCCTCCAAAAGGGACGGAAAAATGCAATGGGGGAACAGGGGTAATCGATGTTGATGGAGTCCGCCCGTGCACGGGGAATCTGCCGCTGCTTAAAATTGACTCCCAGAGAGTCAACGGACGTAACGAAAACCTGCCGACAGTTTCGTGACGGTGCAGGCTATGTTCCCGGTAGGCTGCGGGCGCCGAGGACTGAAGCCGAAGCATCACCGCCATACAGTGTGGGGGGGACCGAATACTAAAACTGTAGGAAGTCGTGAGAAAATTTAAGAACGAAAGAGTATGGGAACCGCATACGTCGGTGAGAAGGGCCAGCAGGCTCAGGGGGCCTGTTTCTTGCCCCGAGCAGAAAAAGGGGGGTCCCAATCCTGGTTGGGGGGGGTGGAAGGGGGCAGGCAGGCCGAGGCGGGCGCAAACGCCGCGAGAACGGCCAAGGAACTTTCGCACGGAAGTAAAAAACGCACCGAACGCGGGGTAGCGGGGGGGAATTGCCCAGAGGTAAAGCTCGCAGATGGTCCTTCCAATTTACGCCCACGCGCTCTGCAATGAACCGTAGAAGGATGGGTAAGGCGCTCTATCTAGCCCCACAAAACCACAGACGAACACAGGAAGCAGGTGGGTCAAAATACGGCCTACCACGAACAATCCGGCGCTTACAAGTTCAAAATGGCACGCACGGCAAACGGGCGAGAAACTTTCCCATACTCTTAACAACTGAATGATTTTTCGAGAGCTAAGACCTATGGGTCATCTTTGGGAGGTAGCCCAGAGCCGCTCGCCCCATGCCCCGACGCTCGGGGGGGACAGAAAGGGGGAGACGGAAAATACAAGCGAGGGGGGTTCCTCTGCCGGCCCCCCAGGAGGAGTGGCACGGGGTGGTTTTTTGTGGTTTGGGGGAAAAAAAACATCTAAGCAAACAACACCAAGGGAGGAGTATTGACAAGAAAAGGAAGATCAGCCGGGCAAAAGACGTTTCTCGTCTACGGTTCTGCCGAAAATAAACCGCGGCTAGTCAGGGGTCCCGAAAAAAGCGCCACGTAGGCTCTCAGTAGGGGCGGAGGCATTTAGGGCTTAGCTGTCAGACAAATCCGGAAAGATAGGGGGCATGTCCAGAGGCCATGGGCCAGCATGAGACCGAAATCTGGTCTAAAACGAAGGGTTGTAACTGGGGGGGGGCGAGTATGGCAGGAGGCATCGGCAAAAGCAGGGGAGTGGCCGATCGCGCCGGTCTGGTCTGGGGATGGGGATATATCAAACAGCACGTCAAGGTCGACTGCAAGGGGCTAGAAATCGAAAGGACGGCGAGCGCAGGCTGACATTCGGTAATGGTAAAAAAAATCCAACGTCTAAAGGGTAAGTGCACATCTTATTGGAAGTGAAGAAGGGGGATCTCGGCGACGCCGCGAGTTGCTTCGAAAAAAACTCACAAAGGTTATGACCATTACAATGGGGGGCCGAAACCCTGAAACCAAAGAGAACTGGGACGTCTGCCAGGCTGCGGGAAAAAAGAAGGGGCGAGTTCGAGAACTTGGAAACTCTTAGGATCAACTCTTCTAGAGAAACCCGTCCCACAAAAAACGGCGCGTCTATTAGAAGAAAAATAGACGAAAGGGACACATCGCCAAAAAACTATTCACGGAAAATTCATGAAGCCCGGCTTGGACGCGTCTAAGATCGAAACGCCCTCACCGCATCATGAAAGGGAAAGGGAGGCCCGGCCAAGAGGGGCTTACCTGAAACAATGGTCAGGGAAAATAGGCGGACAAATCGTCATTCTTAGACAAACTATAGTCTGGACAAAAAAAAAAATCAAATGCTTCTGCGACGTACGTGCGGCCGAATGGGATCATCAATAAAGGGAAAACAAAAAACCAAGCTGATAGGGTTTAACCTGGCATGTGGTGCCTGGAAAAATCTACAACTGCAGAAGAAGAAAGGACCAAAACTGGCGGGGCCAGCGACAACATACTCTGCAAGCGGGGGGTCAAAAAAAAAAAGTCAGCAGTTGTTAGAAAAAAGCTGGAGCGTGGGAAGGGGGCGACAGCGAGGCGATCCGCACGGCCCGGGATTGGAGCCTTCAAACAGAATCGGGTATTAACCCGCAACTAAACGGATCAGGAGCAAGCCGAAAACCGGGCCGCGAGTGAAGCAAAGCGACGGCCGAACTCACGGGAACCTCCCTGAAGGAATTAAATGCCGGGTTGAACCGGCGCGGCAAAAAAAAACAACCGAGACAGAAGGTCGGGAGATGGAGACTAGGCGGTCGAAAGGAGGAGGAAGCCGAGCCGCGCCGAATTCAGAACCTTCTCCGCGGCTAAAAAGACCAAGGAGGAAAGGGGCAGAAACAGGACAAAAGGAGAGGAACCCAGAAAATGGAGCTCAAAAACGTAAATACCGGGATGGGCCTAGAAAGGGGCCTGGGTTGTCTTAACAAAGTGCGATCCTGGGGAGGGTCTAGAAAGAGATGTCTAAACAAAAAGTTTCCCAGGAAGGTACTCGACAAAAACAATCAGGGAAAGGAGGGAGTGGAAAACAGTCGGCGGAGTCGGAGGTCCACTAAAAATAAGGTTTTTAGTTGGAGTTTTGGCAAGAGGAAGTGACGTCCTTAGGGTGGAGAGTAATTCGGGGAAAAAGAGAGAACCAGCGCGAATTTCGGTAGGGGGGGGAGAGACAAATAACCGATGAGGAGGAAGAGGTCGGAACTTACGCCTGGTTGGGAATCATGGGGAGGAATCATACGCCCATTAAAATGCGAGAAAAAAATCAAACTTAAACCTGGGGGGGCATAAAAACCTGAAGGTAAACAGGATATTCAACCGGGAAAGCCGATCCGAAGGGGGGGGTGTCGAGGAAACGCGGGGAAAAGGGTGGTGAAATTTGGACCAAACCCACCTGAGCACACCCAGGAGGTAAGACTCAGAGCCCCCCCCGGAATTGGGGACTCGGGAAAATCACGAACGGTTTCGGAGATCTCCAAGATCTTGGAGAAAGAGCTTTAATTTCGTAGGGAGGTGTAAAACCCCGTGGAATTTCCACCAAACGTACAGTAAGCACGTAGGGAGGTGGAAATCCGGTGGAAGGACTGGTAAGGCCGGATGCACTCCTCGAGCAACTTGAAAAGAGAAAACCATAGTGCGTAAACCGCTTAAAGGAGGGAAAACCGTGCCAGTTCGCCGCGAGTTCGACAGGAAGGCGTGTGATGTCTGAGCCCTCCGAGCGTAGTCAAAAGTGAGTGCTGGAAGCGGACCAACTCGAAGTGGCCGGGTAGTAGTGAAATTCATCATCTATTAAGTTACCGCAGTCCTGGAAGACGACCCGGAAGGGAAACGCGAGAAAGGAGATAACAACTTAACACTAAGAAGGAAACCACACCGGAGGACGTAAGAACAAGTTCCGCCACATAGTCAGACAAGACCATTGGGGGGATGAGTGAGTACGATGAGGGAAACTGTTGGTCTCTGAAGAAATAAGATGTGGGGAAGTTCAAGGAAAAACCAGCAAGCATGTTCAATAAAAAAAAAGGTTCCCGATTGGGGTTCTAAGACCACGGTAGCCGGGTAAGAAATCAACTCGCGGCACATTGAAAGGGGGGGGTGTTAAGCTGGTCTTCAGCACCGAAAAAAGGGGGTCAGAGGGGCGCAATCCTCCTAGCCCTTTGGGGAACGGAAGCCAATTCACAGGGGACCATGTTCGCATGGGAAAATGGAGAAGGGCCTGGTCCCAGGAATGATTGTGCCAGAAGTCTACGACGCCACGCCCAGCGATGCCTTTGCCGTGCCCGAATGTGTGATGCGCTTCACCTTTCTTCGGTGCTTCAAAAAAGGAAAGCAGAACCAAGCGACTGGGGAGAAAAACAAAGGGAAATCTCTTAAGAGCGCATAAGCGATAACTCTCGAATAGGGGGAAAAAAAAAACAGCATCCGCCATCAGGGGGGGCGATCTGTGTCAAGGGGGGTGTCTGCCCTAAAAAAAATAAGTGGCAATGGGGCCTCCATTGGTTTGGTGTATTTAGTTACAGCATAAAAACCTATGCGGGGCTGTTAAGAACCCCCCCGATATCGCGTAGGGACACGGTCAAGGCGGGGGAACCTTAAGGCCTCAAAGACACGAACGGCTGTCATCTAGCTAGGTCAGCTCGCGGGCCTCGTCTAAAGAAGCAACGCTTCGACAGAGATGGAACCGCTGCTTACGAAAAAGCTATAGAATCCCAAAAAAAAAGGAGACAAAGAGGCCCTGCCTGAAAAAGTTGTCAATCCACGCTGAATGCGAAGGGTTAACCGTAAAACCGTTTAAAAGAGATACAAAAACCGGGGGAGACTTTCCCAAGAACTTTAAAAGGAAGGATATGGTCGTCCTTTTCGGAGAATTAAAAACAAGGGTCACGGTCTTAATCAGAAAAGAAGTCCCTACGTAACTCTTATTGGGGGACACCAGACTGAGGGAAGTCCGGTCTCGGTCCGGCCCAAAAAAGCCGACCCTCTTAGAAATTTACAAAAAAGT
>Ga0179593_1723877_pt1 | contig 18956 bp, 18 predicted proteins | sample CZODoug2_1_08_16_FD_185931 | JGI IMG/M metagenome (GOLD analysis project Ga0179593, IMG submission 185931) | Vadose zone soil fungal communities from Angelo Coast Range Reserve, California, USA - CZODoug2_1_08_16fungal (PacBio error correction) | ecosystem: Environmental > Terrestrial > Soil >...
TGGAGAAGGAAAGCCCGGACTCCTCTTACTCAGATCCTGGGTAGAGGAGACGACCTTGAGGGGGGGAAGAATACCAAAATTCTCGATTTTGCCGTAAAACAACAGAAGGGGGGGTCAAAGGAAAAAAGTCATTTCTCGGGGATCCTACCCGTATAAGAGAAAATCCCACTTCCGGCGGAGGAATTCAGGACGATCCTACAGGGTTCTCGTGGTCCCAGAAAGACTTTCTTAACAGTTTTTCAAAGAGGTTTCGTGTTGTATTGGACCGATAAAGGCCTAAGGAGAAGCTCGGGGAGGGTCTTCAGAGGAATCTCTTCTAGAAGAACCAGGGGGAGAATCCATCGACAAAACTTCTGGGGGGAACTCTATATCGAACCCAGGCTTCTTAGTACAGTCAGGCATTTCCCCTCCTCAAGAGAAGAAACTTCCTTCGGGAGCTCTAGGCAGGAATAGTCAAGAGGTGGGGGAACAATGCATTCCTCCTCCCAGGGCTTTTCCCCGATGCCCTTCTTTCCAGAGCTCATAGTGCCTGGAGGCAGGCGTCTCGCGCCGGGGTTAAAAAAAGGGTAAAAAATTTCCGTAACAATTTCTTTCCGCGGTGGTCTCTTAATACGAGCCTTTGGCGGCTCCCATAAGGCGCTGACGGCAAAAATGGGGAAAAACCTTTCGGGGCTGGACGACGCATCTATCAGTGGGGGGCTCCCTCAGTAAGCGGTCCGATCCGGAAAGATCTCGAAAGAGGAAGCTGATGACGGTCGTTCTAAAGAATCTCTTCATTTGAAAAAGAGCCACGAGGGCCGGAGAAGCGTTCCCCGGGAGCTCGCCCCAGAAGGGAAACTGCTTTTCAAAGAGGAAGCATTTGAAGACAAAGGTACTTGGAGTCGAAAAAGGGCCTTCCAGAGCCGGGGGGGAAAAGGGACCTAGCGTCTGGGGAAAACACAATCTCTTCGGGCACTGAGAGGATTCAAAAGTCACCAGATCGCAGCAACGGCAAGTGAGGACCTGGAAAATCTGGCAAGAATCGTCCCAACTAGGGGGACTGGATTTGGGGGGGACCGCTCGGGAAAAAAGTTCCAAGGAAGTTCCCGGGGAAGACAGCTATCACACTCCTGAAAAAAAAATGTCCGGTCTCTAGCCTCTATTTCAGGAGAAAGCCGTGGGAGGTGGGCATAGGGGTAAAGAGGGGGAGAAATAAGTTCGTTAGGACGTGGAGGGGCTCCGTTTTCACCCTGGTAGAGAGGCTCCTATTTCTGAACGGAACTCTCCTCTTCTACCTTTCAGAGGGAATCTTTTTCAGAGGGGGTGTCGAGGAAAGAAAAAGGTTAGAGTTCCGTTGTGTGAAAGAGGACCTGACATTAACTTGGCCTTTACTCAATTAGACCAAGCTCGAGAGCCGAGGCTTTCGAAAGGAAGGCCTTTCGAAGGTGACGTCATCTTTTGGAAGACCTCAGGTATGGTTGTAAAGGACGGAGAGGACGTATTGGGATCAAACGGCGCAATTTGTACATTGCTTCCCTGGAGGAGGGTCAAGACGAGTGGGCCGCCAGAAATCAGGAGAATTCCGTTTCAAGAAGGAGCGGCGGCCCGAGAAAAAGGGCACGCTTTTCATAAGGAGGAGGACAGCACCCCCGGTCGGCAATACAGCTTGTGGTGGGAGTAACCCTTATTGATGGAAACGTGTAGTCGAGGGGGGGTTTTTCGTGGGGGACATGCAGCCGATATTACAGAGGCTTGGGGGGGGGTGGGCAACCCTCCGATCTATTGGGGGGGGGAGTAACACTCAGCAAGGAAGAAGACCCTACCTCGAAAAAGGAGAGCTCTGACATGGGGACTGCCACAAAAGCAGAAAACGGCAGGAAAAAAGGTATTACTTTCTAGGCGCAAAAAGCCGGCCGTCCAGGGAAAGGGGGACGTCTTTTTTCTGGGGGAAGATAACTACCTCTTTTCTCTGGGGAGGTCGGAAAAACTGACCCGAAAACTCTCGACTTGGATCCTCCTCCTACTAACCTCTCCAGCGACTGGCCTGATACCTTTCCCGCAGCCCGGAGTCTTCTAACTCATTTGGTGATTTAAAAATCCTAAGAGGACTTCCTCCGGTTCCTCAACCCCTTAGCCTCTCTTGCGTTACCTCTCAAAAAAAAGTCGTCGGTTCTCCCATAGGGCTTGGGGTCCCTCAAGACCTGTCAGCGTCTAAGAAAAACTCTCCCTCCCGGGCTTCCAGTCTCATAATTCAAAGAACTGCGAAATGGAGCTTCCCGGAGCTCGACTCGGGAAGACATTACTAAGACACCGAAATACCCCCTTGGCACCCACAGCCTGCGAGAACCGTTCGAAAGGGAAACCTGAGCGACCTCTCTTGGGAGTCAGCAGGGGGAGCTAGAACTATGGGGGGGTCCGATACCTATGCTCCTAAGGCCCTTCAGAAGAACTCTAACGAAACGGATCTTTATGCTATAATCAGGAAGGAAAAAACGTCCCTCTCTGGATTCGTCCTGTAAAGGTCTTCACGCCATTGACTACATCGGGAGCTACGTAAGGGAACTATTCTCTACTCGCGTAAGGTTAACCGGGGGGTTCAGGTAAAGCCCCCTCAAAAAACAAAAAAAAAAGAAAAAAAAAAACCCACAAAAAAGAAAAGAAAAAAGGAAGTGGGGGGGGGTAAAAAGTAGAACTCTTTCAAAGGCTTTAAAAGTCATTGGGAGGTTCTTTTTTTCTGGAATCGGCGCTTTCTAGTGGAAATCTGAGTCTCTCTCATCCTACTTAAATGTGAAGGACTCGTGGGAGGGCCTAGGGGGCCTCTGTCTGCAGGAATCTCGGATCCTGGGGCGGAGTAACGGAGCGTCTTCCCGGATTCTATTAAGTCCAGAGAGGGGATCCTCCGGGCCGGAAAATCATCCTCGAGAAGCCGGATCCCTACAGACTAACTTTGGGGAAACAGGAGTATGGCTCGTCGTTAGCGCAAAAAAACTTCCTCTCTCCGAAAGTTCCGGGCGTTACCTAAAAGTTCTGATGGTTTTTCTCAAATCCCTCCTTCGGAGTGTCTCTCCTCTTTCTTCTTTCGTCTTCTGATCTTCCCGACTGAGCCTGCTTGGGAATCCCCTTTACCATGAATCGTTCCGGAACGGAGGGCATCCATTTATCTTCTTCCTACTGGAAAAGGCTCCGTCCGGTGTGTGGGCCAGGAATTCTCTTCCTTCTCACCTGTTTTCTGGTCATCGCAGTTCTCGATCAGTCAGCGTTTTCCTGAGAAGAGGATCGAGGGCTCTTACTCCCAGTTCTCTCGGGGGACGGAGAATAAGCCTTCTTGCTTGAACCCGGGTGTCACGACCGTAAAACCACCTTATGCGCGTCTCGCGATTTCTATGGGGGGAGGGGAGGGGGGGCATCCGATTGCGCTTCTTTTGTTGGGCTCGTATAAGCCGCCGTCTCCTCAAAACCCCGGCGGAGGATCGGAAGTCTAATCTCCCGTTTGTCCAGGGACCCGAGACGATGCCGAGTATAATCTGATGAAGGATAGAAACACCCCCAATTAAAAGAGAAGAGATGGGGGAGTCACTCCGAGGAAAAAGGATATCCTGATCTGAAATTTTATCGGGGGGGGAGCCAATACTTTCTATGGGGAAAAAGAAAGATCGAAGGCCGTTTTTGGGGAGTCGCTACTTCTCGGAGAGCTCACGCAAAAAATGAACAAAGAGAAAAAGTGCCTCCCACAAAAGGCGCGAGCACAAAAACAATCTGCCCTCGAGAAACTCGCCCCGGCAACGTTGCGGGAAAAATGCGGTGTCAACAGCAAAAGGGGCGTCGAGAGCGTCCTTCTCTCGAAGAGGGGAGTCCTCTCCAAGACTCCGCCTCTCTAGGTCCCACAAATTCCTCATCAAAATAGAAGGGGTCCCCGCCGGGTACTCGAGCGAAAATTTCCTTTGGGGACTCCACACGGTCTTTACAAAGATCATTCTCCGCATTTCAAAAAAGCGTCGCCGGAGGGAAATGTTGTCAACGAAATTTCTACCGTGGGCGAACATAGGTACCTGGGTGAAGGACTCACTTTTCCTCGGGCTCCCCTTTCTGGCAGAAAAAAAGGGTCAGCTTCCGTCTCTAAAGGCCTGCAAACGGGATCAGGAAGAACGTCTGGATCTCCGCAAAACAGCCCTATGCTAAGGTCACTAACCTGGTAGCAAAGGCGAAGTAGTCCTCGTGGGGCTCGGGGGAGTGATCGACTTTCAAACCTTGGTCACAGGGTAATCCCAAGGCCTATGATGTTTTCCTAATCATTCCTTCTATAGAGAGGAGGCACTCCCTTTCGCCTCGAGCCCTACACTCCGAGAAATTCCCCAATCCCGTAGAGAAATCTTCCAGGTTTTGTCCAAATCTCGATGCGTTCGGTAACGTTTAGAAATCAAAAAAGTCCCTTCTTCTCTTCTGCGTAGGTTACCCTCTCGACTATAGAAAGCCTCTCCTGTCCCAAGAGATGAAGGATGCCGGGTCCGTATGAGTACATAGATGGAAGAGGTTCAGACTCCGGGAGGGGTTGCACCGGTCGTAGGGGGAATTTTAAAAGACAGCCGGAAAAATCCCGTCATTTTAGGTAGTCTCAAAGACAGTCGGCCGTTAATCGACTGTTTCATCAGGAGAAAGGGAAGTCTAGTGGGCCTATATGCGTAAACATGAAAAAAAAAGTCAAGTTCGAGACTTATAGGAAGTTCTCAGAAAAAGAGGAATCGGCTTTTCAAACGAGTGCTCAAACAAGTCCAGCAAATTGCCGCCTCGTAGCCATCTGGCTCATCCTACTTGGGGTAGCTCCCTGGGGCCTCTATCGTCTTGGAAGCTCTGGCTTAGGGGGGTCTATACGGTTTTAGCTCTTCCCGGGGAACCGAGAACAGATTGGGCCTGTCCAGCGCAAAAAGTCTTTACAGCATTCCAGCCTGCCAAACCTATGGGGAAAAAGTCCTCATCTCCCGGTGGGGGGGAGACGCACAATGCCCCTTTCCTCCTCCAAAAAAAAATCCCTCTGTCGCTCATATCACCACTTTGAAGTCGTAAAAAACTTTCTATGCAGGGGACGGAAAAAGGGAAAGGGAAGGGGACCCCTACTTTCATGTCCAGAAAAAAAAGCTACTTACTCCTTCGGGGACTAAGGCCTGCGGGGTGGGGTCTTGGGGGGGGGAGAGTTACGGGAGTGGGGCAGGGGGGAGGGGGGGGGGGACCACAACGGTACGGAAAAAAAAGAGAGTTAGACGCGGAGGAGCACAGCCATATCTTCTAGAAAAGAGCCGACCCCCCGCAACCGAATCTTCTCGGAGGACGACGTCACGCGAATTAATTCCGACCGTCGCCATGCTTAAAGAGCTCCAAGACTCTGGGGACCTTCGCTAAAAGTTCGCTTTAGCGCGTGGGGAGACGCTTCTTGTCTGCAAGGAAAGATCTGGGGGAAGTGCTGGTTTAAACTCAACAATAAGGACCCTCCGGTCCGGATCTCTACCAAAAGAGGAAGAAGCTCTCACCCGAAAAAGGAAGAAAGAAAAAAATACGGGCGCCGGCTAAAAACCTACGGGTTCAAGGAAAACCCCCAACATCCCAGAGCTGGGGGAAGGGGGGGGTTGATGTGTGAGAATGAAAGGACCACCTGCTTCAGACCGCGCCATCCTAGGGAACTACTACTTCCCAAAAACGGGAGTGGAAAAGGGCCCACGCCCTGAACGAACCTACGGGAAGCACACTGTGTAAGACGCTGTCCTTCCTACCCCTCTGAAGGGGGACTTGAGCAAAAAGAAAAAGAAAAAGGAACCCGGCTTTTATCCGAAAAATGGTCAAGGTCGAGTCAACTTGCCGGGAGACTGTCGCGAGAGAAGACTGCTCGGTTCTAAGGAAAAAACCGGGTTGAATCGGTCGGCTTGAAAAAGGGGGGACTCGACTTCTTCCGGCCAGCGACTCGGGACTCTACTGAGAAAAAACCCTATCAAAAACTGGAGACGACAGACAAAAATACGTTCAAGGGAAATCGCTCGAACAGGGGATAAGTCGCCACCCGAAAAAAAAAGGTCGGGTCAAAAAAAAAAAGCAATCGGGGGGGACCCAACCGACCACTCGCTTCGGGAAAAAACGACCGACGACAGGCCCGATTAGATGGATCATGATTAGAGAACCCTGGAGCGGGTGGGCCAAGTGAGAATCTCCGGGGAAGGTCGACGTCTACCGCCACTCAAGGGGGGACTATTGTCTATTAAAGGAAATTGAGAGGTCCCTCACTTATGCAGCGCCTCTGGGGGAATGCCCCTGCGAAAGAAAAAAGGACTATCCTAAACCTCGCCTACTAGCAAACATGCGAGAAAAAGAGCTCTTAATTACACCGCACGAAAGGACGACTAAAAGGCCCGGTGCCTCGCCAATGAAACTAGGGCCTCCAAAGGAGAAAAAAAGAGGGGGGGGCGAATCTCACGAAAACCTCTATCAAAGAGTACTTTGCTCGACTCGTCAATGTACGTCTCTCAAAAAAGGGGGGGACCGCGGCCCCTCATGACAAGAAAATACGCCTGAGATGACGTTTCTTGCTCTGTAAGGGACCTACAAACCAAGCGTGGGGGGGTCCCTTTTCCCCAGGTAAAAAACGGACAGGGAAAATCCCTACGAGGAGAGTCACTTCGATAACACTCCTCATAGAGTCGGACCGCTGTACAAAGGTCTTTTTCGCCGAAAGGGAGAGAAAAAAGGGGGCTTTAACGTTTTCAAAAAACAGTGGAAGGCTGAAAGATCCGCGGCATCAGGAAGGCGTCTCCGGGACGAGCAATAAAGAAAGAGTCTCTCTTAAAAAAACGGAGTATTATTAAAGAGGTCTTCTCTGGTGGAAAGATCCTCTGGAAAAGGGCTTCTAATCTTCGAGGGGGAGGGCCAAAATCGCCATCCTGGACCACGTCAAGCCGCTAGGGGGGTCCTTCGGAGAGGCTGGGAAAAAGAACCTTGATCGAAAGAAAAGGCCGTGACGACCTGCTCGGAGGGACCTGCCACTTGTCGGAGGCCCCGGGAGCTGGTAGGGAAATGGGTCGTCGATCCCGAAAAGAAAAGGACGAGCCTGAAGGGAGGTCCGAGAGAGGCGGATTCCGGGGGAGATGGTCCAGTCAAAGGCAGGCGAGCAGGGAAGATATCTTAAAGGGCAAGGGGCCGCTCGAGCGTCGTCGACCAGACTTCTGGGGAAGAGTGTCGAGGTACGTTTTTTAAAGTGAGGTACGAGCTCTAGAAGGACCTGAGGCGGGGTTCGGAGGGGGGCTTTCTTCTAAGGTCTGCCGCGTTCCTCGGAGACTCTCTTCTCATCCCCGGGGGGGAGAAGTTCTTCCCTTAGAACAAGTCGGGGTCTCCTGACGACACCTGCAAGTTTCAAATAGAAAGGGTTTTACCAAGGATCTATTCAAAAAGGGAAAAAATCCTCTAACTTTTCCGCTCAATTATCAGAAGAACTCCTTTTAACGTTTAGGGAAAAAAAAAGGGTCTCCTGGGAAAGGCGACCGCATTTCTGTGGGGGGAAAATTAAAAAAGGGGAGGTCGACGCACGAAAAAGTCTGTGTATGGAGGACGGCTAGGGGAGTCGATCTAGAAAACTTGGAAAGCCATTTAAAGCGTCAACTGGCCTGTCAGGGGAAGGAGAAGAAAGGAAGGGATGGAGGAGAAAGAAGGGGGGGGGGGGGGAGGGAAGGAGTAGGCGGGGAGGGACGGGGTCGGCGAAAAATAGAAAAAGTGAAGAGGTTGGACACAGGCGAGAGGGATAGCGGGAAGAAGGACTAAGACCAAGATAAAGACAAGGAAGAGTAAGGGAGTAGTAAGGAGTAGGAAGTGAAATACAAAGTAAGAAGGGAAGAGAAAGGACACTTGCAAAGGGAAAGAGGAAGGGAAGAGATGCATGGTATACAGACAGAAGGCAGGAAAGGGGATGGAGCAGGGAAGCAGAAAGGATCTCTCTCCGTTCTCCGCGTCGGGTCGATCTCAGTGGAAAAAAAATCGGCTCCTAATAATGAAGGGGGTTGTGTCGAAGAAAAGAAAAGACAGGAACCACTTTTTTTTCATGGGGGGAGAACTTCGCCCCACCGATCGATCGATTCTCGACATTTCGGCCTTGGGGGGAAAAGGGAGAACTTTACATCGCGTAAGCCCGAAGGTAATGGAATGAACGCCGACGAAAAGACGAAAGTAAGGCATGAGGCGCAGGATTTACTCGGAAAAAAAAGGGGACGTGATGATTCAACCCAGCAGCCGGTGGGGGCCAGCACCAGAAGAAAAGGTGTTTTTTTCCTGAGGGGGGGTCACGAGTCTTAGGGGAAAGCTTCAATCGGCGAGTGGCAGAAGGAAGAACCCCCTGGTCGAAATCTGGATGTTGGTCGGGAAAAGAACCCGTAGGGGGCGACTCTTCCTGGAGTATGTAGAGGATGTTCGGGCCATTGTCAGAATGATTAAACCAGTCAGGGGGAAGAATCCTTACTTGGGACCACAAGGGAATCCTTTCTATTGTTTAGTAAAAATTATCCCAGACCTTCAGCGACATCGTATGCAAAAAAAAAAAAAAGGGGGATCGACCTTTTTCTAAGCGTCGCCGGAACCTATTATTAATGGGAGCCACTCCTTCCGTCCCCAAGGCCGGAGAGGGAAGAGTTCTTCTTCGAAGGGTACGCGGGAACGGAAAAGGAAGGGGAGCTCGGAGCAGACGCCGCGACTAAGGCATCTTTTAGCCTAGAAGAAAAAGGAGAAATCTACTTAAGACTATCATTGACTACGGGGTCACAGAAACGGATTTCGGCGCTCATTGAGGAAGGGGCTACTTCGGCGACTAGGGCATCTTCCGCAAAGAAAAAAAGGGAGCGTTGCGAGAAGAACGGAGTTCTTTCCCACGGAAAACTGAAGTCGTCCGCCCCGGTTCGTCAGAGAATTGGGGGAAGGGAAAACGTCGACCTGGAGCGAGGAAGCTCGACCTCCGGAGACGGCGCACCGGGCCCTCAGGGCACCTTTTGATCGGGGAAAAGGGGGAAGGTCTTTCTAGGGGGGCTATGAGACAAAGGCGACTAACACTGCAGGCCGCTGGGACCAATTCGCACTCGGGGAAAATCCTCTTCCTCTATTAGAGAAACTATACCGTCGGAAGAATGCTGGAGCTCTCGGAGACCGCCGAGGTCTTCTGGGAACTGCCAGGCCGCGGGGGGAAGACGCTTAAAGGAGGCTCACTAACGGAAGGCATTGGAACCGAAGGACCTTGGCCCACCGGCAAGATGATCAATCTTTCACCATCTGAGGAGAAGAAGGACAGTTCGTTTTTTCTTAGGGTTTTTTGAGCTGGCGGGCAAAACATCGCCGACTGGAAAGAAAGAAAAAGGAAAATGGACGATGGAGACGGGTTAATTCGCGGGAGGAAGGGATCGAGGCCCTAAGGAGGATCGCGATCATCCTGGAGGTTCCTGCAAGAAAAGAAAAGGAGAAGTATCCTCCTACAGCTGGAAAACCAGGATTCGGCGGTCACGCCACGACGGGATGGTCAGGAGACGGAGAAAGGAGGAAGGGAACCTCCTCGGGGAGGGGAGCTTACGCGAAATCCAGACGAGCGAAAGAGATAGCTTTTCCGGGAGTCTCGTTCGGCTCGGGGGATCACGTTGGAGGGGAAAGACGACCGCGGGGGAGGCTCTCGTCCCCAAATCGTCTTCAAGAAAAGCCAGTATCATATTTGTCTCCGAAGGAGGGGAAAAGGGGGATCAGTCCCTTTTTTCGAAGATGTTGCTCGAGACGGGGACGGGATGTCCTGGACGGGGGGGCGATCGCCCTTGACTTAGAGTCCTCCCTCAGGGAGGGGAGGGCCGCGTCGCTTACGAAGGCTTATACACGAGGAAAAAGGAATCAACCTGTGGCCGGGGAAAAGATCATGCGGGCTATTGGGGGCAGCGTGCCGACTCCTGGTCGTAGTTGGAGGAAAGGCGTTTGTTCAAGGGCTCGTAGAGAAGACAGAACGCGGCCCAAAAAAAGACGGTCGAATCGCCCTCGGGATTTACCGAAAAGATCCGATCAAGGAAGAGAGAAAAAATATCTTCTCAACAACAACAACGAAGAGGGCTTCATCCGCGTAAAATAGGCCCTCGTCAAAGAACATCGAAGTGGGCGATGAGAACTGGCCGAGCTTTCCTGCTCTTCTGTCGGCGGCGCCCCACTACGGAACAAAAAACGCCGCCACTCAGGAGCGCGAGCCGGACAAAGAACCGCAGGGGAAACGCGCCCGGGCCGGGGTGATTTACTAGGATCAGCCAATGCCGATTAATAGTCCGCTGGACCGAAGGGGATCGCCTCCTCCGGGGCAAGTGCGAGCAGAGAGGGGACCTTACATCCCGCTTAAGGGAAAAGCACATCCTGCTAGACTGAACCATGGAAAGGGAAACCGCCGCTTCTGGGCTGTCTGTCCCGCCCGGACTAGTGGAACGTCTTCCTCGCGGACGATTTTTTCCCGAGCAGGAAAAAGGGAAAGTGCCTCCCTATACAGCCTGAACTCGGAGGAGCGACTTCTGGATAACAGCCTCTCGGTGCTACCCGAGTATGTACCTGTCCGACCTGGTTCTCAGGATTCAAGTCAGGGGGAGAAGAACGATCCCGACGAAGTATTTCAGCTGTATAAAACCCGTCGAAGCCGAGATGAGGGGGAGGGGAAAATTGATCGCTAGAAGCGTTCGTAAAAAACTCCGGCCGGCCCGAGCGAATTCACTCCGCAAGAGGTTCCTCTCGAGTCGTAAACAGTGGCCAGTCGGTCGAGAGAAGAAAGGTCACTCTCAACTAGCCGAGAAAGATTGCCTAGGTTACAAAGGAGCCTTTAGCATAAGATGGGACGACTGTTGGAGGGGGGCACAAGGAAAAAGGTTCCCATCCGCAGTGAAGGAAAGGGGATCCAGTATCTTTACGTGTAGAATCTTTCTGACATCCAGGTAATTCGAAGCCCCGGGAAGGAAGGAGCCTCTCCATCAGGGGGGGGGGGTCTCGTAGTCGACGGAAGTTCTCATAGAGGGGAGGGGGATCCCCGAGGGGGGGAGAGAATAAGGCGGAAAAACTCTAAGCAAGGTGGGGAGGGAAAGGAAAGTGAGTTGAGAGGCGGGCGGTGGCGGACAAGGAGGTGCCGTGAAGGGGAAGAAAAACGTCCTCGACGAGAAGCCCTGGTCACTCGCGAGGGAGCCGGCTGAAGCGGAACGAGACCGCCTGAAAAGTTCTCGGAACCGCGGGAAAAGGCGTTGAAGGAAAAAAAGCTCGGCGAGCGGCACTCGCGGTAATATTTCGGAGAAAGAGGGAAAAGCGACCGAATTAGCCCCAGAGCCGAAGACTCCGTCTGCTCTGAACTGCCTCGAAGGACCAGGAAAGGTCGTAGTCAGGACAGAGCTTCGAGCGGAGGGTCGGAGAGACAACCCACCGTCACGAAAAGAAAGATTCTACGGGAGGTAGACCTTAGTACTAATTATTCAGAAATCCGAAAAGGCCGAAAGGGATTGGACTTGAGAACTCTCGGGTCTTCCGCGACTAACTTTTGCTGGTTTCAGAAGGAGAGCCTCGGTGGGTCTTGGAAAGGGAAGGTCTTATGTCTAGCATTGCGAAGGAATCAAAATAGATCGGAAAGGGAACTCCGGTCGCGATACTTAGTACGAATCGGTAGCATAGCGGAAGGACCCGAACATCCGAAAATCGCAAGACAACGGCAGGGAAAAAAAACCCCTACTGGTTCCAGGAAAGACCAAAACAAAAAAAAAAAAGGGCCCTACCGGGGAGGACTTTCAACGCGCAGACGGCTCTGAAAACCGCGCCAGCCCTCTTGACCGGCAGACCGTCCAAAAAAGGGCTTTCCCAGGGCTGTACCAACCTACGGTGAAGACCTACCCTGCGCCGGACCTCGACTCTGTCTGGGACGTCGATCATCAAAGAAGAGCGGGTGAATCCGGGAAAATCTTGCCCAGGACAGTCCGAAAAATCCTAGGGCCGATGGAAGAGATTCGGGAGCTTCCCGGGCTACTGATAAAAAAAAGGGAAGGGTCTTCTGAAAGGGGCCACGCGGGGAAGACCTCGTTCCAGGAGACGCTCGACCTTCTTTCAAGGGCCCTACCGGCCAAGGAGCTGGCCGCTATTCTTCGGAAAAAGGTCCATCCGATAGAAGAGGTCGTCCTTCCTCCTACGACCCTCCACGAAAAAATGAGGGGTGGTCTACGACACTCCTTTTAGATACCCCCCCCAGAATCGCCTCCCAAAGCTCGAAGCGACCAGCCCTTTGTCAGAAATTTGATGATAATGCGGAACGTCCCGTGCGATGTCACTTTTTCAAGCCGTTCAAAAACAGCAAGACCCTCTGTCGTGGCCGAGGTCGAGGAAACGACTGTCTCCAAGCCGTGGGGGACGCGAGGATGCACGCGGCGACTGTGCATCGGAAGACGACCTACCAGTTCTTACCACTCCTCAGATCCAAAAACCGCACGGCGCTGGAGTTTTACAGAAAGGAGTCGACTACACCCAACTTCAACGAACTCACACGGCCAAAGGGCTGGCGTCTACTCCGAGAACTGTTGCCCCGTCGGACATATACGCCTCTTGCTTAGAAAAAAGACGATTATTTACAATCTCAGGAGAAAAATTGCATCCAGGAAGCACGCTCTACCGACTTTTCCCTGCGAAGGAAGGAAGGAGACCTACTAACCAAATGGAACCATACCCGCCCAAAAGGGCAACGACCATTGAAAGAGCTATCCGACACAGGGAGTCACTTCATATACCAAAGGGGAAGAGGAATTTTATTCAGAAAAACGCGTATTTTCTAAGGGGAGGAAGAGCTCACTGGAAACGTGCTTTAAAGGGGGGGAAAAAGTTTTTATTCGAGCCCAGCCTCCACATAGAAGGCTTCTCCTAGGATAAAAAGCTGGTTAAGACTCCAAACGAAAAACAACTTATTATTATTTAAAAAAAAAAGCTTCTTTATGATAAGGACGATCCCTCGGAGAGGGGCTAGTAGCTTCACTCGACTGGTAAGCAAAAGAAAAAAGGAAAACTGCTTTTTGACCACGAAGATAATTGGCGCGAGGGAAAATGGAGCCCCCTCCGCGGGGAAGAACCTTGATGAGAAGCCTGTCTTCAACCTTGAAGGAGGGTCTTCTCTTCTGGAATGGTCGTTGACGACGAAAGGGCGGGTCTGGGACGTGAAAGGGGTGTCGTCCCTCCCTAGCCTGCGATCACGTCCCAGGGGGAAGGGAAAAGAGGTCAGCTTATCCTGGTAAAGGGGGGCATCTCTCAGGTGTCGAGCCACGGGAGTAGAATCTTCTCGAAAGTGGCTCTCCCAGCCTTCGTCGATCGCAGAAAGAGGGGACGATCTTTCTAGAAAAAAAAGGGTAGTCTTACACTAAAGACGGCGGAAGACAATCCGATCTTGGGAAAAAGGCCTCGTAGGCGGGTGGGGGGTCGTCTCGGCGAAAGGAAAGGGAGGAAAAGGAAATTCTCGTGCGAAAAGGAGGACCAAGAGCCAGAAAAAAAGCGCCGACCAAGGGAAAAAGCATATTTTCTTGATGTGGGTGAAGGAGATCACCTTGAAAAGGCCGGGGCCGCGCATGATAAGAAAGACGGACACGCTCTAAAAAGCCTTCGAGCCGGGAAGGCAGACAGCCGTTGGGGGCGGATGACCATCTTGTCGGAAAGGCGTTGAGGGCGGGGGAGGAAACGATCCCCTTTAGATCGCGAGGGGGGAAAAAAAGTTAACGACGAACTGCGTCTAGGGCCTTTCTGGATCGGGGGCAGCGAGTGAGAGGGGGCGCGACAGGAGGGGAAAAAGAGAAGTCGCTTTTTGACCGACCGACAGGAAACGGTGGCCTGGGAAAGAAAGCGCCTCGATACTCCAAAGGACGCGACCAAGGAAGAGGGTCGACTCGACTTGGGCCGATCACCGCCCGGGTTGGGAGGTGGCACAACCGACTACGAGGGCCCGGCTCCGGGTAGGGGTGCTGAAGTAAGGGTCCCATAAGGTGGGCCAGCCCCGACGAAAAGGGGTGGCAGTATAGTCCGTCAAGAGACGAGCATGGGAGAGGAAGGAAGAAGGCCTAGGAACCCCCTGGTCGGCCATTTGGATGTTGGGGGGGGGGGGGACACTCTGTCTGAAAAGTTTGTCGTGGCGAGGGATTAGATTAGGGGGGTTCAGCCAGGGGGGGTGGGGGGGGGGGGGGGGGGGGGGGGGGGGGGGGGGGGGGGGGGGGGGGGGGGGGGGGGGGGGGAGGGGGGGGGGGGGGGGGGGGGGGGGGGGAGGGGGGGGGGGGGGGGTGGTAGTAATGGGGAGTAAGGTTCCTGGCTCTTCCTGTCCCTCTTTCTTTGATCGTACCGGTAGGGCCACCCTCCTATCTAATGGGTGGGGGGATGCTCATCAATTAAAGCAGCTCCAATCCGGGGGGACGCCACTCCTAATACTTGCTCTTGGGGTCCACTCTCTCAAAAAAAAAGCCTTCCGCCAGGGATACGAAGGAGCTCAACCTCGCTCCTTATTAATCTGTCCTTCTTCTGTAGGGGAGAAGGATCCGATCTCGGGGAAGAGGGTAGGTCAAGCCTCTCCTGACGCTTTAAGCCGAAACACCTACGAAGGGCCTTCTAGGTCAGGGACTAAGAACTTAGGAGGGAAAAAAGGGAAGCTTATTTGGTGGCTATGAATTCTACCTGAGGAGAAGAGGAAGCAACATCCCTGTACCCAACTCTCGTCCGATGCTAAAACTTCCCGAACCTGAACTTACTAAGCGTCTGGTAAGAAAAAAGGTGTCTTCATAGGAAGGCGGGAATCCAGCGGAAAAACCTGTCGAATCGACCTCGGGTGGGTCGAGGAAACGGAAAAACCGCCCTACAGAGTCAAGGAGCCAAACGCTTCCCTACCGGTTGCTATTCGGACATGACCTCTACATCTGAGGAAAAAGACTGTGACGAAGTAACACAGTTTCTCGGGAACGAGTCCTCTATGAGAAATTAAGGCCTGCGACGGAGAAAAAAAAATGACCCTTAACCTTCTTGGGAATCTCCGCCCTAAGGGCGAGGAACTTAAAAAGAAGGGGGACCGACAGCTCCAACGAACTGGAGAGGCGCTAATCGGACGGAGGGGGGGAGGGGGGGGAGTGCGACCTAGTCCCTTGCCAAACAGAAACCTCTTTGACACCAATAGGAACGGAGCTTGAGACGGGGGTGCTTCTTTCAGTTGGTGATCTGGGAAAAAAAAAAGGGGGGGGGAGGACCGACTTTATACAGGGGAAGTAAAATGACGAAGGGGTTCGCCGATATGAAGAGGGGGCGGTCCGGATCGAGGCCCGAAGATTTACGCACAGATGAAGGGGAGACGATTTTTTCCTTCTTCGCCGGGATCAGACTACAGACGAAAAAACGGCGGCATCGGCGTCATCGCCAGACGGGACAAAGTGCTCGCGGAGAAAGGGGAGGAAGAAGTTACCTCCGAGACGGCGAAGACACACGCGCAGGCTCGAGAGTTTCGATCGTCTCGGGCGGACGGTGATGGACACTTTGGGAGGAAAAAAAATCTACTCTCTACGACGTCTTCAAAAAAAAATCTTAGGCCGGGGAATTGGCCAGAAAAATTTGGCGCCTCGAGGCCGAGACTCATTGCCCGGGGGGGAGTCATCTCTTCATTATGGGAGGATGCAGGAGGGAATGTAAAAAAGTCGCGAGTCGCTCTAAGGCTTCCTCCCCCTGCGCTGCACTACAGAAAAGAACGTCTAATCTGAAAAAATCATGTCACGAAGGAAGCAAGGCAGGGCTAAGCGCTCAGGCGGGCGATTGAAGCGTCTCGAGAAGAAAGAGGCGTTAGCTTTTTTGGACAAGGGAGAGGCCGCCGCCGAAGCGCGGCCACCCAGAAAAAAAAGTCGCCCTTCTGGATTGGTCGAGTCCAGTCTCATCAGTCGAGGGAGGGAGGGAGACGAAAAAAAAAGGGACCCCCCCCTATCAAAAAAGGGATATATATAGGGCGGAAGCAGAAAAAAATCAGGCCTCGTCCCTGGAGAGTGACCATCCAGAAGGGCTATTCGAGGGTTGGGCGCTATCGACGCAGGGGGGGGGGGAGAAGAGATCCCGTCTTCTTCCCTTAGACCACACAACTAAATGAACAAAGAGGGGGCCGCCACTCGACCAGAGGCGCGGCCGACTCAATCGCCCGCCTGAAGAGGGGAGGAAGAAAAAAGGAGAACCCGGTTTTCTTTATACGTCGTTTACATGCTTGAAAAAAGGCCTATTTAGAAAAGGGCGAAAAACTCTCCTCCATCAGGGGAAGGGCTAAGCGCATCGCAACAGGACATCCCTCTTGGGCCATCCTGCTTAGCTGAAGCAACCAGGGCCGGGACCTCCCCCTAACTCGGGAGAAAAACAAGCTTCTACTGAAGAAAAAAGGTCGACGGGGGGCCCGACTAGCGGTCGATGGGAACCGATAAGCCACGTGCAGGTAGGGGAAAAAAAAAAATCCAATACATCCGTCAAAGTCTTGCCGTCCGCGCCACAGACTGGTGGCGAGGCTGGCCTCCCTGTTAGATCCGTCTGGAGATGGAAAAGCCATAACAGACCGTTAGTTCAGGGTAGAATCCCGGCGAAGCAAAGGGGAGGGGAAAGCGGCAGGATGATCGCGATAAAAAAACATGCAGGGAAGAGAGAAGAAGCCGCGAAATTCACGTCACGCATCTCGGCGAAGCTGAAAAAAATTTCCTCATCGGGAGGGGACCATTTCTTTCTAGGAGAAATCCACGAGCAGATAGAAGCACAAAACAGAACCGGAAAGGGGGACCGTTTTACAGAAAAGGTGGAGGTTCTACTTGGGGGGTCACCAACTCTGTTCCACAAGCCAGGGGGGTAGCGGATCCGTAAACAAAGGATGTCGGACTGTTTCTGGTGGCATCCGCGACATGGGGTAAAAAGAGGGCTTCGATATTGAGTTCATGGGTCGAGGGGCAAGAGTAGCCGGGGGAGGAAAGAGGATCGTCTTTGGATACGAGACTCTAATAAGAGGGGTCCCATTCTTCAACTCTTCAAGAGCCTGTGAAAGTGGTCTGAAACGTAGTGGAAGCGATCAATAAAGGGCGGTGCCCGCCGCAGAGGGGGGGAAGGGAAAGGGCGGTTCGCCGGAACCTAGGTCGAGCGGGAAGGGGGAATCGCGCCAAGACCGTCTGTACCACCTTCCCATAAAAAAAAAAAACCTCCTTAATTGGACGCGGGGGGAACGAAGGTCAGGTGGAATCCGGACAGTAGTACTGCGAACGTCCGCCACGGGAAAAGTTGCGTACTATCGGTTCTCGAAGTAGCCCCAAAATAAGAGAGCCGAAGGAAAGGGGCGTCGTCCCTGCAATCAGGGACCATCTAGGGGAGAAAAAGCGCTGCTCCCGATCCGTCCTGCTCGCGCCGACCGCGAAAGAGATGGTCGCGATCAGGATCTTCGACGAAAAAAAGAAGTATTTCCAAGCCGCGCGGCCGAAAATGAGGAGCGCCTCGGGGCCTCGGGGCGTAGGGAGACTCCTTTGTCGGGAGGAAGGGGGAATCCAATTTGATGGTTCTGGAGCAACTAAATTTATTGAGGGGGGGATCATTTCTTATTAATGAACACAATATATCGGAAAGGGGGGGGGTGCCCCTCCTTTCAGGGATAATCTGGTATCCATCGCAGGGAGAAAAACATCCTCTACATCCACTCGCCACGAAAAAAACGTCCCGTCCAGGAGGGTGTACACCAGAAAGGCCATCTGTGTGCCGACACAGGTGGGGTTCCTTTTTTCAAGGAAAACGCACTCCTACCTTCTAGAAATCCTCTTGAAAGGAGAAACTGAAAAAAAACGGGGGGCGGCCACCGTAGAAGGCCCCCTTAACTACGAGGGAAAACTTTTTCTAGAAAACCGCTTGCCGGCTACCCAGATTTCTTGGGAAGCATCCCAGCAACAAAGACACCGTCGGGAGAGGAAAAATGTTCCAAGTTAGAGGACTCTGTAAAAATCTGAAGATCGAGGGGAAAAGGATACAGAAAACCTGTGGGGAAAAGGGGTAGGCTTCTTCTAGACCCCAAACTTCTCGACACAACTTTAAATCTCGTACTGGCTGCCACCCACTTCCCGAAGAAGAAGACTCTGTTAGAAAACATTGCTTAGGGTCAAGGAAAGCGACTCTCGAAGGGAGTCTCCTTCCTCCCCTCATAATAGGTCCTGTCGAAGACAAAAGGGGGGGGGGAGAAGGGGACCACCTATCCACTTGAGGGACGGATCTAAGTGAGAGGAGCTAACAAAAAAAGGTGCACCCGGGGAAAAAGGGAGGATGTCATTTCTCGTGAAACGGCCCGTTCTCTTTTGGGGGATACTCATGGGAAACCCACGAGAGAAAAAAAAACTCCTCTTGCAGTCCTATTGTTCGAGGAGGAAAATGGTCCTCCAAGGGGAATGCCGTTGAATGGAGCCTCTGTGAGAGACTCTGCCAAAAACTTCTCCTTACTACCAAGCTACGATCCACAAGAGGAAAAAAGGGAAGTAACATCCTCCTCTCTCGACAAACCCCTTCCAGGTGACTCCACTGCAGGGAATCCAAGCATTTCTTAAGGCAGGGCTGGGCTAAGAGAAGGAGATCAGCTCTACACATTGAACCCTTCCGAGATGAACAAGGAGGGAAAAGACCGCCAAAGCTTACGCCTCAGGGAAAAGGCTTTTTCCTGACTCAGCACAGGCTTTTAGACCCGAACTGAAAAAAAAGGAGATTTTCCTTACCGCCCTTTTCCGAGGTCAAGGGGGGGAGTGATACCAGCAAAATTCACTTCATATCCACGGGAGAGAAGAACTTTATTCGGAAGACGCGCCAAAGGCGTCCCTTCTCGGCCTTCTAACTTGCTTGAAAAGGGGGGAAACCTCATTTTTAAGGGGGAAACAGAAATAAAGCGGTGCAGAGAGAATCGAAGGGGGAACGAGTATTCGATGAGCATCAAAGTT
>Ga0179593_1691790_pt1 | contig 18954 bp, 19 predicted proteins | sample CZODoug2_1_08_16_FD_185931 | JGI IMG/M metagenome (GOLD analysis project Ga0179593, IMG submission 185931) | Vadose zone soil fungal communities from Angelo Coast Range Reserve, California, USA - CZODoug2_1_08_16fungal (PacBio error correction) | ecosystem: Environmental > Terrestrial > Soil >...
TCAAGGGAACCAATCTATTGAGAGGGAGAAAAAAAAAACCCGACCACTTAAACATTCGACGTGTTGCGAAAGGGAAATCTTGGGGGGGACGTTGCAATCTTCGCCGAGGCGCGGGAGAGGCTGTCGAAAAAATATTGGGACGAGAGCCGTCCTGACGAATGTATTCCGAAAGGGGCAGTCGGGGGAGGATTTACTAGGCTAGGAGGGGGGAAAAAGAAGGCACGACGGACGTCCAGCAGCGACCGTACCATTTAAGAAAGAAGACTAAAGGGAGGGGGGGGGAATGGATTATTTTCGCTAAAAGCCCCGGGGGGGAAAGGCAGATGGACCGAGTCGTCGAAAAGGGAAAAGCTGTCGACGTCCACGGACCGAGAGGAGAAGTTTCCGCTTTCAGAGGGAAATAGCTTTGGCAACGAGGCGGTGGGCCCGCACCAGGGAACAGTGCAAAGGGAAACGGTTATGATCGTCGAAGAGGGAAGAGATTCCGTCAGAAGGGAGGAAAAGATTCTTCTATTGGAAAGAAGGAGTTGGGGAAGCCCGAAAAGGCCAGCGTGTGGTTGCGGACTGATGGAAAAAGGTTGCTTAAATGGATGGGGAAGGAAAGGGAATATCCAGCAAAGAGAAAAAAACATAACAAATTCAAAAGAGAATCCGAGAACCCCAAGAAACGGTGAGAAGAAGCGAGTGTGAAGAAGGAAAAAGCGTTGGGGGGAAAGGGGAAGTGATCTCCTCGAGAGGGAAAGAGTGGTAGAAGGGAACCCAACGTCCACACGCCACTGGGGTAAAAGAGGAAAGCAGAGTAGCGATCGTATTCGCAAAAAGAATCCTTAGGGAGGGGAAAAAGGGGGCATTCCCCTCCTGCGTGGAAAAAAGAGAGGAGTAACCGAGTGGGGGCGGGGGGGGGGGGGGGGGGCTGGGTGGCGGTAGAAGGAGAACGTTTTCATGGGTTCCTCAAGGAAAAAGGGGAAAAAACCATCCTTTCCCAGAAAAGAGCTTCTTGGAAAAAGAAGACAATAGGAGGGGGGAGACGGTGCCGTTAGGGGGAAACATTCCGTTGGGAAAGGAGAAAAAAACAGTTGCGCAGCAGAAGGCCAGTACCTAAGGTCTCCCCAAATCATAAATAGAAGAAATCCAACCATATCATCAAGGTCTTATCGGGGTAACTACCTTCCCCTTCTGGTACTCATCTTTCAGAGGACCATTTATCCCCCGAGAGAAAGAGAAGTTTCGTAGAGTAGAAAAAGAAAATGATGATGAGGCTCTCGGAAGAAAAGGGGTATCATCGAACAAAAGGAAAAAGAAGGATCATGTAATGGATGGCGCCGGCTTCCTAAGATTCCAGAGTCCCGAAAAAAAAGAGGGGCGTATGTACCAGTGGGGGGAAAAGAAAAAAACGAGCGGGTGCTTCGCGTTGGGGGAAAGGGTTTTTCGCAAATTTCGGGGTGGAACGGGGCATGAACAGGGGGGGGGGGAAAGTCTTCGAAAAATCACACGGTCGGGACTGCAATTAGCACGAGTTCCAAAAAGGGGGGCGTGCTTCCTTTCGGAACCCAGTCTTATCGCCGGCACGGGGAAGGATCTAGGGTTTCCTTCGTTGAACTTCTTCGCGAAAGGGGTGCGAGCAGGAGTGGAACAGGGGGGGAAGACTCGGCTCAACGACAAACCGCAATGCGGCCGTTGTAACCAGAGGGAAAGATCCCGAAAGGCGCAAAGAAGTCCTGGAAAAAGACAAACCTCGGGAGGAAATTATTCCTGAAAATCGCTCCCAGAGGAATCGTACGGGACTTCTAAAGGGGACCGTCAAGTCTTCCACGCAGAACAGTGCATACATTCGGAAGGAAAGAATAGGCATGGAGAGAAGGAAACGGCTTGGATCGAAATTTACCTCGAAAAAATCGAAGAATCACCAAGGCGGTTGTTGACAGTACCAACCCCAGCAAGAGAACCGGGAAAGGGGTCCGCCAAAGTCACGGAAAAAAAAAAGCAGCCGTCCCCGGCCGGGAAGTGGGCGCGTCGAGGGGGACCTGCGGTCCGGGGGGTCGATGGATGGGATTGGTCAACCGATGTTCATACGTATCGGAGGAGAGAGGGATAAAGGGGACTCATCAAAAGGAGACCGGGGGAGAGAAGGCGCACTTTCCTAAAAAAAGAGACGTGGTGCACTGCCGAAAAGACACCTCTAAGAAAAGGCCAAGGCGGCCCTCTGCGAGGGGTGTGCCGGTCACAGGCGGGTAGAAGCAACCCCGTGAAGGGAGGACGAATTGTTCCACCTGCCCTCCGGCGAGTCGGAGATGCCGACACGATGGCCCTGGCTTGGAAAAAATCTACCTGAAAAGGCCTATGTGTGAAGAGCTTTCCGACTATAAAGAGGAAGGATTCTTGCCTGACTCGGCGACGAAGGGAGGGGAGGGGTGAACTTTACCTCACCCCGACCTCGGCGCGGTTGGAGGTGTCACTATTACGCCCTAGGAGGAGGTGGCCGCGAGAGGGAGGGGCTGCCGTCCATCCTGGGCGGCCACCAAAAATAAGAAGTCGGGGCATCATAGAGCAGAAAAGGGAAGAACCGATTTCGGTGCTTCCCTCGACGAAAAGATAGTTCGCCATTGCAGGAGATCCGACCCTACCTGAAGTGAAAAAGGGGAGGCCCCGCAACAAACCAAGGAAAGCGGCCTGCAACTTAAAATGCCTCCTACGACGAATGGCAGGCAGAAGGTCAGGCGGCTCTATGCCGGAAAGGGGACGTCCGCTACATCTAATTTCACGTAAGAAAAAACGACTTTCCATCTCGCTCAACACAACAACGAAAGAGAGATATACCGTCGGTGCGAGGAAGTCTGCTGTGGACGGCCGCAAAGGCCCGGAAGGCATGATGTCGGAAAGAGAAAGGACAAAGTCGTCTTCGTCTTCACATAGACTCTACCGGCGGGCCGTTTGCCTGCAGGGATAGGAGTCTTTTTTTCGTTTCCCTACGGAGAAAAATTAAATTAGTTCTCAGTTAGAGGGAGCACCTGCCAATCAGGGCGGCATGGCCCCTCGCCTCGGAGCTGAACGGGCGAGAGCTGATGGAAGTGTCCTTTGTCCCCTGTGGAAGCAGGAGAAGGAGAGGGTCCGATCTCCAGGGAAACCGCCCTCTCCCTCCCGAGAAGATCCATCCCGTGTGAGCGAGGGCAGGGGGGGCTGGGGGGCACAAAGGAAGGAGGAACCACGCGTGCCAAGAGAGAGGTCCCGTCTCCGATTAAAGTCGTCCCGGCCTCGGTCGGGCCGCGCGGCTAAACAGAGAAGCAACGGGCGGGGTTCCGGAAGGAAAGGCCCATCTGCGAATGCCCGCTCGAGATGCGGCGAGGGCGGTGGACCGCACTCCGGACGAAGATGGTCACTGCTTAAAAAGAGCCTTATCAAATAGGAGCCGGCTTGCCGAAAGGTTTTCCCCCCGGGGGGGACCATGGTGTCGGCAGTGCAAAAGACGGTCCAGCCGGCGCGGAGAAGGGTCGCGTGGGCCGGGAAAGAGGGGGGGGATGCAGGCCCGCTCCGGCCATCCTGCCCTGCTGAAGACTCGGGGAACTGACCTCACACCGATCCTGACAGAAGGTCAAGAACGACCCGGACCTAAAGCCGGGACGGTCGCGAACGGGTTCTCTTACGGGCGAAAACCGGTTTGCGGGGTGGTATCTTTGCAAAGGGGAAGGGGAAACGCGGCGTTATTCTGCGCTGGGGGGGTGTCATCTTTGCGAGAAAAAAGGGGGTTTCTAAGAGCCACTGCCTATAAAGGCTATTTCATGCACAGGGCGTCGTGGATGCGAAAAAAGATCATTTTCTCAAAGGGGAATCAAGGAAGTAGATCTCGTCAAAAACGGCGAGTGTCCTCGGCTTTACCTAGACGAGCTAAGGGATAGGTCCTATTGGCGAAAACGGCAAGGGGAGAATCTGTAGCGGGGCCGGAAATGTCGCCAAGAGAGGACGAAAATCACCGAATTGTGAGCGAACCGGAAAACTACAAGGTCTGCCTCCGGGGAAGGCGTCAACAGGTGGAAATCGAAGGTCAAGAACGCATCCCATCACTCTTGGGATTGCAAAGGGGTTTCCTTGGCGAAACAGGGGGGCCCATACAAAAGGTCCACATCCCGGCTCAAAAACGTGCTGCAAAAACCAGCACCAACCTCCGGGGATCTTCAGAAAAAATTAATAAAGAGAGAGGGGTTCTCGTCGGGAACGCCATGTCCGTTAGGCAGCCACCCGATCTACAGTCCTTTCGCATTGCTGTAAACATCTTACACAATCTACGCGTCTCCTAAGATCATCTGCTTTGGGGGAAGTCGTCCAAGAGCACCAGAGGGGGCTGATTTCGAAAACGAAACACGGTGCCTGTCGGCTGCCTAGGGACGAAATCCTTCTACATGAAATTCTTATCTGGTTTGCACGGATTGAGGTCTGGCTGGGGGGGGCCTGTAGGGCCTTCTTCTCGGAGTTTCTCCGGATTGCCTGAGAAAAAAGAACCCCCAGAAGCCCTAATGGGGGGGAATTTGCCATCAGTTGGGCATTTTCACTTATGGGGGGGTTAGGCTTTCCTTGTCTCACTAGATTCTACATCTCGTAGCTGAACACGCGCTAGCTAACCAGAAAAAAAGAGCGGTACTCAAAATTTTTTTCCCTCTCAGAAGGAGGGGGGGCATGAAAAAGCTACGTCTGAGGAGAAAAGGATCTGCCTCGATCGCTACAAGCTGCCGAAAGGAATGTGCGTGAAATCCTTGTTAAAAAAACTCGTAACTGCGCGCGGCGCTCAAAGGGAAGCGGGGAGACGTGAATCGCCGTCATAAAAAGGGGAAAACGCGGCGGAGAGTGGGTTCTCCATTCTCATGGAAAAGGGATGTTTGAATTGATTGGAGGGGAAGGAAGAAGTTCTTCAAAGAGGGGTGGACATCAACGCCGCAACCAACGCTGGAGCAGAACCCCCAAAGTACTGCTGGAGAGGTTGAAAACGAATCAGCGCAAGACCAAAGGGGAAGAAGACGAAACGAAAAGAAGATCACCCCTTCGCACTGTTTTCCAAGGCAAAAAGCCTAGGGAAAAAAAAGAGAGCGACAATGAAAAAGGCGAATCTGAGGGAATCCGTTCCGTGGCCGAGAAACGCGTCTGTGGACGAGGGGGGGCGGTCCATCTTAAATCAAAAGGGAACTGGGACTCAGAAATCGCAACGCCAGTAGGGGTCCCTTAGTAGGGGTACCGACAAGGGGAGCATAAACTATTGTAAACCGAGGAACTTAAATGTTACCCATAAAAGAGAGGAATACCTCGTCCGGAGGGGACAGGAAAAGAGTGTTCGAGCCCCCGAAGTCGTCGAGGGAAACCGGAAAAAAAGAATTTCTGAAGGGGGGAACAGTCTAAGGGGGAAAGGGGTATACTATACAGCCGACGGTTATCTTATAGACACTGATTAGTGGAGTAAATAGATACGAATAACTCGTTCCCAAGAGAAGATACCCTCAAACCACTGGATGTTGAAATGTAATTCAAAGTTGCATCATTTTCGAAGGAGAGGGCTTTCTAACCACTCTTTGTTAATCGAGACGGTCCGGGACTAATGTGTGAGGAAAGGGAAATTAATTTTAGGGAAGGGGAGTCTAAAGAGTTCGTTTTCCAATAGAAGGTCGACCCTTACCCCTTTGCGAAGAACTAAGTCCCGAGGGGAACCGATGATGAGGTAGGAGGACAAACTCAGGGGGACCCGTTCAGATGGGTACTTCGAGTACCAGACGGACGAAGTCCAAGACCGTAAAAAGTCGCTGCGGCCGAACGTCAGTCAGAAGAATCGCTTGGGAGAAGTCCCGCAACCGGACACAGTTAAAAAGGGGGCAGAAAGCGTCATCTAGCCGTGAGGAACGGCGAGTGTGTCGCTTAGATTGGACGGGAGACTCAGTACTTTGGAAAAAAAAGAAAAAGAGGGCACAGGAAGGGTTGCGGCTTTTGATGTACCCCAGGGGAATCTAGGTGAAAAAGGCGGGGGAGGGGGGATGTAGGGGGAGGAAGAAAAAACAAAGTAGTAAAGAGAGGGGAGGGAGTGATGGGGGGGGGGAGAAGGGGGGGGGAGGAGGGGGTGGTAAGGGAGAGGAAAAGCGAGAGGGAAGGATGGGGAGAATGGAGGGGAGGACCAGGAGGGGATGGAGGGGGGCAAAAGGCCGGCGTGAGCGGGGGTGGGAGGGCAGTAGTGAGAACCAATCACTTCCCCCCATAGAAAGAAAAAAAAGGAAAGGAAAAAGTTGGGATACGCCTAAAACACGCCGCGAGGTGCAGGAGGGGTGTGGTTCCCGCTCCTTGTTAGAAGAAGAAAGGGGGGACAAAAAAGTAAGAGTGGAACCAAGTCACCACGGCACTGAAGGGAAAAAAAAGTAGTCAGCAAGAAGACGTAGACGACATGCCCAAGCCGCGTTGGAGGGAAAAGGCTAAGGGGGAGATGCAACGTGGGGGTATAAGATCTCCGTGTGAAGAAAGGGCGCTAGTTCCGCAAGGAAAAAAAACCAGGGCCCGAATGATTCTCTTGGTCAAAGAGAGGGAAAAAGGCCGGTTGGGGGAGGGAAGTATTGTTCCCTTACGAGAGGGAAGGTTACACTAGAAGGCGCAAAGACCATTCCATTAAAGGAGACAACATAAAGAAGGAAGAGTCCCCTCAACCCATTAATCAAACTGGAAAAAAAAAGAGGGATGAGAGAAGGGACCGGCCCGCCTCTTCTAACGATGAAAAGGAAACGCGTTGAAAGGGCCTTTTCTCTAGGGGGAGAAAATATGAGGGTCCATCTGCTTTAGCTTTTTGGAGGGTGAGAAACTAACACATAAAAAGAAAAAATATCCGCTTAGAAGGAAAAGATTGTGCAAGAGGAACAGGCGTCCGAGAGAGGGTTGATTACCAGGTGGAGGGAAAAGAGAAAAAACGTCTTGGGAGGGGGGGGGAGGTTTTCAGCACTTTTTGGAATTCGGGAGGGGGGGAAGGTTTTTGGAGGAGGGTAGTCGCAACTGAAAGACCAAGAAAGGTGCCTTCAATGTAGGGGGCACAGGGGGGTAGAGGAAAGACGATTAAAAAAAAATGAAAATTCACCCGGGGGGGGAGACGGACGAGGGGTTCCGAGGGCTCTCTCCACTTCTTCTCTCAAGGAGGAGCGTCAGCTGAAGTGGGAGAACGGAGCAGCGGACTTTTCTGCGAGAGGAAAGAGATCAAGTAGTTTCTCCATTGACCAAGAGTAGAAGAGGTTCATTGAGGGAGGAACCAGACGGCCACTCTTCAAGGATTTATCGCGGAGCAAGTCGAACCCAAAAGAAGGGAATACAGAAAAAAGCAGTTGCTAGATCTCCTTACTGTAAAGGACCAGAATGATCATGCGGGAGGAAATCAAAAGCCGTCTGTGGTGGAAGACGTTTCCCCATTATCCACCAAGAAGAAAAAGTTGGGTCCGACAAAAAGGGGAAAAGAGCTTCCCTCCCTGCGAGAGTCTGATGGATGTAAGGGGATAGGTGGTAGGGGGGGGTCATTCAGGGGTAGAAGAAGGTCAGATGGCCAGGAGGGATCTTTCCTATCATCTGGGAAGGAAGACCATCTGGGGAGTAAGTTTTGCACAGGGCCACCCCTTTACACCTGCTCAAGATTCCAGGAGCGTCACGAAGAAACATCGGGGGACAGCCCGCCCTTGAATGGACTCCTTCGTAAGGGACAAACCACCTCAAAAACGTCTTCTTTACTGGAAGAGGGCTGACGAGACCCGAAGGCGGGGAGTCCTATGGGAGAGGCGACTATCCCATTTCCTTTCCGAAGAGAGGGATGTGCCTTATCAAAAAAAGAATTGTCTATTTTTCCTCTGAGAAAAAGGCCCTAGGGGGGAACATCTTAAACTCTGGGTGGGAACTCCTCCTTCGGGAGTCTTTCTGGGAAGAGGATCTTCCTCACAAAAAGAACAATGTCCCCGTGTGCCCCAAGGAAAAAGGGGGCGACCCTGAAAAGGAAGAGATCTGCTCTCGCCCAAAGAAAAGTTTCGATGCAGAAGAGGAAATCTGTCCGAAAAGGTGCGGCCAGGCCTCCGAGAAAAGGAAATGAGGAAAGCAACCGACGCCCCCTCGTAAGGAAGGCCCTCGTAGTTCGCGAGGGAAGCGACGACGACTGGAAGAAGAATTCTGCTCGATTCCGTACTTGGGGGAAGGAAGGACTCTAAGAGGAATGCAAGAAGGGCCATCTCTCTCAAAACACAAAGAAAAAGAAGATGACGTCGGCAGCGGGGGAAAAGGGACGGAAACGGAGAGGGCGCTACGAAAGGAAGAAAACGGCTCTATCCGCCTGACCGGAAGAATCCAGGTCAGCTTCGAGGAAAGATCGCTGGTCCGTTGGAAAACAGATTTGGCGTCTGGGGGGGGGAAAAAGGGGGAGGGAAAGGCCCTTCAGGGGAAAAAGGTCGGCCTTTCTCACCTTCCAAGGGAGGAGAAATGGGAGTCTTGCAAAAAAAGAACTACGGGGCCTCTGAAGGGGGTGTCCCTACTTCGGGAAAAGGGGGGACTGGGAAAGGTTTCCGCAAAGGGGACTTCTCTTTCTCCTAGATGGGAACACAATGCAGGCGTCCTCGTGCCCATAAGCATCCCCGAAGGGGGATCCTGGGGATTCGGGGGCCTGCGGAGAAAATCGCGAAAGGTCTGTCGAAGGGAAAATCATCTATATCCTCTTAAGAAAGAGGGAGTAGTTCCTTCAGAGGGGGAAAATCTTCCTCCCTCCCGGAAGGGGTTAGGTGGGGGGGGGCGGGCACTCCCTCGGGAGTAAGAAGCCGGATTTCTGGTGAAAGAAATCGTTCTCCATCATTGGGGGAGGGGGCAGACAATCAGAAAGGGGAATAGGAGATCCGGGAGGGATGATTAGCTTTTTTCCTGGGGGGAAAGGGTGTAGTCATGAAAAGCCTTCTTTTCATCTCTCGGGGAGGGCGGGATTGGTGATCCGGAAAAAGCCTATCACTTTAAGATAAAGGAATGAAAGTACCAGAGCCTCCCCTCACTATAGAGGAGGAAGAAAGGTAACTCAAGAGCCCACTTCCATCCTTTATCTGAGAGGGAAGGGAGATGGTCAAAAGACTTACCCCACCTTTTTTAGGGTATTGAGGCTTCAGGGGGGACGCGGGGAGGGGTCGCGCTTAGTTTTTTGTGCGAAAAGAAGGAAAATGAGAGGGGGGAACGCAAGGTTTAAGTAAAGGAATATCACGCGTGGAGGAACAGGAAAGGCGAAAAATACTTTCGAGAGGGGGAGGTGACGAAGGGGGAGGAGAGATCGAGGATCAAGGAGCAAGTCGTGCTAGGGAAGAAGTGGTCCCTTTAGAAAGGAAAAACCTTGGGGGGAGAAAACGAATTCTTGTCTGTTCGAGGCCTACTTCTGAAAGTTAGGCGGAAGCGCGCTCAGGGGAAGTGAGCGCAGAAGTTGAAAGGGAAGGGGAACTAAAACTCGATCGGCGGAAAAGGGGGGCACGGAGGGGCCTAGTAATCGCATTCCGAAAGGCACCGGTAGGTCCCAAAAAAAGGGAAGGGGAGGGGGGGAATGTTCTGCCCAACCAATGGTCCACAGAAAAAAGGGCATTTTCTAAAAACTCTGACAGAGAAAACTCCAGGGGGGAGATTCACTCCCCTTGTACAGAAAAAAGTCCAGACTGGGTCTCAGAAGCCATGTCGGATCTTCTGGGCGAACATTCTCATCTTATTGAAGGCGGCCATTTCTGCAATGGGGGGCCACAAAAAGAGATAACATCGGCGGGAGGAAAGGGAAAAAGAGAAAACTCTCTAGGGGGGGAAAGCGCTCCTCCGTTCCGGTTGAGAGAGAGCTCCGGAGGAAAAGGCAGTTTTCTTTCTGGGGGAAAGAGGCTGAGTGCCTGAAAAGGAAAGGGGGAAGAAAGGGGAGAAAATTTTCTCTCGTCGTGCCACGCAGGGGGGAGAGAAAAATAACCGTCAACTATCCCCCACCGGGGAGGGATTTCAAAGGGAAAAGGGGATGGCGTAGGTTTTTTTTCCGAAGGACCTAGGAGGGGTCATATCGCCCTTTCAGCTCTAGTCGAAAAGGGGCATATCGGTACTCAAAAGGGGTTCCTCAAACTCCGGCGGGAAGGGAGGCTGCGTGAAGAGGAAATCTTCTTGGAAAGGAAATCTGTCCTGAGCGACGCTTCAGTTGCCGTTGAGGGGGAGACTTGTGAGACAAAGGATGTCCCAAGGGGGGATCGGGCACAAAAAACTCGGTGAAATCAAAATCGCGGTACGGAGGGAAGGCGGGGCGTGGATTCTCCATTCGAAAGAAGGTTGGTGAATGTTGGGTGGGGAAAGGCAAGAAAAGAGAAAGTTCTGAAAAAAAAAAAAAAACCTTTGTGTACAGAAAAAAAAAAAAAGAGGAAGCTGTTCAGAGAGGGGGGGGGGGGAACCCAAGTACTGAGGCCGTGTCAAAGGCGCAAGACCAGGCGAAGAAAACGTACGGCTCGCTGAAGAAAAAAAGGAGACCCTTAGAAAGACCTCGGGGGTGTCGTGCGAAAGAACTAAAGAAAAAAGCACTGAAACTCGAAAAAAGGAAAGCTCAAGAGGAAGGGAGTCCGGTCCGTGGAACGTTCCAAAGAAGTGTATGCTGAGCGGTACATCTTAAAGGAAATGAATGGGTCCACGCTCTCAAAAAAGAGATTCTACAAGAGAAGGAGTCGCTTAGTGAAAAAAGGGGGGATACGCCGAGGGTGGAAGATGGTAAAAAAGGAGGGGATATAATCGTAACGGAGGGGGAAAAAGAAATAAGAAAAAAAGAGACATTCTTCCGGGGAAGAGTTTAAGTCCCGAAAAAAAAGGGAGGGGGGGAGGAAGATTGCAAAGAAAGAGACTTGAACAAAACGTCGAATGGAGGGGCGGGTATCAAAGGTGGATAGGAAACTAGAGAACAACAACCCCCACGAGGGGAGGGATTCCGTATAACCCTGTCCCAATCGGGGGGAGAGCCGATACCCTCAAACAAGAGGGAAGTATGGAATCTTTGCCTTTCAATAGAAAAAGAGGGGACTCTGAGGGGGAAACCCTTTTTACGGAATCCGAGAAAAAGGAAATGGGCTTAAAAAGGTCATTATTTTATGGCAAAAGTTGAACTATAATCCCCGGAGTGACCATCGGCACGACGGTACGAAAAAAAAAAGGGGAAAAGGAACCAGTGGGGGAGAAAGAGGACCTACTTGCGAGGAAGGTGAGGTGCAGAAACAAATCGGGGGAAACCTTTCATAGGGGAAAATAACGTCGAGTACCAAAAGAAAAGGAACAAGAAAGGAAGAGATCGCTTCGCCGGAGAGGTCAATTTGGTGAGGATGGGGTAAAGGAGGCTTTGGAAAAAGAAAGTTGCTAATTGGCAAGGAAGGCATCTGATAAGGGAGGAAGCCGTCCTCCTTTTCTTGAAAAGGGAACCGGATCTGCAGGGAAAAAACGCCATCGGAGAACAGAAGAGGGACTTCTTTTATGTACAAGAGAAAAGGGATGTAGAAGGAAAAGAAGAGACCCAGCATCACTTCCAAAGGAAGAAGTCTGAATGAAAAAAGCAACTGCCGAAGGAAAAGCACCGTACCGAGATAGGACGGCTAATGGAGGGTAGACGTTGAGCTCCGAGAGGAAAAAACTTAATGGGGGTAGCATTATCAAAAAAAAAAATTCCTTGAAAAGAAAAATAGTAGAGATCTGAAAGAAGGGACCTCAAATCACATACAGAAGAGATTCCACCGGGGGGGGGGGTTTGAAAAGCTCTGATTAACTATAAGCTCACTTCTTGCATTTCTAAGAAGGGGAACACGCTATGTAGAGCACTCAGCAAAAAAGCCTTGACATAAACCACGGATCTCTTGGGGAAAAATAATGAAGGCTCGTTGCTTTGGGAGACAGAGTGAGAAAAGGGGCGCAGAAAAAAAGCCAGCCCACGGCTAAAAACAGGGCCCGGAGAAGCAACGGCTGTGAAAGGCAAAGAACCGACAGAATCTCGCGTTCCTAAAGGGGACCCCGGGAAGAGGGATCGTTACTACCGGGAGCGGACATCCAAGAACCAAGAGGGATTATTCTTCTAAAGGGGGTCAGAGGGGGGAAAAGAAGAGAAACATTGCAAAAAAAGGGGGAAAACATGTAGGATTTATCGAGGATGCTTCCTAATATCTTAAAAAGAAAGAACCCGAGGAAGGGGAGGGGGAACATTTGAGGGGAAAAGATTCAGTTTGTGTGCCGTGGGGGGTTATCAAGTCAAGGGGTGGACCAGCACCCAGGGGGGGGGACCATAAAGGCAAGTACCCCATAGAGGGGGATCAAAGGGGGGGGATTCTACCTTGAAGGGGAGGCTTCGCGGGAAGTTCTTATCTCCTGAAGGGAATCCGTGGGTCCGTCTCTCTAAAAGGCGCTCCCTGTGGAAAAGTTAGTCTAGAAAGAAAGACGCTTGATGCAAAAAAAGGCAAGGTAGGAAGTGGAGGAAGAGGACCTCCCTATCAGGAAGCTTCCGGTATAGACACACGCTCCTACTGGGGAGAAGAAGAATCCAATAGGGTGGGGTAAAATAGGAATATGCAAGGTAAGTCGCTGTCAATTCGTGAAAAAAAAAAAAAAACCTTGGAGGTTCCCCCGCTTTATATTCAGTGGGAAAAAAAACTGACGGATCCTAAGGGGGGGAGCAAAATACGCTTCGAAAAAAAGTGGTTTACCAGTAAACAAGAGGCCTCGGATCGCACCAACGGAAAAGAAAAGCAAAACCGGTTGGTCCGCCAAAAAAAAAAAAAACCAAAACCCACAAAAAAAGGAAGACCGGACGGAAGGGAGACCGTCCCCCTTCTGTCCGAAAGGAGGAGTATTTACCGGGGGGGGGGGGATCGGTGTCTCAGTCCAAGCGAAGGGGGAAAAAGGATCTTCAAAGGGGGATCATCTGTTACTCAGAAAAGTCGAAGATTGCCCTCCTTCCGGTGAAGCGAAAACGACAAATTTCGAAAGGATAGCAAAGGGAAAGTCTTCCCCCGAAAAGAAAAAAGCGGGGTTGCCTGGAAAAAAGAAGGAGAATCCGCCCGTGGGACAGAGGGAGGGGGAAGAAAAGAAGGCGTGCGGTCCAAAAGGTAAAACGAGGGCGCGAGAGGGAAGAACTAAGAAACGGAAAAAAGGCATCTAACCTTAGAGAAGAGGTCTTCCGCCGAGAGGAAGAGATCCCTATGTCCGGTCCCGGGAGAGAAAAGAATTTGCCAGGAACAAAGGCTTTTTAGAGGGGGGAAGGAGTTCTCCTAAGCAAAAAAAAAGAGCCCGGAAGCGTCTCCCTCGTCACCAGGGGGGAAAGGCTAAAATCGGGGGAAGCTCGTCTCCCCCCCATTTAAAAGATCCTTGCTAAGCCATCCTGTCTGAAATTCACAAAATTCTGGAAATCATCTCTAACTCAGCTCCCCTTTCAGGGGAAACCGAGTGGGATGGAGTTAGAAAAATACGACGACCGCAGGGGGAGGGACTCCATCCTCCTCTTACCAGAAAACTACCTGAGTAGGGAAACAGAGAGTCGTTCCGAACCCATAACCCACGGCGAAGTTCAACTTCCCGAGGGGCGGCCGTATTCCTCCTGGGATCGAGAGGGGCGGTCAGGAAACTGAAGGAAAAGTCCGCGGAAGAGAAGGTCCCTTAAAACAGGGAGGAACGACGGTCGATCCACAACAACAACGGTATTAATGACGAAGAAAAGGGACCTTGCAAGAGGGGAGGAGTAAGCTTCTAGACTTCTGCAAAAAAAAGAAAATCCGCCTTACCTCATCAGAGTCGGCGGAAGAAATACTCTTCCGGGGGGCCTTTTGCCGTCAGGATCCGAGGGGGGAATTTTCGGGTTCACTTAGGGGGGGGAAAGGAGGTCCTCTTCGGAAAAACAGCAGAAAGGTGGAGGAGACCCTCTTCCAGGGGGGTGGAGGAACTTTTCAGTCGGATGGATTCCCTACTAGAAGCTTTAGGAGAACGTTTTTCCGAAAGTGCATCCCTTCAAAAAGGATCCGATTGAAGGGGGAGGCTCTTCCATAGGAAAAAAAAAAAGAAAGATTTGCAGTGAAGGGGAAACTCCACCATTTTGAACAACCTCCGCAGAAAGGGGCACCCGTTCTCCTGGATAATAAAATAGAAGGGAAAGTCTGTTAGAGAAGAGAGGACCCTCATCCTATCTTCCGGCATCGGAATGGGTTTTGACGGACAGATGGGGACTACCTTCTGGGGAAAACGTCTCACTGAGATAGGTACACCTATTAGGTCCTATTGGGGGGCCCAAGTAGCGATCTCCTTACCGCGAGCAAACTCCACGTTTGGGAGAGTACTGGAAGAATTATCTTCGGGAGAGGGGGGGCGCCCGGGAAAAGGCTCTCCTGAGAAAGGGAGAAGGGTTTTATGAGGGTGTCCCCGTGTGATTTTAGACGAGGGATCCTCCTTCGTATCTGAAAAACTCCTTCTTCCTTCCTTGGAGAGAAAAGAGGTCTGCCAAGAGGAGTCCTATCGAAAAGGGGAGCCTTATACCGCAGGAAAATCCAAAAAAAATCTACCCCTAATCAAGGGAATGTCCAGGATACGACTCTCCCAAATAAATACTGGTAAGGACGGGCGTAAAGCCTTTGTTCGGGGGAGAGGGGGTTTATCCTTTTCCCGCGGGGAACACCGTCTGTCTGGGGATAGATTTTCGGGATCGTCATAGGGGAGAAACCTGCAGTTTCCGGAGTCGCCAACTGAGGGAAGGAGATTTATGCACATGGAAAGACATTTCAAAAAGAAAAGACGGGAACTATGCAGGAAGGGAAAGCTCGTCATACTCAGTGTCCTAGCTTGTCCCGGGGAGATCCAGAAATAGGGGGATGCCCAAAAAAAAGGGGGGGCCTCATTGCAGAAGAAAAATTTCGCAAGTGGGGGAGAAAAAGGAAATCAGCATCTGAAAGATCCGAAAAGAAAAGTGGGAAAAAGGAACGTAACTCTCCTCGGCGAAAGAAAAAAGGCGATAAGACCTTAGGGGAACGGAAAAAACAAAAAAAAAACCTCCCAGAAAATAAACTACATTGCCGGCCGGGCGTGGGGGGGTTTCCTGAGATTTCAAACCGAAGGGTCACAAAAGGAAGAACTTTGCTAAAAAACAAAAAAAGCCGCCCACCGCTAGTTGTGAAGAGCCTCAAAGGAAGCCTATCTTTTTCTCAGGAAGGGGTCCGCATCTTCGTCAGAAAAAGCGCAAAAAATTCTCATCGGAATCCCTGTCAGGAAATGTCACAAAAAACAGCAAAGAAAGAAAATTGGTGGCGAAGAGGGAAAAAAGGAAGGTCACGAGCACCGCTGCTCGGTGGAAAGCTCTCACCGCCGGGCCGGGAAAGAATATCCAAAAGGGGAAGAGAGGGGTCTTATAGGGAAAGACCTGCTGTCGGCTGGAAAGGGAAAGTAATGGAAGCCCAAAGAGAAAAACTGCTTTTCTCGGAGGACTGAGGGGAAAAAAGAAACGGGGAAAGGGAAAACCGTCCCTCTAAGATGGGACAAGAGGAAAGTGGGATGGCGAGGGCAAAGTTGTCCGGGGCAGGGGCTGCACCTTCACCTTGGGCTGAAAACAAAAAGAAGGAAACCTGCATCATACCCCTTTGGGAGGAGAAGGTTTATCGGAAAAAAACAAAAGGAGGGAGGGCGTCCTCGACGCTTCTTTTTTCGCCCTTAAAAAGACTACTCTGACAAAGCCTCTTCTTTCGTGACGTTTTACGAGGAAGTGTTCGAAAAAACACTCTTACGTGCTGGTCCTCAACGGGAAAACGGGAACTCAAAAGAAGCCGGGAGGCACCCGGGGGTTCGAAAACGCGGCAGATTCGCGGGGAAACATTTCTCATGTTGACGGGGTTGGTACTGCAGGAGGGGGAGAAAGAAGGAAAAGTTCTTCACATCAGGGGAAAAAGGGTGGGTACGAAAAACGCAAAGAATGCGGAAAAAAAGAGGGGGAGGGGGGGCGACCAAAGTACTTCTTTACGAAGAACCTTTCCAATAGGGCATCGCAATACCATGCTAATGAAGACGGAAAGAATCACAAGGGAACTCTCACTTTTTTCAGGAACTTCCAAGCCAAAGAAGAAGAACGCTATCTCTATAGCGGCGGGGCAAGGGATCCGGCGAGAAAGCTTCCCTGTTTAAAAGAGAGTCCATCTGAACGGGACCGGGGAAGATGGGAGAACAAGAAAAAGGGCTAAAGAGGAAGATCATTAGGGGGAGGAACGGGTCGCTTTGAGCGATTCTTGCCCTGGACGAACTAAGCCGGGGACAGGGGGCCAGGCATAAAAGAGAGAATACATTCGAAAGGGAGAGTTCCGTCAACGAGTTTTTCGACAAAAAAACTTGTGGGGAAAACGCGAAAGGGCAAACCAACGGCCAATTAGGAGACGAAAAAAATGGGGAGGGGGGGGGTGTATCTGAGAAAGGAGGGGAGTTTGTCCCTGTTAAAGTCTCTCAAAAAGAAGGAGGTTAAAAATAGAAACCCGTCAAGAGGAGAAAACCCTCCAACCAGGGGGCCAATTTCCATGCGGAGGTGGCCGTTTCAATCTTCGAAAAACTTGAAAAAGGGGTAAAAAGGAAGGTGACCGAAGGATTCCACCGGCTTTTCACTTATGGGGACTATAATAGAAATATTTTCGGTTTGAGACAAGACGGGAACGGAAAGACCCGTACCAAGGGGGATCATCACTAGAATAAAGTGAGGTTCGAGAAGTAAAAAGAAACCGTGAAGAGGGACCTCTCTAAACAACCCCCAGCAGGAACGTAACGCGGAGATCTCACTCCGTGGCAAAAGATTGAGGGATCGAGATAGGAGGGGGGAAAAAAAAGTCTTTTGCCGCCCAGGGCTAAGGGGCATAAGGAGAAACGTCAGCGAGCCTTCTGGAGGCCTGAGAAGCTTCTTGCGGGGGAAAGCCACGCTCCTTAGGGGGGGAAAAGATCCAAACGCCAGCACGCCAGTGGGTTTGGGTAAAAAGAGGACATTGGAATGGGAAGGAAAGGATCAGGCCGAGACAAATAAAAAATTCCTAAAAAGGAAGAGAGAATCCCACGCCAGGGACGTACAATTCATGAAGGAGAGGGCACCGAGTTTGGGCCCGCAAAGGGCGCCTCTATCAAGACCGGAAGAGGTTGTAGAAGAAAGACGAAGGGGGGGGGGAAAAGGAAAGAAAGTAGCGATCTGATTCTGCAGGAAAAGAAAGTACGTACCTAGCCGGAAAAAAAACAGGCGTTGGGAAACAAGATACAAAAAGGTGGAAAAAATTTCTGCTGAAGAGCGGGTTCAGCCCTTTCTCGGGCCGCAAGAAACGGCCCAAACCATCCGGACCCAAGGGGGGGAAGAGGCCGGTGGGGAGAGGGGGGTTTCCCGGACGAGCAAAGCAGTTGCGAAGCAAAGGGCGGAACATTCCAGGCCCAAAGCGCAGAAAAACAAGGAAGAAAGATTGAGGGAAGAAGGCAGCAGACTCTTCAAAAGGGGGCTTCGAAAGAAAAAACCCGAGCGCGGTGCTCGTGACAAAAACAGGGTCCCAGCAGAGCTGGAAGGGTCAGCGAAACAAAGGAAAAGAAGAATCCTATTAGAATGAAAGAAAAAAGATCGGACAGGCGTCCGGAAAACCCGAGGAGGGGCTTGAGGGAAAAAAAATAAAGAAACAAAAAAAAAGTGAGGGGGGAAACGTTTTTGAGAAAAGGAAAAAAGCGGGATGTGGAAGTGTTGGGGCCAATCGCACGGAACCTCAAGTAGGAAGGAGAAACGATTGATGGGAAAGGAGAAGCTGCGGACTGCGAAACTCAGTTCAAAGGGAAGGCCTCCGAGCGAGGGTGGGGACGGCGCGTGGAATGAAAGGGTTTGAGGGGGTCTTCCGCTATTCCTAACTAAGGAAAAATCGACATACTGAAACGAAAAGAGAAAAAAGGGCGCAAAGAAAAACGAAAAAAGACGTAGGGAGAAAGGGAACACACTCTCCTACTAGTCTCTGCGCCCAACTCGTCAAGGTCCATTAGAAAATGGAAAAAGTGTGCGAAAAACAGGGGGGAGCTGCCTTCAAGGGGAGAGTGTCGATATCTCCTGATGTCGGGCGGGGAAGAAAGCAGCGGAGTGCGCAAAGAACTCGGGGGGGGTGACCATTAACATAAGGGAAGTCCACCAGAACTATAACCTGGAAAAAAAATCTCCGGAACGGGAAAAGAGCTCTTCCCGGCTTGAAGAGGGTTGGGAAAAACGGGAGGGTCGAGGAGGGGGAAAGGTCAGTAAAAAAAGTCATTTCGATGGGACCAAGGGAGAGCGTGGCCTATCAGCGGGGGGGGAATCACGCGCAACCGTCAGGGGAAGGGGGGGTTCCTGCAGGACACCTCTCATGCGTAAAGCAACCCTCCTTCTCTCCAGAGCTTCTTCGGAAAAAAAAGAAAAGGGGCTATGGAAGAAGGGGAGGGGGACACCTGCCCTCCTTCTCTGCGGCGAGGCACGCCCTTTCATAAGTACCATAAGGAAAGGAGGGGAGTCTTCAGTCTCCGCTTTCCAGAAAGGAAAAATTGACGTCCGTACTCGAGGGAAGAGGCTCAGGAGAAAAAAGAGTCGTGTTCTATTTTCCGGAAAGGGTTCCCCCGAAAGCGGCGAGTTGTCTTCCCTAGGAACCGAATTATCCAGGGGAGAGGGGGGAAGAACTCGGCGAATAGAAAGGGGGAGGGATTCCTTCCATCCTTTCAAAAACCTTCCCTCCGTAGGGGAAAGACCTCTCTCCCCCGGTACATCCTTCAAAAATGGCAAAAGAGAAGGAAGGAGGGGGCAGGTTCGCCCTTCCAACCCTACCGGGAACGTTAGTCCCACGAAGAAAACCACCTCGAATTCGAAAGGTATCTTAGAGGGAAGAAAAAGGCCTCCTACTACCTAAACCGGAGAAGTCTTCTTGCATGAGGGCCGAACGGAAAAAATCGAAGGTCAAGGGGGGGGCGCTG
>Ga0179593_1376749_pt1 | contig 18953 bp, 17 predicted proteins | sample CZODoug2_1_08_16_FD_185931 | JGI IMG/M metagenome (GOLD analysis project Ga0179593, IMG submission 185931) | Vadose zone soil fungal communities from Angelo Coast Range Reserve, California, USA - CZODoug2_1_08_16fungal (PacBio error correction) | ecosystem: Environmental > Terrestrial > Soil >...
TCCAACCAACTCCTCCCATGAGGAATCGGGTCGTCGGAAAGAGGAGAAAGATATCCTGGGAGTCTATATCAGATTCTCAAGGCGTCTAAAAGAAGACGACCACTCATGGGAGGGAGATTGATACTGAATACGCCGTAGGTTCACCAAGCGCCTGTTTCCCAATCTCGATGAAAAAAGCGCCTCCATCGGTTTTCGGGGATAACGTCGGGAGGGATGAGACCTTAGCCAGGATATACTCAGGGCAACATGACTAGTCCGTAAAGGAAGGAGGAAAAAAGTGGCAGAAATACAAAAAAGCGAAGAAGGGCAGACGGGCTTGAAGAGGTCAAAAATGTTGTCTTCAGGGCCGGCTGGGGGTGAAGGCTCGTGGCTTGCGAAATCCTTGACCAGACCATCAAAGGCCTGAACGCTCCTGGTACTAGCGCTACGGCTTCCGGGGTCTTCAAACATGACGGAGGGGGAGGGGTCACACTGCATGAACATCTAAAGTAGCGGCAAGGATCCGGTGGTCTGGGTAAAAAAGAGGTTCGTTGCTCGATGGAGGATCATCTGGCGGGAGAAAGACCACCCCGGAGCCTCGCTGCAGAAAAGGAGACTGGCCATCCTTAAAGTTAAATTCCTCCCGAAAGACAGAAACATCGAGAGATGGATCTGTCAAGGCGGGGGAGATCTCAGAAATTGGAAAGCAGAAACCCGTCAAGTCAGGGCGTTAGAGGGGGGATCTCCCTCAATTCGGGGATGGGGGATATCCAACGGGAGTAAAAATCGGGGGTAAGAAAGAGACAGAAGTGGGGTCAATAAGCAATCGCAAGGCAAACCAAAACTTTCGAAAAAAAGGGGGGAAGAGCCTAAGTCATCTACGAGTTCAGTAATGGTTTTACGGTGTCGGGGCGTGAGAATGGAAGGAATGCAGGGGTAAACAACGGCAGAGAGGATGATAACGTCCATCTACGCGATAAAAATAAGACCTTTCCTGAGGGAACTTTGCGCAGATGAAACAACCAACTAAAAAGATTCGATCGCCTTGTTGTTGGGAAGGAAGTGGAAAAAAAAAAAGCTCGAAAAAGGGTGCATCCCTTTATTATACCAGAAAATGCTCGGAGCAAACTCCCAGGCTTTTGAACTGAGGGAAAGCAGCGTCGGGGAAGTGCTGGAAATCTGATGTAGAGGAGGACGACAGTGAAAAAGGCAATGAATCAATTTAAGAGAAACGTCAGGCGCTGGCATCCTTAGACGAACGGACACGAGTCGATGGGGGCGGACTAGTCGAGGGGACAGTACCTATAAACAGAAAAATCCAAAAAAAAAACTTCTTGGGAAGAAAGGTGCTGATAAAATTCAGAGAGAAGCCTATAGTAAACCGCGCAATCGGGAAAAATTGTTAGGAAATTGGTAGGGGGTGGGGGACCAAGATCTGACAGGGGGATGTAAGAGTCCGGGGTGGATTAAGGGTACTGGAGGGTCAAAAAGTCGGGGGGGGGGAGAGCCCGCCATACCGTTAATGTGGCTGGAAGAACCGGGGGTCTGCCAAATGGCTCTATCGGCCAGTTGGACGAAAAATGCAGAAGGAAGCAGAGGCAAGCAGGGAAAAAAGCATCAGGCCGTTTGTTCAAGTACCGGTTCACCAATAAATTCTCCGGCATCGGAAAGAGATGGGGGGCCACCGCAAAAAATAGAGTAAAGGGTTCGAATTAACAGAAGGAAACTGTTCGGGAGAAATGAGAATAGATTTCAGGGGGAAAAGAAGTCAAAACTGCCCGAACGGACCCTCGAATAGGGAGTCATGGAAGTGAATGCATCCAAAGGAGTGCCTGACATTGGAGGAGCAGGGAAGTTTAAAGAACAGGAAAAAAAAGCATCTCACCTGAGCTAAGGGGAAGTCAGGCCCGACATTTGTCATCAGGGAAAGAAACAAACGCCCAAGGAGCTTGTGACCGGCAGAAAGGGATACAATCAAGGATCGTGAAAAGCAGACAGAAACAGGAAAGAACGGAGAAGAAAAGGGAAAAAAACATGAGGCGGGAAGGAGAGTAGCTCAACATTAAAAAAGGTTCCCGGCGATAGAAAAAAAAGGAGGGCCGCCTTACGGAAGGAAGGAAGGAGGGAGCTTCGACTTCCCCACGAAAGTAAGAGGGGGGAGAGAGTGACAAAGACGGACAACTTCGCGGACGAAGGGGATAAAAAACGCCACTGAAGCTAAGGGAACGGGGGGAGGGGCGAGCTGAGAAAGTGGAGGAGACAATGGACGCTGTTCCGCTGCAAGAAGGAATGGGCAAGAAAAAGAAGACGAGGGGAAGGTAACAGGAGGACAAATGCTCGTGCAGTAGGAAAGTTCTGCGGAGAAGAAGGAGAATGAAAAGAGCTTAACGGATCCGAAAAAGGAAAAGAGTAACAACGTGGAGGCCGCGGGAGACGGTAAAAGTACTGGAGTGGGAGGGCCCTCAAACTTGACAAGACTGGATAAAAACGCCGCGAGGCTACAATCTCCTTTGGAACGCGAGAGCACTCAGCGCCTCGTGAAAAAAACCGGGGGGGAGGGGAAAAAAAGATGTATCTTCAGTCAAGAGAACCGAAACGAGGGGGACCTTTTTAGGAAAAAGAGAAACAACCACAAGCGATGATCAAATAGGTACGTGAACGGCAGTCGCGGTGGGAACTGGACCCAGAAAACGCTGGACAGGAATCTCGCGGGTTAACCAAATATTCATATTAAAACCGGGTGGCTGGGGGCGGCAAAGTGGAGAGTCAAACCCGCAGGGTAGGGATAAAACCTTTAACGAAGACAACGTGGACAAACACTGAGGGGCGCCTCCGGAAACATTAGGGGCCCGATGCCAGTTCTGGGGAAGCCGCGTAACTCGGAAACCCATGACAAAGCGCACGAAACAATCGGAAATAAAAACGATCCGGGCGAAGCCCGAAACCCACGAGGATACAAAGGAGGCACACAAGCATGGATGCGTAACTGAGGGGATCGACATGGTGGAGGGACCTTGGGGATCCCAAAAAAGCCATCTTCATGGAAGTAATAACAAGGGGGAAAAAATAGGAATTAGCCTATATTTAGCAAAGGGGAATTGAGTAAGCCAAGCACTTATGCAAGTCCGTGGGAAGAGTGATATGGGTAAAAAGACGAGCTCTACATCCTTGGTGGGGGGGGGAAGAAAAGCGCGAAGGTTACCTTTTGGGCCAGTAGCAGCAGGGGGAAGGGGGACTACGGCGACTAGAATCACGCATACGGTAACGATCCCAAAGCGGTGTTACGCGATCCAAGAGAGACACAGTATAGTAAGATCAAGAAAGAAAAAAAAAAAAAGAGTAAAAGAAAACTTGTCTAGGGACGAATAAAACGATAACCCTATAAACGTTAGTCAAGAGGAAACCCGTAGGCAAGGATATTGAACGACATCTCGGGAGGGTGGAAAAAACGAGTGACCGAGATCCTATCACGTTGGATAAATCTGGGGAGAAAAGGGAGCACGGATGAAAGGAAGTCAACGCCCGCAAATCAAGGTGACGGTGGAGCCTCAGGGGTTCAAGAAAACTGAAGGGGAGGAAAAAGAGAAAAATAGTCGCAATGCGAGAAACAGGAAAAGGCACCCTTGTCGAGTTGCGGGTCTTCCCACAAAGGGCTGGAGGAGCAACGAACAGAGCGACCATAGGTTAAACAACATGCGCTATTGACTGCGGAGAAAGCGCTCGAACAAGGGGGCGAAATAGACGGGCGGTGTATTTCAGCAGAATATGGAGTGGTGGATTCGCCGAGCTAAAGCAGATCGTTATATTGGAGAGTTTTGAGAAGGAAACAGTAATGTGGGGTCTTTCTTTGTCCTGGTAGCCCGTTCTTGAGTTTGAGCATCTTACTGATCGGTGGGGAGATCGGCGTACACAAACTTGGTGAGCAAGATTGAGTCAGTGAGGCTTAACAATCCGGTCAGGAAAGAAGGGCGCAAGAAGACCCAGCCTGACTCAAATCGTAAGGCGGCGCTGGATGCCAGATGGAGAGGAGATTGAATTCAAAATGAGCGAAACGGTTGACCTCTCGACGTGAAGGGGGTGCTTCGACAATTCCCAATCTGACTTCAAAGGAACTCAGAGACTTGCTCGAACGAAAGCGTGAGTTGTCAAAAAAAACAAGGCAATTCCCAATGAATGGAGTTGATATTTCTACGCAATTCAAGAAAAAAAGAGAACTACGGAAAACGCGAGATGTACCTGCTTTCCGAGAGGGTTTGTGTGAAGGGCCTTGAGAGTTTCAGTGATCGATGCAGTCGTTTGGAGATAATGGTGGCATGGGTATAAGGGGACGTAAATTCCGCTTCTCAAGCTAGAACTCAAGGGTCACGAATCGGGAGGGTTCTTAGACCGCATACAGCCGGTACGTTGAACTCAATCCTTCAGGGAGACAAGGATGGAAGGTCCCCACTCTTTAGAAATCCAGTACCCCCTGAAGATGTATTCGGGGGAACAGAGCGAACCAGGACGATTTTTACTGGTAAAAAAAATGAGTGGGAGAAAGTTACTGAAATTTGACGAGGCCCCTAGCGGGCCGTATCATCTGGGGGAGGGGGGGAGAGTAAAATCCTGACTGCGGTTAGGGTAACGAAAGAAAAGAAAAGCGAAAGGTCTCAATATATAGGAACAACCTTGACTGGAAAGGGAAAAGCGGGGGGGGAAAAGCTCCGGGAACAGAGGCGATTTTCACACAGGAAAAGAGTAGGGACACCGTCGGGGCGCGTCAGAAAAAAAGGGAAAAAGGGAAAATCAAGGAATGGCTTCCACGCTGATCGCGACGAGGGGGGTAGGGAGGTAAAACTAAAAGGGGTTGCAAACTGCTTTTCTCGGGGCCAGATGGGGGGCTGTAGGGCCGGGAGCGCCTGGCCATGAATTGAAGATAGAAAAGGTAAACCATAAACTGAAACGAACTGACTCATCATTTGGTACTATAAGACATATACCACTGAGGGGAATATAAATTAAAGTGAATAAGAAAGAAGGCAGCAGGTAAGACGGGACCTACGGTAAAACTAGAATCAGGCACACTTCATTATTCTTGAAACAGTGCCAGGAAATCTAATCGCCTGGACGAGAAGTCATCCTCAAATAAAGGTGAGAGAATATGTATTTGAAGTGTCTGCACTTTTGGGTAATCGCAAGTGGAGGGACGGAATAGAAGCGCGGAGAAAGAGAGACTCAATGGGTAGATTGAAGAGAAAAAGCTAGATAATGGGCCAGCCCTAATAAGAAATCATTAAAGCCCTATGGGTTGTTAAACAGTGGAAAGCGCAGGTACTAAACGGAAGGCGTGATGATCCACAATAACAGGGGGGGATCACCTCAACGAAAAAAAAGAGCGACAAAACGCGAAGCTGTCAGCGTGGGGGGATGGGAGGGGACACAGATAACGGGCGAGAAGGGACTCTCGTTAAAACTCTCAGGTATAGCGGAGTTGGCAAAGGAACGAAAGGAGAAGAAACCCGTGTGAACAGCTGAGATGAGGTCAGGGAGAAAGGTCAAAACTAGACCCCTGACAGAGGGCTGTGTCGAGTCAGGCGTGGAAATGAAGGTCACCAGCGATGATAAAGAGAAAATTAGGTTTCCTGTGGTTTACGCCAAACTTTAAAAGTCTGTCTGAGGGTGTGGGGGGGAAAAGGGAGACAACGAAGGCACGGCGGTTGGGGAACCGGAGAAATGAAAAAAGAAGATATTTGGGAACGAGGGGGGGAGGAGACCTTGATTGAGGTGATTTACGGTCTACTTACAAGAGCAAGGGAAAGATGGTGTGGAAAGGGGAATAAGATCTAAATCTCAGCAACCTGCCGTGGGCGGGAAGGAGAAACCAGGAGGGGTGCATTCAAACCCGTCTAATAGCGAACTTTAATAAAAAGAAAGGGCTACTCTTGGGGGAAAAAGCACTAAAAAAAGTGATCAGACCTGGGACAGGCGCAGTGCTTGGAAGAGGAGGGATGAAGGAACGGGACGAGATAGGATTCGAACCTCGTCCACTAAGGTGGCGGGGGGGGAGGACGGGGGGGGGACAAGAAGTCGCCGAGGGTCAAAATGGGAAGATGCAGGAGCACGGATCCTCCTTATTGAACGAAAAGGAAAAAAATCTACCGTCAAGGGCAGAAGAAGGACCATTGGAAGCCAATGGGGAGGGGAGTAATGAATAATACAGCCCTATAACAGCCTTCCTTACGAAAACAGAGGAAAAACCAAGTCAGTGAGAAAAGAAAGGGCGACCAGGAAATCGAGCTTGAAAAGGTCGTGGCTCCTAAAAAACAGGGAAGAAGAGAAAAGACTCTTTGTACGTACGACCAACAAGATATGTCAGGGCCGAATAGAAAGCCTGAGGGGGGGGGGGGTTGACAAAAAGCGGCGCCGTGCGGGCCGGCCGGCGGATGAGGTCGGGAGTCTCGGCTCGAATGCACTGGGGGAGACGCAGGTTTCGGCTGATCTAGCTCCTCGTTATAGCACGCCAAAAACCAACATCGAAAAAGAGACGCATGCCATCAGAGATGACTGCGTCGGAAAGAGGGACCTTTTAGGAAAGGGGGGGGGGAATTCGAGCGGAGGAGCAAAACGTAACGGGCGGGGTGAGGAGAAGGATAAGTTGGGTCCCAGCTGCCAGGATCAGCCCAAAAAAGGATGACTGAGGAGAGCCAAAACTCACTTTCCAATATACTGAAAGTGGGGGACGGAGGGGACCCTTTGATAGGGGGACGCTCCAATTAAGGTGGAAACTAAATAACATTCCCAAATCGAAATATGATTCAGGCTTCAACATCTGACTGAAGGTGGCAAGATGGGGGCATTGCACGAAGAACGAAAAGCGCAGTGAGCTTCGTTCTTTGGATCGGGGGAGGTTCCGAAGGATGTATAGACTCCTCACAGACTTCTCAAAAAGCGTTCAGATCTCACCGGAATGGCTGAAATTCCTTCGTAGGTAGGAGTAGTCAGTAAGGGGCACGACCAGCCACGCCGGGAGTTGGCGCAACAGAAAAAAGTAGCACTCACGATTATCTCGTCTCTTACGGGTTAGGGTCTCTGGAAAATCGCCTAGGATAAAACCCGCTTAAGACCTGAAACACAAAAACCTCGGGGAGAGACTCGTGCAGCGGACAAAGTAGGTCGTTGAGGGAGGGCACCTCTTAGACTAAACCGACAGGGGGAACGTGTCACGGAAGACGAGTCAACTGGGACTCGGAGAAAAATACTGGGAGGAGGAATACGGGAAATCGAGCAGAGAGAGGAACGGATCTATCCTCCAAAGGAAAAGATTTACAGCGCCAAGCACCCGGGAATGTTGAAAACCACCAGGCGGGGGACATCTGCGTGAATCTGCGGAATCAGGAACCAGGGGGAGGCAGGGGAGAAGAAAACCGAAAGGGGGGGGCGGAAGCACTCCCATTGAAATCGGCCAAGGGGGAAGGCCAGATCAAACGAGAAAATAAGCGCGGGGGGGGGGGGAAAAAAGGTGCCGATGGCCGAGGGGTTTGCCAGGGAAAACTCAAAACCTGAAGGAAAAGGTCACGGAACCTTAGGGAAGCAGGAAAAAGAGTCTCGAGAAAAACCGGTCAAAAGAGGGAGGGTAACATTTGGCGAGAAAAAAGAGGGGAAAAGAAGAAAAGTTCCAATTCCGTACAACAAATGAGGCGATAAGGGGTGATGAGAGAAGGAAGGAAAGGAACCCGAGGGTGAAATCTACCCTGCTAGGATCAAAAAGTAAAGCGAAACCGGCTTCAGGTAGCAATCGCTCAATAGAGACCAAGAGAAAGCCTCAACGAGGGAGTGCCGGATCATCAAGCGGCTACTCAAAAGCCAGTATGATGTCTGCATGGCGCTATTTTTCTCCTTCCTCCGAGTGTGGAGGGGAGGGCACGGATGAATCTTCGGTCCAGTTCAGCTTACTCCCGTCGGGCATTCTATCGGGGGTACTTCTTACCATTACTTGTCTGACCGCGCTAACACTCGATCCAAGGAAAGACTCAGCACAATGAGAGATGGAATCGGGAATGGAAGCCAAGTTAAATGACTAATTTAGAACCCCCGAAACGGGCATCGCCGAAACCTAAGAGGGAAAAAAAATCAAGAGTTGTTCTGGTAGATTCATGATCTTTCTCTCCTTCAGTATCCTATTCATGCTCTCTGTCGGGCATCACCTTAGGGCCAGCCGCGAGTTGAACACTCATCCTTCCCCTAGAAGATTAGGCATCTAGGAGTACTACTGTGAGACAATTTCGGCGTTGGTATATATTCCACCAAGAAAAAATCAAGTGAAACTTCCACAAAAAGGGGGATACGACTAAAAAAAAAGAAAAAAGAAGAAGTCTGAAGTTTGAGTTGAAGGAAGAGTTTTTCTAACCCGGATGATGGTTCTTACAAGTGTCCGGTCCAGAAAAGAAGAAAGCCATCATCAAAGTGTCTCCAATTCGGAGGAAGAAGGGTAATAAGGTATACACTAAAACGAGTCGCGTTCAAAAGAGAGAGTCGGGAGGTTGCAGGACCGGGATGTTATTCAAAAGGAAAGGAGCCCCGGAGTTGTGCCAGCCGTCTCTCGGCTAATCATAATCGAAAGGGCGTATGGGAAAACTCTGCGGAATTTGACCAATCGCAGAAAAGAGACCCTCGTATAGCGGAAGGTATGTCTCTTGCCGTTATTAGCTCTCTAAGAGCGGACCCATTGTGAAAATTTCTATAGGACACCTTCTTAGAAAAAGAGCGGCCAGCAACTCCAGAGTGGCGGCAAGCGCATCGGACATACCAGTTGCATCCGCGTTGGTGTGGGTGCTAGACTGTCAACGCCGCCGAAGTCAGCAACACACACTAAGGAGGAAAAGAGATCTTCTATGGGCATGCGGTCTACAACCCCAGATGAAACTGGTATTCGCATTCTTAAAAGATGGAGAGTATCAGGTCACGCTCACCCTTTCCGGGTTTTCAAAAAAGTTAATGGGGGAAGTTCAGACTCAATCACTCACTCCCACATAAAGAGTGGGAGTGTATGTCAATCCGCTGATTTTCTGGTGGAGGCATTTGTGGATTAGCACTCGTCTTTTGCCCACAGCCTTAAAAGCCTCCCGATAACTGCCACTCCCGGACGATCCCCTCCCGCTGAGGTGAGAAGCGAAATAAGGTCCTGTTGTCTCTAAATCTGAAAAAACAAGTATAAAGTCCCCCGGCGAGCCTGTGTCTGGATTCATTCCTTACCTACAAAGTCGTCAGCACAACCCAAGGCCTGTCGTAAAAACCTAATCGGTAAATAGAAAACTCCCCTGTACGTCAGGCGATAGCCGCAGGGCAGGGGCCTTGCTCTTGGAGGGGGGTTGGAAGTATCCATAGAGAAGGTATCAGGAGGACGATACCTCATCGGTTAGACGTGGGGTGAACTTCGAACGGAAGGGTATCCAAAAATGAGACCCGAGGGAGGCATATGAGGAGACACGAAGGTGCCCGAGAAGGAACAGCGACTCGGTCGGCGCGGCCTTCCCAACGGGGGAGGTTGATTCTGAGAACATCGCCTGGAACGGCGGGGGCATTCGAATTCAAGATAACACACTGCTTCAGCTCTGGCGAGCTGGACATCGTCCGGTGCTAAGTCAGCCCACAGCGGGCATATCATCGGAGATGAAGGCGCCTGCGAAAAACGACGTACGCGCGCCGCACTCGAACCAAAAGGGCCAGCAAGTACGCCGCTCTCTAGAGTTTCTCGCCGCCTCTGCTGAGAAAATCTTGCGCCCTGGGCGCTTGGAGGGAGAGGATAGTTTGGGAAAAATACAGGGCGGATGACGGCTACGACGGGTCTCTTACTTGGCTAACATGCCGACTGCATCCAAAGTGGTTCCGGGTTCTCTTCATCAACAAACCCGCATTCTGGGGATGGGGAACGTGATCGCCCTTCGGCACCCAAGGAAGACGAGCCCGGTGGTCGCGCGAGCGACTTCGCTGCTCTAAAAAAATAAAGTGCGTGCCTGCTCTGGGGGGGAAAAGAAAAAACTATCCTGAAACTTCTCACAAAAATGCCCAAGGGAAGAATCCTCTAGAGCGTGAGTCCTTCAAGTCTGAAAGATTCGGCCGCCGCGTAATCGGATGGGAGTCCCCCACTCCTGGGGAAGAGATATCATAGGACGGCCAGGAAGTGACCGCAGGGTGTCACAAGGCAGGCGGTATCAACCACAAACTCTCCAATAATCTGTAAAACTAGGGGATCGTGCGGATCTGAGAAGGTAGGCAACGCCCAGGATAGGGACTAGGTAAAGGGGGTGAGGGTTGGGGGGGGGGGGGGGTTGGGGTGTATTGTTGTACTGTGTTTGGTGGTTGGTTTAGACCTCTCGTCCATTCCATGACGGAGGACCAAGGGCCGACGGGACCGATAAATTGGGCGGAGGGGATGCGGAGCCGAAGGCATGGTGTCGAAGGCGGGGCAGGCTTATCGGAGTAACGTCACAGAATAATTCCACACCGGATGAAGTCTACTGCGCTTAGGCATTCACTGCTCAGAATGACGTGTGAAAAACTTTCATGAAAGAATACACTACGTCAGCAAACTCAGACAGGGGGGGAGACCTTGCGGAAGGGCTCTCCGGAGGAGGGAAATCGGCGGGGACTACCCCTAGGAATCCCGAAGATCTTCTATCATAGGAAGGAGGACTCAAGTTACCCACGAAAACCAACGCTATTACGGATCAATGAAGGGAGAGTGCCTGCTCCCTTGTAAAATCTAGGATCAGATGCAACCGAAACCCGGGGAGAGGGGGATTAAAAAGTCTCCTGGTTGAGCTCCTCAGCACACGTGCTGGGGCTTAGAAGATCGTTTAATGACCTTCGAACCTAACGCAAGAATGGAAACGCAAAAATCGCAGTCCCAACCTCGGGCGCGACCAGGTAAAGTATCTCATCGACGAGGGGACAATGAGGTTCAGGCCTAGATGGAGTGCTCAGGAAGTCCTCAGATATATCCTAAATCAGCCGCGGCGGCCCAGGGGACAGCTTAAAACGCCGATACTTCTGACCCAGCGCGGAAGGGGATCGCTTTTCGCGCAGGCCAAAAAAACCCTCCAGGTTTTAAACAAAAGGACTTATCGCCTTGTTGGTGCAGTAAGTCAGCAAAAGTCGGGACGAAAGTTGCCTTGAAATTAAGTGAGGAGCCACTATAAAAAAAAAAAATGTCGAAATGATCAATTGCCAGTCGCACTGATTTTCACCTTCGTTGGGGGGAAAAAGGCTTCTAGGAAGCGCGAGGGAAAGTGAAGTAGTCTTCGAGTTAATGACGAACCTTTGGTTGGGGAAAAAGATTCAATGGAAGGATACGTGCCCCCCCGGTTGGCTTCGGAGACTAAGTCGACTGAGTCATGGCTGAACCTCGGCGAGAATGACAGGACTAATAAAGTACCGGAAAAAAAGAACCGAGTGGACGACGAAAAGCTCCGGTTAGAGCCGGTCCTTCTCATGCCCTTCCGTAAAAGTGGGAAAAAACGAGCATATGGGTTATGATGCAGGGTTGGAAGTGGGGGCAACAACACGCGTCGAAAACGTATGGGTCAGTCAGTTAGTATTATCATGAGGACTTTCCAGAGGACTGGGGGGGAAAGCGACAGCGAGTTGTAACTGAGGGTTCGCACCCACAGTAACAGGAAAAAATTCGGGCCGAGCGGGCCAGGGGGTAGATCAAGAAACGATCTTAAGAACGGACATCAGACAAACCGTGCCACCAGCATCTGGTCCTTAAGTCTCCAGGCCAATTCGCTGCCGGATGACTGGGTGAAAACCCACAGAAAAGAAGGGAAAAAAGGGGTGGGCGTAATTCAAAAAAGCTGTCGCGGGGGGGTTCCGTGGGGAAAAGAATGAACCTCATCTATTTCGGTGCAACAAAAGCCTAAACCGAGGGGAAAACCGCGCCTCTCTTTTGACGTTGTGGAAACGTCACAAGCAACGAGGGGGGAGGGATGCGACATGAGGGGATTGCAAGGAGTTCCCAGAAAATCATTAAACCGCTCGACAAAGCTACATCTTCGCCTGAGGGACCAGGCCCTGTGGTGTAATCCAGCCAGACCGCCGACATCTTCGAAGTTGTCCAGAAGATTACCAATCAACGGAAGGGATCTTCAAGGAAACGCATCCGTGAACGAAAGAGAGACCGGAAAAACATCCTGGTTCATAGGAAAGAGGCCATTCCGACCAATTATCTAGATCAGAGCCAAAAGGCTGGTGCCGCGCTAAGCACGGCAAACGAATACCGAAAAAATCACCGGAAGAATTGCCGACCCTCACCCCATATGGAGACTCACTAAAAAGGACGGCTCCGACGAAAGTAGCGGACGATATCATGAAGGAGCCACTGGGAAGCGCATCCCGTCAAAGCTGACAGGACTTTCTGGGCGAGTTTCCGGGTTGTCGGTCTGAAAACGGGCATAAGTGAAAAAAAGCACCCCGAGACTCTGTAGGTAAAAAAGAGGCGGACAATGTCTTTAAATTGCTGGGAAAGGGGTTCCCGGTCTCCGGCCAGGAGATGACGGGGGGTCTATCAGGCACAAAACACAATCGGCAAAAAACGCCGCAACCTTTGCCGAACCTCACTAACGGAGGTAGCGATAACCGAGGGACGCAGGAACTTGAGTGACTCCAAGAATACGCGCAAGGGACTTGCGGAAAAAAAGCAGTGTTACCGCCCAGACGGGAGACAAGCATGTTGAAATAATCCAGGAACTCATCGACAGTGGTCAGCAAGTTATCAAAGGAAAAGCGACAGAAAAGGAGATCATGCTACTACTCCCAAAACGGAAAAGCAAGGGGAGGCAATCGCAAGAAACACACCCGGGGGGGATGATCCAACCTTTCCAATATGGGCCGAAATTTTATCGCGGGAAGCTTCAAAAAAGATTACATTCCCCAAGTACGTTGGGAGCAAAATAGGGAGAATGCCTCGAATCCTAGACCGGGTCCTGGCGGGGAGCCGACGGGGGGAAGCTCAGGAACCGAGGGTCAGTCCACTCTGTTAGAGGGCCACGTGGGTGGGCGGGGGATGTCGGATGGCAAACAATGATATGTGGAAACGCCGACCCGAGAAAATCTCGGCACAATATCTGTGTGCACGACGCGTCAACGGGGAGGACGAAGACCAAGAACGGAGCTAAAACCGGGCCCAATGAGGGGACAAAACTAACCTGGGAAAAGGGCCTCGTCAACCTCCCGACCTCACTAGGCGGAAGGTTAGAAAAAGCGCGTCAGTTTTGACATAAGTCGAGAGCTCCATTGTGCACCCTTACTGCGGGAAAGACAAATCCTCAAAGGCCAGTACATTGGGGCAAGCGGACCAGCGACCATTGAAAAGCAATTCTGGGGGGGGGGGGGGTGGGAAAAGGAGTCGAGTCAAGGTGGGAAATTGGAGAAGAAAACGAAAGAAACTAAATCAACCGAGTCAACCGAAGTGATGAGTGGTCGAAATCAAGCGCCGCTCAATAGGGGTGTGTTAGCCGACTGAATGAGGGACACTGGTTGGGTTCAACATCAAAGGTACCTGGAGGTCGCCGGAAGGCTGAACTGCTGTAGATCCTAAAACAGCGGCGGGCTCTAGTTTGAAGAGAAAAGAGATGTGTTAAACTAGAAAAGCACTATGAGAGGATAAGGGTCCGCCCAACAAGACAATTAGTACAAAGAACGCAAAACAAAACCTTTTCTAGAGAAGGAGCAAAACGAGAACTCATCCGTATCGCTTGATTATCATATTCCCCTGCGAAACCCCACATATTCAGATGGTGAAAACAGAAGTAGATTCGCCTTGTTCGCGCTTTATTCCAAGCCAATCTCTCGTTTGTGAAAAATCCTTTAACAATCGGCCTGCATGCCTTGGGCGCCGAGGGCAATCGGGAAAACTACCCAACTCGACAAGGTGACGGTTTACGAATGGTGAGCAAAACAGCATCTCTCCTCATCTCAAACACACAGCAGGGGATTATAACAGATTATCTCATCTCTTGGAAAATCACGTAAGGAGCTCTGCCACCTTCAACTTGGCAAGAGTTGAAAGGTCTACCTCAGACCAGGGGGATGAAAGGGAAGCCATCTCAACAGACGAAGCTGAACAAATTTTCAAAGAGGGGAGAGATTCGGGGGAAAAGCGCGTAACGAAAGGCGAAAGCTCCGTTCGAAGTTAATTTGCAACATCTAGAAAAAAGAGACGGGTTTAACGCCGGACTCGGTAAGGGATAAAGGAGAGGTTATAGGGGATCGTCGCGCTTACGCTGGGTGCGGGAAAAAATTGTTGTCGGTAAGGACCGTTCTTGGGAACGACATCTTAAGGGGAGCGGGGGGGGTAAAAAGCGTGGTGACAAGGAACCGATAGGGTATTCGGTGAGCTCTAAGAAGGGAGTCCCGGGGACAAAAAGCTACCGTGAAACCAAAAAGGCCCGGGGGCGCGGGATGACACACCAAAGGCTTGGAGGAGTTCGCCCTCATCACTTATCGAACTCAGTCAGGAGGTGAAAGGGAAGTGCCGGCGGGGTCTCGGACAGGTCCCCAAGAGGATGAATCCTCGCCGTCCGCTACCGAGCTTCGACCTCCACGTGAGTTCCGGGGGCCGCTGCGTCCATGAATTTGAGGATTAACGAAGAAACGAAAACAGGTAGAATCAGACCCGGATAGGAAGCGCCGCGGATTTGTAACCTCATCCTGGCCGTCGGGTAGGGGGTGTTTGGGAACGGGGCGTTGATCGGAACAGGTATTGTAGGCCCGAAGATTTGTCGTATCCGCGAGTTGGTTGATCAGCGTAGAAGCGTCGCCACGAGCAATGAAAGAAGATGTAGGAAAAATCGTGGTCGCCCAAGAGAAAGACTTTGCGGAAAGGCGCGTCAAAGCCAGGGAAAGTAGCCGACTGCGCCTTTATAACACCGGGGGTGCACGGATTGTTTCAACCCCGTAACGCGGATGTCAGGATAAAGAAGGGTGGAACGCAGCGGAGAGGGACAGTACCAGATATGGGGAGAAATTTACGGGGAAATGAACAGAGAGGCCCGTCATGATGGGGTGTCTGGCGATTCCCCTTCCACGAGGGAAGGTAGGATCGAACCGAGGGATAGAAGAGGGGAATCACAACTCGCCTGATAGAAAACCCTGGGCTGCAAGGGTCCGGGCGAAGGAGTTTTGCTTCGGAGGTTCACATGCGAGGGGTCAGCCGGCGCAACAAAGATCACGGGTAGCAAGAGCTTGGCGCTTCATGCAGGGCTCAAGCTCAATTAAGGGAATCCGCGGCGGATCGACGCCTGTGACGGTGGAGGGTGCGAAAATGGAGGCGATGTGGGCTCGTGAAAGGGTGACGCGGAAAACCCAGGGAAAAAGGAGATTGGGAAGACGATAAACTGAAACAGAAGGCAAAAGGGGTCCAATTCTGTGACGCTCCAAGAAAGTGACATCGGTGCAAGTCACCTCAACTTCGGCAGACCGGAACAGCAAAAGGAAACTATGATCGGAAAAATGAAGCGCTCTTCGCGACACGAAAAAGAATCAGTGTCGAAAAACGGCCATAGTATTGCGGGGAGACAGCGAAAGTTTCCGTAAAGGGTCCACGAGGGCGCCATAAAAGGGTGGGGGAAGGAAAGAGGACAAACGGAGGACAGGCAGGGTCGGTTCCGTCGATGAAAAGATCACCAGCATTTGGGAAGCTATCGAAATTGAGATGGGTCCGACCGGCCTTCACAGATTGGGTGGGGTCGCGGGAGAAAGAAAGTTCTCTGGATGCGGGCGGGAGGGAGCCACCGCTCCTTGATTTGAGGAACATCGCTATGAAGGGGCGACCAACAGAGGAGCGGACGGGGGTCTGCGGATCCACACAGGCAAACGGCAGAACGGCGAAGGAAGAGAGCGAATGTCTAAAGGGGCTTCCCAAATGCTTACGCAAGGCGAAAACAGACGCCTCGATAGTAGGGAAACAAATCGGGAGAGTTCAAACGGACCATACGCAAGGAGCGGGGGCGAAGAAAAAGCTGTTTACATACGGGGGCAAGAATGACGATGATAACTCACTGGACAGTGCCTTCTGGTTAATTACGGGGAAAGTGTAACCCAAAAGTCCCGGGGTTTGGGACATAAGGAACCAGGAGGCAGAATTTCAAGGGAAGGAGAAAACAAAAAAGGCAAGCATATGGCTTGTGTCGCTGATGGCACGTTCCTTCAATTCTGGCGCCAAGAGAACAAGGAACGCTAACAAGCTGGGACCATATTGGGTGCATCCGGGGAGCGACCAGGCTCACATGCCGATGTGCGCCTGATCCCCAGACCTTCCAAGGGTCATGAATACTAACGGGATGATATCAAATCAAGTGAAAACGGGTCCCAATAGGACCATTGGCATCATAATCCCCTGACCATGACGAAGGGTGAAAAAGTAAAAAGGGAGAAAGACAGCTCAAACAGAAATGTGTCTACTGAAACCACTAAAGGGGGTGGGTAATGGTGATTGGGGAATGTCATACCCTATGTTCGACCTCACCGGACAGCGGGTCGAAAGCTAAAAACTAACGACCTGACTCGGCCCTTCTAGCCTGAAGGGGAGAGCACTGCTTGGGCGTCCTTTATCGGGAGAACTCAATGTACGCGCAAACGGCACTAGCCAGGTTCCACAAATAATGTTAAAAAGACGGGCGAAATTGGGCATCGAGCATGACTAAAGGTCGTTTGGGATAGAGGCAACCGTCAGCACGCGGAGGGGTACGGACGCACCCAAAAGTGATATTGGTCCGAAATAGAAAGGCGTCTTATTTGAAGTCTGAGGGAACGTAAACCACCAGAAAAGCTTATGGACGGGTCGATTATCCGGGCGGTATGGCACGGGTGCCAAGGAGGCCTTAGTTGCTGCAGTATAAAAACGGCTGAGCACGCAGGGAAACAAGGACAAACACGAAACATCGGGTCATCAGACGATGACTGCGGATACAAGGGCGCGAACCGTGGGGTGAGGACGCACTGACGGGGCGTCCGGCAGTCGGATCGTGATCAAAAGGGGAAAGAAAACCGACGGCGTAAAAAGGCTATCACCCCGGCACAAGGGAAAAGCCTCGCCTGTGTCGGGCTAAAGCAGAGCTCCACCCATTGCCTCAAGGCATCTCCAGAGAGAAAGGCGATGAAAAAGCCTTAGGGCTGAAGGGTGAACGTGTCGGGCCCAAGATAAGCCAGCGCTAAAAATGAAAGCATTTAGGTGTCTAGGGGGGCGCGCCGCCGCTGACAAAGACTCAAACGGGGGACTAGTCTAAGATCCCACTAAGTGGTTCTCTTCAGCTGGGCTGTATGAGTTCATGCTTGAAGACATAAACCCTCGGTTGTGCAGAAAAGGAGCCTTAAAAAACGACAGGATAAAAGACCGGGGGAGAAACTATCGGTCCGCCGAGGAAAGAAGAAACTCAGGAAGGCCACAGTATCATAATCGGTCAGCGAAGAAAGGAGAGTTAACGTGAATGGGCCATCTGAGGCTCAAAAATCCTTTCACTTTATCGGAGAAACTGTCCGAGTAAAAGGCATGCAAAGAGGATCGAGCGATCGCGCAGGTATCCAATCCAGGGACGATGGGGGGAGTGATGGTGAAAACGACCCCCCGGGAAAAGGAGTCCCCACTCGGAATACGGGACTTACTTCGCTGAACATCGGCCCCAAGGGGGGGGGCGTCGGGTCTGACGCAGATCCCGGAAGCGAGGACCATACTATTCCATGGGGAAGACTTGAAGGCCGCGTCACGAAAAGTATAAGCGGCGGTGGTCAGGGGTGGGCATCAAAGGAATGCGGTTTTTTGGGCATACCCCGCCAACAGAAAAAACGGCATAAAATAACTTGAGAGCGGCAACGTCAGGACACTGAAAACCCGCGAACGATCCTTCACAGTTGGCGAAAAAAAAGCCAGTAGGTCACGGGTCCAAAACCCGCCACGAGGCTGCAGCGAAAACAGGATCTGGGAAATAGGGGGGATATCGTCACAGCAATACGAAGGCAGTAGGCCCGCGATCAAAGCCCGAGCGGGACCCCCTAAGAAGAGCGGTGCCGGGGAAAGCTTAGCAGCAGCGATAGGCCGCCCAGGGGTGGTACATGTCTCGGGAAGAGGGTGGAAGGAACGGGCGACGACAGGCGGCCAGAGGGTCAAGCTGCCAGGGCGCGGAATGCAGAGATGGAGTTCAAGGGAGTCTTTGGACACTACTCTGAGCAACGGTCGGGAACGGACGAGGGGGGAAAGCTATAAGGAACAAGAGCATTAGAAGACTGGAAATCTCATGGATGCTAGAGGAAGTTCCAGTGGAACTCCTAAAAAAAAAGGGCCAACATTTTTAAAGGCTCTACACCTCTCGAGCAGTAAAAACTTGTCTGATATTGGAACTGCAATGTCTCTTCCATAGAGGCGTGGATTCGATTCGGAACATACAAAGATGTCAAAAAAGATTTCACGAAAGAGCAAGTAAATTGATTCGCCTCTGGGATGGTGTATTCCTACAGGTTGGGTGTGGGTCCACCAGACAGACCAGAAAACGGCCAGGCGTAGACGTCCCCCAGAGAAGGTGGCGAGCGTTCAGGGCCGGGGTTCTAAAGGGAAGGGTTTTTGCTTAAAGGAAGTTGCCAGTAACGCCGAAGACGGCAGCCCCTTGGGAGCGGACGGGATCAAATTGTTCAGCGTGGAGCAAGCCGGAAAGAGGCAGGGGCTCAAACGCGAAGGGGGGGCTTCAGGGGACAGATCAGGTTCTGAGGAAACCGTCGCGCCCGGGGAGCCAAAGAGAGAAGCGCGAGATGAAGGGGAGAGAGGGCCAGTCAAATGAAGTTGGCAACATCAGCACGGGATACCGGAAAAAGTCCGTATTAGAGACGCGACCGACACCGGCTTGGCGACACCACCGAGGTAGCGCGGTCACGATCAATCTCAAGACTGTCAGCGAGGCGACCGGAAGGGTTAATTTTTTTTGGGGGACAGAAGGAAGAGAAATCGG
>Ga0179593_1617705_pt1 | contig 18953 bp, 22 predicted proteins | sample CZODoug2_1_08_16_FD_185931 | JGI IMG/M metagenome (GOLD analysis project Ga0179593, IMG submission 185931) | Vadose zone soil fungal communities from Angelo Coast Range Reserve, California, USA - CZODoug2_1_08_16fungal (PacBio error correction) | ecosystem: Environmental > Terrestrial > Soil >...
AGGAGAAAAAAACGTCGATCTTCGGAAAAAACGCCGTCGGAGGAAGAAAAAAAAAAACCGCGGCGCGGCCGCCGGCCGAGAAAAAGTCTCTTAAATCGTATCAGGAGGGAAAAGAACAGGCAATACTGTAAAGAAAGAAAAGGAAAGCGCGGGAATGATGGAAGGAAGAGGCTGTCGAAAAGGGACGCAGCCTCCGACCGAAAGAGTGCCAATTCGGACAATAAGGAGGGAGCGAGGAAAGAAGGAAAGTGGAGGGGGGAAGGGACAGGGAGCGAGCGCACGGTCCGGGAAGTCAATTGTTATACAGGAAGAAAGAAGGCTATTAATTCCAAGATGGAAAGAAAAACTCGGCTTTCCTGGGAGGGAACGAGAGTGAGAGGGGGGGGAAGAGCTTTTCGAGACTTGGAGGGAACGCTCTACGAAAGAGAAGAAAAGCGCGAAAATCGGCTGAAACAGAAAGGAAAGAAGCGTGACGGCTGGCCGAGGGGGACTATATTCAAGGGAGAGAGAGAAAAGTCGTGGCATTAAGGGCGGGCTTAAAAACTTAAAGGAGATGCCGTTTGGCCGCCGAGAGGAAAAAAATCTTACTGCTGTGCCGGCCGGGCAGAGGAAAGAAAGATATATTTCATGGAGGAAAAAAAAGGGGGATAAGCCCCTTGAGAGGGTCGGACAAATGATCGAGGGAAAGAGATCTTTCTGAAATGAAATCAGCCTTTCGGAACCAACGGAAGTCAGAAGCTACGTTAAAGGCGCCGGAAAAGGGAGCGTTACTAAGTCCGGGAAAAGGCAATCTAACATAGCAGAGGTACGCGTCGGAAGGGAGGGGGCGGCATTTTAAGTCTCGAGAAACCAAGGACGAAGAAAAACGCTGGTCCGAAGACGGTAAAAAGAAAAGGGGAAACTTTCTTTCACTAAATGACCCCGCTCTTCGCGTTTAAGGTACGGATAAGGAGGAAAAAAATAAAACGCTATCAAAGAAAGAGGGTACAAATTATCAAGGAAGAAATGCTCAGGGGCGGGACGGCACGAGAAGGGAAGGATGCCGGGAAATAAAAAAGGAGGTTTCAGGTCGCGTCTTGGGGGCGGGCAATATTTCAGAGGGAGGGGCCTTCCGATCCGAACGGCATGGACGGGGAAAAGAATGCTCTCCACCGGAAGTCTCTTTCCATTGGAAGGACGAACTTAAAAGGATGGGCGAGGGCCCGTGTCATGTCGCGGTGAGCATCAACGAAGGGGAAAAAAAATAAGTCTTCTCTCAGGGGATCTCGAGAGCCGAGTGGGTGATATGAGGGAAAACGGCATCCATTTTTTTCAACAACTACTAAATGCGGAGAAAGAAAAAGAGATATCAACTCCGATATTCTGTGGGAAGAGAAACGTTTATCTAACGACAGAAGGAGATAATCAAAAGGAAAAAGGGGAAAACCCGAATTGACCTTCGATCGGCGGAAAGGTCGCTCAACGGGAGGGGGGCGCCATCGGAAAAAAGGAAAAATTTACCACTGCCGTCTTCAAGGGTGAAACGCCGGCGATTTGAGAGGAGAGGAAAAAAAAAAGGGGCAGCCGTCGTAAAAAGGCGTCAGGGAAGGGACCCAGAGAAAGAAAACCCAACTCATTCAGAAAATAGGGGAAAGAATGATCAACTGAAAAGTGCGAAAAAGGGGGGGGGAAGTGACGCACCCAGCCTGAAGAAAATCAAGGTCGACTAATACTACTACGGGGAGAGAAAAGAAAAGGTGGGCCAACATAGAAAAAAAGAACTTTGACCGTGAGTCAGGAAGGAAAGGGGCCGGGAGAGGCGATCTACAATCCAGAGGTCACGGCCTCAAAACAAAAAAAAGGGGGAAAGCTGATTCGCATAAAAAGCTTCACCGAAGAAAAAAAAAAGAGACACACAAAGGTCGTGAAGGGGAAAGGAACGCCCGCGTCGCGTGAAAGAAAAGGGCTCCGCGAAGTCATGAGGAAGGAGATGCTCAAGGAAAGGGCGCAAGACGATAAAAACGCGCTCAGGGGTCAGATCTGAAGAAAAAATCGCGGAAATCGAACATGGCTGCAATAAAAGAGAAGGGAAAGTGGGAAAGATGGCCTATTAGGGCAAGCAGATGTCGCAAGAAAAAAACGGCCGGTGTTCCAGGAAAGCGGCCCTGCTGAAAAGAAAGCTTCCTTGGGGAAGGGAGGGAGGACTCCCAAGTAAGGGTCCGCAAGGAGGAAAGGGAAGTCGTTCATAAAAGGAAAAGATCCGTCCCTCCTGAGGGGAGGCATTAAATAAAAGGTTTCTCGACAGAGTGGAGTCTCGAAGGGAAGGGGAAAAAACATTTGCGCCTGGCCTTCCAGAGGGAAAAAATCTTCTGGGCCCCGGAGAGGGCTGAGGAGAAGAAGGGAATCTTACCACGCTGCCAACACGTTACGGGGGCGTCGTGATCGTGGAAAGGGAAGGGGGGCGTTGGATAGACGTGTAGGAAGGGAAAAAAGTCCCTGCTGAAAAAAAAGGCAAGGCACTCTGTCCGCGGCTAAAAAAGCGCATTGACGCAGATTCTACGAGAGAAAGGAAAAAACCCCCTACCTCTTGAGGCTCACGTGAGGAGAAAAGACTCGCAAGTTCGGGTAAAATGTGGGAAAAAAAAAAAAAGTACGGAGCCTGTATTTTCCGAGAAAAAAAAAACGTGAGTCTGATGTGAAAAGAGAGAGAAAAAGGGAAAATACATCTAAGGATAGGAGGACAAACATCAGAATTCAGTATGGGGGGGGAAAGCCGTTGAAAAAGGTGTCGAATCAAGAGGTGAAAAAGAAGGGGAACCTTCCCGCGCGAGACAGAGAAAAGGAAATGGCGCTCGTAAGGGAAAGAGAAAGAGTGGCCGTCCCCGAACGCAGCTGAAAGAAGGAAAAAAAAGGCTGAACTATATCCAAAAAAAAGAGGCCATGGCCACGGGGAAAGGAAGTCGTTTTGGAAGGAAGGCTCGCTCTCAGAATCCGCAAAAGGGGCGGCGCAAGAAAACTCGTCCGATGAAGGCCAGGAGGAAAAAAAAAGGGCGACTTCTCGCTCCAATGCGTCGAGAAAAAGGGGTCATGATCATTCCTACCTCGGAAGGGGAAGGAAAAATTCTCGCTTGCGTGGAACGAGGGGGAACAGACGTCAGAAGAGAAAGGCGGCGGTCGCATTCCTCAAAAAAAAAAGAACACCTTTACGCTGGAGAATGACCTTCATTTGCGAGGAAAACGCGATCGGGCCAAACCTTGGGAGTCCATGATGAAAGGAAAAAAAAGCTAATCGGCCATCTTCAAAAAAGAGAATTTTCCTTTGTCAGCCAAAAGGAAAAAGATGTAAGCTACGTGATGGAGGGGGAAGTCTGAGCTTCTTCCAATAAGCCGCCGGGAAAAGGGGAAAAGTTTCCTTATAGTCATCTCCTTAAGAAAGGGTCTCGGCGCACGCAAAAAAAAGGGCAGAAGCGGGCGTTTTCAGGAGGAGGGTCAAGACTTGATGAGGTCGAGCGGTAAACAGGGAGACTCCGGGGAGGAGGGAGGACCGGCCGTGTTGTGTGTTGAGGGAAAGGATCTCGCATTGTCGATCAAAGGGAAAAAAAGGGAAGTCCTCCCCAGTTCAACGGAACGTGCGCGCGTCGAGAAGAGGGGAAAAGGGTTCCAACGTCACTTCAAGAAAGGGAGGAATTTTATTGCTCGTATCAGCTGGGGGAAAAGGGAAGGTGCGCAACTTCTCGGGAAGGGAAAAAAGACACGCATTCTGCATGCTTTGTTGGGTAGGAGTTTTTCAAAAAGAAGAGAAGGGGGCCTTACGCGGTTACTACGTTGAAAAAGGGGGAACTATACGCATCAAAGCGCCGGCGTGGGGAAACTACAGTGGTCCTTGTTTGAAGAAAAGGACGAGGAGGTCGCATCCATCACGGTGAGGCAAAGGTCAGCAAAGGAAAGGAAAATAACGCCTTGCATTCGATTCAGAAAATCGTAGGCGTATAAAAGTTTGACCATGGGAAAGAGAAACAGAATATCGGAGTTGAGAAAGGGCCCGCATGCTCGCCGAAGGGGGGAAATGGAGGGGAAGGTGCCCGCGAAGGAGAAAATCGCCTTTGAGCAGGGCCGCAAGAAGAAAGGTAGTCTCGCACACTAAGGCTCACGCCGACCTGACACGGGCAGAAAAAAGATCGAGATCGCCGGAAGAAGGATCACTTTGCGGAGAAAGTCAGGGGTGAAAGGTCATTCCGGCGCGGGCAGAAAAAAAAACTGCTGAAATATTGGGGAAGCCCCCCGAAGAAGAAAAGAAACATCTTTTTCAGGTCGAGGAAAAGTTCCCCGAGGTAAAAAGAAGGCCGTAATCCTCGCCGAAAAGGACTCTCCGGAATAAGGAAAAAAATTCTACTAGAGGAAGAAGGGAGGGGGGGTGTTGGTCAGGATATAGGAGGAACCTACTAGAAAAAGGGGTCTTTTTAGTAAAGGAACTAGTGCTGGCTAGGAAAGGGGGGGAGGAAAGCCGTTTCCTGGGGAGAAGAAAAAAAAGCAGCTTGGTCTTCTCCTCAAGTAAAGGCGGCCATCAAAAGGGAAAAAAACGCTTCTTTTCTATGCAGAAAAAAGGAGCTTAACGCTCGAACCGGAAAAACGCGGAGGACCGTCCTGCGAAGAGGATAGACCGTTACGAGGCAAGTTCAAAAGGGAAGGGAAGTTCCGCCCAGTATTGAAAAGAAAAATTTTTCGACGATCTCCCAGGGGAGGGGAGAGCCTTGGTCTTTCAGCAAAGAGAGAGAGAAAAGTGACCGAGTCACTTCCCACGTGACTAGCCGATCGATAAAGAAGGGCTCTGCGGCAAAAAGGAGAAAAAGGAAAAGGTCATTCTCCAAGCTTCATCGCCGCAAGGAAATGACACGAGGCTTCCAGGGAAAAAGAAATGAGAATAATAGTCCAAAAACTCTCCTTCACTCGCAAAAAAAAAGCTCTTTTCTCGCCTATAAGGAAGAGAATCGTTAGGGAAAGTAGTCTAGTGAAAACGCTCGAAAGCAGGGGGCGAAAAAAAAAGCCTTCGCCTTCTAAAACTTCGTCGGGCGAAATCTTGGAAAAAGAAAGGAGCCACGAAAGGAAGGGAGAAAAAGAGGGCCAACGAGCCGCAGCGAGCAAAAGAGCGAGAAAAAAAAAGTGCCTTCGGCTAAAAAAAAAGGGAAGGGTCCTGCCTTGGCAAGCCCGGGAAATGAGTTGAGTCGCTGAGAAGAAAAGTGAGACCAGCGCTCTCGGGGGGAAAAATTAAAGATTCCCGCGAAGAAAAAAGGAGCTATCTGCCTTTACGGAGAGAAAGGGGGGTCCTTTGACGAGAGGAAGAGCCGCGCCTCTTCTCAGAGGAAGGGGAAAAAAAAAAAGCCCGGCGCCGCGTGCACTTTCCACGACTACGAAAGGAGGGTATCCGCAGTAAGGGAGAGTCAACAACCACAACTGATAATTCGACGACGAAAGAAGTGCAGGATACCCCTCCGGAGAAGAAGGGAAAAAAGTGAACCGCTGCTCCTCCGAAGGAAAGGAAGGGAGCAAGGAGCCGAGTGCGCGGCGCGGAAGGGGAATGTACCATCACGGCAGATCAAAGGACAGAGAGCTGTACCTGCGCGGGAGAAAAGAGAGTCGCTGGTCGAAAAAAAAAGGGAATTGGACTGGAAAAAAAAAGGTCGCAAGACCGGAGGAAGGGAAAGGCCTCGCGCGGCGGAAAAAAGGAACATTGGCGGTGGAGGAAAGAAGCGCCGTGGCTCGTTAAGAATGGGTAGAAAAAGAAGGGGGCGCGCTGGCTATGAATTCAAGGGAAGGCTAATTCTCTCGACGGGGAAGGGAGAGGACACGGCGGCCTTTGAGAGAGGGGGAAAAGCTTTCGGCAGGGGTCCACGAGAAAAAGAATGATCGCGAAAATCGGCGAGACAAAAAAGGGTGCGCTTGAACGAAAAGGGGCTGGGGAAAGATATTCATGGAGGGGTAAAAAGAATCGTGCAATTTAAGTCGGAGTGAAGCCGGAAGAGGGGAAAAGTTGCCGCCCGATGAAGAAAAGGCTTTGCCGGCAGCCGTGCAAAAGGGGAACGGAGATTCTGCTGAGCATAAAAAAGGAAAAAGAAAGAAAATGTCGCAAATGAAGAGCGGAAGGCGCAAATATCAGGGAGGGTATCATCCTTCGTAGAAAAGGGACGGTCCGAAAATAAGGGAAAAAGGAGTCCTTCCTCCTCGGGAGGTAGGAGGGTTACTAATCTTCGCCTTCAGAACGAATCAAGGAGGGATGGTTCCATTTTAATTGCGAAAAAAATGACTATTAATACAAGGGCACGGGGAAGTCCGAAAGAAGGTCCCTCAAAAAGGGGAAGAAAAGGGCTGACTAATTACAACGAAGTTGCGTGTCTTGGAAGGGGAGTATACCTATATCATGACCAAAAAAAAAGTCTCTCTATCCGTAAAGAGGGGTCAAAAATTATCCGGAGGAGAGGGGAAAAAAAGGCTGCTAGTATTAACTTAATCGGGGGCCAAGGAAAAGACGTATCAGCCGGGGAAATCCGAAAAAGAAAAAGGGGTTCAGGTCGCCGTCGTCTGAGACATTCTTCTGAGGGAAGGAAAGGCACGCGCCGGCATGGACCGATTAACGAGAACATGGGAATGCGAGAAAAAAAAAGAAGTCGCTGCCATGGAAGAATTTGCTCGTCGCCGGGAGGAGAGGGGAGGAAGCAACAAGGGTGCGAAGAAAAAAAAGAAAAAAAAGAGGAAGTGCGTCCTCTATATGGCCCGAAGGTGATATTCGGAGGGAGGCCATTTTTCCCAACGAAAAAAAAAGAAGGCTCCATCGAGATCAACGCAGGGACGGGTAATTCTACCAAGTACAAGGGAAAAAAGGACGCGTCGAAAGAAGAAAGGGCCAAGGTTTGAGAAAAAGAAAGAAAGAAGGGTGCTGAACGATCGCCTCAACGGGGGAAAGAAAAAAAATCCATCGTCATGGGAAGGAGAAAAAGGGGAAACTGCAGGTCTTCAATCGTGAAAACAAGCGAGGGGGGAGGATCGTTCAAGGAAAGCACCAACCTCGTAGGGGGGCCCAAGGGGACCGCAGAGAAAAAATACCAACCCAACGAAAAAAAATTTCGGCGGAAGGGATAAACGTGAAGAAGGGAGGAAGGAAGGGCGCCCGACCGAAAGGGAGCAAAAAGGTCGACTACTACGTCTCGAAAAAGAAAACAGGTGGCAAACATAAAAAACGAGGAATCAGAAAAGTGATTCCTGGGAAGGCCATGGTGGAAAAGGATCGCACAAAAAAGCGATCTAAAATAAATCGAGGACTAAAAAAACAACACGGAAAGGACAGCGGAAAAAAAAGACGGCTCTCATCCGGAAGAAGAAAAAAGAACACTCATCAGGTAGGGGCCGAAGCTGAAAACGAAAAAGAGGAGAAGTTCTCCGTCGTGCACGCTCATAAAGAAGATCCTCAAGGAAAAGTGGGAAGGGCGCAGACAAAGGAAGGAAAAAAAAAAGCTCATTAACGACGTTAAAACTACAATCACTTCGAGGGATCATTCCATGGCTGCAAGGAGGACTGATTCAGGTTTAAGAAAAAGGAGAGGGGGATAAGTCTAAAGAGACAGGGGAAAAAAGTGGGCCCGATCAGGCGGCATGCCGGAAGGAAGGGACATCTGCGCCAGAGGAGGGAAAGTGCGTGGAGGAGAGCCCACCCGTCCTCAAGGTCCAGAGGACGAGGGTTTTTATTCAGAAGGATAATTTGCGGCTGACCCCCTGACGAGGTAGAAGGATCAATAAAAGGGGGAGAGACTCAATTTTATCTCATGGTCTCCGAAGGACCTGAACATGTGAGAAAAAGATTCCCCTAGAGTAACCTTCGATGGGAGGGAGGAGATCTCAGAGGATGTTATCTAAGAGAATCTTAAAAAAAGGGGCCAACACTTTAGGACGGCTGAATAGGGAAATTTCCTATTGTTTTAGGGGGGCGTTAGAAAAAAACGCTCTCGCTCATGAAGAAAAAAAATCTTTCCTCTTCAGAGAGGAAGTATCTATCGTAAGGAGGGACTGGCAGGCTTCCAAGAAAAAAGGGTCGCACTTTCTTCAGGAAAACGAGAATCAGCAATTTAGGAGACTATACTTATCTTTAATTTTGAGAGAAAAAAAAAACCACGGCGGAGTAGGAAAAAGAGAGAGCAAGGGAAAAAACTCTTCCTATAGGGAGGGAAAAAAAGGGGGCAGGATTCGCCTTAAGCCGGGGAAACGAAGCAAGAGGGGAAGGGCCCGGCCATCTCGAAAAAAAAAAAGAAGGAAAGGGCGGACGCTGCCAGAGTGCGCAAAGAGTGCACGCAGCGAGACGTAGAGGAAGAAGGGAAACGGCCCCCCATATGCCATGGCCACAGATCGAGAAAGGGTTGGAAAAGAGAGCTCCGCATCCGCCGCGCGCGAAAAGAAAAAGAGTGCGGTCGCAGATGAAGGAAAAAAAGGTTCCTTGCAGGGGGAAAGGAGCTCTCCAATGCGGGACAGAAACGAAAATTCTACCTCTTAGTTCCGGCCGCCAAGAAGAATGCTGAACTCGAACAGAGAAGAGGACGCTTTCGGCGGGGAGGGAATTAAAGAAAAACCACCTTTACGCTGTCCGCGGAAAAAAAGAAGAAAGGGAATTCCTGCGATCGGGAAAGCCTTTGAAGAAAGGAATTATTACTAATGCGCGGCGAGAAAATTCACACAAAAAGAAAAAGAAGGGGGGTCCTTTTCAGCCATGAAGGATCGAGGAAGGATTTTCGGTCAAAAGCGTCTGAAAAAAGCGCCGGTCATCTTCCTTGCGAGGCCTTTATCATTCCTTAAGAGATTCATGAATGAAAAAAAAAAACGCCGCGAAGGAACGGCGGTGGAAAAAAAGAAAGAATTCCCGACTGATGATGGAAAAAAGAGGAGGGGAGCTCCTGGCATGTTGAGGAAAGCACTGTCTCGGGAGGGGGGAGGCGAGATCGGATTGGGGGTAGGCCCGGGAAAGTCACCGGGAAAAATCTCCCAGGGAAATAAGGAAAGGTGCGCGCGCCTAGGGGAAGGGGACACCTGGTTTGAAACGGAGGCGATCCGGGCCTTTATTTTCTCAGGGAGGGGTGCTCACGCCCGGTGGAGCAAAAAGCTTCGGGGAAAAGGAAACCCTACACGCAGTGGCTAAAAATGCGTTGGGGGTCCTTTTTGGAAAGACTCGTAGCAATAGGGGGGTACAAAAGGGGGCTTCCTCGGGGGGAATGCCCGACGTCTTCAGGAAGAACGCATCAAGAAGGAGGGACCATATTGAATACCTGCGGGGGGAAAAGGGTTTTCGTCGTCACCGAAAACAGGAAGGGGAGGGTCGCATCCATCACGTTAGGAGAAGAGGGGTCACACAGGAAGGAATAACTCTTTTGCTTCGGGGAAAAGAAGGAACGTCGATACCGTTGACAGGAACGAATTCAACATAATCGAAAGGGGACTCGATTGCCCAGCTCGAAAATTCAAGGGGGGATTTCCTGTCCGCGAGGAAACACTCGGAAGAAGGGAAAGGAGAATGCGCACGGCTCGCAGAAGGAGGAAAATTCGTTTATGGCAAAACATCGAGGATGACAAAAAGGGAAGCTCCCAGACCTCTCGAGAGCGGAAAAAAAAAAAAGAAAAGGAAATAACTGTGGCGAGCATTTCCAAGGGGGAGGACGCGTCACTCGGTCCAGGGAAAAGGAAGGCGCCGGAAATATCTTGCACTCCCCCAAGAAAAAACGGAACAAGAAAGGAGCTGATTTCCCGCGATAAAGGGACCTTATCTATGCCGTAAGAGCGCCGAGCAAGGGAAAAAAAAGGGATAATTTGACAAAAGAGTCTACGATAGAAAGGTGTTGTGTTGTCAGAAGAAGACTATACAGACCCCGACAAGCGCGGGGGAAGGGAGGGTACAGCCAGTGGAGGCTAGGAAAGGGAATATTGCGACCGCGTTGCCCTTTCTCCATCTTGCCGTGTCGATCCTGCGCCGAAAAGGGAACATCACCTCGCCGACAAATAGAAGGATTCTTGAGGGGGAAAAAAGAAGTCGGAACGCTCGACCGGACAAAGGCGCCGGCAAGGAAAAAACGTGACTAAAAAAGGGAAAAAGCTGAACTACCAATTTAATTCGCCAGAGGGAGGGAACCGCCCTCGATCCTGGGGAAGAAAAAGCTTCTCTCGGCAGGTCAAAAAAATGCCAGAATCGAAAAAAAAGAAGCGGCCCTTCACTCCGTCCGAGTCGGAAAGTCTGCAACGTGCAGCGCCAGGGAGGGAAAAAAGGCTTCATCGCCGAACAGGAAGGAAAAGAGGCTGCCGATGCTCCCGCCGTAAAAGTCCCAATCCAAAAAAGAAAAGAATACTATATTTTCTCTCGAGGGAAGCGGTCTCTTCCGTCAGCGTGGGAAGGGGATAGGAAAGCGCGAGCATGCGAGAACAAGGGCCTTCGTCCAGTGCCAGCCAGAGAAAGTCGCGAGAATCTTGGAGAAAAAAAAAAAAAAACGAAGTCGGTCCTCACAATGGAGGAAAAAGAGAACTTCGCTCGAGACCGACGCAGAAAAAGTCCACTTTTCAGGAAGGAAAAAAGAGGCCTTCGTGGTACTGAACGGGCCAAAAAAAGGTCTTGCGAAAGGGGGAGTCCAAGTCTCCCTTGGGGAAAAAAAATGATCTTGCAGGCAGCATAGGAACGCGCCTGACGAAGGGAGGATCTCCTTTATTTCATGAGGGAGAAAAACAGATTCCGCGCCGCGAATAGGAGGAAAAGGCAGAGTCTGCCTTCCGAAAGAAAAAGAAGGGAACTTCTCCTCCGTCTTGGTCCTAGGGATCGGGGGAGGAGAAAGTCATCTAGAGAAAGGGAACCTATATATATTAATTCCTACGGTATCGATAGGGAGGAAAGGACGAGACTCTCGTCCATTACCCGCGGAAAGGCAGGCCGGAAGACGATTCTCGTCTCTTAACTCGGAAAAGAAGATCAATATACTGTACAGCAGTCTCAGAGAGGAAAGGGAGACGTTATATTGAAAGAAAAAAAAGGAGAACTCAATTGCTACTGAAAGAGAATAAATCCCAAAAAAAGAACTCAATCAATGAGAAAGGGCTTTAAAAGGCGACAAAAAAAAAAAAAAAAAGCGTCTGCTTAGCCGCCCAGTTGGGGGAGAGAGGAAAAGAGTTTAATTCATTGTGAGAAAGGGAAGAATCTTCTGATGAGTCCAGATTTCAAAAGGAAGTCTCTTCTTCGGGGGGGAAAGAGGAGACGGCCGTCGTATTTGGGCAGAGGTGCTCTCGAGGGGGGGGAGGTGCGTCCACGCTCGGGAAAAAAAAAAATGATCTGCGAAATCAGGACGGAAAAGAGGGTCGCGGATCTTCGTTCCGTGGAAGGAGGCCGGTGTGATATGGGGATATATTCAGGAAAAAGAGAAGGAAGCCTCGTGTCCTTGAAGGGAAAAAAGGGGAGACTTTGCGATGCAAGGAAGCCGCGACCCGAAGAATATCGAACTCGGACTGAGGGAAGGCCGCAAAGAAAGATTCTGGCTGATCATAAAAAAAGGGAAAGGAAAACCCTTAGAATCGTCGGGAGGATCGAGGTCCCGGGGGGGAAAGGAGGGGGGAAATTACCTGGTAGGGAGGGCCCTGAAAAGTCAAGGAAAGAAAAAAAGAAAGGACTACTTCCGTCGCCAGGAGACGGTCGAGCTTTCCGAAGGAAAAAAGGCATCTACAAGAACAGTGGGATTATGAGGGGGGTCGGAGGGGGACGCAGTTGAAGGCGCAGGGGAGAGGAGAAAAGGATCCCAATGGGAAAACGAAGGCGGTCTAAAGACTTCCCTAAGAAAACCCTCAACTGTCTGTACTCCCTAAAGCGCTTGCGGGGGGGGGGGGGTACTTACTACTGAGAGAAAACAACACGCCACGGAGAGAGTCGTGAATCGGGGAAAAGGAGGAAAAGAACGCTAGGGTCTCAGAGCGTCTGCAGAAGAAGTCATATACTCAAGCGATCGCGGGAAAGAGGGGGGGAAACATAATGGGGGGGGAGCCCTTCGTACAGGGGGGAGGAAGGGGAAGATTCCTCTTTCTTTCAATGAATCGCCCGAAAAAAGTATTTACCTCTGCCCAAAGAAAGGAAAAAACGTGATCAAAAGGGCCATTCATAAAAAAAAAGGAGTCCTGGTCTCGATGGACCCGGGATGTCTGCGAAGAAGGTCTAATACTACCGCAGGAAGAGGCCTTGCGGCAAGAGAGAGGGGAAGGAGTGTTGTGATATTATTAGGGAGAAAAGGCATCCATTTGAAAGAAAAGTCGGCGAGCCTGCGGAGAAGAGAGATCAACGCCGTATGAGGGGGGGTGTCGACCTGTAAAGGAGAAGATAAAAGAAAGAAAAATCCGAATTGCAAGCGGTTATGCCCGAAGAGGGGAAAGGAAAAATCTCCTCAACGTGATGGATGCGAAAGCCAGGCGAGGGCCGCGAAAACAATGGAAAAAGGAGGAAAATCCTTCGATTTTAGAAAGAGACTTCTTGCACCGGGGAGGAACTGCTTATTCCCAATGTTTACCCTGGAAAAGGAAAAAAAGACTCAACCAACTCAGGGAAGATTCGGGAAGGAGTTCAGGGAAGGAGAACCTTCCTTTCTCTCACAAAAAAAAGGATCTAGCACATCAAGGTAACTAGGCTCTAATGAAGGGGAAAGGGGGAAAACATAGACCTAGTACTCATAAAAGAGGTACCGGGGAAAAAAAGAGAAAGTTCCATTGTGGCCGAAAAAGGGTCGATCCTAAAAGAAAGATCGGACCTCACCCAAAAAAAGAAAGGACAGCTGATTCGCAGAAAACAGGTTCAAGAGGAGGAGCGCCTCCTACATCATAGGGAGGGGGGGAGAAAAAACGCCCGCGTCGCAAGGGGAGCGGCTTCTCCTAGAAGGAAGGAGGGGAGATTCTCAAGAAGTTTGGAAGGGAAGGGGAAAACGCTTCTCTCTCATGAAGGGGAGAAGAAAAAAAGCCCGTCGCGGAATCTAGAGCCATGGGCTGCAATGAAAAAAAAAAGGCAGGTGTTAAAAAAGAACGATTAAAAAAAGGGCCGAAGCATTTCGGAAGGAAGGCTAACGTCCGTTTGGCAAAGAAGGCTGCATGCCGAGAAAGGAAGGGCCGCATAAGACAGCTTCCAGTTTGCCAAGGTGAAGGGGAATGAGACGAAGGAAGAGGAAACGCTTTTCGCGTGAAAAAGGGTCTCCTTCCCCCCGGGGGTCGGCATTATCCATGAAAGGAGAAAAAAAGTTTATGCTCTAATTCTCCCCTCAAAACCGAACAGTTCGAAGAACTCAGCTGAAAGGAGAAGAAGCGCGATGCGGAGAGGGACTGACCTCTGCCAACAAGGGGGGAAGGAAAATGGCCTATTTTGGGCTTGGGTGGGAAATCAGTTTCAGCCTGAAGGAGATCGCTTCGAAGGAGGCTTCCGGCACTAGGGGATTCCGCTCCATAGGGAAGAAGAGGGAAGGAGCTTCTCTCTCTGGTGGAGCTTCAAAAAAAAAGAGTGATCCGAACGGGCGCGAAAAAAAAAAAATCGCATTGGGAGGGAAAAAAAGAAGTACGAGCTGTATTTTTTTTCAAGGGATAAAAGAGCTCGCACACAAGAAAAATATATATGATCCTCTCGGAAAGAAGGGAGGCAAGTTCCCAGAAAAAGGCTTATTCTCCGTGAAAAAAGAAAAGAAAGATTTCTTGGTAAGGGAAGCGCATCTCTACATTCTCTTAGGAAGAAAAAGAGGAAAAGTGCCGGCAGCAGAGAGAAGACGATCGTCATTTAAGGGGGGATATCCCACTCCGACATTAGGTCAAGAAAGCGCAGTCCGTGTTGGCCGAGAGAAAGGCTCTCCGCATCCGCGCGCAAGGAAGGGAGCCATTCAATTTAGGAAATTAATGTCCATTCTAACATGGGTCCGGTGGGGATCTTCGACTTCGGAAGGAGGAAATTCATGAGCATGAAGAAGGAGGAGGTTTCCGGAGAAAGAGAACTCGAACTCTTCAAAGAGAGAAGGGAGGAGGCGAAAGAAAAAAAAACCTTTACTCTTGGTCTATTCCAGGAGAAGGAATTCCGCTCGATCGGGCCAAAGGGCCGGCCCATGATATTGCGAAAGAAGAAATTCGTCCAAATCTGAAAACTGCCAGAGAGAAAAGGTTCCTTGTCAGCCAAAAGGAAGGGGGCCGCGACGGGAGGGGGCGTCATCTGAGAACGTCGTTCATGTAGGAGCCGGAAAAAAGTTAGGGAAAGGAAGGAAGTTCTCATCTCATGAGATATTCCTTACTTAGAGGAAAAAAAAGCATTCTACCTCTTGAGGGTTCCGTGAAAAAAAAAAAATGATGTCTCGGGGGGAAAAAAAAAAAAAAATCTTCGTTAACCGGCATGTTGACAGCGTCACCGTGGGGGGGTTAGGCAAGAGGTTGTTAGAGAGAAAAAAAGTGATCACGGCACAAGGGGAAAGGGAAAAGGGACTCACGGTAAAAGGCGGCGTCCAGGAAAATGGTTTGGCCAGGAAAAAGCACTCCAGAAGGGAAGGCGACCTTGATGTGCGAGAGAAAGAAAAGGCCGGTTCGCAACGTCAGTTCAGGGATCCTTGAAAGAAGGGGAAAGAAAAGGATGCTTTTGGGTGCGGAAGGGTGAGGAAGCGAGCCTGGGTCCACCTGGGACGAGCGGTTACGGACGGAAAAGAGAAAAAGCACGGGGCACGATACGCAAATAAGAAAGGCGGGTGACGGGAAAGAAGGGTAAATTGTGGGAGGGGGGGGGGGGAGGGCATCATGAACCGATGGAGGAAGGAATCCATCACGTTGAGAGGAAAAAGACGAATGTCAGGCGCATAACGCTGGGGGCATCTTAGGAGAAAGGGAATTCGTAGATACGTTGACCTTGGAAAAGGGAAAAATCTCGCGTGGAGCGATGGCCCTAGGAAAAAAGAAAGGAAAATTGTTTCCGGGTCCAGAGACGAAGGAAAAAAAGTTCTCTGATGCAAAAGGGGAAACAGCCTGATTTATATTCGCAGGGAGGTGGATGCGCAGCGCAAGGGGGGGGGAAAGACGCCCAGACTCTCGAATCGAAGCCAGGCAAGCAAGAAGCACGGTTGCGAGCTAAAGGGGGGGGGGAAAAGCACTCGTTCGCAGAAGAGAGGGGGGCCTCTCCTCTGAAGAGGGAGAAACACGGTCGACCTTAAACGAACAGATGGTAAGGTAGAGGAAAAAATTGAGTATGAACCGTATCGATGAAAGAAAAGAAAAGATTCAGCGCACGAGAGGAAGGTGACCCATATTCTACTATAGGCGAGAAAGGGGGGGGGAAGATCGACGTATCCGTACCCTACGTAAAACCGCAAGCGACGGAGAGGAAGTCCTAGTGCTTTAGAGGAGGAAAAAAACGTTTTTCCCTTGGAGGAAAGGCGTCCTTGTCTTCTACCGAAAAAAAAAAAGAAATCACCTCGCCTACGAAGCAGCGGCTGAGGGTTGAATGGCAGGCGCGACTGAAAAGAAAAACCGCGGCGCCGTACTCTTGAAAAAAGGAAGCCTGACTTCCGGTCCTTGGAGAAAAGACAATGTACTTTCCAGAAAAATAGAAGGCCGCTCGATCATTTTGGGGGGGGGGGAAGGAAGGAGGATTCTCGTCCTTGGTATGAGAGGAAAGATCTCGTTCCTTTTCCGGGAAAGAAAAAGACGTGACGAGTTCGATTTGGTGGCGAAGGGCCAAATGCAACAAAAAATCGCCGCCCTTCACTTCCACGAGGCTGCAGGGGGAAAGGAGAAAACAGCACACCCTTCGCCGTCACGCGAAAAAAAAGAAGAGATGTTCTCTCCGAGTTGAGAAAAGTGCGGCGCTTCTCGTCGATTGAACTGAAAAAAGAGAAAGAGAGAAAGGGGAGCCTTCTCAGTGCCAAAGAAAAGATTGTCATCAATCGCCGCCGCGCCAAGAGGCTCACTGAAACTTCCAAAGGACGCTATAGGCCGTAGGAGGCTAAAAAAGGTTCGGAAAAAAGAGGAGCCTCTTTTCCTCCCTGGAAGAAGGAAAGGCGGCTTCGTCACGTCGCCCTGGGTGAGAACGAGATCTTGCATTCCTCATGAAGGAAAAGGAGAAAAGGCAGTACGTATCTGCCGTGCTGTTTCGTTTGAAAAAAGGAGGAAAGGAGGAAGAGCTTCCGCGAGAAGAACGGCTCCTCGGGGCAAGGGCCGGACGCGTCTCCCGCGGGTATAAGAGCGACGTCAGGGGAAGGAGGAAAAAAACGGAGGAGGATGAAAAGAGAGGATGAAGTCCTACGAGGAAGGAAACCCGCCTGCTTGAGACGCGGCCGGCCATGAAAAGACGGCGCCGGCCGGCCGTCCTCATCGGAAGAGAAAGGAGCGTAAGAGGTAGCGTCCAATGACGACGGCAAGATCAGGGTAATGCAGCTCCGCTAGCAGTAAAAGGGGGACAATATAGCGCTTGTGAAACCGGGGAAGGAAGCCGCGACTCATGCTCAAGACGGCTTTCAAAGGGAGGGAGAAAACTCTTCGAGAACCGGAAGGGGGGACCGAAAGGAGCTCTCCTCTCTATCTCCTTTCTAAGGGGGGGGGAAAAACTCCTTAGTGGCGCGCAGGAGGAATGCCAATATTTCTCCCGCAAAGGAGAAAAGTTAGAAGTCTCCTTCGAGTTAGGCTGGGGGAGGAGATTTCAGAGAGGGAAAAGAGACTATAAGCTCAGGAAGAGGAAGATCGAAAATCGGCGAAAGAAAGAAAGGGAAGGCTCTTCGTGCTCTTGACAAAAGTGTGGCTTTTTACCTAGGAATTTGAGGCGCACCTCTTGGCATTTAAGTTCTGAAAAAGAAAGAAGGGGACTTGGCGATGCCACTGAAAAAAGGACGCGATCCCGAAGAGGAAGGCGTGCCTTCCTCCGTGAGCGGAGAAAGAGGGGAGGAAAACCAGTCCTAAAGAGCCCCCTGAAAAAGAGCTCATTGTGCCGGTTTGCAGAATGCGGAAATTACCTGTTAGGGGGAAAGGAAGGAACCTGACGGAACAGGGAAAGAAAGGACTCCGGAAAAAGGGTGCTTTTCGATCGTTACGAGGGGAAAAAAGGCCATCGAAAGAGCAGGGAGGAGAACGCGAGGTTATGTCGCAGGGGGGGAAAAAAAACGACGACCGAGGATAAGGGAAACCGGGGAAAAAGGAAAGACGAAAAAAAGAAAATGTCTGGACTACATGACCCAAATGCTCCTTGCGGGGTGGAAAGGTATAGTAGGGGTACGGTACGAGAAGAGAAAACCACTCCACGGCTAATATAGTAAGAATATTGGGAAAGGGCGCTCTTCTGGGGAAAGGGGGGGAGCATCGGACGTTCATATAAAGGGACGGGTTACATCCTCGAACCGTTAACAGATTGGGGGGAGGGAGACGTCGTAGGGAGGGGAGAGAGCCTTCCTCTAAAAAAAAGAAACAATGGAACCGAGTGAAACGCGGACCACATTTGAAAGAAAAAAAAAGATCATGCGCTAAAGGACTCTCTCGAGAGTCTGGGAAGAAAAGGGGAAGGGGTCGTCGCTGAGAGAAACGGAAGGGGCGAAAGGACTACACATCAGAGAAAAAAAAGAGGAATCTCGAGAAAGTCGAGTGGGTAGTTCAGGGGCGGGAAACGTAAAGGTCAACCACGTACACGCTTCTAGAAGAAGAAGACAAAGCCGATAGGGGGAGGCGACCAAGGTCACCGGAGAGAAGGGGGAGGAAGCCGAATGCCAATCTTTCTCACGATTACAGGAGGTCAGGTGAAGGATGCGACCAAAAAGAGGAAGGGGAGAGAAAACATTTACTCACTGCAGGAGTCAAGGGGAACGCCGTCGATTTGAAAAAAAAAAGAAAGCGTCGAGGAGAAGATAATAAAAAAAAGGGCCCCCTGCTCGAGGACTTGAAAAAAAAAAAACAAAGTCTTGTCGGCGGGTCAAAGGAAGGGGGAAGAAGTTTGCGCACCAGTCCAGGGGAGAGAACACATAGGTCGAGATACGGATCGGAAGTGCAGAATACCCAGGTGGCCAAAAAAAAGGGGAGAGCTCCAACGTGGACCGTGAGTCAGGAGAGCCATGGTGCCTTTTAGAGGAAAGAAAAATCCGATCTCGTCAGCAAACAAAAAAAGAAAACCCCCCCTTTTGGGAGAAGAAAAATGCCTGCGCTCACAGAAGAAAAGCCTCGACATCAGAAAAGGGAAAGATCGGAAAAACGCCCGAGAGAAGGGCGAGGAAACTTAATGAGCTGAATGAGGGGAAGAGAAGGGGAGTTTATTTCGCAGACGATGGAGAAAGGCGCGGCTCATTACGAAAAAGGGAGAAACCGCAAGCACGTCGCGGAAACTAGGGAAAAGAGGATTCAAGGTTTAAGATGCCGAGGAAAAGGGGAAAGAAGGAAGAATCATTGAAGGCAACGGACGGGGGGGGAAAGGAGCGCGCATTCCTCTAAAGGAAAAGGCCAGCTTCAATTTTGTTGACAAGGAGGGGGAATTCGAATCCTCCATTCCGCTAGGGAGGGTTTCGCGGTAAGAATAGAGAATTGTCGCCTGCCCCCTTAAGGGGGGGGAAAATAAGGAACTTTTCTCTACGCAAATTGGGAGAGAAGGAAAAAAGAAAAATTAACCAAAAAGGAAAAAGAAAAGGAAATCTCGAACCGCAGCAGTGAGGGGAGAAGAATCGCTCTGCGTATGCTGATCGAAGGGGGGGAAGGGAAAATACATAAGGCAAAGAAGGGGGGGAGGCTGATGGGGGGGGGGGGGGAAGAGGTTTCATATCTTTCAGGCCTGAAAAAAGCGCTTCGGAACAGGAAAAGCCTGGCACTAAGAAGTCCGACATCTGATAAGCAGAGCGAGCGTCAGGAAAAAAATCCCCTGAACCCCGAAAGGGTAAAATTTCGTCGAAACGGCGAATCAGAGGAGGGGACTGTGGAACCTTGCCTATACGGAGGGCGGGGGGGGAAAG
>Ga0179593_1473824_pt1 | contig 18951 bp, 28 predicted proteins | sample CZODoug2_1_08_16_FD_185931 | JGI IMG/M metagenome (GOLD analysis project Ga0179593, IMG submission 185931) | Vadose zone soil fungal communities from Angelo Coast Range Reserve, California, USA - CZODoug2_1_08_16fungal (PacBio error correction) | ecosystem: Environmental > Terrestrial > Soil >...
CACCTGGCGCATCCGTGGGCAAAAAATCAAAGGCTGACAGAAGTCCTCGTAAGGGGATGGCCAGCAAGGTGGGAAGGTACGGAGGGCCACGTAAACATTGCCTGCCCGCCCGCGATGGGAAACGAAAGAAAGCAGGATCCACCTGAGAGTCCGAGAACCGCCTCAGGGGGAACAATCGGTCAAGAACGGTTCGCAAAAAAGGGAGAAAAATCGCGAGGACCTGGAGGCCAGCATTGGCCGTAGGCAGAGAGCGGGCTACAAGCCGCCGATCCAATAGGAGAAACAGGCGTAGAGTGCATTTTCGCACACAGGCGCGGGGGGGGGCAAAGACCCAAGGAGAGGTAATCACCCTTGACACGGACTTTGTGAAAGTAACCCGAGGACTTGGAGGGAGACATCTCTTCCAACCTGGGAAGAAAAGAGAACGAGCGTCATCAGGCTCAGAAAGGGGGGGGGGTACGAGAAAAATCGGAGTACTGCTCGGGCCCAGGGAAAAAAAACATTGCGGTGCGGACAGGAAAAAGTCAGGGGACCTGGGAAAAAAAAGGGGACCCTTCAGGAACCAGGAAAAACAATCGGGGAAACGGGAAACCAGTTCAACGTCAGTGGTATTTGAAACTGCCGGGCAAGAGGGTTGATTGCGTCATAGGGGGGAACAGCCTGATAAGAAAAGTTTCAAGGGGCGGTCCAGATGACGAAAAGAAAAAACTACACGGAAAAAGGGGTCGTCTCCGTAACCGTCTGACTAAGAAGTGGATCACCAGTACGCGACCACAATGGCAGAGGAAGGACGAGATAGCACCCGTTGGTTGGGAGCTAAGTGTGATTTCTCAGCAGGTTCGTGTGAAGGAGAAAGGAGTTGCGCCACTAAATGAGATTTTCGGACCTTACCAAAGGCAGGGGGGTGGAAGTCTTAAAATCCTCCGAAATCGTCGACAGATTGAATGGACCGAATTGGCGAACCCGGAGAGCGTGGGGGGTCTCAGAACCGTAGAAGGAGAAGTAAACGGATTATCAGGGCGGTGCAAAGCCGACAAGCCGCAGGAGGAGGGGGTTCTGAGAGCTTGCATCAAGAAAAAAGGGGACTGAAAGGCGTGAGGTCCGCCCAATAGGGATGGAGGAACCGAAAGCGACGGGCCCTTGCGAGCAGGAAAAAAAGGGGTCGCCATGTCACTGGGGGTCTTAACGAACAGGGAAGAGCGGCTTATGCAAGAAGAAAGGCCTGCGCGATGGGAGATAGTCTTTTGCAGTACTTGAGGAGAAGGGGGTTGCCTGTTTGAGGGGACAAACTGCCTCAGCTGCCAAGGAAAGGGACCAAGGGGGAACTAGCTGGCCGAACAGGCAAAGAAAAAAAGACTGGGGAACCCGGAAAAGGAAGTGGAGTACCGTTTCCTCTGGGGTGTGAAGAAGCGAGCGATCTGTGCTGAACCGCTGCGGGAAGGGCCTGATACGTGGACCTGGGGAAAGTCTCCGGTACTCAGGCCCTGCTCAGTCCGTGACCTTGCCGGAAGAAAAAAAAGGAGGGAAAAAACGGGTCGATTCTATCAAAAAAATAGGGAAGGATGAAAAGATCTCTATCCTCCCGCTGCAATGGGAACAGTTCGAAAGGCGTACACGGATGGCTGCGTAAAAAAGAAGACGGACACGGCACCCAAAACATGAATCATCATGTTACAGGAACACACTGAGGTACAGACAGATGAAGGAATACAGGGCTGCCCCTGCGGAAAAACGACCATAACCAATGCTGCTGGGGGCAGGGGGGAGGGGAACCATACGCAGCTTGGAACAGGCAGGGCGAAAAAATCCGGAAAGGGGTCAGCGTGCAGCAAAAAAGGAATGGGAAAACGAAAGGGACATACAAACCCGCAATCCAGGGGCACAAAGACTCGGGAGAAATGCATCTAGCGCGCAGGAGTGTAAGGGACAAAGAAAGAAGGGAACATCCACTCACGTCGTTGACGTAAACTGCGGTAAGCAATTCAAGGGCCCGAAAGGACTGGTCAGCCTATTGGGGGTTCTCAGGGGACTGTTGTCAAGGGGGCAGCGAAACGGGGGGAAAAACCTCGGACTTCTCACAAAATAAGGGGCTGAAAGAGACTCCGCGACAAGAGGGGGCCGGAAAAGGGGCCAGCTTCTGGAAAAAACTGAACCGGACCTGCGTATCATCTGGCAGACAGAGGGAACATTGATGAAGTAGACCAATGTCTCCCTCTACGATAAGAAATATACAGATTGAGTAACGCACGGGCGCAATGAAGACACATTGGGGGTCCGACTAGGGAAAAACATTCTAACCACTGGCAAGAAAGGGGCATGGCAAAGGATTATTAAACAATCCAGAGCGACGTGGCAATCCCATTCTTCAAGGGCAAAGAGAACAACACATTCAAGTAGAAAACGGAACGCAGGCCCGCTGTGGCGTGCACAAGGGAAAGTCTTTGCATCCTGGACTGTATATAGGGCCGATCTGGAACCCATCGTTCGCGGGAGTGTGTCAAAAACTGGGTAGGAAATGCTCCGGAGCCTAGGGTACGGCGCCGTGCCCGAAACATGGGGGAGAAAGAGAAGGGAGTTCCATCTACCCCCGAAAGGGAGGGGAGACTCCGCAAACGGTCCGCCTGGGTAATGACGGGAAAAAGAACGAAATTGACACGGGGAAGGAGGAGCGCAAAGCGAGGCGACAACCTTGCCCGGAGGGTTGGTTTCAAGAGGGGGGGGAAATAGCTTGCTTAGACAAAAAAGGGCAGGGCAAGGCATTAGGGGATGATGGGTTCTTTTTGTCAGGCTCTCCAAAGTGGATGTCCAACCCGACGAGCCGAAAATGGAAGGGCACATCAGCGGGGGAAAAACGGGGCTGGAGCCCCGTCGTAGAAGAAACACTAAGAAAGATACGAACAAGATGCGGAAAAAAGAAAAGAAAGCTTCAAATAAGGCGGTTCTGAACGAGTCAGGTGGGGGAGGTTGGGAAGTGTAGCGGACACTGATGCGCCGAAAGGACAAAGGTGGTAAAGCGCAAGTGGAATAAGCTAGCTTGGTTAGCAGCGAAAACTTGGGGGGGGGAAGAACTACCTCACAAACCGACACGGGCACAAGAAATGGGAGCTGGGGAACGCGGATGGTGCACCCTTTACGAAAGGAGAGTTACTGCTGGGACCATCATCAAGACGAGAACCCGAACGAGGGAGGGGAAAAACTGCTCTCAAAGTGTTTGGGGGAGAGAAGTGACCCGGTGAAAGAACCTGCGATCAAAACTCGAACTGGATGGGACGGCGTAAAGGAGAGTTCGGGAGAAGGGCCGCGTACGGGAAATGCGACACGCGAAATTCAGAGAGCGGTTAGTACTGAATGGGGCCTTCGGCAACAGGACGGAGTCTCCGTATAGACTTGTCGAAATTCGAAGATCCAAATGGCCGAGCATACGCTAGGAAACAAGGGGGGACAAAGAGGGTGTCCATGGGGAAATTTTGCGACATGGTCACACGCTGTATTGTGAGACTCCTGGTGATCTCCTCAAACAAAAAAGGGAAAGACAAAAATTACCCTCACCGGTGCGTAAAAAAGGGGAGCAAGCGTCTGGAAGGTAAGACCCAGGACCTGTAAGAGGGGAGGAAAAGGCGGGGACCAAGGTCAGTGCGAGTAATAAGGTTATGGGTCGCGCCGTGCCGTCCGCCAAAAGAGAAACGATAGATGCCCAATAACCTCCTGGGTCTTTTGCTCGTTGCGGACTAAGGTAAAGTCTCTGAAAAGAAACCCCGGGGAAGGCCACGAAACCTGCAGTGGCTAAGACTGACACGACCTACAAGACCCGACAAAAACGGACACAGGAGGTGCCGTTCCCAGGGTCGGGCAGAGGCGTAAAAAATTCAGGCTGAAAACCAGAGGTCTTAATCATTGGTTCGTGAAGGGGGGAGTAGCGACAACTACAGCGAAGAAACGACAAAACATTGATTCGAAGTGTTGTCAACCTCCTGCCGTACAACAAAAACGGAAGGCGCCAAGCTGAGGATATGAAAAAGACGACCTACTTACAGCGGTGAAAAAAAAAGGAACCCGCGTCCCATGTAAAAACTGAGCTGGAAGTCCGCAACATGCCTGCTTTGCCATTGGAAGAAATTAGTTCCGCCGCTCCAGGTGGCTACCGCGTAAATAGGGGGGTCAAGGGGAAGAAGACAAGCGACCTAACACCCTGCAAAAGTGCGAGCACCTCCCTCAACGTCGACATCCGGGTGGAAGATCAAAGAAAACTGCAATGGATGTGAGGAGGGCAAGGGCGGGATGAGTCCCTAGGAGGACCAGGCGAATACCGGCAAGAGAAAAAGAGCACAGGAAAATTGTGTGGTGGCAGACTCGATCTGTAAGTACGCGTATAGAGAAAGGACTGGTTAAACATAAAGCAGTGGGTCTACGACACACGCTATTGGGGGGTGGAAAAAAAAGGGGTTCCAAAAACGAGTCTCGCCAAAGAAACGGATAAGTCAACAGGGTCGAAGGGTTGGCCGGGGAATCAGGGGCGTGATGATGCTCAGGCAAGAAAAAGGGGCACCGAAGAATCGGGGGGGGGAACCCGGACAAAGGTCATTGTTTTGGAGCTGAGGGAAACACCAAATGGCGGTACGGCTGGACCAAGGTTTGATTGGGGGTACGACAGCGAGACAGTAGAATAGCCGAGGTGTCATCCGTAGCAGGCGAAAATAAAAGCGGATAAGGATCAGGGGGGGGGGGGTTTTTAAAAAAAAGGAAGAGCGCTTCGATCAACGCCGTCCGGGCGGAAAAGGTGAAAAGAGACAGGGGGGGGAGAAAAAGCAGCTCGGGATATGAGGAAAAATGAGGGGAAGGGGTGACGGGCCCGGTCAATAGGGCTGACTCTCGGGAGGACGAAAACCCACTCTATTCCCTCGAAAGCAGAGAAAAAGTATTGCTTGGCTAGCGCTGGTCACAGAGAGTGGATAGGAAAGGTTTAGCAGGTTAACACGATGATAGCTAGCTGCTTTATACGAGTCGGGGTAGGAAAGGGTAGGACCTGCCGGCAAACGCTGGGTTCTCCCTGTTCGTGCGTGGGAAGGAGACCCAGCTGAACCTACGGGGCCGAGCAGGGAAAGCAAAAACGGATGCCTGCGGGGTGCAACCAACGAACGGGAAGGAACTCCTGCCTGGCAGCAAAACTGGTATGGGCGACTAGCAGAGCAGGACCTCCTCTAGGGTGGGGGGGGGGTCAAAACCATGCTTTACCGGTTCTCCTCGGGCGGCAAGGGAGAGAAGGGGCTAGAAAGGCCGCGACGGGTACAGTGGACAACAGATGGGAGAAACCAAAAGGGAGATCACAAAACAAAGAGGAAGGGGAAATACATGAAAGTCCTGGGAAAAAAAAGTTTAAGCATAAATGGTAGGAACCTTCTCTCTGAGCACAAAGGGTGAAAAAAGGATACTCCTAAGCATCAAGAACCAGGACAGATCACTGTAGTGAGCAAGAAAACGACTGCTGCTCAGTGCACGGACCGGGAAAAAAATATTAAATGTCTGGTGGGGCGCATGAAACCCTGCTCATACAGGCACCGGGAGAGCTAGGAGGGACCCCCGTTGCCGTGTGTGTGGCTTCTCAAAAAGGCGAGGATGGAAGGGACTATCAAGACCAAGAGCGAACACTTCCCAGCACGAAGTAAATATACTCCTGTCTGGGGGGGGAGGACAAAGGTAAGGAAGAAAATAACCCAGCTAGCGACACGCAGGGGGGTGGCTTAAAAGACGTTGCGGATTCGCAACCGGCGGGGGAAACAAGAACTTGTGCCATTCCGCGCGGGGAGAAAAAAAAAATCAGGGACCAGGTTCACCCATCCAGCCGATCCGTGGAAAGACTGGTGAAGGGTGAAAGAGGAAACTGGAAGCGCTACGACGTGCGGAAAAAACTAACCGAAGAGGGGGAGAAATTCTGGGGAAGTAAAGCTAAGTATATATCAACGTACCAGAGAGAGAGGGAAAAAGTCCATCAAGTGTTGTAAGAGAAAAGAAGGGGCTCAAGGGAAGAACAACGGCTATGGCGAAAAGGTTCAAAACTCTCCTCGGGGTCGCAGAGTAAGAGGTACTCAAGACACCTTAATAAACTTAACTCAGGACCACCTGGGAGAAGACCATTGCCATATCAAGGGGGGAGGGAAAAGCAGGGTGGGTCGCTGTACTGGGATCAACATGGGGGAGGGTAGCATACTGTGAAGGAAGACAGTTTGGAATTGGGGGCGAGAGGACCGGAGGGAGGGAAAAACCCCCCTGAAAAGGAATGAAGCTCACTGAACGTGGAACTGAAATAATTCCCGACGACAACCCCCATGAAGGCTAGGGAAACGAAAACGGAGGGTATGGGGGCCATCGAGCTATTCGGACCGGGGGAAGGGGTGCAGAAGGGGATGGGGAAATTTCTTCCAAAAACCCAGCGGGCCGTGGAAAACCAAATGGAAGGCACCGTAGGTACGGCTGGAGCCGGAGAAATCGAGGGCCAAAGGGTCTTTATCTTCCAGGGGAAGAGAAAAAGCTATCTTCGTGCTGAACGGGTTGGTCCAGAAGGGAAAAAAAGAAAAGGGCTATACCGGCCCGGAGGGGGGGGGGGGAAACCGGAAAATAAAAGGTGGCTCGGGAGAGGGGCGTGCCTCGTTAGCAAATAGTCTCAAGAGCGAAGAAGGCGGTCGAAAGCACGGGCAACAACCGGCAATTGAAATGGAAGTAAGCCATCCTTCTTTCCAGGTCAGGCCGGAAAAGGAGAAAAATAGATCAATGCAAACTTTGAGGAAGGGAAAATAGGCGGACGGCAGGGGCGGCAGTAATCAGCGCACCTGAAAAGTAGCGGTCTAATCGGAGGACAGCGAGAACGGCTTTTTTCTGCGGCGACGCATGGGTCTGCACAACGCGCGGTTCTACGTGGCCCCATAAAAAAAAAGGCTGTCCCAAAAGAAACAAAAAATCCTCCGACTCCTGTAAAGAGGAGGCAAACGGCCGGGAGTACTGTGGGAATCGTGCTCGGAAGGATTAGAAAGAATACTGGTAAAAATCAATCGCCAAAGAAAAAAAAAGGTGACGACGCAAATAAGAAAAAGGCAGTCCGTCGCCGCTGGGTGTGTGCGCAGTCGCGAGTTTGGGAGATAAAGGTCGTCGTGCAACGGACAAGGGAGGCCGGAACCGTGCCGCAGGAGTCCACCCGCTCACTCGCAAGTCGGAATAAAAAAGGGGAGTTCTGGTGTAACAATAACGAACCCGGGCGCACGCTCCGCTGCCGCCAGGGGGAGGCGCAAGAAAGGTGGAAGGGACAGATGGCCATGTATCTAGGAAGGGGAACACAGACGCGTGAAAACTGGAGACATTCTTGGCTCGGGGAAGGAAGGCAGCAATCACAGGGGAAGGGAAAAAATGGGGGTAAGTTAGAAAACCACAGAGGAGTTGCCACCAAAGACTGGCACTTATTGGCTCAGGATGGAAAACGGGTAAAAACAGGTACCGAAGAAAAGAAGGGGACTAGAGGGTCCAAGAATTTGGCCTTCCAACTACTGCGTTGTAAAACAAACAGAGTCTTTGGCGCTGCCCGAAGATGGTAAAGAGCGGTAGGGGATCGAATTGACCAGTCCCCGAACGAAATCAAGAGGGGCCGGCTTAGGGGGGATCTGGGGGGGTGCAAAAAGTATAGAAGTAGTGAATAAGCCCACCAAACCTCGCGGCGAAAAGGGGGGGGGCGCGTTCGGAAGGAAAAACGGTGGAAATGTGCGAACGTAAGCTAGACAGCACGACAGTGCCGTGGCGGGGAATGGAAAAGGACCGTGTCTTCTAGAAGGGAAAACGGGGAGAAAGTAGACTTAAAGTCTAGCAGGGAACGGGGAAAGGATTTGGATCCCGAGATTAGCAGGTTAAAGGTAAAGGGATGCCCGCAAAAGTACACAAACGGGGTACGGACATAGTGTATGTCCAGCCAAGAGTCGTTTGACAGGTCAACAACGGTGAAAGGTCAAATAGGCGAGGGTTGGACCGACTTAAAAAGGGAGGTGTTAGTCGACATAGCCGACAAGAGTGCTGCATACACAGGTTTGATGAAGGAGGCGAAAATATTAACACACACGATTACGAAGGGGGTGAGCAAGAGATAAAAAAGCACAGGAAAAAAAGATAAGTCGGAGAAAAAAGTGCGGCGTGTCTTGGAAGAAGAACGTAAAAACCGAGATTCCACGAAAGGTAAACAGGCGGGTTTTGCAGATAAGACCTGGTGTCATGGAAAAAGTCTCACGGATGTTCATTGCACGAAAGAGGGTGGTGAAATATCCCCGTGACACCAGGGAGGACGCGAAAAGGAGGCGCGGACCGATGTGTGGCACGGGGAGAAGATGCACGCTGGAAATGAAGATAGTGAAGGACTTCGTTGACAGTCCTGCAACCCATTTCCGTGGGTTATCCGTAGGCACTGGGAGGAGGGAAAAATAGGAAGCGTATGTTAAGAGAATGTAGGGCGGAACCCATGGCCGAAGAAGAATGTAGACACGAACCGATAGGAAAAGTAAGGAAGAAGGCCCTGTCTGCGGGACCACAAGGACTGGACGGTCCGCGAAAAAAACTCCAAAAGGGAGAACGCGTAAGCAGGTGAGGACGGGGGCCTGGGGCTGTCCGTAAAGGAAAGGATAATAGGATGCGGAAGAATGTGCAAAGAGCGTGCGTTGGCCCAGAAGGGAGAGAGACCAACAACGGAGATTGGGTAAATCCGCAACACCAAAAGGCAGCCCAGCGCACGAGTACGCGAACAGGCGTGGGGGAGGGGGTTCCGGCGCAAGCACCGGCAGACCCAGGCTTTACCCAACAACAGGACCCACGTAAAGAAAAAGAGCTAACGCGCAGGAAAAGGAAAGGCCGCTGGACGCACAGAAATTAAAAAGGGAAAAAGGAGACCGGCCGTGGGGCCAAAGTACGTTCGTGCCGTCGGAGTAAAGGGACACAGGCCCCAGGACGTATCGGGGACCCCGTGCAGGGGAAATGGAGAGGCGGAGGACAGGGGCGTCATAAAACCACCAGGCGTAGACACTAAAAAGAGGATCAAACCGAAGAATACCCGCGATAAGGGAGGACTATCAAAAACCTGCAGGATGTCAAGCCGAAAGTGAACAAAGGGATCAAGGAGACCTGGGTCAGAAGAACTGTGATAAACAGCGGAGACAGTGGGGGGTCGCGCGTCTGGAGAAACGAGGTCGGCGGGTGAAGCTACCACACCATTTTCAACTCCCACGCCCGGAAGAACTAAAGGGAGTCTGGCCGATGACTTAACCATGCCGGCCACAGCAGTAATCTGGTCGTACAAGAAAGAGATGAACAAGACGGTCAAAGTCGTTTCATGGCTCTCACCAAGGCGAATGAGATGTCGAGGTATTGAGATAGATGGATAGATCCATACACCTGAGACCTGTAACAAACGGAGGGGAGGCACGAGGGCCGGGAAGATTCGTGCGCTCCTCGCCTGGAAAGGAGGTACGGCAATCGATGACTATGTAGACGGTAGGGGGTTCAAAAAATCGTGGTACTAGCCCAAATGGGGAAAGGCAGGACGGGAAAAAAATTGCCCGACACTGCAAAGAACCGTCCCCCATGTGAAGCAGGGGGAACGGTGTCTATAGCGGGTGGGACGGCAAACCAGACGTGCGGTGGCCGCCAGCTGGAATGAGGCAAATTATCTGGTGACCGGTCCGCGTACTGGGGAAATCGCTGTGGACGAGCTGATAGACGAACTGTTACGTGAAAATACGCAAGATTGGCAACGAACACCTCTGAAAAAAAAGATAGGTTCTTCCCTAGGACAGGATCAAAAGGGGGGAATTCCTTGACCCCCCCTGAACGGGGTAAAGTGGAGGAATTGGGATTGGGAGCACTGAATAAAGTCGACGTCGCACTGACAAAAAGCACAGAATCAATAACCCCGGGGAAGCTGATCCGGGGAACACCCCGGCAATAGGACAACACTGGGGGGACGTTGTGGGAGGGACGAGGAATGTACCGATGGAAAAGGGACTGAGGCAGGGTTCCAGGTAGACCGCAGGACCCAAACCGGGGGAACCACGAAACTGACGGGTAAAAGTTCATTTTCTTTTGACGTGAGGAACGAGAGACCAGGTTAACGACGGGCACGGGAGAGAAACTTCGCATGGAAGGGAGTGGAGGACCGGGGCGTTTAGACTATGCGCAACCAAACCGGAGTAAAACAGTGGGGATCTGCCCCGCAGGCAGCCGTGGGGGATCGGCATTTCACAGCTGACGGATCCCAGTGAAGGGTGGAGGGAAAAGCTTGACTTCCTCCGATACAGACAGAGGTGCTAAACTGAACCAAGGGGCCCCGTCTGGTTCATCCCAGAAGGGGAAAGAAAGCGGACACATCAAACAACTTATCAAGAGTTGTGAGCTGTTTTCGGGAAAAAATAGGGTAGTGCGAGGCGGTCTCCATCCTCTGTGAATTAACAAGCTCAAAAGGGGGGGAGCCAGCCCTGGCTTTTCGGGGAGACAAGGGCTTGGGGGTGGGATAACCTGCGAGGGTGAGGTCGTACATAAAAAAAGGAAAAAGGTTTGGAAACCGGAGGACGCGGGTAGGCTTGGCTCTTAAAATCTAGGAAGTAGGGGGGGGTGATTTGTTCAGGGGGAAGGGAACATTTCACTGTCTTCAATTTTAGATGGGCGCCCCCCTCCCCCTTCCGTCATCCCCACATCTGGGTTCTCCTCTTCTTGACAAGACAAAAGAAATTCACCCTTCAAGTAGAATCCTGTTATTTAAATCTTAAGACAACAAAAAGGAAAGATTGGGAAAGATAGGGTTCCCTCACCTTCGGAGGGCAGCCAGGGGTGAAGAGAGATTCAAGTGCTTCCCCAAGGAGGGACACCTACTTACCAAAGGGGTAAAGGGGCTTTTGTGCCACGGAAGAGTCCGATTCCCGCAGTGTCAAAAAAAAAGCCCCTAAAAACAGGTCAACCGCTTTCAACAAACCTAAAAGTCTTGGGGGTATGTTCGAAATAACGAAGGCACGCAGTCTGACTGTAGAAGACAGGCCGTGAACCTGCGGGTCATCTAAAAGAAAGGCCACATGCATGGAAAAGTTTAAAGGGAACAAGGAAGGAGGACCAGCCTAGGATACGGAGAGTACGGCCTTCTTGCTCTTTGAATGGAAAGATGACAAAAGGGGGTAGGCCCGGTCAGGGCCACAAAGTCTAGGCAGCGAGTAAGGTGAACGGAACCCGGAGGTGGGGGGGGTCACAGGAATCCTTTAGCCCTCTGTGCTGGAATAGAGGACCACCGGTGGAGCAAAACAAAGGAAAAGCCAGTCTTGACACTAAACGGGTGAAACCAAAAGGCCACCACGCTTCGGGGACGGGGGGTGTCTTCGACGAGAGGGCGGGCCCCCGAAGACCTGAAACCCCCGGTAGATGGATAGAGGCGAGTTACGGTCCACCATGGCCGGGATGGGTAGAACTCACCGTCCGCAATGCGGTAGGGACAAAAAATGGTCGAGGGAGGACATATGATGCGATGGGCCCCTTTCAGGAACGAGTCATGGCAAAGTGACATGCCAGGTTTTTCTCAGCGTCACGGGGCGGGTATGAAAGAGGCTGGTAGTAGAGGCTCGAGTAGGGAAAGGGGAAAACGGGAATATCAGGGCAAAAAGGGGCTGTAAGTAGTTGATAAGAAAAATATCATATGGCTGGTGGTAAAAAGGAACCAAATCGCGGGCTGAACACCAACAGGGGGGGAGGGAGGCGTGACAATGATATTAGATGGCAGAGGAAATAGAGAACCGTGGTTTAGGCGAAGAAGAGAAAATGGGTAAGGGCCGGGAGCACGACCTCGCACCCGTGTAGGGCAACAGCAACCAGTGCGAGGGGGGTCCAGCAGGGAGGCGATGCCGGAGGTCAAGTCAGACAGGAGTTGCCTGAACGGTGCTGAAGGGTATGGAAAGAAGAAACCAGCGTCTGCTGCATACAAGTGAGGAGGGTCGCTCTCCCGCACGGGAGTGATAGACTCCGTATAGAGTGAGGAGGAGGACAAAAGTAGTGAAAAATCTGATCCGCCATGGAGGGGCGAAAAAGGGAGCCGGTTCACATCCGGAAAAGAGAGGAAGGTATTCAAGCCGATGGGGGTTCCCCTTTCCGACGAGGAAAAAAAAGTTAGAAGCGCCCACGTCAGGCGGACGAGGAAAGGTGGAACGCGCGTGAGAAGCCCGAGGGGGGGGGATGCGGAGGGTGAAACAAGCCTGTCAAGAAGCTGCTTTCTTCTAAGGGCTGGGCACCAAGTTGCTGGGGGGATTGTGAAGTCCATGTTGTTCGCACCTTCCTCCGTGCAAACGTCAGACTCTGCCTGCCAAAACTCCGAGCTTTTCGCCAGGAATACTACACTCCACCCTTCCAAGCCTTTGTGAAAGGGTTTCTTTCCGGGACGCAGCAAACGAGTCAGTTGAGTTGATTACCTCCGTTTCGGTTCCGGTGTGTGCCGGGGTGGAAACATGGTTCAGGGGTATTAGAGAAGGTAACCATGCAGCAAATTTACGCCGGGACTATTCAGGGAGGGGCAACTGCCCATACTTTCTTATCTCAGAAAAAAAAGGGGAAGGGACGAGGAAGAGTGAGAAGAGTTTTTTTAGGCTGGGGGGAAGCCCATGCGCACGAATCGGAACGTGGACTGGCCTGAGTAGGAACGTAAGGGAAAAAGGCACCAAGGACAAATCAGAAAAAAAAGAATCATCACATGGAAGACGAGGGGAGTAACGCCCTTACTCGGTGAACAAGGAATCTTCCTTTGAAAGGGACGTGGAAAAAACCGGAACGGGACTAAAGATATGCCTGGGGAAAGGTCATTTCATCTAGAAAGGAAATTGGGGGGCAGACAAAGGAGAAAAGAAAAGGCACACCGATACGAGAAAAAAAGCGACGCAGGGTCACGCACACGGATCAACACTCTCTCTCAGAAAGAAGGGAGAAATTTTACTTTAAGGAAGGTGGGACGCTCAAGTGCTTCGCGCGAAGGGGGGGGGAAGGAAACCCATCCAGCCTGGGAAAAGAATGCGATACAGCTCAAAAAGGAGGGCAACTCCGCCCCTTGAGGGAAGAAGCGATAAACTGAAGAACTGGTTATCATCCAGGGATGGGGAGAAGAAATATCAAGAGAGAAAACGGCGGGGAGAGCACAAGGTCCATCAACTGTTGGTTCTGACGTTGAGGGCGGCCCTGGAAGATCCCAAGAACTGGCTAATTTAAAGAGGAACTCTGAAGGAGAAATCGAGCACTACTACCCTGAAACCCTTGAAATCAAAACTGAACGAGGCCCGGGGATAGAGAGAAACATATGAAAAAAAAAAACAAACCCAAAAACAAAACAAAAAAACCAAGGTTAAGAAGGGAGAAAAATACCGGTTTTCGGATGTAGTCGCATAAGGGTTACGTCGACTTTCGACAGGGGGGTGTCCAGGAGCAAAGTTCATCTGAAACAAAGGGAAATTGGCGTCTCTTGAGCGTTATAGGACTTTTTGAATTCCAGCAAACCACCTGCGAAAATGGGAGCAAAACGGAAAGGGTAATGAGGCTTTTCCATCGATCTGCGTTTCAGAGGGAGGAAGCATTGACGGGAAAGCGGACTGAAAACAATGACGGAAAAATGGGGAACAAGAGGGAAAGGGAGGGTTCCAAGGAGGGAAGCAGTCAAAAAGACCAAAAGGAACGTATGAGGCAGCAGACTAAGAAACCGGCAACAGCTGGCCCGACCGGCCAGTGGAGAACGGGCAACACGTCCTCAACGGCCTACGTGGTAGGGACTAAAAAAGGGAAACAAGCATGAAGTTCAGTAAGGGATCTGTTCGCCAAGGTGCCGGGGAAAGGACATCATGCTGGACGTCGGCTAGATAAAGGGAGTAGAGACGGACTCGTTTTTCCCGCAGGGGAGAAAAAAGGGTCGTGGAAAAGGGGGCGGAGGGAGCTATTCCTGTTTTATAGTTCACACTAAAAGCCGAGAATTTTCGACCGTGACGCGCGGCACGGGAAGCGGCCTAACCGCGCAAGGAGGGGAAAAAGAGCGGCAAATTTATCCTCGGTTGAGGAGAGAAACAAAAAAACGTAGGGAGGAGGAAATGAGACCTCACCTATTCCACGACCGCGGAGGGTTCCCTTTCCGCCGAGGGAGAGGGGGGAGGCTCTTTCAGGGAAGTTCGGACACGTCTACTGAAGCCTAGGAAGATGAGAAACGTCCCTAAAATCCGGATACAGGGCCATACCGATTATGGACTGCTCCTTCCATACGGGGGACGGGGGAAGAACTCAAGACAACCTAAGAGAAAGTGGATTCCATCAGAGTTCCAGAAGCAAGAACCTCGTCGTCGAAAAAAATTGCTCTTTGGGCCGGGGCGAAGGAGTTAAGCGGAAAACACCACTCGGTCAGGGGAGAAAAGGTAAAGACAGAGGGGGGAACCAGGTCCATTTATCCACTGGAAAAGAGCAGAGAACACCCTGGGAAGCAGAGAGAACAGTTAAGCAAGACGGGGCAGGAAAGACGTTGCTTCCTGAGACGCAAGGGGAGGAAACAAAAAAAGACTGGTCAAAAAGGGAAAGAAGGTGGACTTCCTGCCCTCTGGAGATTCTCAGACCCGGGAGGGCCGGACAACCATAGGAACTCTCGCTCAATTAAAAACGGTTCAACGTTCAATTGTTTCGCCGGGAAGCTACCAAAAAAGGGGGGGGGGGGACAACAGTCTTAATTAACTGACAGATATAAGAAATTCCTTCAAAGGGGCGCAGATTGATTGATATAGGGAAAAAGGAAAAAACGGAGAAGTTAACATGCGATAAGGAACTATTGTGGGGGGAAACAGTACAGAGAAAAGTGTACCATATTATGGACGGAAACGAAAAAAGGGGTCCTTCTTTCAGGGTGATTCACAAAAAAAAAAAAAACCCAACAACAAAAAAGACGCAAGGTCTAGGCCGAAGGGGCAAAGGGGATGACCGGAACGGCATTTTTTCTTCCCGGGGAAAGAAAAAGAAAAGAGTACAGAAAACAAGGGTGGAACCTTGCGTAGAAGGGGGGGGGCACGGTCGAAGTCGTTGTATATCACGGAGAAGAACTTGTCTTAACAGAGAGGGGGGAAGAAAAACTTAAGCCGGAAGGATGTTGACAGTAAGCCTGGGCAGAAAAGAGGAGCGCGTCTGGCCGCCCAGGCGGGTGGGGGAGACCGTCCGACGAAAACTCGGAACAATAAAAAAAAACATAAGGCCATGGCAAGGGGGGAGGGCATGGGGGGAACCCGAGGGGTTCCAGTCGCTTTAAACAACTTCGTAGAGTACTCAGAGGATTCGTGTGCCGGCTTGGGGAACTGAAAGGGTGAGGCCAGGGTTTTTTTTGAACACTGAAGACGCTTCCCCTTCTTCCAAAATGAGGGGGGGGGTGTCAAGTCGAAAAGAAATGGCGGGGGTGGAAACCAAGAGGCTGTAAAGGTCACGTGCCTGGCGCAGGAAGGGAGCTTTCTCTGTGACCTCCGTTGTCCTGTTCCAGGAGAAACGGGGTTGTCCTGGGTGCCTTCAGGAGAGAAGGGGGGAAGCCGCAATGAATTAAACGACTTGTCTTAAACACCTACGGCCCGAAGGGAGAGGAGACTCAAAAAACGCTGGAAGAAAGTATAGAGCAAGAAAGTATGGATCCAGGCAAAGATCCCTGCAAGTCGTCACGGGGGATTGGGGGGAGATGACAACTCTAGAAAGGAAACGCTGCTCAGGACCAAAGCACTAGGGCAGACCAAGTCTGCTCCAGCCGCTGAGAGGGGGCCCAGGAACCTTGGGACACCCCAAACCGCAGGGAAGTAGTCCAAATAGGGAAAAGCAGTTCAAATTCAGGGGGCTAAACTTCGAACACAACTGCTCAAAGCAGGAAATACCGGCACAACTACTAGGCTAAAGAGCAGTAGGGGTCACGCCTACTTGGACTATCCACTGGGAGAGGAGAAAGGAGCAGAATAAATGTGGAGAGTTCAAGAAATACTTCCTTTTTTTCGATGCGAAAGGGTGAGGGGAGGGCGTCGGGAAAAAATTGAAAAGGAAACCAACCCTCCTGGGCTTACGCTATAAAGCATTTGTCCGGCTGAACAACTGAAAGAAAAAAAGGGTAAAGGGAATGAAAGGATAAAAACTCACACTACTTTTTAAGACCAGCCACGAAATCTCTATGATAGTATAATTTAAAGGGAGCTAAAAGGTTCCATCCAAAGTTAAGGAAGAGTCTGACCGGAAAGAAAAACAGGTCCCTTGAGAGGAAAAAGAGGCCTCTGACAGGGGGGGGGCCGTAAAAGGACGGACCTCGAAGAAAGAAAAAGTTCTGGACAAGCAAAAGGAACGCAGGCAAAAAGGAAAGAGAGGGTAAGAAAAAAACGGGCGACGTTACTGGTAGAAAAATCAAGGATGTCTTCGCCGATGTTACGGGGGGAAACGGCTACCAGGTTCTACCTAGAATACTTACTGTCAATCGAAAACGAAAAGAGGGGGGGGAAGAACGGGGATCGAGGGAAATACAGCCTGTCATTACATTCCGGACCCCGATGCAGAGACGAGGACGCAATGAAGGGGAAACTGAAAGACGGAGAGCGCAGGGAAGGGGAATGCGCCTAGGGGAAGAAAATTTCTGTTCAAAGGGCTTGGACAAAAAACTTTCACCTGAAAGTTCCTGGTGTAGGGGTTGGGGGGGGGGGGGGTTGGGGGGGCTGTTGGAGAAAGGAGGAAAGGCTTAATGAGGGGGGGAAGATGAAATGTGCAATCCTAGAGAATCTGGAAGGGGGGGGACTAGCTTGCCTGACCGGAAGTGCACCTTACCCGTTGCCCCAACACAGGGGACTGCTTCACGTGGTTGGGAGAAACGCGAGAACGAAGAGAATTGTGAAGACAATATTGAGCAGGCATGGTCAGCCAGGGAACGTAACGGGAAATATCGGACATAAACGAAAAATATCATGCGGTTATCCATCTTTTGGGGAAGGTAAAACATTCCTTCTTTCGGGTAGAAAGGTTAAAACAAGAGGAGGGGAACGCTACCTACGAAGGGGGGGATACGATTTTCTGTTCCGGAAAAGCAAAACTGCTTGCTGTTCGAGGGGGACCGCCCCAGGAACACCTGATAAAACCCCGCTCCCGAGTCTTGAAAAGAAGGCGGGTCAAACCTGCTTGGGACCGAGGGGGGGGTCAGCAAAAACGTGAGGAAGAGAGAGATTCAAATCAAAAGGCTGCTCATAAGGGTGTCTAAAGGGGGCCGGGGGAACGCGCGGGGGGAAGAAAAAGGCTTCAAAGGTCAGTGCGCGGAACGAGACTTTCCCTCGGAAGAGTGAGCACTTCCCTAAGCCGTAAACAGAATGAGGCCTTCGAGAAAAATGGGGGGGACTACAGGAAACAAAAGTTTGTCCTCACCTATAAGTATAGAACTAAATCTGAAGGAGCGGGAACATGCCTGGAAGGGAGCTAAAAAACCAGAGTCCCTCTGCGAAAATGGGGGGGTTGGGGTGCCCCTTGTTGGGGGTTGGGGTGGCCTTTTGGTTGGGGTTGTTTTTTTTGGTTGGGGGGTGGATTTGGGGGGGGGGGGGGGGTTGGGTGGTTTTTGGTTGAGTGGGGGGGGGTTGGTTGGTGGGGGGGGGGTTTGGTGGGGGGTTGTATGGGGGGGGGTGTGTGTGGACTTCGGTGGGGTAAACGCCTTTGAGTTCTCTTCTTGGGGGGGGGTTTGCAATGGCCGCGCGGTTGGGAACCGCCGGTCAGGTTGAGCCCCCCCCTTCGGCAAGAGGGACGGACCGTGGGGCCCCGACTTCCCACGACGGTCCTTTCTTCCAGCTCGGAAAAAAGGGGAAAAAGGAACACGATTCTAAGACAGGGTTTAACACTCCGTGAAGATCCAAAGCAGGAAAAAATGCGCGAGAAAAGCCCGAATGCTTTGAGAACATTGGGGTAATCTAAATTGCAGGGAAAATGTGCCAAAGGGGCAGAGGAGAGCTGGAAAATTATCCATTTCAAAGTAAATGTCGCAACGGAGAGGGCCTAGAATCGGGGGGGGTGCCGCTTAGGGGGAATGATGAGGAGAAACATCGAGATAAGATCCCTTCTCATGGGAGGGAAAAGAAAACGCAGAAGGGAAACAGGCAACTTCTGAACTTCACAGAGGACGAAAAGGGGGGGAGACCCAGAAAAAAGGAGTAAAAAGGGGGGTAAGGGTCCGCACTAGATGAACACGGTCATTGTAACAGCATTTTTTTCGAAAAAAGAAAGGTCCCGAAGGAGTTGAAAGACATTCTGCAATTTCATGGGTGATCGAAAAAAAAAACACCCTCCCAGAGGGAAAAGACATACAAGAGTTCTGGAAATTGGAGGAGAACCGTCCAGGGGAAGGACTTGCAGGAGGAAGGTAGAGAGCGGGAAACAAAGGTAGTAACAAGAGTAGGATTTCTCCTGACGAAGGCAGGAACGGCGGGTTTCATTAAATCAGGGGACGCCGGGAAAAATCCGCGAGTGAAGCCAAATAAGGGAATTGGGAAAAAGGGTCGCGACGACCTCGACTCAAAGGAAAATCAAAAACCATAGAGGGAACCGAGGGAAACAGTTCGTTCGAAAGCCAGGGAGACGGGAAACAAGTCTGGCGTGAAAAAACTGATCTCTAGGCTTCTCAAGGAAGTCGGTGGACATTGAGTGGGGGATCCGTCTGAATGCCTTGGGGGAGAAGGGGACCTTCCTCAACGCTGGAGATGAGACCTCCGTTTTCCCGATCTGAACGAAAGAGGAGGCGGGGACCCTCCCCGGGAAAGACGGCCGGGGGGTACGGGCCTAGACAGGACCGACTGGAGATTGCGAAAATCCGTTGCTTTCCTTTTGTCCGAGAAAGGGGGGGAAGAAGTTGAGCAAGCGTTGAAGAATATGGACGCCTTGCCGGGACTCTTGAGGGGGATGAAA
>Ga0179593_1599360_pt1 | contig 18951 bp, 22 predicted proteins | sample CZODoug2_1_08_16_FD_185931 | JGI IMG/M metagenome (GOLD analysis project Ga0179593, IMG submission 185931) | Vadose zone soil fungal communities from Angelo Coast Range Reserve, California, USA - CZODoug2_1_08_16fungal (PacBio error correction) | ecosystem: Environmental > Terrestrial > Soil >...
AAAAAAATTCAGAGGGAAGGGAAGCGGTATATGGGCGACGTCCAACATAAAGAATACCAGGCGGAGAGACCGTCTCTCTTCTATCTGATCAGAAAAGGAAAAGGGGGGCGTCTCCATTCCTTTTTCCTATTATTTGCTCCAGGAAGGAAAGGAAGAAGTGTACCTGGAATGGGGGATTTGGGGGGGGGGGGGGGGGGGAAATCATCTGGGTTTACAGAAAATAAAAGAACCAGGGGAACGTGCGGGGGTTGGATTGAAGTAAGAATTTCGGAAGAAGAGGGAAATTAAAAAGAAGCTTATGGGTTGACTTATCTTTGGATCCGGGGGACATGGGGGGGCCTCTCCCTTATCTAGTAAGGTGAAGTAAAAATAAAAAGGAAACTCTCAAAAGAGGAAAAAAAGGGGGGAGGAAGGGGGGTCTGAATGTTAGCTCAAAGAAGGGGGCTAGGCAAGCACCGGGAGAAAGGAATTTTGTGATTTCACCTAGTGTCTGAGGTCACCGGATATAGGGAGGTGCGAAAAAAGAAGGGTTTAAAAGGTGTTTATAATTGGTTGGCGGAACTACACGCAACAACCAAAGAATGAAAAGAGAAAAGGTATCCGTGCAAGTTAGGAGGAAGGCCATCCACGATCCGAAGGGGGTGTAATGTTCCGTAAGATTATAAGGCGAGTACCGTGAAGAAAGGGGAGAGATCCCGAGAGACCTCTCTAATAAACTTGAGCTTCTCCGGGAGGGACTAGGGAGGAATCAGGGGAAAGCGATGTCGCATCAACGAGGGATACGGAGGGGTCGCGATGGAGAGCGCAGAAAAGTCAGTACTCCGTCAAAACTTGGGGATAAGGTAAAAGGAGGAAGAAGGCAACTCAACAATCTTGTAAAGCCTCTATTGTAGGAGGTTCTGGCCGGGTGAGCATGGCCAAAATCAACTCCTGTCCAAGAAAAGACAAGGAAGTTTTCGAAAGGGAGAGGAGGGGGACAAAGAACGCCCTCCAACTGTAGATGTTTTTCTCTGGCCCAGGGAAAAAAAAGCCAGTCCAAGCATTCTGCTGCTAAGGGTCCAGACAAGGAAGAGCATACAGAGAGAGGCGAGACAGAGCCAAACAATTCTTTCTACCGAAGAAGAAGGGAGTGAGGGGAATTAGATCGGCGCATCTTCATCAGGCAGGTAGGGAGAGGAAGAGAGGAAGGGGGGGGGAGTCTACTAATTCCTTTTCGGAAGGAAAAGGGCCAAGGGGATGGCTAATTCATCCCTGTGGCCGAAGGGAGAGTTCCGCTGGAGGAAACAGAGATCTAGAGGGGGGGCTGGGGAATTATCTCCAGCAGAAAGGGGATCGGATTCGTCCTCCTCACCGGATCCGGGAGCGTGGATAGGAGTGTTGAGGAGGATGCGTCCCATTTCGTGGCTTATCGAAAGGAGAGAAAAGAGAGGAACGCGATCAAGGAGATACGACGAGAAAAACTGCGTACCAGAGGAAAGTTTGGGAGAGCTGAGGGGGAAGAAGGTCAAGGATACACCTCATTCAAAAGCGTAGGAGGAAATGAAAAAACTGGAAGATCGAGGGATCCTGAGTGCGCATCTCAAGAAAGGAACCAAGAGATGGGGGCATATCGTTGTGAGGGCAGCGGCTAGAAGGTCCTCCGAATGGGTTTAGAAAGAAAATCGGTCCTCGAGGAGGAAAGAGGAGATACCTGAGCGTGCGGGGGAGGGGGGAGCACTGGCTTATCTTCCTGGTCCGGGGAATAAAGTGGTACTCAAGGAAAAGACCAGGGATGGAGCTGGTATAAGTGAAAAGGGGACGCAAAGTTCCGCTTCTGCCTGGAAAGAAGGGTAGACAAGTTCCGGTTTGCCCAGGGGTCTCATCTGAGGGTCTTCATTTTGATTGAGGGGGGGGGAGAGACTCCGCTGGGGAGGGATAGGGGGGGGGGCGAATCTTGTCTGGGAAGCCGATCATAAGGAAAAGGGGGAGAAGGAAGAATAGTGCCATGTTCGAAGGACTCAAAATTAACTATTCCGGAAACCCACTAAAGCCCTTCCCCATTGGGCATGAGGTGGAGAGTCAAAAGAGCGCCATTAATGAAGAGGGAAAAAGGGAGAGACTTCAACAGCATCTTGCATGTAGAATAGGTGAGCTGGAGAGGAATTGGGGGAAAAAGGGACCAGAAGTCCCTTCAAACTGGTGGGGATGAAATTTCCCATTAAAGATCGTTGTGTTAAAAGGATTGGCGTCAAAACTAAAAGAAAAAGGGCAAGGCTGGGGAGAGGTTCGGGAGTCACAATACAGGTCCTTGATAAGAGAAGAAACAACAACTTATTATTGGGTTAAAAGATGAAAAAGAGAAAAGAAAGTGAAAAACATATTTTCTCTAAGACCTCGCCACCATTGGGGAAAGAGGAAGACCTGTCTGGTCGAGGAAGCCAAAAGGGGGGAGTCTACTAGCCTTCCTGAACAAATCATTGCACAAAAAAAAGGATATCCTTCCCAACTTAATGAGCCATCGCACCGAGGAGGGAGAACGAAGGGGGTCAAGTCTCTGGTCCCTCGTCTGGATCTAAGAGGGAAACGAATAACCCATAGTCGGAAGTCAGGAGCGGGTCGGGGGCCTCTCTAACAGGGGAGCATGTTAAAGTCTATCGCAAAATACGCGATGTGAGGGAACCGTAGAGGCGGGGAAGGAAACCCGAAAGAAAGAAAACTATCCAAGCAAGAAGGAGGATCCTACAGAGAGGCTCCAAAGGTAATGAAGTCTAGCGAAAGGTGTTAAAAAGGCCCGGAATAGGAAGAGGGGGGGACTGAGGGGAGAGCCCTCCCGTTTATAACATCGAGCAGGGATGCGCTCTGAAGAAACTTGGACTGAAGGATTTTAAGAGTGGGCATCTACTTAAAAGGAAAGACTAAATGCGAGCCCCCAGAAGAACAGGTGTCCGAACAAAGTAGGACCAGCAATCTGAAATAGGAGAGGGGATTAAAACTTCGGAATACCGTCTGAGACCGAGAAGATCTAGGACGTAAAAGAAAAAAAAAGGCGCGGGGGAGGGATCACGAGGGGGGGGGGGGAGGAGGGACTCAACTGACTTCTCCATAAAGAAGGAAAAATCAAATAAAGAGGTAGAGGGAATATTTCTGTAAGAGGGTTAACGAATAGTCGATCGCAATGAGGGGGGGAAAAATTAGGGGACGCGGGCTAAAATCTTCCTTTACGAAGGATAGACTGAATCTCGCCGTCTACTGTGGATAGCCGCGAAACCAGAAATCGCTAAAAACATCGGGATGTGAATTAAAAACAAAAGCCTTATGGTCCTTTCTATTCAATCTAGAAATTGGACCCAAGAGAAACGTAAGGGGGGAGGAAGGGAGGGCAAAGAAAAATATCTATCAAGGAGTTTGGGTAGAGAATCGGGGGGGTCCCCCCCAAAAACCTAAAAAATTCCCCAAACATGATCCAAAGGGGAGGAAAAAATGAGAAAAATCCATACAGGGGGGCTTCCGGAAAAAAACGCTTGAGCCGCCCCTTCATTAGGAGGAAGCCGATAGGATAATCTAAGAAAGGAGACATTATGGAGACACTGCGAAGAGCATAAGAATTGCAGGATCAGGGAGACTAAGCTCTCTTGAGAGTTGAGGGAATAGGGGGAGCTCGACTTGGGAGGCGGAACTGAAAGAGGGTTCCGGGGTGCAGAGGGGCCACTCCACCTCTTGAGGAGGAGGAGGAACGGCAAGAATCCGAAGGTCAAAAAATTTTCGGCGAAAACTAGGTGGAGGTCACTTCGGTTCGTATTCCTTCTAAAATCCGGAAAAATCGAACGGCCGGAAAGGGCAATTGTTTATGAGGCCGAATTTGTTGCCGTAGACATTGAAACAGAGGGGAAGTGAAACAATGCAAAAAGGATTGGGGAGAAACTAAGCTATGACCGATTAGAGAGGAGGCACAACGACTCTGATGCTAAACGGATCGAGTCTTAAATAGCAAAGGGAGCCGAAACAAGGAATAGCAGCCTCTGGAATCTTCGCAAGTAGGGATAACGTCCCGTCACGGTTAGCAAGGGGTCAAAGTAGTCGAGGAGTATTCAAGCAGCGGCTTGGATGTCGGGAAGAATAAGCGGGGCGGGCACGGTCCCGAAAATTGGGGAGGGCGGTGTGTGTTGAACGGTCGTCGACAAAAGTGGGGGGAGAGAAGACCAAAAAAAAAACATAAAAAAACGCTTTGAGCCGCACCAACTCTAAAGACGGGAAGGAAAACGATCAAAACTGAAATGAGTAAACCATTCGGAATTACGGGGAACCTGGAGGAGAAAGAAAAGGGCGGGGGGGCGGTGGTCTTTGGGGATTTCAGGGGGGGGGGGGATCATGTGTATACATGCGCTCCGGGAAAGCGGTAAATGTCGGCGATTGAAGAAGCGTCAGAAGTCTTCGGGTCCAAAGGAATGCGATTCGCAAAGTATCCAGAAAAGAGGACAGAAAAGTGCCTTGTTCTGGTCGGCCTGGCTGGAGCTGGGTGCGAAAAGAAGGAAGAAAACTGAAAAGGGCGGGTCCTCCGGAAAGTATCCACTAGCGAAAATCTCATCGGCGAAAAACAATTGGCTCAGGGGGACAGAGCACCGAAGAGGGAAGGACACTATCAGGAGGGAGGGTGAGAAGGACAGGTCATTTACCTTTCTCTGGACTACGAGAAAAGAGGGTTCCTAGGGAAGAAGAAAACAAAGAGGATTATGAAAAGGGAGGGAGATTTGACCTATGAATAAAGTTGAGGGGTCGAAAAGGGGCCATAGTCCTCATTTCTGTACCTAAAAGGTAGTGAGAAACAAAAGAATTCGCCTCTTCTCGCCAGTCTCCCGAAGGGTGGATTGCCCCCTTGGAGAGGGTGCGAGAAAAAAAGAGCCATGAATTCGAAACTTCGAGACAGGAATTGTATTAAAAGTCTGGCAACCATACAGAAACCAATCACTGACCCAGGTGGGTCACAAGGAAGGGTGCCGGAAAGTTTAGGGGATGCTCATCGGAATGTCTCCATGATAAAAGAAGAAAATTTGACGGTTTATCTTAAATGGCTGTACCAGGTGGGACCGCTCAAGGGCTGAGAAAGGGGAAATAACAGAACTGAAAAAGAACAGTGCACCTCAAAATTGCAGTCTTTGCAGAGTTTAGCGAAAGGGATGGGGTGGGTGACAACAAGAGGGGGAGGGGGGGGGAAGGGGTAGGCATATTGTCACATCCAATAGAAGCGGGGAGGGGGTGGTCAGTCGGGTGTATAGCTGTGAGGAGTAAAGGGTGGGTCCGGTTGGGACCCGTGGATCAGGGTGGGAAGAGGACCAGAACCACCCCAGAACGGGAGAATTGAAATGGGTCACCGCGTCAATCTCGTGTGGCAGGGCGGGGGGGGAGGTGCAACAGGAACTAGATCACATGGAAGGGAATTCTGGAAAGAATACTTGGGCAGGGGAAGATTGTTGGTGCTTTGTTGGGGTACTGGGGGAAGTACCTAAGAAGCTGAGGAAAGGGAAGGACTTTAATCTTAGGACGAGGAGGGTCTTCCGTTTGGGCGAAACAGGCCGAAAAAGTGCTTAGACTTGGAAAAGAGAAAAGGGACTAATCGCTTCTTTCTAAAAAGGCATGAATCAGAAAATTACGCGGGAAAAAGAAAGGCGTAAAAACTCAGGAACAAAATGCATCAAAGAGAAAAAGTTGCCAGAGGGTGGGGACCGGGTTTGTGGAAAGCGTTAGAAGGAGAAGTCAAAAAGCAACATCCTCAAAAAAAGTTTGCCTCTGAAAAGGAAAGGGGTCTGAGATTTCTTTCCACCGAACGAATGGAAAAAGGTTGGGAGACTGTCTTCGGAAGCCGAAAACTCTCTACTACGTGCCGGGGAGAACTCAATAGCTCGGAGAAGAAAAGATCAGAACAATCTCAAGCGAGAACTGAAAACGTGAAGTCTTGAGCGCGAGATGACTGGGAGGAGGATGAAGAAAACAGGGTAAGGGAGGGTCGTCATTCAACGGAAACGGCCGGGCCCCACTTCAAAATACGAGGGAGCAACTGTGAGAAAGGAGCCTGGTTCAAAAAAACGGGGGCAAAAAAGGCGTGGTCAAGGAAGTCGAAACGGTGATCGACTGGGGAGGCCGAATGAAGAACGGAAGAGCGGGCCGATCGAGGTGAGATCTACGCCTCGACCGGGGGAGACCGGGGATCCTTTCCTCGGGGGGAAATCTGCTCTGGCGTGGCTGATCGGGGGAGATTTAGGAAAAATAGCGGGGAAAAATGAAGCTTTCAGGGGGACTCTAACCGGATCTCTTACAGAGAATTTTGGGTCTTCAGGGCGATGACGATTTCGAGGGCGCAGAGATCTTAAGGGCAGAGGAGGACAAGCTCAGCGGGAGAATGAGAAAAAAGGATAAAGGATGCTCACTGATAACGTTAGGCCTCTTCGCGTGAATGCTCGAACAGGGGGGGGAAAAAGTCTAGACGGATCAAGAAGTCGCCTGAATTTTTAATGACAGAAACGCGCTATTCGGTCCGATGGGCTGTGCTACGAAATGCAGGAGCGGGCCTCGGACGAACGGATCAGTTCCCTGGGAACGTAATCCACTTATTTAAGTTACGCAGGAGGCAGGAGAAACTCAGGGAGGGTCGAAGGGAGGTCGAAAGGGAGGGTTCCGTAAGATATCCTGGGAGCCAGTTCTCAAAAAGTCACCTGGTTTCGGTTGGCCCAGCCGGGAGCCCAGAGTCGGGTTCATTAATGTTGTAACGCGGGAAGGGGATTAAACGGATCGACTGAAGACGTCTGTCTGTCGCGGGCTCGTTTGTTAAACGGCTCGGGTGGCAGGACAAATCCGGGAGAAAGGGGGTTAGAGGGATGGCTCTCGCTTTAAAGGCCTGCATTTTCCTCGATCGTATAAGGTCAAGGAACCACTACCATTGAAAGGTGGGTTCTCATCGGGTTTCCTGCTGCACACGTAAGTCGCGAACTGACAGGGGAAACATCGACGTCGCCGTAAAATAGGAGGAGAGGGGCAGAGGATGGCACAGCCCACATCTGCCCTTGGGGAACTCGGAAAAGAATCAGGAGGACCAAAGGAGCTGTGAAAGCAAAATTTTGGGCGTCCTGACGAAGGGGGTAGCAACCGCTTGGACATGGGTTGCGGGTCCGAGAGTCACATAGGGTATCATAAGGTACGAGAGAACCACCAAAGGAGGAACACTAGATATACCCGTTAAGAGCACAGAGTTGGGGAATCTAATACCCCATGTTCAATTCGGTCAATAAATTAGGCTGCCAAGACCGGGGGTGGAGAAACAGCTCAAGTAATGGGAAGAAGAAATTGGAGGGGAGAACCAATTGGGACATATTCCTTTGAAATCACCTGAAAACGCCTTCTTCGACATCATGCATATAGGACGGGCGAAATCGAAGTAGAACGATCGAGGGCTTTTGGCAGAAGCGGAAAAGCTCACCCAGGTGCGCATGCTGCGGTGATCGTAGAGGGAAGCTATAAAAGGTTAAAAAAAAGGAACCATGTAAATTTGCTCTAGACTTCTCGAGGGTAAGTCTCCCCACCGTTTTCGACCACGGGAAGCACGGAGTCTGAAAGATAAACAGCGACCTAAGTACTTCTCTATAGGGGCAGACATAAAGGTGACATAAAAAGCGTCTCTGCCGGCTGTCAAAAAGCTGTCAAGGAACAGAAGGGAGGGGGAGTATAGCAGGAGGCCCTTGGAGAAAAGAGCATTAGCGCTCTTCTCTGGCATCACTTGAGGGATTAAGTGAGTGCCTACTGACTACTTCCCCGGACGCTAGGTCGCAAAGACGCAAACTCAGGAAGTCAACCCAGGGACAGCCTCGCGTCCTATTTAAAACCCACCCATGAGCGACCGTCTTGAGACCCCGAAAGACCCATAAAATCGAGTAGGAAAAGGCGGGGAGTACGAAAAGGGCAGGGCGCACGCGCATCTATCGTGATCAGGGGCGATCGGGAGGGATTAGAATGATTTTTAGACAGATCCGTCGTCGAAATCGCGAGGGCGGCGCTCAAACTTGGGGGAGGGAGGGGAGACGATGATCTGAAAGAAAGCTCGTCCTGTCTCGGGGTCTACTGGCCGCCGAAACCACCAGACGCCGCAAAACGCGGCAGCCCCCAATCCGGATCCTTTGAGGGGGAAAAGTTTAGGAGAAGAAAGAAAAACCTGGGAGTTCATCAAATTGAAGGAAGCCACATATAGAAAAAGTGGGGTGGCTGATCAGGTCGTACCTGCCGAACGTGGACAGGAGGGATTAAGTCGGAACGCAAAGAGCTGAAAGGCATCAGATGCTCCTCACCGGCAGGAGTAAAGGCCGCCGTCGGGCGACGGCTATAAAAACGGGCTCGAACTGAAGGTAGGGAAAAAAACGCTCAGAATTCCACATAATCGTAAGTCATGTGAAAGAGCTCGGCACGCGCTTGGATGGACGGATTTAATTCAAGCAAGCGGGTCTCGGGGAGTATAGGGAGAAGAGGTTAACTCTCCATGACCCTCAGTTAGTTGAATTGGCGTGGCCACAGCGGCACTCCCGATCTCATGGGAAGTGAGGTGGAAAAGGGATGTTTTCACTGTTTCGGGATTCCGGAGCCAGAAGGGCCCGCCGCAATTAGCAAATCGTTCCATGGGGGAAAAGTTGAGAAAAAGCCGGTGGGGGGGGGGGGGATACGCGTCCATATGGGTCACAGGGAAATAATAATGTGCTACCTCCTGATACCTAGGATGTCAATAAGGAAAAGGATCTTTGAGAAAGAGAGCTTCGACCCATCCTAGTCAAATACGATCGTCAGCTCTTACCTAAGGGGTAGAAGCCCGAGATCGGTCATGCCATCACTGTGAAGACCTTTGGCGCTCGGGTATTCGCGAGGGGAAGATCAACGCGTCGGAATGTCCAAAAAAGCTCGCCTGCCCAGTTCGGGATTTAACCTTGGCAATCTTCCCGTCTGGTGGTGAGGTAGTCTGGAAGTGGGGGGGGGGGAGAGAAATCACGGCCGCAAAAAAGCCTCACTAGTTTAAGCACCTATCTATCAAAGATCCCACTAGACCCAGCATTGTGTAAAACATGAAAGTTAGGAGACGTTTTCAGGAAGAGAAAAGCGCTCCCGAGCCCGGAACGGGGTTTGCGGGTGACGTTTGGCGGACGGTGGGGGGGGGGAAGTAAAGGTACAAATAAAGGGATCGGGCAAAAGTCTTTCTAGTTCAATTCAAACGAGTCCATCTCGGTCGGGGACCCCGAAGGAAAGAAGAGATTCTAAAGGCTAAAATCGTACCTTCCTCAAACTCTTGTGAGGGTGTTTCGTGCCTGTCCTTGCCTCGTTCTATAGCAGAATTGGGCCAGGGGGCAAAAGTCCGGAAAAAAAAGGGGCCAAAAAGGTCTCCTCAAACCCTTGTCGAAGAGCCGGAGAACTATTGTAGCACTCTCGTCTTTATCATGAACTGCGGCGGACGGTCAAGCTACAGGGGGGGAGAAACTGATTTTAGAGGGAACATCTAAAGAAAACAACTTGGTAGGGGGGGAAAATATATATTTACCAGGAATGACATTTAATGGATCGTAGAGGCGAACGTTCATGACCTATGGAACCGATGATCGGGGAAGAAGCTTGAGAGGGGGGGGAAGCGAGGAAAGGCCGAAGGGTGGGGGATTTCTCCCTCGTCGATGGGACGGTTAAAGAATTCTTCCCGGCGCTTTAGACGGGAAGGAATAGAAAGGGCTGTTGAAAGAAAAAGCCCGAAAAGGGGCACGCGGCCGTACTTCGTTCCTCTGGAGCTTGGACTCTAGAGCCCAGGGCGGGGAATCGAAAGGCTTGTGACTGGAAAAGTGGGGAAATTGCCTTAATCGGGGACGATTGATCTCCATCGAGTCCTGTATCAAGTCAGGCAAGAAACTTCAAGAAAAGCAAGGAAAAAAAAAAACAAATGAATTGGAGCGTCCTCAGGGAGGAGCGGCAACGTCGATTGCCGAAGGTTTAATGTTTCAAATAGAGGGGGCGTATTGGGGGGAATCAGAGTGAAGGGGTCTTAAACATTTGAAAGGGGGTGACGTACGAGCCACGTTGTCGACTACCTGCAACACCAGGAAAGCTCCCAGGGGAAAACCGTGAAAGAAACAGGAGCGACCGGGCCATGCCCGATCCCCTGTGATTCAAAAAATCAGCGAGACTCGAAGTACAAAATATTAACAGTTACCTGAAGGGACTGATAATCAGAAGGCTGGGGAAAAGAAGGCCTTTAACTGCGCTGCTATCGTGCCTACTGCTGGGGTCGATCGACGAGCTCGCGCGAGGTCTTACATGGATTCGAGCTCGAAGTCATCGCGTCTGTCGCCAATTTCCAGGCGAATCTGGAGGCCAGGCAGACGAGACTCCGGCATGCGGCAGGAGAAAAAAAAATGCACGGACCGGGCTGAGGGGGGGGTCGATTGGGGAGGGGGAGCTGGAAAAGGGGAAAAAGACGTGAAATCAAAAAAGAAGAACTTGGCCGAAACCATTTACGAAAGACTTCTGAAAGGTGCGCCAAGCCAACGGCGCAAAGTGAAGATGTGCTGGCAGACGGGAAGACAGAGAACTTCTCCCTCTCCAAGGAGGGAGGAGGCTCAGGCCAGGGGACTATCATCAAAAATTCAAGAAAAAGGGGAAAAAGAAATGGGGAGAAAAAAGGGAAACACGACGGGGAGAAGCTATATTCTGAGGCAATGAGAGAGAGAGTCTCATAAAAAAAAAAAAAGGTCAAAAAATCCTGGAGCTACGTTGAAGAATAGAGCAGGTGACTGAATGAGGAAAAATGAGGGGCAAGCAAAAGGAACTGATCCTAAAGAGTTAACTATGTACCCCGTGGCTCAGGCAGGGGAAAACTACTGCTTCAAACGCGTGATCGATCTGGGCTAAATGGATCAGGAACTCGAAGGGGTAAGGAGCGCCAAATTTCTCCAGATAAAGGGGGAACGGATGGGGCGGGCCTTGCTATTTTTGAGGCACGCGGAAGGGGGGAGTGGGCTTAAAGACGAAATCACCGGGATAAAGCCTCGAAATGGGGAAAATGATAGAAACTGCACGTCTCGCCGCGTCAAGTTTGGGGAAGGAGATCTACAGTGACTCAAGGGGGGAAAAAGAATTAAAAAAAAAGAGGAGCAAGCCAAGAGGAAAAAGATCAAGAGAAGTGGCGCCTTCGTGCAGATCATCAAAAGAAGAAAAAAAACGAGGTTCACTCATCGATAGGGGGGACTCGGCTCAGGGAAAACTGGCGCCGAATTGGGGGGGGGAATGAAGAGACGAGGGACGAGTTCTTGCCGAATGGGGCATCAGACCTTACAGAAAAGGAGGTGTCGGCTCGCATCGAGCGAGGGGACGAGTGTTGAAGAAATTAGTAACAAAAAAAAATTTAATGCCCGAAGTTATGGGGAAAAAATCAGAGGCCGGGGCCTCGTGGAAGAAAAAAGGAACCGGCTAGTCCTCTTGGCTAAAGTCGTAAGGGTGGGAAGTTGCCACCGGAAAGAAAGATAGGGGGCTGGGGGGGGCTTTCCTTTTTCTGATTGAGTAGGAGGCAGTCCGAGTAGGCGCTCAAAGATCGTCTTGTCGACTCGTAAGCCAAGGGGGCCCTACGGGCGAACGGGGGGCGACCAAGATCACCTGAAAAAAGGTGAAAAAGCCCCTACTAAGGGGAAAGGGGGGTACGAACCGAGACCCCTACCTCCAGGGCTCAAGGGGGAAAAGGGGGAATTGATAAAACCATCGTAGGAGACTTGAGATATCGCGGCAAAAGAATAGAAGGCTTGGACGCAGGGTAGAAAAAGAAAGGAGCCATGAAGGGTGATGTTGACATGCTCTGCCAGCTTGTCACTCCGCTCTCCAGGAGACGGGCGGTGATGTCCTCAACCTCTTGGAGGAGAAGAAAAAAATAAAGGGTGCCCAAATAAATTTGGGGGAGGAGGTGCGAAGGGAAAGTCTCTGGAAGATGATAAAAAAAAGGATCGGTTAAATATATGGAGAACTGTTAAAGAGCAAAGATTTGACGATCTCCACCATTGCAGGAGGGACTGCATAGAAGCTAGGACCAGACCGGGGGATTACATCACCCGCGATGGACGCATAGAGGTGGAAACACGATTCAGGAGAAAACCCTGAAGGGAAAAAAAGGTCCAATCACCTGACTGCTCCAGATCATCCAGATCTAAGCGACAAGGAAGAACTTTGAAGTGCATCGAGAATTTCGACGAGTACGCCAAGGAAAAATAGTCATCACCATATTTAGTCTTGAGTGAAAAAGGTATCTTCCTATTCGGCTCGATCCCAGGGGAGGAGAATTTCAGTAGGACGCAAAGGCGGGGAGGATGTGAGAAAGGACCCGAAAAAAAAAGGAAATCGGGGGTCCTAAGCCCTAAAGGAAGATCAACACCGACCCCCGCCACAACAACTCCAAAAAAAAACCCCATAGGCTGAGGATACCTCACTCACAATGAGACTCAATCTGTCAGGCAAGGATTGGGGAAACCGGAAAGATCCTGAGGCGCGCCCCTTTTGAAGATGTCTCCTCGGAAGTCTCGTAGATGAGAAGAGTCAAAAGGGGCGTTACCTACGTGTTGCATCGGGAGGGTCAAAAAACCGAATCAGGGAGGAAGCCCGAACAAAGCCTGGGCATTTTTCGCAGCCACCGGGCAGAAGCGCGTGCAATTCCTCGTCATGCAACAGGCAAAGGGGGCGTAATATCCGACCCCTCTCGGGAGGATCAAGGGATAGGCGGGGCCTAAGGGGCTGAGAGCTCCTAAGTGCCAAGGATCATGGGGGGTTAAAAAAAAAACTTGTCGAATAGGGGGTAATGATTTTCCTTCAAGAGGAGAGGAATTGCTGAGCACAAATTAAAAAGTGACGAAGAAGAGAAGCTCGGGGAGGTACATGAAAATCTAGGGTATCTAAAGGGGACAGATCTCCACTCCATAAACTCGTAAAAAGACCAGGAGTCGTCTGCAATTCCGCACCTCGGGAAAATAGGCCTGGAGATTCCATATGGATCGGCAGCCCTCATCTCCGTCTGAAAGAGGTAGGACTCCACCAGCACTCTTGGGTAAGCAAGGATTAAACATAGGGAAAAGGTCTGTACGGAAGGGGGTGTCACCTCATATTCCTTCATCGATGGAAAAATTCGTAGCCGCCTTCTCGACGACGTAAGCACTCTAAAAAAAGGGAAAATATTCTACGCTCAAGGGGCCAAATAGTAGAGTCGATGTTCTGACTTTCTCTTCGGCCGCGGGAGAATTGTACTGGGAGGCAGACGAAATGGCGGAAAATGGGAGCCTTAGAGAATTCCTTGGGCAAGGACCATCAAATAGGGGGGGCGTGTCGGGCCCGCGTCAATCGAGATCGATGTTCCTCTAAAACCGGGCAAGGAGGATGTGTTGGAAAGGGGTTGCGGGGAAAAAAAAAACATAAAGTACTCCCACATCTGAAAATCGCAGGAGGGCAATTGTTTGATGGAAAGGTTGCCGGAGAAAGGATGGTCCTTGCAGCGGAGGTATATGATGGGGAGAACAAGAACGTGGAAAAAGAAAGTCCGAGGGGGGACGGAAAACCTTAAAATCGTTATTCGTATGCAGGGGGAAGATAGAAGAAGAATAAGAAACCGCATGCGGCCTCTTCGATCGTCGACAGAGTGGCGGTCCAAGGTGTAAGGCAACTCGCAGACTTAAAAACGCGTTAAAAAAAAGGCTGTATCGGGGGGGAATTCGGAGAAAAACGGGGGCGGCCGGTCTAACCGCAAGTTCCCGGAGGGGTGTTGGAAGGTCGTAAAGTGGGGGCAGGGCCAGAGGAACCACCAAGGGCCCCCTCTTTCAAAAAAAAAGCAGTCAGCCCGGACCCACTACAACTAGGGGAATTCTGAAAACATTCGATAGCTGTGGGGGGACCAAAAGGATCTAAAAAAGTCACGGCCTGCGGTTGTGCTGAAGGGGGGAGTAAAGGATCAAAAACTGGGGAAGGAATCCAAACTTCAGGGGGACGAAGACCACGAGGAGCCGGGAAAGGTTGAAAATGACATATCGGATGATCAAGATGAACCATATTCGAACACGGCCGTCCTTGGGGTTGTTGGGCTGGCAAAGTTCGGACAAAAAGGGAGGCCTGTCAAGGGAACGTATGAGGAAATGACCTTGGGCAAAGACTCAACGCGGCGGGCGCCGCAAACCCTTCGTCAGGAAGCGCGAGCCAAAATACGGTTTGGGAAAAGATAAACGCGGAAAAAAAAACATGAAGAACAAGAAAAAAAACTACTGGTAACGGGTCAGCCATTCAGAGTAGATAAAAACTGAGGAGAAAGAGAGAGATGGACGATGCCTTACCGTTACGGTAAGAATGGAGACAGCCCAGGAAAAGGAGGTCCGGATACACGGAAGAGGAAGGGTGAGAAAAATAGGGGCTCGTCGATTCCTGCTCAAGGAAAGGGGGAGCGCCAGGGCGTCGGTGGCGGATGAGTTGGAGCCACTGGGCTTCAGACGGCCGAAGCAGGGGGCAAGGAAAAGACCGAGGAAAAAGGAGGTCCCGAAAAACGGTGACCGTTTTTCGGTGTCCGAGACCCGACTAGGCATCGCTCTGCCAGGCGGGGACAGCCGCCGCTTGCAAACGTTAGGCCGGAAAATTGGACGCAGGGAGAGTCCTGTAAATGCTGAACGAGAAAATCAGGCACCGCAACCGAATGCCGGCCGTTGCATGGGAGCGAAAGCAGGAGAAAAAGTGAGAAGGAACGAATGTTTGAAAGGGAAGTCACCTAGGGAAGGGGATGGTTATCCCGTCTGAGATCGGGAGGGGATCAGGACTGTGGTGGTGAGTCCTGGATCGAGAAAACGTTGGTGAAACATTCAACAAAAACCAAAGGGGAGGCCTACCTTTCAAGCCCCGGTGAAGGCGAGGGGGGAAATTGCCATAAAAAAAAAAATTTCTGTCTCGCGCGCGCTCCAAGTCGGGGGATGGAAAAAGTTGACTTAAAAAGAAAACCCGAGGGAAAAAGAAGCGAGCTGGGAAAGGGTCCTTTATCCGGGCGAGTCGTCGTGCGATGCTGCTGGCCGATCTACTAATCGTTCCGACTGCAGGAGGGGGGGGGGAAGAATCTGAAAAAAGGGGGGGACTTCGCCAGCGCCTGCATTCTCATAGCGGAAGGAAAAAAGGGAAGAACATTTGTGGTGGGGGGGCCCCACAAAACAAGCCTTGAAAATTCGGCAGAAAATCCTCACAAGGAAAAAAGGGCAGGTGATTGCGTCTTAAACGTTGCCTGGGTAATAACTCAAAAAAAGGTTCAAAGGGAGAAATCAAGGGGCCTCTACCGTGCGGAGGATGCTGAAACCTCCAAGCCGCAAACTTTAACGTGCTGCGCGACCAAGCAGCTAGGAAGGGTCTCAAAAAAAACATGGACGAGCTCCAAGGCCTATCAGAAATCTCAAGAAGAGCCTAGAATAACATTCTTCGACCTGGACGAGATCTAGAAGTGGAAAAAGGAAAGAAGGGGATCCAGAGGGGAGGGGGTCGGCCTGGGCTACTTCTGGAAAATCGCGGGTCCGCTTAAAGCCTTATTCGAAAATCAGGAAAGGGAATCCTGCTGTGGGACGGGTTCAACCTTTTTCCTAACTGGCATAGGAGGTACAAGGCGGTATCTGGTGGAGGCCGAGCCGTCAAGGGACGGGAGAAACAATGGGGGAAAAGGCGGAAGAAAGCTTAGAACTGATGGGGGGCCCGATGTTGCGCCTGAATGTCTTTTAGACAAAAAAGGAATAGACGAGCCATCATGATAATACGAAAAACAGGGCATCTAGGGGGATCACTCTTCCAAGAAGATTTGGCGCCGATGCATCGGGGGGGAAAGAAGTTGCGGCGCAAGGGAAACTGGAAAAAAGGAGTAAGACTCGGCGTTCGAACCTATCAGATAGGGAAAATCTTGCGTCATGGAATCGGAGACGACCCGAGATTCGTTAATAGCCGAAAAAAAAAAGTGGGGGGCGGAGGCGTCGGTCTCAGACGTCGCAGATGGGTTAAATCGGCCCGAAAGAGGTCTGAGACTACTCAAGCGTTCTGGGCGGGGCTGATCTCGGCGCAAGGGAGTCGTCGATGCCAAGGGGGTAATGAGCAAGATCCAATAATTGCGACGCGGATCGAAGGAATATGAGCTCCGCAAATGACTCGATAAGGAGACTCGCGCTTCTCTGAAGTCCGGGGGTTGAAGCCCGGACTCTTCTAATGCTTCAAGAAAAGGGGTTGAAAAAAAGAAAAGCCGGCACCGGGGAGGAAAGCGGGTCTCGTCGGGGGGGAGGGAGAGGGCAAGCGATCAAGGAAAAGGGCAAAAAGTGGGGGCCGAACAATCTCAGGTTTTCGAGAGGAATCATGTTCAGCACGAACCTTTTAAAAGACTGAGGGACCTAAGGGAAACAACGGACGCCGCGAATCGTGAGCATCCTTTATGCTCGCGCAACATCTAACGATAGGAAAGAGAGTAGAAAAACCAGAGGGGAGGGCAGGAGAAGCGGATGAGCTTGGGAGGGCAGAAAGGGCAACAGCTCTGCACAGGGTGTTTCTCTCTGAACAGGACTCGAAATGAAGGGAGCAAGAGATGAAAAGGGATGAACTCCCCGGGTTCATACGCGAAGTTATTGCGCTGGACCATGGTTCGGGGGAGATGAAACATGGGGGGGAGGGGACCGGGAAAGATAGAAAGCCACAAGGGGATATAGAGGGAACTATCACTCTTTTAAAGAAGAATACATCGCAGAAGGGAGCGTGACTCGTCGTCTATGCAAGACCTGGGATGACAACCAGCTCCGTCCGGGGCGAAGTTCAGGAAAGAGAAAGAAGGGGGAGGTTGACAACCATGCCTGCTCAACTCAGAAGCGGACTACGCGACGCACTGCCGCGCATCTCGAATATCGGAGAGACGACGGAAAAGGACAAGAAAGAGGGACCAGAAGAGTCAGGGGAGATAGGTCGGTCCGCTCGAGTACGTCAGAAGCGGTAAGGTTCAGAGCGCCTTCTCTGGGAGTCGAAAAAAAGTTCGAAGGGGAAAAAACGCAAACGAAACACCCTCTACGACCTACGCGTAGGGCGGGAGACCGCGACAAATGGATTCATAAGACTGACAGCTGGGCAAACCGGCAAAAGGAGCAGGGGGGGGTCACGGGTATAGAAGGGACCTGCGGTGGGGAGCGTCAGATCCTTCGGGGCGCAGCTGCTCCGCATCAGAGTGTCTGTCCTTTCTTAATTACCTATGGGACATAACAATCCCACGAATCTCAGAGGATGCGAGCGCATGAAACATTTCATTGGAATCCCCATTCTGACCCGATCGGGAGGGAAATAGGTCTCGTCCTGCCCCAGTCGGCGACGGGGGCGTGGGACTGAATAACCAATCTAGGAGAGTTAACTAAAGGAAGAAAGGGTCCATGGGGAAGCCAAAGAGGCTCCAGAGATCTTTATCATTGACGCCGGCCAGAAAGAGTGCTTAATGGTACGAAAGCGATCGAGATTCGGCAGCCCAATCGGTGGAAATCTGGAACTGAAAAACTGCGGTGATCTGAGTGAACCTGATAAGAAGTCTCTGTGATCTCTGTGAGCCCGACCACAGTAAAAGCGAACCAACCATTCGGGGAGGGGGCCCTCCCCACCAATACGATCGCCCTTTCCTTTCCGAGACATGACTCAAAAAAGGGCCCGAAAAATTAGAAGGGGTCTCTAATGCAAAAAGGAAACAAACCAGTAGGGGTATCAAGGAGGTTTGGGAGTATGCATGCTTACGCAGGACAGAGCCGTCCTAGTATTCGTTAACACCGCCGCATTGTGGAAATCAGCTTAAGGGGGGAGCCAGAGGGTCTGAGGAGCCTTCCTTCTAGAGATTCACTCCGAAGGACAGGGATAGAGGACTCTCGCTCCAGTCCGGACGAATCGATTCGCATGGGAAGACATTGCGCTAGGCAGATCGGAAAAAGGGTAAACTTATAGGCCTTTACTCCAGAGAAGCCAGGGGGGAGGCTGGACTAGAGGCTCCTTTCGCGTCGCCAGACAAGTCGGTGAGTGGCGGGGGTCTCTGTAAAAGAAAAATCTAAAAGTAAAGGCCAAGGAGGATTTTTTCAGTCACGTCGTGGAGGGCCACTCCGCCTCCAGACAAATCCGGTCGTGGGACAATTGGGGGGAATGAAAAGACGGGTAAAAGAACACCAGATGGGCTTTCCGCGTAGTGGGGTAAATGAACGGGCGGGTTCTCTATTTAGAGTCCCAGGCAGGAGAATATCAGAAAGGGGGGTACGCCAGCAAGGAAAAGAAGAAACTAAAGACAGAGAGCACAGCTATAGGAAGCGCGATTATTTTTTTGGGGGGGGGGGTCGGTACGGTTCAACTCTCCGGTTAACGAGAAGAGAAAAGCTGGGGTCAGCAACGCGGGCTTTAATGGAACGGCGCGACTAAAAGCGAAGGACCCCTTGCAGGAGGAAACACGGTGGTTAATCGACAAAGTTTTGCTCGGATATCACAAAGTAAACTCAGGGATCCCGGAAACTCAAAAAAAGAAACTTGGGGCAAACTCACTACCCCTCTAGGAATTCTTAAACCATATAAGTGGACCAGGCGACGAAGCACGTCATCGGTTTCTTGTCAGTCGGTGGAGCGGCTTGGTAGGGTTAAAAACTCAAGGGGGAAACAGGTACGAGGGAAAGTTGAGGAAAAGGGGGAGGGTCATCACAAAAGCGGCCCGCTGGGACAGACTGCGAGCCGGGGACTGCCGCAAAACGGCAGGGGATGGGAGGGTAGAAAAAAGGGACCAAGTCCTAGACGGACCTGAGCACGAAGTCGGAGTTCATGGCGCAACTCATCGCAACGCGCCGCGGACCCATCGTGACAAAAAACGAAAAAACGATAGAAGAATCGTTATCCGCCCGGAGCCCATGCCGAGAGGGCCATCTAATATCAGAAGGCCTCGGT
>Ga0179593_1723114_pt1 | contig 18951 bp, 30 predicted proteins | sample CZODoug2_1_08_16_FD_185931 | JGI IMG/M metagenome (GOLD analysis project Ga0179593, IMG submission 185931) | Vadose zone soil fungal communities from Angelo Coast Range Reserve, California, USA - CZODoug2_1_08_16fungal (PacBio error correction) | ecosystem: Environmental > Terrestrial > Soil >...
ATCTGAAAGAGTACTGGACCAGTCTGGGGAGGGTAACGCAGAGGGATGAAGCCCAAGAAAACCAAAAGAAAGGGAGGCACTACATGTCCCTCCCTGGGCGAAACGGGTGATGTGACGAATGAGGTGAGTGCTCGAGCAAAAGAGGGGGGGTGTCACGGCAGTTCGAACAGCGGGGGCATATGGAGTGAGGAGGTGAGGAGCAAGATGAAAACCTAAGGGAGGGGGGAAAATTAGGGAAGCGTCAATCGCGGCTCGACAAAAAAAGGCATAAGGAAACAATCTTGCGGAAACAAAAAAACCGGACGGGACGGGGGGGGACTGGGGTGCGAACAAGTCGCTGGGCCCAAGTCCACTAAAAAGAAAAGCATCGGAAAAGCCAAAAACAGTCAAATGGGCCAAGAGAAACGTGAGAAAGAGAAGCGGACTAATTCGAAGAGCCTGGCCGGGGATCCACTAATAAAACTTCAGTAAAGGGCTCATGATCGGAAAAGTAGAGGCGCTCACACTTGTTCCTGAATCGGGCTCAGTAAGAGCATCTATTATTCGACGGTTTGCCGTCTGCCGAAGGAGCAAGCAGACTGGGAGCTGCACGGAACAGGAAGATGCACTTGACGTCCTTACTCAGTTTAATACAGGAAAGCAAGAAGGTCCTGCAGGGTCGAAACCGAGAAAGAAGAGTCAGAAGACAAGGTGTCATCGCGCGGCATGAATGCCGTAGGGTCAACGCCGGCGAACGCGGGCGGTCAATGAGGCGATGTAAGGGACAAGCTCGAAAGGGTCAAGGAGCACAACGGGAGCTACAGCAAACTCCCGCCTGGAAAGAACAGGGGGAAAATCAAAGGGGTGCCTCAATTATTAGACGGTGCCTCAGGGAGAAAACATAACTTCTGAAGGGCGGCTCTGCCTCGAAGCTGAAAAAACATTTTACTAGGATTTTTGGTAGAGAAAGGAAATCACGGACATCCGAAGCGTATCAGCAAAGGGTGAGGCCCTTCGGGACGGGCGGCATGGGGTCGTCAAAGCGACATAACTCAACGGAGAGGCTCGCTGGTCCTATTGAAAAAGCAGACAAAGGACGGGAAAGAAGATAGGGCAGAAGTGTAGTGGGGCTGGGATGCTGCTCAGGAACAACCTTCGTGGGGAGACATCGGGGGAGAAATAAAGGATGCCAGTCCGGAGCCCTTGAAAAGGCGAACGCCGGTAGGAAGTGAAGTAGAAGTAAGAGAAGGGGAGGTGAGAAAGAAATAGAGGGGGGGGGGGGGAGAGGGAGGGAAAGGAAGAAAGGAGGAGGGGGGAAAAAGTTAATCCAGACGAAGAGCAAAAAAGGGTAAATAAAAAAAAAAAAGGACATGGAAAAAAAGAAGAACAAAAAAGGTAAGAAAGAACGCTCAAAAAGGGGAATATGACGAGAAAAAAGAGGTCGAAAACAGGAGAAGATTCCCCAAAAAAGGAGAAAAGCCTGCCGGGTAGTAAGTACCAATTACGAGAACAAGAATGAAGGGGAAAGGGAGACGGATGGTGGTACTTAAAGGATACAACAGAGCTGTACACGGAAGAAGAGCATAAATCAGGTATCAGATGAACGGAGGATGCTGGATAGAAAGGGAATAAGGTGTTTTACAAGTGGAAGCCGATCGGACAAGGAGAAGAGGCCGAATAAAAGACACCACAGAAGGATAAGAAACCAAAGTTAAAACCGGAGAAACAACTAGTGTCGAAAAAGAGGAGGGGTAGAAAAGCCAGGGACGAGGGCCATGGAAAAAACGGCCAGATTTAAAGAGCCCTGGAAGAAAGATAGGATGATGACGTCAACCCGTTCAGGTCACCAGACATTAGGTACATAAAAAAGCATCCCGATATGTGGAGAGGGGGGATGAAAAGGGGAGGGAAGGGAAAATACCAATAAAACAGGAGAGGAAGGCATTTCTGTGTGCGGGAGGAATGGGGAAAGTCGGAACCAAGGACTGCATTACGGGGGAAGAGAAAAAGAACTAGGTCACAAAAGAATCTAACACCACAGTTCACAAATCGTCGGCAATAATCCAAAAGAAGTGAATTCGTTTGGGGCAACGTTCGGGGAAATTGGGAAGACCTCAAAGGGGAGGAAGAATGGAAGGGGATTGGGAAGGAGGGGACTTTGGAATTTAGAGTCATGTTAGTGGATAAATGGTTTGTAAATTCGGGAGGGGGGGGGGGGGGGTAAGGGTAAGGGGCTCCGAGCTAGAATAGAAAAATGCCAAGAAAAGAAAAGAAAATTAGGAAGATTATAGTTACAACTCTCAACAATGAAAGAAGCAAAAAGAATCAGCGTAAAAGACAAAAAATGATATTCAAGAAAAACACTCCAAAGAACAACACACAAACATGAAAGGCAGGCAGTTATAAAGAAGGGAAGGAAGACATGAGGAAAAGACGGAGATAGGGGAAAAGGTAAAAACAAAACGGGGCCGACCTTAGCAAGGAAAAAACTCTCCAGAATTCTGGAAAACAGTGGGAGAAGACAGACAATGGAAAATCAAAGAACCTCAAAAAACAACAAAAACGGAAGGAGGGACAAGAGAAAAACTTCCAAAGGGAAGCAGGGAGACCTACATCGTAAAGTAGCGGGAGAAAAAAATGACCCTAGAGAAGAAGAAGAGGTCGCGGTGACAATAAATTGGAGAAAAATAAAGCATCCATTTTAGGCGATGTAAACGCACAAAAAAATGAATTAAAACTGGGGGAGGGGAGACTGAAAGTAGCAGAGGGGGGAGAGAGGAAGGGTGCTATATGCCGGGCCGGCTGCTCTCACTCTCTGTGCTTATTTTAAGCATCAAAGTCGATCTAGCCAAAAAGAATGAAAAAAAAAAGAAGGAAAAGGCAAAATTTAGCAGGCCGAAAGTAACAAAACAATCAACTCATACCAAGAATTACACCCAGACCAAAAGGGGATGGAGGCAGGAAAGGGGACGGAAGAAGAATAGAGTAAAAGGGGGGAAAGGGGGGAAGGAATTGGCAGAACATTGGGATGCGGACGCACGCAGTGAGATAATCGGGGGGTACAGGGGGACAGTCCTTGCTCCAATGAAAGGGGAAGGGGGGTGAACGGACACAACTAAGCGAATTCGGTAACCACCACTTACTAGGAAAAGGGGGGAAAGCTTCCTGGGAAAAATGGAGGACTACATGGAAAGAGGGAGGTTGGGAAGAATCATCTGGAGAAAAAAATTTGGAGAAGGACCCCTACAGGTAATCCGGGTTCATGATTTACTCTTGAAAAAAGTATTATCAGGGAAAGTGTCGAAGAAAAGCCAGCGGGGAAAAAAGGATGGGGAAAAATTGGAGTAAGGGAAGCCTGACTTGGCTCGTTAGGGCCCTAATAGGGGGGGTTTTTACGGTCCTGCGAAGGGGGGCAATCCAGGAAGTAGCGGACAGGTCCAAATTTTTGAAAAAACATTTCACATAAGCCAACTAAATCGGTTAAATGAAATATCGTCCGAAATAAAAAAAAGGGCTTAAGGAGGAGGCATGAGCATAAAGGTCGACGTAAAATGAAATGGGCAAACCGGGATACTACAGCCCCTGTACATTACTGATTTGGGCTGCTCAATGGGAGGGACCCATGATGAGACTTGGGAGGAAGGGGGGTTGGAAAGAAAATGTGGGATGGTAATAACCGTATTGGGATGTCATGGGATTGGTGGGGTAAGGTTGGTGTCATCAGGGGGGGGAGGCCGTCCTTAAGGGAGACCGGAGGATGGGAAAAAGGGAGGTTAAAAGGAAAAGGGAGAGTGGGGGATTTTTGCCTTGACTACAGTTGTTAGGTAAGCAGTTTACGTAGGCAAAAAGGATGTTGAGTTCCTCAAGGGGAGGGGGGGGAGAATCTCTGCCTAGAGTTAGGAGAGCAAGGGAATTTTTAGGGATGGGGGGGGGTCCGATCTTGGAAGAGACAGGATGAAGGGGAGTAAAAATGGGGGGTGCCTGGGGTTTTGGGTATATAGAGAAGACTACCGGAGACCACCTTTTGGAAGAAAAAGAAAGGGTGTCATTATGAGGGAGAATGAAGGACATTAAGAGAAAAAAATGGTGTGGGCAAGCATTCATAGAGACAATCAACGAGCACTATTCGTAGGGGAAGTAAGGAAGCTTTAGAAAGAAAGGACCATCTGTTGGGGATTGGTCCTGGACGCTTCCATCTGGGTCTAGTGTCTTCATGAAGATAAAAGGAATATTGAGAGGATCAGGGTTGTAGCTGAGGAACGGGGGTGACATGGAAACCGTCTTGTTACACCAGTAGGCCCAACGTGGGCGTTCCTACCCCATCAGAGAGCAGCGGGGGGGGGATGGATGTAAGGGGGATGCCTATCATTTATTTACAATGTAATGGAATAGGGGTAAAAATGGTGGGAAGAACTCAGGTATATGGAGAAAAGGGAGAAGCCTAGAGAAAAAGAGTCAGTGTAAAGAAAAATTATGCCCACAGGGTGGGACTGATAAGTCAAAAAAAGAAGCGGGGGGGGGAATCAGAAATTAAGCAAGGGGGGGGTGATAGCAAGAAGACCGGAGGAAAAACAAATCTAGGATGGAAAGATGACAGATTCCGCATTCTCTTCACGATGAAAAAGGAGGGAAATTGCAAGGGGGGGGGAAAGGGAGTAGACTGAAAAGAAGAGAGGGAAAGAGAAAGGAGCGTCCCAACTCTGTGCTTGTTCCATACATAATGAGGATGTAGGGCGCTGATAAAACGGTGAGAAAGGAAGAGAGAAGGAGAAATTGGAGGAAATCTACACTAACCCTATTGACCCAAGAGAGACACCCCCAACAATGAAGGATGTGCCTACAGGGGTCAGGGAATCAAGTTGGAGGAACTCCTGAACTCGCTATCGGGAAAGGGGATCGAACACAGGGAAAAGGAAAAAGCAAGGCGGAAGACGCCTTCAAAGCCAACCGGGTGGGTAAAAACTTTAGGGTGGGGCCGGAAGCATTACCAAAAAAATCGTGAAAGGCTTCTGAGATGTAGAAGGGAAAGATTATAAAATGTTATGTTCAAGAAAGGTAAATATTTTGGGTATTCAATGAAGGGGGAGACTATCAAATAAGGAAACATAATAGGGTAAGCTGCGGTGTGTTAAAGCAGACAGAACCACATAAACGGGGGAAATTAGGTTAACTGAAAAGTTGCATGAGTGCGGACCACTAAAAAGAGAGAAAAAAAAAAAAAAAAAAAGAAAAAAGAAAAAAAAAAAAGAGAAAAAAAAAAAAAAAAAAAAAAAAGAAAAAAAAAAAAAAAAAAAAAAAAAAAGAAAAAAAAGCGGGCGCAACAGTTGGGTGGAAAAGGTCCCGGAGAATGTAAATTACGGGGAGAAAAAAACTTGCGGAGAATGGGTCACCCAATGGGGGGTAGGGGGGACAGCCAAAACGTGGGGCTAAGAGAAAAAAACAACAGGAAATATCTCTTTTATCCGTCAACGCCAGTACTAGACCATATATACAACCGAGGCCGGTCCTAAAAAAGGAGTGGGGGGTGACAGAAAGAATAAAGACTAAGTTGTGATCAGGGAAGCCGGCTCAGGGTACATAGGGAAGGAGGGAAAGCGTATAAATTGATTAGGAATGACTGAAATTGGAACCCAATGGAAGGAAAGAGCTAGACACACCGACTGAAAGCTCTTTCAAAGAAAAAAAGCCGGTCTCACAAGCTCAGTTGTCCTTATCAAAAACAAAATGAAATAAATAATAAAAGGGAACTAAGGGGAGAGGGGTACAAAGGAAGAGCACCATGAGAAACATTTAATAAACCACAATTAAAGTGATCCTCAATGAACGATAGCAACACCTGCGATGCAAAAATACGACAAAGGGAGAAAAAAGAAAGAAGGGTGAGGGGAAAAAAATGTGGCCGGAAATAAAGGATACCGGCAACAGAACAAATCTATGTACCAGCACCATACGCCAAGCAGTCCGCGGGCCGTTCAAGCGACAGGACAAGGGTAAGAGGAAAACCTGAAAAGAAGGGCGGGGGGGGAGTTGGAAAAAAAAAAACCGGGCCAAAACAAAACAACAGTGGGGCTCCAGGGGCGACGGGAAATAAAAAGAAGGGAAGGGAGAAGGAGAAAAGGTTCGGGATACCGGGGAAGAGATTCACTTCAAGGGGGGAGAGCGGAAGCCATACGGCTTACGGACAGAGACAGAAAGGTATGGACTTTGGGGAAAAAACTGCGAATAATAGATGAGGATGGGGTTTAAAAGTAGTTTTATGGGTACCCTGGCAGAGCGCTGCGACCACAAAAAAAAGCCTGAGAGCAGAAATTACTATGAGCAAGACGCAAACGGAAGCACTACAATAAAAATGGGGGAAATCCATGGCGGTGCGACCAAAAAGGCCAATGGGGGGCCGAAAGCTGTTTTCAAAAGAACCTGAAACTGTGTTATATATTTTCCATTGTGTGAAAAACAGAGGAACAGGGCGTCAAACCGTAATCAAAAGGTTAAATAGATGGAGAGCACATTATTATGTAGCAGAAGGGGGTGGCACCAGGGGGCGGCCAAGCCTGACAGGGTCCAAGAAAGACATTTGGAGGGAAAGGGTTGCGCGCAAGGAAGGGGGCATAGGTCAGGCCAGGCATTACCGGGGAATGGGGAGCAAGGTCCAGAGGATACAGGTACCCACCATCACAATACCTTGTAAAGTAAATCCCATCATTAGGGCAGAAATCCATGGGAAATCATGACTTGGTTGGAGGCCGTTGCAAGTGCCTGGTTATAGACTAGGGGGGACAGAAAGATGTGGGAGGGGGTTGTAGACTTCTAGGCTTGGTGGTATGTTTGGATGAAAGGAAGTGCCTGTGGTTTTAACTTGACTAGGGTGTGAACGGGGAATTCAATGATAAAATAAAGGGGGATTGCCGAAAAAAACAGCAAGGGAACCCGTTGAGATAGGGAAACGGGCAAGGGATACGAGACATTTGCCAAGAGAAGAAAAAGGGAGCAGCGTAGCTCCAGCCCAGGTCATCTTCCATGGGCACATAGTAAAAGCCCAAGGTTCAGTGTTCAATATTCTTTGATCTTCATATGGTGGTCAGCCGCATGAGGGACGGGGAGGATATGGGGGGGGGGGAAGAAACGACCTGTGTGAAAAAAAGAAGAAGCCCCAAGACCTCTGTCGGCTTCCGGAAGTTTAGCATAACCAACCCACTTGTGCCAGTGGAAAAAGACCACATCCGATCTAAACGGGAGGGAAGAGAGAAGATAACCCTGGATGCTTTGACGCAAGTGGGGGAAGAGGGGGGGAAGAACTTACCGTGAAGGGGAAATTGCTGAGAGGGAACTGAGCTGTACACAGTCGGAGTTCCCTCGGTTCACTAGCGTGAAAAAGGGTGAAAATCATGGAAAGCAATTTTTTCTCTGTGGTGCCCCTGAAGGAGGGGGGAAAAGGGGGGGCTGGAGAAGAAAAGGGCGGATTTTTTAGAGGCACTGGTCTTAGGCTACCTTTGGATCACACCACCTATCAACTCACTTGAAACTATCAGACGATGTTATGTGGAAGAGGGATCAGGAAGGAGAAAATGAGAAATAGGAAGGAAGGCACAAAAAGAATGAAAAAAGATTTGTCCCGAAACTGACACCCACAACCCCCTAGCCGGGGAGGAAAGATCAAAAAGGGATTGACAAGTAGTGATGACAAGGCAAGACGCGGTCAGAAACGGACCGGGAAAGGAAAAAAAAAAAAAAAAGGTCCCGAGGGACGAAGTGGTGAGTGCCGACGGCTTAACCAGAAAATGTATGGGACTCAGGGAGGGGTTATATGGCCCAGCAAAAGACCGTAATGCATAATGTTCCGGGTCACAGGGACATATGCAAAAGCGAAGACTAAAGGATAAAAAGGGAAGAGGGGAAGAATTGGCTAAAGGAGGGAAAAGCCCTTCAAGGAAGACCTATAGGGATGACATCTTACTAACCGGGATAGGGGGAAGGTTGAACGGAAAAGAAAGGGGGAATCCATTGGTGGGAAAAATATTCCGACCTAAGAAACTAGGTTCGTGAAATAAAAAAAAAACGCAAATTGCAAAACTGAGACTGAAGAAGGAGGTTGTCCAAAGGAAGGGGGGTAGGCCTACTGAAGGGACAGCTTGGAAGTAATGGAGGCGAAATTTTTTTTGGGGACCCAAGAGTTAGCATTCCTGACACTCTAGAGTGGCCGGTAACAGGGGGGGAAAACAGGAAGGGTTGGAAAAAGGCAAGAAGGGACAATAGATAGGAAAATCGTGCGGGAAAAGATTATCTAACAAATCTGCCAAGGCAGGAAGAAATCTAGGAATTCATCCTCCACGGCCAAAGAGGATTTCCCAGGAACACAAACCAAAAAGGGGGGATCAGGGATCAAGTACGGAGGGGGGGTTTCACTGCATTACCCCCATGAAAAATTGGAGTATTGGCACGGCAGGGGGGTTAGGAGTGAGGAGGGAGATAATTTAAAAAAAAGGAAAAGGGGTCGCATTGACAGAAGACGGCGGATCTGCGCTTGTTCGTTTCATTATATTGGAGGGCAGGTAGGGGCGAAAGGTTGGTAGGGAAAGACAAAATTTTGGGTCACCAGTATGTCAGTAAATAAGAACTGGCAGGTAATTGAAGAAGCAACAAACTGATGGGGGGCAGTATGGGTTATAAGGAGAGGAAGATTGGGAAGGGGGAGAAAGAGGGGTACTGGGGAGATTATTGGGGATTTTCTTAACATTTTTTTGTTAAGAAAAGCTACAACAGAATTGTGGGAAGTCGGAGCAAAAAATTTGATGGTAGACAATGAAAGAAAGAAAAAAAAAGAAGAAGAAATTTGGAGGTTCGCATTCCCACACCTCCCACGGTAAAGATCCAATAATCTTTTCCAACGGACCCAATTATCTGGGAGGAGAGGAAAAGCAAAAAGGGAGGGAGGGAAAGACCTGCGGACGGAAATAGATATTTGTTTAAAAAATGATAGGGGGCAACCGGTTTTTTGCAACAAGGGCATCCCACGTAATAAAGAGAAAACGGGGGGGGGGGGATTCAGTTAATGGAGATTGCTTATTTTAATTCGGTAGGGTGAAAAAGGGTTCAACGCACAGGATTGAGGAGCCTGGTCGCGGAAGAGAAACACTCAGGGTCAAAAAATATCGTGTTGGTGCATTAAAAAAAACTAGGGAATGCCTTTGAGGGAGGAATTAAAGCCCGCGCCCAAAATAGACTGAGGATTACATTGGATGAACATATCGGAACAGGCTTGAAAATTCAGAGGGGAAGGCTTAATTGCAGTGGTAAATTATGAAGGGAAAATGCCAAGAGAAGGCTCGGAAGAGGGGGGTCTAAAATTCGGAGGGAATGTCATATGATATGGGGGTATAATAACGGTAAGCAAAAAATTACCGGGACTGTAATAAATCGGTAACAAAGGAGGAAAGAGAAGAGAAAACCAAAGAGCGCAAATTCTCCAACAAAAATGAGAAAGGAGAGAGAGGGCAGAAGTAGGAGGGAGTCCCACAGTTGTGGTATTAAACGCTCTGTCAAAAATATATCAAGGGAAGGGTACAGAAATAACCTTCTTAGAAACAGCCATTGTCATATGCTGAAACACGCCTTAGAAAAAAACTAGAAGGAGGTCTCTTGTCATATGGACTGACGAGAAAAAACCGAATATTTTGATTGTTATAATAAGCAAGTCAATTAGGGGAAATGGGCCGAAAGGGAGGTTTTGGGGGGGATGGCCGGCTTTATCCTCATCAAACAAGGCAGTAGAATTCAAGTGGGTCCTGAGAACTCTGGGTATATTGGGGGGGGGGGGGACGGGGAAAAAGCGGGGCTGATGGCTGGAGACCAGGATCAAGAAAATGAGGCTGCGGACACTTTTTGGTATAGTAAATTAAGGAATAAAGAAAGGGGAATGAAGAAAAAAAGGGATTGGGTAAAACAAATTGGCAACATGACGAAAACGGGTGCGGAAAACCCCCGAATTTCTCGTGAAAAAAAAAGGGGAAATAAGCACAACGGGTGGAAAAAAGGAAGAACTCCAAAATAATGGGGGTTAACGGCTTGGAAAGAAAACTGCTCTTTGAATCATCGCCCAGAACAGAGATGGGGGGGAAGAAGGAGGGTAATCTGAAATACAAATTTGAATTCGGAGGGCGGGAGTTGTCTAATCATAACTGCAGTCCCCCTACGGACCAATTGTGTCTTCAAAACAGCCGGGGGGGAAAAACGTCTCAAGTGGGGGTAATTAGAAGAAAAAAAACAGAATGCAAGAATAGACCCGTCGTATCCAGAAAAAATCCGCCAAATAATTGCCAAAAAAGAGGAACTGGGGTTGCGCCATAAAGTTAGAACAGCCAGGCACACTGGAAAAAAAAAAAAAAAAAACAATGCGAAATACATCCTTTTGAAAATTGCTGAGTAAAAACGAAGCAATAATCCATTGGAAAAAAGCCCATAACGCAAAAAGCCCGGACAATCCAAGGAAGGCCGCACGGGGGGGAAAATCGAAACCGTGCCAGTTCCACCCACCTACACCTCAAGCCAAGGGGGAAAAATATAACATAGGGACCCCGACAAAAAAAGAAGAAAAAAGATCATTGGGAATGGCGACTGCCACGGGGAGGAAAAAAGACTGATAAAGGGGGGAAGAAAGGGGGGAATAGTATAATGGGACAATGGATGATGCTAAGAGAAAAAAAAAAAAAAGGGCATAATGCCGCTTACGGCTAAAGGGTCGTCCAGGCCGATAATATCGATTGGGAGGTATGAATTTACAAGGGCGGGTGTTAAACACAAAGGGGGAAAATCACTAGCGAAAGAAGTAGGGAGGACCGGACAAAAGAGGGGCGCCAACTTAAAGGGACTCAACCGCCCCGAAAGTAAAAGGATGTACATAAAGTAACTTTGCCCCATTCGTCAGGGTCCCTTTGAAAAAGCTTTGGTTAAAGGCCTAGGGGGAAGAAGATGGAGGCATGAATAGGGGGGACAAAAGCTGAAACAGGGAGGGGACCGGGCCCAGAAGTCTCAGACGTGGGTCATAAGATGGAAATTCCCCCTAATGAAAGGTGGTTGAAACACTGGGCGGCCAACCCAGTATAAAAGGGAAATAAGATTTTGAGTACATAACTTTTGCGTCTTGAACGAGGTGGGGGGAAGGACGAAACAATTACCTGCAACGGGTCTGTGAGCCACGGGAAAAAAGCCGGAGAATCATAGCCACAAAAAAAAGAAAAAGTTTAGAGGGGAGAATAACATTAAGGCCATCTAATCGGCACCTCAAGGGAAAGGCTTGGTTTTGTAGGGCGGCAGGGGTAACGGAAAAAAAAACCTATACCCCTCTCACTGGTTGAATGGGCGGGTGGGGGGGGAGTCCGGGGGGGGGTTTGGAGGTACTTGGAAATATAAATTGCCTTTTGAATGCTGCTTGAAAGGGAAGGAGGATAGAATGCAGCATAGGGGGGGCCGCAAGAAAGACATAAGCAGTGAGCTGGAACGGGGATAGTCCCTAAAAGATAAAAAACAGGGGGAAGGATCGCGAGAAGTCAGCGGCAGGCCCACCATAGGGACAATACGTCAAAGGGAAACATAGCGAACATCTTTCAAAAAAAGATGGTTTCTCTCCAATTCAAAAGGGGTGGTGACCAAAAGCAGGTGCAGGCCTTATGGGAATCCGACCTGTGTAAGCGAAAAAGGCAAAGAACAAGCCGAAATAAGGTTCCGAACCAAACGTATAGAACCAAGAGGAAAAACCATTTGCAAGACATCATGGGAGGCATCCAGATGTCGCTAACAAAAAAACGGAGTAGATTAAAGAAAAGGAAGAACATTCAATTTGATTGCAACTTGGAGAGGGAAAGGTAACCAACGAGGGGGATGGAGAAAAAGGGAGGGAAAAAAAGGAGGGAGTTCCTATATAGGGCCGGAGATGTTCAGAGTTACAACCAAAGTTGAGAAAGAAAGATCGGTCGCAATTTTTTCTATGTGCCCCGGACGGGTGGGCCGGAGCGCGAAGAGGGGGGGGGGGGGAGGCAAAGAACACAGGTGATCGAAACCTTGAAAGGTCAAGAACTAAGGCAGCAACTTGGCATTTTCGTAGGAGGGATCCTGGCACTATTGCTATATAGGATAGCAAAAGAGCGGAAAGTGAAAAAGGACCCAACTTTGCGAAGGTAAATCAGGAAACGGAAATCTAACCCCTTAAAAAAGCTAAGACCAGAGGCCAATGGAGATGAATAGGATATATACTATAAGGCCCGCCTAAAGCATGGTAGGAAACTGATTTAAGGCGAAAGAAATAAAAGGTATTGGATCGGGTTGTAAACGGATAGTAGTATGACCATTCAAAAGAACGGGAGGTAGTTGGATCGGGGGTGCAAAACCCGAAGGCGAAAGGGAAGCAAAAGAGAATAAAAAGAGGGGGGGGACCTCACAAATCTTTATTAAAAAAAAAACCAGGTGAAATGAGCAGGCAGCAAGTTAAAAAAAAAATGGAAACTACATTATAAATGGCATTTGGACTACTCGGATAAGGTCAAGGGGACCCGGACTGTGGGGCCGGGGGGAATCTATCATAACCGATTTCAGCCCCCTAGAGCAAAAACTGGATAAGTTAGAGGCTTGAGCGGGATCCTGACGGAAGTAAAAAAGGCTTGATCAGCTGAGGGCGTCTTGGGAAAGAGGTCTCAGTATGAGCGTAGGGTGGGGGACCGGTATTCCGGCTTCCTGGATCACGCCTGAAGAGTTGGGCCGGTCAAGTTTGAGACGCCTTCTGAAGAGATAGGGAGGGGGAATTATAGTCAAGCAAGAAAAGGTGCAGGGGGGGAAATACGCATATTAGCATATACACGCCATTGCGCTGAAATAAACATTTAACCCACGGAGAAGGGACCCCCTTTTATCTTATCGGATTGGGGAAAAAGGGTTATCACCGAACGAGACTGGGGAAGGATGGGGGGGGTTGGGGGGGGGAAACGGAACTGGGGATGAGTGGGGTTAAACTAAACTCTCTTGCACGGGGACAGGTCAAATGAGTCGCTTAAGGCAAGGAAAGAAAGGACGAAAGGGGCTATGTGGCGGGGGGGGGAAGGGGGGGAAATTTATAGGTTTGAAATTTATCGAGGGGGGGGGCGCCAAGGGGGGGATTTTTACACAGGATGTGGTCTCTGGTCAGGGGAAACGACATAGAAACTGGGCTTAAGTGGGAAAGAAAAAAAGGGCAGGGGGAGGGGGAATGATTTTGTTTATCCGTAAGGCTCGCGTTGTTAAAAGAAAGTGGATGGCTATTAGAAGGGCTGCATTTTTTTTGAGAGAAGTGGAAAATATCGGAAAGCAACCTGTGGCAAGGGGAAGCAGGAGAGAAATGAAAAAAGGGGTTATAGACGGAAATCTAGAGGAAGTATTGTAAAGGTGCGCAAAGGAATGAAATAAGAGGAAAACTGAGCCCTGGGACCCTGTAGCTTATTTGAAGGGAAACGGAACGCAAACAAGGGTGGTGGGGGAAGGAAATCGTGGGTACTTATAGGAGAATGCTCGTCTTACTGGGACGGAGAAAAAAGAATCGGATATTATTACGGGGTTGGTGATCTGCAACCGTTTTCATGTGCCAATGCGCCAAAAGGGGGAGCAGAACGGGGGTCAGGGGGGCGGAAGAATGTTCATTGGGGAAGGGGGGACATTCCAGGGTATGTGAATCAAAAAAGGGTTGGAAACACCATGGGCAGGTCGCAAGCCCAGAAAAAATGGGGGAAAGTAAAAAAATAAATCAGGTTGGGGAAAGTCAGGAAACCACGCAGCGGAATCGGGCACTTCGAAGAAAAAGGGAAAACTGGATAATTTGGATGAAGATATAAACGCCACGCACCCACTATACCTAAAGGGGAACCCAAAGGGGAAAAAGGAAATCATCCTCTTTCAAGGAGAAAGTAAAAACTTCGAATTTGCAAACATGGATGTAAATTATTCCGGCGGACTAACACTGAATAATGGGTATAACCGTTCTGTCACGTTATTAGGAAAAAAGGGTCATGAGGGGGTGAGGAAAAGGGCAGAGGAAAGCAACCGGAAAATACGGAACGGTAATAAGATGCAATCGGGAAAAAATGTTGAGGACTCCATACATATACCCTGATAGGCAAAATAGAGCAAATGAAGAGGAGAGAGTGGTCGTTGAATACTCACAGGGGGTGAGGACCGATGTGGATCGATTACCGTCGGATCAATGATTTAAAGGGATAAGCGCCCGATTAGAAAATCACTTCATATGAAGAAAACGTAACCAACGGTTTTAATAGGACTTAGCAGGGAAGGGGGGAAGGAAGAAGATTTAAAAGAGAGTGCAAATTCCGAATTCGGGGACTTCCTAAGAAAGGTAGGGAAAGTGGAAAAGGTGGCAACGGTAAAGATATGGGGGGTTTCATCGAAGATAACCATAAACATAAACAGTGGAAAAGGGAGTTGGGTCCTGCTCACAGCCCACCACTGCTGCGTTTTTTAGGGGGGAAAAGCGATGATGATGGAGGTTCGAGGAGCCCTGGAGGAGCAGAGGGACAAAAAAAAATTTTTGTAGGGAAAAAATAAGAAGGGAGGGGTACATGGGACAGGTAAAATAAATAAAACGCCCCGGTAAGACCAAAAATAATGATGGGGAGAACGCCTTGGCAACAAAAATTCGATCAACCCAGAATATATAATCTCTCGGGGTCGACAAAGGGGAGAAATAGAACAAAAGTTGCCTAAAAGAAGCCCCAAACAATATACTTGGGGGGGAAAGGCAGGGCAATAAAGCTGGGAGAAGGGGGGCCGCAAGGAAGTTACTAGTATGGAGACCGTCGGGGGTGCGGGAAAGGGTACAAAAAGTAAACTTCTAATGACTATTGGAAATGGGGCTCATTCTAGAAAAATGCAAGGGAAGAGAAGGGAAAGATCTCGTTGTATGAAGGATAGTAAAAAAAAATGAGGGAAAATACCATAATAAGCCTGGCCGATTTCCATGGTAATAAGAAATTACGGAGAACAAATAATGACACAGAGCCAAGCCCTTTAAATCCTCAACTTTAAAAACAGCCAGTACTTTTGAAAAGAGACAAAATAATAAACTGATGAAAAGAGAAAAAAAGTGGTCTGTCAAATAACAGTAGCATATGCAAAGAATTTCCCGGGAAAGCCATAAAAAAACGACCAAGGAAGGAAAAAAGCCCCGAAGGGCCCCGCCGGTTAATGTCGAACATTGGAGAAATAACAATTCCAGAAGCCCCTGTTATTGGAAAGCCAAAATTTTAACCAAACTCCAAAAGGAAAAAAGGGGGGGGGGGGTGGGGCGCATGGGGCTAGCACACGGGAAGAAAATCCGAATATGTAACGGGCTTTATTGATCGGTGAAATGACAGGGGAAAAAGGAGATGGTGGAGCTAATATGCTTCCAGCAGACCTTGCATAAAGAACGCTAAGTAACTAAATGGGGAGTGAAAGAAAACAACGCAGGGGAATGGCAGATCAAATTGGGGGGGGGGATTCGAAAGAACCAGGAGGTTTTGGGTTTTCCAACTGTGACCGGGGGGCACCAGCTCGAGTAGGGACCGAAGTTCTTCCGCACCGGCAACCACAAATAAATTCTCGGCAAAACTCCTCTTCTCAAACACGGTGAAAGGCCCCCTTGCAGGCGGCGGACGCCGTCAGAGGCATTTGGGGAAAACCTTTAAGCCTGCTCCAGCAATGGGCCCAGTTGCCCGCGCGGGGCACAGGAATCCAACGAAAGAGGGGGGGTGTTGAATAGTGTTCCATCAGTCGAGGTAACCCCCCGTCAAACTTGGGTCCAAAAGGACCTTATCCTGGGGGGGGGTGAGGAAAGAGAAATGACCCAATTCCCTAAATTATTTTGAGGAAATGGCGGGCAAGATAATTAAAAAAACATTTCAAATTGGGGGAAAATATGAAACTCTTTGCTCACGAAGGAAAGGGGGGGGAATAGGGAGAAACAGGTACCTGCAGAACCGTCTGGGGTTAATAAGATACAGCGTACCCTAGAGGGAAACTGGTTATGGAAGCTGCAACATGGAAAGAAACAGGATACCCGGAAGGTAAAATTCTTGTGGGGGGCGTTTATGAACTTGATGTAGGCAGGAAGGTGAATGTAAGCATGGGTAGAAAATTTAGGGGTGGGATCATGAGGGGGGGTAGTTGAGGACCTGATAAATTGGGGGCCTTTTGGGGGACGGAGAATTCTCGTGGGGGGGCCCTGGTATTACTAGAAATCATTGAGGAGCAAAAAAGAAAAATAAGCAAAAAGGGGGGGGGGGGTAAAGCGTAGTATGGGGTAAAAAGGTAAGAGGAAAATGAAATGAGCTGAAAAGAATTCACTCAGATAAGTAAAAAAAGCTAGAAAATTGCTTCAGAGGGAGGACGGGAAAAAAAGATATTGTTCTCAGAGTTGGGGGGCACGCCGACATGGAGGGCCCTTCCTAGAGCTTGTGGAAAACAGCAAGGACCGAAAACCTCGAGAGAGCGGGGTCATGGTCAGGATTTAAGCCCAGGTAGGAAAAAATTTAGATCCATGGGAAAAAAAAACACCTGCTACAAAAGCTACAACACACGGGAAGGAGAAGAAGGCAACCCAAGGGGAACCGGTGGTTTTTCCTGGATTGGGGGATCAAGAGTTTTAACCCGGAGAAAAAAAATGGTGCAAGGAGGAAGGGGGGAGGGAAAAGGTCGAGTTCAAGGGAGGCAAGATGTTCGCAGACAGGGGGGGAGAAAGACTCAGAAGGACAAGAAAAGCAATTTTCTTTAGCTATGTGAGGGGTAGGTGGGCGTGGATCAAAAGTTTGAGCGGGGGAGGGGGGGAAAAAAGTGAAAATTATACATTAGCATCACATATCCTCGCGGTAACCCACGATCCATCGGGAGGAAAGTGGGTCGCTTAGTTCTATAGAAAATACCATGCCATACTGAAGTGAAAACCGTTTCGGAACAAAGAAGAAAAAAAAAAGAAACATACCCCCTACAAGACGAAAAGCTTAAACAAATATTGATGACAAGGGATATATCAGGCTTAAAGAAAAAAAAAATGGCAGGTGGCAGAGGCCGAAAGTGTGCGCCGCCCATAAAAAAAGGAAGGAAATAGGGGGTGTGGTAAAGTAGAGGGTATTACCGGGCGCAAAAAACAATCAAAAGGGAGGGTGCTACAGTATTCTATGGAATAGGACTCCCCATCTACAGAAATGGAGGGAAAAGGAAGGACCCGGGGCCAGGGGAGAAAAATTAAAAACTACATTATAGGGCGAAGAGATTAGATAAAAGGGATAAGTCCTGTGAAAGTAAAACGGGTGAGGAAAACAGGTGGGGAACAGGATAGGGTAGTAACCCATATGGGGGAAATTCTCAAATTCTCATCGGGCCAGGGGGGAGGGGGCAAAGTTCAAGAATGGGAGGTCGTCGGGGAAGAAAGGGGCATCAGGACTAAAAAGAAGTTTTTGCCGGGGAAATACGCATTCCTCTCCGGAGGTCAGGTGTCAGTAAAAGGGTTTCAAAAATACTTTGGAAAGGGGACAAGAGCAAGAGATAGAATCAGGGGAGTGAAAATGAATAAGTAAGAGATGTTCAGCCTATGTAGGCAAGGGGTGACTTAAGCCATTCAATACACGCATTGAGAAGGGATACAATTGAAACGGATCATAAAAACTTGGGGTCAGAGAATGAGGGGGATAGGGAAGGGTATCCGCATGCGCCACGTACTGGGTGGAGTTATTTTGGTTCACCGTTGCAGGGGGAGGGTAAGAACCTGGTATTGGCTTCGGGGGGGGGAGTTCATTGGGGAAGGGAAACGGCGGCCTTAAAAGAGGGGGGATCGCGGCGTAGGGGAGATGGGGAAATGGCCATTTTATTGGGGAGGTTGCGATCAGACTCAACAATGGGGGAGGGGTATTCACGGTCATTTTGGAGGAGGGGTGGGAGAATAGCAGTGGGGGGGAAAAAGGAGTTCGAAAGTGCATGATAACAGCTGGCTTAGGGGGGGGAGATTTGGTGGTGAGGAAGGGGCGAGATTTGTAGAGACATAGTGACGGGGGGGGGGGTGGAATGGAAGTGGGGGTTTTTTAAAAGAGAAGGGGAAAAGAAAGAGTGACTACAGGACTACAAAGGGGAACCTTTTGGGGCATGTTTTCGCCGGACGGATTAGAAATGTCAAATAAGTCATTAAGAAAAATGTGGTTTGGGGAACAGCATGCACAAGAAGATAAGAGGTGGGGGAACTGAGCACCGAGTCATGAAAAAGAAAGATGGTAATGGGTAAAACCGACACGAGGAGTTGGGTTTCCTGAGTGTAATACTTTTGGGGTTGGCTATGTCTCTCTTGCCTGGGTCGAAAGGGGGTCTCCATGAGATGTTGAAAAGTATAGTGCTTTTACGTTAGGAATCGAACCGGTGTTTGGTCGAAAGGGATATGAATCACAAGGATCCTGAGGGGGTTATTCATTTAAGGGGGAGCCTATCTTTAACATTAAAAGGGAAAGAGGAAGAAAAAAAAAAAAATGGTTGGCCGCATCTACAGGGGAGAGGGGGGAACGCTGGGGCGCCGATCACAAGACCGATGGGGTACAGAAAAAAATGCACAGCAAGGGGGGTTTATTAGGGAAAACATACGCAGCGGGAGATGCACGGGCATGGATAATGTTATGAGGGATTCAATCCGGGAAATACGCACCCAAAAATGATACTTTTGACGATGGGAACAGACCTGTTGACAAAGGTAATAAGAAGAGGGTCAAAGGGAATTATCCGAGTCGGAATGTGCAAACTATGGTTAAATGAAGTCGGGGGGGGCTCAAAAGAGAAAAGTTTAAAGACGGTTTAGAAAAACCAGGATGGTAATAAAGGACAGGTAATGGGGGATTGAACGGGGGGGGGAAGAAGACAACTTCCATTGATACGACGGTCAATCAAGCAGTAGAAGAACTTGATAACTAAAAGAAGAGACCCACC
>Ga0179593_1616204_pt1 | contig 18950 bp, 28 predicted proteins | sample CZODoug2_1_08_16_FD_185931 | JGI IMG/M metagenome (GOLD analysis project Ga0179593, IMG submission 185931) | Vadose zone soil fungal communities from Angelo Coast Range Reserve, California, USA - CZODoug2_1_08_16fungal (PacBio error correction) | ecosystem: Environmental > Terrestrial > Soil >...
TCAAGTTTAAGTATCTCACCCAGGGGAAGGGGGAAGGGAGTGAACTTTGAAAAAGGGCAGAGGGTTGGTTGACAAAGGTCGTCTTTGGGGAAAGTATAGGAAGAATTGTTCAAGGACGGAGACCCGGCCCAAAAGTGTTGGCCGTTTCTGGTGGGAGGGACTTCTGCCTTTGCAGGGAGAAACTGGCTGAGAAAGACCTTCATCTCTACGTAGGGGGTGAACGGTTCGGTGCGACCGTCAGGGGGCAACCTGTCGGCACTAAGGGGCCACTCCCACACTCCCGGCCGTCGACCCTGCCTCCTTGGGAGGGGGGACCAGTTGTTGCTTTGCAGTTCAGAAGGGACCGTGTGATTTTTGTTCCCGGGGGATCCGGTAAGGGGGCGGGGGGGGGAGTGGGATTAATTCTCTTTTGAAAGGAAAACACCCTTCTTTGCCTGGGCGGGAAAGAACTGCGGCGGCAAGATTCCTTTCTTAGGGGGGAAGGGGGGAAAAGATAGCCCGCGTTTCCAGCAACTGCATGGAGCCGCCGGTTGGTCTTCTCACCGTTTAAAGGGAAAGTGGGGTAGAGGACCGGTGATGGCGATTGGAGAGGTGACGGTTTTCCGGGGGAAAAAGAGTCAAGGGGTGGTGGCCACGAAATTTTTAGGTGGATGAGGGAAAGGATCTGAAAGTTCCCTTCCCCGCCGGAGGGAGAGTGGGGCGATTTCTTATCCAGGGAGAGAAACGAAAAGAGATCTACTCATGAACTAGAAAGGGAAGGGAGCCGTCTTCCGGGGGGGAGAAAAGCGGACCACCTTCCTCGGAGAAATTGGGGGAAAGGTGTACCACCACCCTTTTGAAAAAGAAAGGTGGAAATGAGTAGGGGGTGCGGAGAGGAAAATTGGTGACATTCAGCAAAACAAAACCCCTGAAAAGGAAAAAACACCACGATGACGACTTCCACATCGGAGAAAGAAGGGCCTCTACCCGGCCCGTCGACTCCTTTTCCAGTGATTAGAGAGGGAGGGCATGTCATTGGAAGAGACCCTTGGGAACGGGAGGGATGCATACCTGTGACCAGGCAAGGAGCCTAGAGTTCCTTGTCTTCAGGAAGGGGATCCAGCTCCCGCACCAATCGAGAAAAAAGGCGGGGAGGGTTTCCGAGGGGGTCTTTGAGAGGAAAAAGTGTTTTCCCTAGCACGTGAAAAGGAAAACAAAAACCGAAGAAAAATTTTGAGAACAATTGAGGGACAGACCAGGTTTTCAGTAGGCTACAGTCCCGTGGTAATAAAGTGGCCTTCGAGGGTAAAAAACCCGAACTTCAAAGACAGGGAAAAGGGAAAGGGGGCGTTGGGGGGGGACCACGGGGGAAATGGGTTCACCACTTTTTTTCTTGCCGACCGATGAAGTCTGTCTTTCCGGGTCCCGCGGAAGGCCGTCTTGGGCGTCGAGGAGGGGTGCCGGCCATCACCGGCGGCTCTGATGTACAGTAGGAGAGGGAAAAGCCTTCGGACACCGGAGGGGGGTTTGAGACGGTGAACAATCTCGACAGCGGTACCTTCATAGCCGGCCACATTGCCACGAAAAAGTGGAACATTCCTCTGGAGGGAAAAGAAACTCGGCCAGCAACTCCGGTCGTTAGGGGGGGGAGTATCCAAGTGAATTATCTTCTTTTTGTATAAAGGGGGAAGTGGGTTTGAAATACGGCACGTAAAGAGAACGCTTCGTATATCGTCAGGTGGGGGTGGGCGGTTTTACTCCTTTCCTAAAAGGGAAGGTCCGTTTAGAGACCCAGAAGCGCATGATCCCTTCCTTCCATTTGCACAAAAGAAGGGGGAAAGGGTGGAAAGCTGTCCGAAAAAAACCACAGAGGCTCTAAAAAAGAAGGGAAAGAAGTTGGGGACTCGCCAACCCGAGGGCCCACCCGCTGGGGGAGTCTCAGGGGGGGCATCGGGTAAGCGTTTTTCCGAAGAAGGGTAAGAGGTGCAGCCGACAAAAGCAAGCAAATCGACATCCCAAGAGGGAAAAAAATCCGCGGGATCCCAAATGGGGAAGAAAGCTTCAACAAGGCCTCTGTGTGGGAGTGGATCCTGGCAAGGGGTCGTGGATGATTTTCACCAAAAAAAGAAGAAACTCCTTTCAAACCTTTTTGGCGAGAGGAAAGCGTGGCAGGGTCGGCCTAAGCAGGTTTCCGGGGTACACCGATTCTCTTGTGGGTGGTTGGAAGCTGTGTTTTTGGTGCTTCCCTCTTTCCACGTCTTGTAGGGGGAGGTCCCGGGTATCCTCACGCTCGTCTGTCTCTGGCAAAGAAAGCCTTTTCTCTCAAGGTCTCTTGTTTCCCGCGGCAAAAACCCCCGGACCAGGGGGCACTTTTCGGGGGAGAGGACGGAACCTTACAAAGGGTTTTGTCTGCAGGTCCTAGCACACCAAGCCTTTTTGCCGGCCCTCCGCCATGGAATTTTTAGAAAAAGGGTCTCATCCAGTCCCCGACGCCGTAACTTGACTTGAAGCTGGGAAGGCCACGACTGCTGACGACGAAACAAAAAACCCGCGGGGAAGGATGCCCGGTTTCCGGGGGCGGAATCCACCTCAGGGGCGCGTTCCGTTGTTTCTAACTCTCACATCATTTGGCACCCCCTCTCTTCCCCGATCTTGGTCTTCGGAAGAAAAAGAATCCAATCTTCTCCCTTCCTTCTTCGGTCTCCGCGCCATTCCCAAATGTCCTACCCGAAAGGTTACTTTTTTCAACCCCCGCCCGAATTACCAGCCAGGCATCGATCATTTTATCTGTCTGCGGAGTAAAGGGGGAGCATGTAGGCCGTTGGCATCGAGCCTGCGGATCACCTTCGTCCCTTCTCTGGGGGGGGAGATGTGTTTTAAGGCTAGAACGTCCTTGGGTCGTGGGGGATCTCGAAGAAAAAAAGAAAAGGGAGGTATGAGGAAACGAGATATCTTCCCCAATCCTTCCGTGAGGCTAAACAAGATCCTCCTCCAAGAGAGGGATCATTTTTACACCGGTCTGTCTGAACGCCCCGCACGGCCCCTCTAAAGGTTTCAAGTGGTGACACCGTTCTTAAGGTGGAAGGGAAGGGAAACCTACGAAAAAGGGGCGACTACGGGTCTTGGGGGAAGACGCAATAGAATTAAGAGTTGCCACCGAGTGGTCTGTTGGAAAATAGGATAGGTGCCCCCTTACGAACCGGAGGGGGAAGAAAACGCTACATACGGAGGGGGGAAGGGTAGAGTTGGTACTGGAAAGTCGCTCCTTCATCGGAGAAAAGAGAAATCCGGCGGGCTTCTTTTGGCCGCAAGGGGAAAAAGAGCAAATATACCCCCCTTTATTCGAGAAGAAAAAATTTTGATTAAAGGATCCCCCTCCTTGAACGGAAGGATCCTTCCGAACGCGATCCAGTGGGCGGGCACTTTCCACAAGAAAAGAATTCCCTCGAGGAGACCAAGCTCGTCATAAGGGAGAAATCCCCGATGGGAAGGGTCAGCAACCAAAAAAACATTCAACACAGGGAAAAATAACTTTTTCCATCTTCACCTGCTGGAGGAGAAAAAACGAAGACCTCGCCCCCCTTGTTTTAAGGGGGGGATATTAGGGGTGGGAACCCTACCTCAAACTAAAATCTAAGGGGGTCCAAATATGACCACAACGAAAGGGGAGCCATTTCTGCCGAAGGGGGGGGGCGACTTAGGGATGTTACCCAGGCTTTCTGAGGGCCTGGTCCTAGGGGGTCTTCGGAAAGATTAATCCCGTAGGAGGGACCAGACCCTCCTGTCCAACACACTCTATTACAAGTCAACATCCCAGAGGGGAGACTATTTGGTTGAGAGAGGAATCCACCTTCAAGGATTCTTATAGAACTTTTCTAGGAGGAAGAAATGGGAAAATTACCAAGCAGGATTTTGTGCAAAAGGTAAATGCGTTCTCATGTTCCTATACTGTTTTAAGGACAACGTAAATGGTCTGCCATGGAAGGGGGGGGGAACCCGAACCGCCCAAACAGTTTTTACCGGGGGGGATAAGAACTTGATGGGAGGGGGGGGCCCTTATGCAAAAAAAAGAACGTCCCTTTGAGTCCATTCCGATCGAAAGGGAGAGGAACCCCGAAATGGAAAAGGGGGGCTTTCCGAGGGAAGGGGGTGATGCCCCTAAGATTACTTAATTGACTTTTAGGGGGTAAGGAGAGTACGTTATCGCGGTCAGAAGAAGAAAGGAGAAAATTCCCTTTTCAGGGGGCCGACGGAAAAGAGAAGAAATCTCCTCGTGAGGGTTCCTTCACTCCCTTTCGCTACGACGCAGGGAAAGGGGGAACCTTACCTACCGAAGTGCCAAGGGGCCTCACCAAAAGATGGTACACACCTATTTGTCAGTGGAACAACCAAATCTTAACCTGCCCCCCTTTCTTGGAATGAGGGAGAAGGAAAGCTCCACCTGATCACAGGCACTGTCGAAGGGGAGGGAAAGCTCCGCCAAGGGAGCACTATACGGAAAGGGGGGTGGGAAGACTTCTACTTGACTATGGAAATACTTTTTTAATCTCACCTACCAGGAACCCAATAGAACTAGAGGAAGGGGGGGAGGGGGGGGAAGCTTATCTTCAATTTACAGGGAAAAGGAAGAAAGATTGATAAGTGCAGGCCGAAAAAATAGGGATATACCCGGCACCAGGGTAGATGAAACATTCCCTCTATCCGCTCGAATTAAAAAAAGGCGTTCTCGGGAAAAGGGGAGAAGGACCCGGCCCTCCTCCCGCTTTCAGGAGGAAAGAGGGGGAAAGGGGGGAGGAGGGTGTCTTTGTGGAGGCATCGGGTCACCATTTGACCCCTATCCGTTCCGAAAGGGGGGGCCAGAATCCCACCATCGGAAAGGGGGAGAAACACGGGAGGGGAAAAAAGAAAAGAGTACTATTACTTTGTCAATATCACCCCTTCAGTACTGAGCAAAGGAAAGAGTGATGCTTCTATCTCGTGAGAGTCCCGAAGGGGGAGAGGGAAAAGACTACCTCGCCTCAAGGACCAAAAGAGAGGGGGGGGGGGGACGGGAACTTGCATCGAGGAACTACCACCGACCATGAGAGGGGAAAAAAAAAGAAAGGGAAGAAGACCCTACCTCGAGGAACACCGTCAACAATCCCGCCTTCATCTCCAGCAACATAGGGGCCGGGAAGAAAAATGGTCCCACTTCATCACGGGGAAAAGGAAGGAGGGACCATCAGTTGTGATGGCAAGGGGGGGGGGAAAAAAGAAGAGAAAGAGTACCTTCACCGCCTCCCGTCCGCTGGCAGACCAGCATCCCCATTCCCCATAAGGTTTTCAGCTGGTAAGGGAAAAAGGAAGAAGAAGCACCCTTCCCCTCTGGGCAGGAGGAAAAATCACCACCGGGGAGGGTAGAAAAAAGAAAAAAAAGGGAGACAGATTGTGCGACCGCCGCACCGCGTGGGGGGCCCTCTCCTGATTTACTTCGGTGAAGGGGAAAGAAAAATCCCCTTACAACACGAGGGAGAGAATTTTCCCGTAGACGGAAAAGGAGAAAAAATAGGAAAAAACCTCCACGACCGGGGGGAACGGGAGGACGCATCCAACCTTCCCTTTCTATCTCCGGTCTCAAAGAGAAATGGACGTGTCACCAACTCGCCCGGGTCCAATACTGGGAAAGAGGAAAAGGGGGCGGAGAATTCACCGGCGGGGGGGGGGGGGAAAGAAAAAAAAAGGAGGAGTATAAAAGATAGAGATTCACCTCCTTTAGAGTAGACCCAGGGTCCTTAATCTTATTACTTTTTACCCTTCTAGGGGGGGAAAGGGAGAGAGGGGAAGGGGAGAGACCTTTAATTTTCCTTCGGCCGTCTCGGCAAAAAAAAAGGGGGGGGGGGGGGGGAGGCTTTTTTATACGAAGATTGGGGAGGGGGGAGGGGAGGAGAAGGGAAAAATCATCGATACGAGACGTAGGGGTTTAGGACACTGTTTCTTACGCTGTGCCTTCACCGCAGTCACTAGGAAAAAAAAAGCCTTCCGTCGACCCCATCGTGAGGGGGGGGGGAAGTTGGGGGAGGGAAGAAAGGAAACGTTTTGATGTTTGTGTTGAATGAATCCTTTCCCAATAGGGCTTTGAGGGAGGCCGGCTCGTTAAAAAAAGAGGAAAACCCTTATGGGGAAGAAATAATGCTGTGCTGGCAGAGGACGGCGTCGGGGAGAGAAGAAAAAAGAGTTGCCCAGAACTGAGGGGACCAGCATTTCCTGAGGAAAAAAAAGGGGGAAACAGGTGTTTCTGGTCCCAAAGGCAGTCTTGCAAAAAAGGGGGAGATCCAGGGAGAAAAAAGGGAAGGGGGGAAGTCTATTTTCGGACGAAGGGTGGTTTTTCCACTAATTTGTAGGGGGGGACGGGCATTAGCATGCAGGAAAAGAAAACCGTATTAGCGGTGGGGGGAAGGAGTCGATTCGCGTGAGAAGGGCAACTATATCGACTCATAACTACGGGAAGAGGTGGGAGTCCGGTCGGCCGGGGAGAGACACAAATTCATCTTTAGAAGGGGCGTCGGGGAAAAGGCAAAGGGGCCACCATGAGGGGATCATTCTTCGACAAGGGGAAAAGGTGTTTACGTTTCAGCCACCAAGAAAAAGGAAAAACAACTCACCACTATTACGACGAAGAGGAAAGGACGAGAAAAAGGGCCCTCTACCGCCGGGTCAATATTGTAAGGCTATTCTTATCTCTTTCATGGAATAGGGGTGAAGGGGGAGAATAACCATTCATCCCCTGTTGCCAGGAAAAAAAAAAGGGTTGGGACTTGTCTTCTGACCAGAAAGGAGAAGAAGAAAGAGAAAAAGAGGGTCGATGTTTCCGGGTTGCGGGAAGATGAACACTTCAAACCGATCAATTCCGAATGCGTCCCAAAAAAAACGGAAAGAAAGGGGGAGAAAAAGTGGTCTTATCATGTAAATCCAAGGGGGGAAAAAAGGGGGAAAGGGGGGATAAGGTGGGGTCTTTCCTTCGTTGAAGAGGCCAAGCTTCACTACATTTTCTGTTTCCTAGGCGTTGGGGGGAAAAATCTGTGGCGAGGGGAGGAATAGGGAAAGGGAGGGGAGGGGGTATTTCCGGTACGCCGACATCTTTCTTCTATCGTACAGGGGGGTCCGGCCATGGGAGGGCCCGATTTCTTAGAAGGGGGGGAATACGGCGGCCACCGGCACAGAGGAGACTTTTTGAAACCTCTCAAAGAGAACCTCAAAAGGAACCCTTGAAAGGGGGGGGACTGGAAATTCTCGGAGGGAAAAGGCAGAGGGGCCATCAGTAAAACCGTTTTGGAGGGGGGGAAAAACTTAACTCTTACTGTTTTAGGACCCGCGTTCCCTTTGGTCGGGTAATAAGACCGTACTTCCATCACGCTTCGGAGATGGGGAACGGTCACCAAAAAGTGGGGGAAGGACTTCTCCCCTTCCGAGGTCCGTTTACTCATCTACAAGAGCTGCAGGGAATAAAGCCTTGAACCGGTGACCCCGCAGCTCAGGAAAGGGTATTACTCGGTCCTTCTCGACTCCGAAATCTTCTGCAATCGCCACTGTCCTCATCGAGATCTGGAAGGGTTCTCTCGCCACCATCCTTCGTACGCAGCGCCTCTGGGGCATTATAGCGTAAGGCCTGGGTCGGCGTCTTTTCCTCGGAGGTGGGCCAGAATCCTCAGGAATTTCTTCCACTATGTTGCAAACCATATTTATCCATCACCGAACAGCTTTTGGCAGAAAGAAGAAAAGTAGGGCAGCCCAGCTTCACCCCTGCCAGGGGGGGTTTTTTCTCTTTGTCATCCTGGCAGGGGAGGGGGGAAAAACAATAATATATAAACCCAAATGGGCGAGAGCCTCTTGCGGGGGGAGGGCAAAAAAAGGGAAGGGGAAACCTTTTATCGGGTACGTTTTCGCTTTTGGGGTTTTCTTACCTCGTGCCACTCGGGAGGTAGGACATTCTCTCTCGTGGTCCAAGGGAGGGGAGGAAATTTCCTGTGTAACCGGAGAAAAAGACCAGGAGGGTTTCTTATCTTATCATGCCACGGCGGCTTTTTTCTTCCTTACGAACCAAGAAGGAAATCCCTTTAGATGGGAATGCTCAGAGGAAAAAAGGGATCCAGCCTGAGGGAGGGTGGGGACTGTCTCCGGCGGGAGGGGGCGGGGGAAATACTCAACCAGAAAAAAAAATCACCGTCCTACAAGGGGAGGGGGGTCTTAATCCAATAAGGGGAGGTACCTTTTTCTAATCTACCACGAGGGGTTTCACCCCCTCTTCGTCCCGGGCATGGCCTACCACACGCCCCACGCCCAAGTATGAGGGAGGAGTAGGCTTCTACGCAGCCACACCGTAACAAGGCGTTCCACCGAAGAAAAGCAGGGGTGTCGTAAGAGATCCTATCTACCCGGGTTCCTTATACGCGAAAGGGAAAAAAGGGGGAAAGAAAGGCGCGGGTCGTGGGGGAATAGCTCTATCCAAAAACCCTTCTTCTGGATACACTATAGAGATAAAAAGCCAATCCGGACGGGATAGAAAAAAATAAGAACAATATCATTATCAGGTGAACGGTCCGTCTGAGAACGACACAAAAAAAACCTCTTGGTGGCCGCGGTGGGGAGGGGGGAAGGTCTGACGGTGGACGAAAGGAAAGGTCTACGACTTTGCTTGGGGGGAAAGAAAAAGGGGAACGTGTTACGCCGTAGGGGGGGGAAACCCCTCTATAGTTTGTGGAGAAACCTACTACCCGGCGTGGGGAAAGGGAAAGACAGCAGAGTGTCGACTGTCGATTTGGGGGTACGGTTGTGATTCCAGGAAAGAAAAAGGGTCGCGGGCGAAAGAAAAAAAGAAGAACCTCCTTCTTTCGTCTGGGGAGGAGCAGAAAGCCTCCCCATCTCCCGGGAGAAAAAAAAAGGAGGGGGGCTTAATTTCGCAACCGAGTTGATTTCCTTATCCTATAGACACAGAAAGGGGGGGGGGGGGATTTCCGCCGTAAAAAAAGGCTCCTCCCTCGAGGGAAGAGAAAAAATGGGAAAAGTACCCTCCCCGATTTTCACGCAGGTCAAAAAAACACCGCACCAGCTCAACCCGTACCGAGGGGGGGGAAAGGAAAGTGCTTTAGGCAAAGAAAGGGGGAGGAGACTCGCCCACCGGGTGAAGCGGGGGGGGAAGGGGTTTGCACCCTCCTCCACGACATAGGAGGGATCCAAATATGGACCCCACCGACGAAGGGTGAAAAAGAGAGGGTTTTCAAAGGAAATGTGATTTCACAAAAAGGAGGGGGGGGGGGTGGTCACTCTGGGGCTTCTGCACCCTTACTCCCTGATGCGAAACCTGGAACGAGGGGGGGGAAACCGTCAACCGAAGGGTTGTCCCGATGTGAAGATCTATCGCCTCTGGAGCTTCTCGGAAGGGAGGGGGGGGGAAGGGCTTACAGCCTGGAAAGAAAGTCTGTCAGGGGAGGGGAGGGACCTGTCTCATGGAAGTAGGTTCTAAGAAACCCGGAAAGCTCTGGCCGGTGAAGGAAAGAAAAAAGGGGGTGACGACTATCTTAAGAAAGAGGGAAGGGGGTAAGTATTTCCCCCACGACCCCTTCCCCTTTAGATCAAGAAAAAAAAGGAAGGAAGCACTTTTATCACGAACAAAGGAAGAGGGGGTGAGGGACTCTTTCACCTGGGGCGCTGCCATCTTTCAGAGGAAAGGAAGGGGGTCGCAATGTGGCAGAAGGGAGCTTTACTGGTTACAGTACTAAAAGGACTCTTTTCATTGGGGAAGGCGGAAAATCTCCGACGCATTCTCCGCGGTGATGGCAGAACCATGGAAAAAAAAACGCCTGGCAGAGAAAAAGGACCCTCCAGAAGGAAACGGGGGGCCGCACCCCATCTGGTCGCAGGGAAAGTTGGGACAACAAGGAAATATTACACCCCAATGTCCAGGGGGAGGGGGGGGGACCTATTGGGGGGGGAACATAGTGATTAAAACAACTTCTCACCTCTGCCCTTTTCGACCTGCCAGGGGGAAAAACCATAAATCCTCCAAGGGCCTAAAAGGAACTTCTTTGGGGGGGGAAAAAAGGAGAGGTGCTCTTTCCCTAAAGGTGGAATCTCACCTACCACTTAACCATCGACTCGGTGGGAAAGGGGGGGGAGAGGGGTTCCCTTTCCAAGGGCCGAAAAAATATTTATAAGGGTGGAAGGGGAGGGGGTATTCCTCACGGCGGATATTCCATTACAATGCGTATCCTCTCGATGAAAAAAAAGGGGGAGGAAGTCTCGTCCGGACCTCAGAGTGGAGAGGAGGGGTTGTTGGGGGGGAGGGGGGGAGGGGGTTTTCTGTACATCCGGGTAACAGTTTGAAACCTATCCGGCCGAAAAAAAGAGGTTTTTCCAAGGGGACAAAAGGAAGGGACGCAATCTATCCTTACTTTTCCTCATAGCACCCAGTCCGACGGAGAAGAAAAGGGATTCGTCGATAGGGGGGAAAAAAAAAAAAAAAAGGGAATCCGACCTCGCAGAAGGAGAGAGGCTTTGGCAGGGAACGTCAAGGGGACGGGGGACCTCCTACCAACTACACATCGGTGAAAAGTAAGGGAATCTACGGAAAAACCCGTAAAAATAAAAGAGAAGGGGAACAGCCCCACCGAAAAGGGGGGGGGAAAGAAAAATCACACTGGGGTAAAACGTAAGGGGTGGGATACTTAACCATTCTTTCTTCCTACGGGGAAAAAAAGATGGTTCTATCTGCCCTCTTAACCTTCAAGAGAGAAGGGGGCCTGCCCGTAAGGAAGGGGAGGAAAGCACCCAGGAACCAATAAGGGGTGTTCAGCTTTAAGTGGCACGAGGCCTCCCTAACCTGCCGCTCTGGACAGGAAGGGGGGGGGGGGGAAAACAACCATCACCAGGAAAGGAAACCAAATCACCAAGAACATGATACGATGGGGGGGGAGGAAAGAGGGGTGGTCTTCCCTCCTGATGACTCCGTCGAGGTTCATCAAAACCGCACCGGAAGGAACGGAGAGTAAGTGTCCGGGAGAAACTTCTACATCAACGGGGGAAAGAAATCTGGAAAAAAAAGCCCGGCAACACCGGGGTGCCGAGATACTTCATCCTAACCTAAAAGATCTCAGTACACCATCTACGAAAAAAAGGGAAAAGGAAGGGAAGTACTACCGAAGGTACCTTTTTTTCTCTACTTAGAAAAGGAAAGAGAAAAGAAAACAACAACAACGTGAGGAGGATGAAAAGAAAAAAAAAAAAGGGGAGGGGCGCTACCCCTGAATTTCCCCCCGGAGAAGGGGAAAAAGGGAGGGTTGTTCCCTACATGACTCCTTTGGGGGAACCGGGGGGATATACCTTGAATTTTCCGCTGAGGAAAAAAAAAGGGGGAAACCCGGTGTTGGGAAGGGGTTATACGAATATTGCAGGGGGAAGACCGCTGGCGTCGCCTTTACCTTCAGCGATAAGGGGGGGACAGGTTCGGGTGCTGGGGAACCCGGGCGGAGGGAAGACCCACAAAAACGGACTTTCTAAACCCATCGGTCTTCAAAGGGGAAGGGGGGACTTTGTTATTTCATAAAAAAAGGGGGTTATGGTGTGACCATCCGTTCAGATGGGGGGGGGAAGGGAGCTTTTGCCCTTGAAAAGGAACACCCTTTGGGGGAATGGAAAAAAAAGGAGGGAGGGAAAGCTTCCTTGCTTCTGTTAAGGGTAATCTTCGATATCCCCACATCGGAAAAAAAAAAAGGGAAACTTTATCCTCAGCAAGGAGGACCCGGGGGGGGGGGGGTCTTTCCCCAGTCGTCTTTCCTATGTGGCTGGGGAATGCGGAAGAAGGGGAAAAATTCTAGGTCGGGGGGGGGGTGCCACGAATGTTTAGGTGGGTCGGGGTCATTATCTTGGGACCATTTCCCGCCACAGGAAGGGGGGGGAGGGCGAGGTCTTATTCACGGAGCGGAGAAAAGAGCGCATAAAAGCCTTCCGCCGGGGTGAACAGGACGTCCAACTTCATCGGTAGATGGGGGGAAGGGGAAAAAGAAGGTGTCCCCCTTGGCCACAAGGAGGGGGAAAAAGGGGCGTCCCAGGCTCGGAAAAAAAATTTGTGTTAACGTATTGAAGGAACACCTCCACAGTACTACCAGCAACCCAACTAAAAAAAAGGGGAAAAAACGGCTTATTGGTCCGGAGGAGAAAAAGAAAGAAGGCCTCTTGAAGTTCGAGAATGTCGAATTCCTCTCCCGTGGGAAGGAGGAAGAAAAGGACCATTCCACTTATACGAGGGGGGGGAAAAAAAAAATGGAAAGGAGGACCGGTAAATTGAAGATCCAAAGGAGAAAAGAGAAAATGTTTCAACTGTGTCCTTTTATCTTAACCTCCGGGCCCGAGAGGAGGAAAAAAAAAAAAGGGGCCCTAAGTGGAGACCTTGGCGGGGAAGGGGTGCATTCTAACCAATGGCCAGGGGGATAAGGAGAAGGGGGAATTATAATGTCACTTCCCCAGGGCACTTCCACGAACATTGGAAGGGGAAAACGTTTTTTTGTACACGGGAACCTCGGGGGGAGAAAAAGGGGGGAAGAAAGGAGGGCAACTTCGGTAGGTGTCCTTTTCCTCTCTTCCAGGCGGGCGTCAGCTACATTGTGCCGGCCATAGAGGGGCGATTTCGTCGGAGAGTTGCCGCCCTCGGCAAAAAGGGGGAGAGGGGAAAATCTCTACGATAGAAAGGGAAGGGGGCCACATTGTCGAAGAAAAGGGGGAAGAGGGAAAGGTCTATCACAGTTGAACTAGGCAAGAAACGGTCTTTCTGTTTCTATCACCCGTGATGAGGGGGAAGAGGGGGGGCATTTCCGGGGCGTGGGAAAGGGGAAGTCCATCACGCGGAGGGGGAGAAAGAGAAGGGGGGGGGGGGGCGGGGGGTTACTTTCCTCACGAAGCAGCTTTTCCTTTGCTCTCTACCATATCGGCCAAGAAAGGGGAAAACCCAGGTGCCCCACGCAGAAGGGAAAGGGGAAAGCCTCTACCAGCGTCGCGAGAAGGGGAGAAAGGGAGACCCACCTGGACGGCCCCGGGGTCTTTCTTCCGTTTTTCATCTATGTCACGGGGAAAGAAACTGGAAGTAAGAGGGAAAAGTCTCACCAGAGTTAAAAACTCGACAGAGAAGGAAGAGCCCCAGGTCGGCAGAGAAGAAACAAAGGGGAGTCGGTTTTGGTACGAGGGAGGGGGAGGGGGAGGGGGGGGGGATGATTTGTTCCCACCAATGAAGAGAGACAACAAATCTTCACCAGTTTGCTATAGCAAGCGGGGGAAAGGGAAAGGAAGAAAGAAGTTCCGGTCAAAAGGGGGTGAGAGGTGGTTTTGCGGGATAAAAGGGGGAGTGCCACTCGGGGGTTATTAAATATCTCCTCGCCTGGTGAGAAAAAAGAGAGTTCGGCGAAAGGAAGCTCCAGCACACGGGGAAAGGTGTCGGATCGATCAAAAAAAGTAACTGCAGGGGGGGGGAGACTTCACTAACCCAGCAAAAGGCATCCCGGGCGATGGGGGATTTCGCTCTAACTAAAAGCTTCCCACCTCCGCCAGCGGGAAGGTTCGCCGCTTAAGGGGCGGACCGACGAACAACTCTCGTTCAGTCGACAATGGAAGATTCGGGGTCCAAAACGGTTCGTACGGGGGGAAAAATCCTCCGAGGGGCACCAGAATCGCCCTGGCCTTCTGAGGAGGGGGAACCACAAACGCCCCTTCGGGCAAAAGTCCCTTCGTCTTCTTTCTCCCAGGCCAAAAAAAGGAGTGTCCCCCGCGGCCAAGAGTCGTTGTCGGGAGAGACGAGGGAAGAAAAAGAAGGCTCGGTGGAGGAGGGGGGAGGGTTCTCCCTGCAGTATTGCGGTGGAATCAAAAAAACGTATGAGAGGAAAAAGAGAAACAGCCAATCCTTCTGGGAGCCAACAAAGCCTCCACAATATTCATTATCATTTTACCGCGGGAAAAAAAAGACCTACACCGACGCGAGAAAAATGTTCCACCAGAAGGAGAAGGGGAGACGCTACGACGCCTGCGACTACGGGGGGTTCTCATTCTCAAAAGGCCCGGGGGAAAAAAAGGGGGGGGGGGGGCACCCCCTCGGAGAGTTAAAAGACTTCTTTGGCTTAACGAACAAAGAAAGAAGGGAGAAGGCGATTTGGTAATGGGTGAGCTTGACGTCATCTTCTACCGCTTCCCTACTCCCTAAGAGAAGGAACGGAGCTAATCTCCCCATCGAAAAAAAAGAAAGAAGGGTTCTTAAGGAAAAAGGGGCGTGGTCTTAGCCGTGCCGGGCACACTGGTCAGGGAGGGAAAGGGGAAAGAGGACTCTCCTCCCCGAGGCCACGAAAAAGGGAGAAATCTCCTTGACAAGTCCAACGAGGGGGATCGGGAACTCACCAAACCACAGAGTCAAACCCTTAACCCACGCTACACGGGGGAAACGGAACCTTAAAAGGAGCAACTCCAACTATGGGGGGGAGGAGAGAGGGGGGGGGGAGCTTATTTTTGGTAACCCTCCTCCAAAAGATCGGAAAATTTATTCCAAATATGACAACACCGTACGCAGGGGAAAGGGGGAGGCATACATTTGGTCGAGGATGGGGGGGAAAAAAGGGGGCGAGGTTCTGGTCACATCTGGGGGAGGAATCTTACTTCCCTGATGCGGCCAAGCCCGTCCCCTAGAAAAGATACCCCCAGCGTAGGAAGGGGGGGGGGGCTATCTCTCCACTCTGGAGGGGAAAGAGGGGAGACTCTGTTCGAGAACTCCTGTGCCACCGTACCGGTTGGCAAAGGGGAAGTCAGGGGCGAAAAAATGGCCGATCTTTGAGAGGCTCCCGGAAAGGAGGGGAAAGGTGATTCTATTAACCCCGCCCACCAGAATCTCCTCATCGTGAAATGCAGGGTAAAGTATTCCACCACGCCCTTCACCTTCGATCAACCAGCAGGGGGGGGAATCAACCCCGACGGGAAGGGGGGGGAAAGGGGGGGGAAAAACCTTTTTTCTCGCAATACAGAAGTGATCTTCCCATGGTTTCCGGCAAAACGTTATCTCTGTCTCTATTTTCACCTTCGAACTTCAAAAAGGGGGGGGGGGAAGACTTCGTCCCCAACTCTCCGCACGACAAAGGGGGGCCGTCACAAGTTCGGAAAAGATGCCGATCGGACCCGGACCTACAAGTAAAGCCTTTCTTCCCGCACCCAAAAGGGAGACCCCACCGAGGGGGGGGAAAGGGCCCTAGTAAAAAAAGGGGGAGGGGCATTGCCGGGCACGATGAAACGCAAAGCCATTCTTCAAAACCTTATCACCAAAGGGAGAAGGGGGAACAACTTGATTTCTCTAGAAAGGAGAAAGAAGGGACGCCTTCAAGGGATAGGGGGGAGCTCACATGGAAACCTTAACCATCTGGACTCTTTGGTAAAGCGAGAGGAAGGATCTCCCTTTCCCGGGCAAACCTCTGATAGTGCCGAAAAGGGAAAGGACTGGGGTATCTCAAGCACACTTTATCGAAAGGGAAAAGCTCAAGAAAAGAGTTCTCGTTCCGGGTCCAGAAAAAGGGGCAGTCTCATCGTGGTGGTTGGGGGTATTTTCTTCGTTTGTTGGGGTGGGGGAAAAGAAAAAAGGGACCCGAGAAAAAAATCTCCCACCTCGGTGGGCAAAGGGAAAAAAACAATCGAGGAATTGGCCTCGATCACCCCGGCCGAGAAAACACCGGCAGCCCGAGTGAGGGGGGGCAGTTCTTCTCAGAAGTACCTTTAATTCCTACCGAGCTCAGAGGAAAAAGGGGGGGGGACGTGAACTGGCAGCAGAGTCTTACGCCAAAAACTGAGAGGTTGAAAAAACCCTTCGTGTCCCAAAGAAGAAACGTCACCCTTCCGCCTGCATAATCTTTCCCAGACGAACAGAAACAATTTTCCACTTCACGGAAAACGGAACCATGCAGAAGGGGAAGTTGCTGGAAAAGGCAAAAAAGATCCTTCATCACCGCCGCCGCCAAGGACCTCCGTATTCATCAACCATTCCCCAAGAAGGTGTCAGCTGGGGGACTGCCGGGGCCTCACCGCCCTCTTGAAAAGAAAAGACACCACCGGGGAGGGGAAGGGAAATACGCGATGGGGTGAAGGAAGGGGGGAAGGAACCTCCTGATTTGACTCATTTCCTTCAACTTTCATCACCGAGGGAAACGAGAAAGAAAAAATTATCTCTTAATGGTCCCGGAAGAAGAGAAGGGGAAGGAGGAGACTTCTACACCATACAGGACAAAAAGGGGGAAGGAGAAGAACCTTCGCGTCCTAAACTTAACTTTACACCACTAGACCATTCTTCACCACCCTAGACGGGGAAAGAAAAAAGAAAGGAAAATTCCCTTTGTGAAGCTACTTCAACGGAGGGTAATAGAAGAAACAACAACTTAGGAGTAGGTAAAAAGAGAAATTCCCCTACTTTGAAGTAGGCTAACCCAGGGGGGAGGGGGAATTTGACCCGCGAGGTGAAGGAAAAAGGGGTACCGAAAGATAGACGGGAGGGGAGAGAAAAGGACCCCCGGTGTTTTTCCTGGGGCGTGGAGACTAGACTTTCCCGTTTTTCTGTAGAAACGAAGGAGAAAAGATTCATCGATACGTGACGGGAAGAAGGACTGCACCGGTCGTCACTCCGGAAAAACGCCGGCCGGCTACCCCGCTTTCTTTCATGGGATTGGTTCTTTGGTGTTCATGACCGGAAGGGGACGGTGCCTCCGGTCAAAGGGGGGAGTGTCAGTTATGAAAAAAGGAAACAGCTTGAACAACCCAGGAGGAAAAAAAGTTGCTTCCTGGTGGGAAGGAAAGCGCCGGGCGGGGCGAAGTTAAGCTTATATAGTCCACAGCGTGGGGGAAAAAAGGAGGAAGCCGCAGCTGGTTACAAAAAATGTAATTTGAAGGGGGGAGGAAAGAAGTATTGGCCCCCGATTTGCTGGGATGCCGGCGGAAAGGGGTGGAGGTTCCTTCTATGTACCGGGACGAATTGAGAGGGGGGGATTGGTCGGCGTCAGAAAAGGAAAAGCCACCGCCGGATTTAAGAGTGGGGGGGAGAGAAACTTGAGCTGAGACAGATATCGGACTCATCACGAAAGGTGGCGCCAGGGTGAATACATCTGGTGTCTTCGGCCGAGCGCCCTTTTGCACACTGGATTCTTGCCCAGTCCCTTCTCAAAAGTTTTACGTGTAGGGCATCCACCCAAAGGAGGAACAACCCACCACAAAGAGCGACTTCAAGCTTTCGGAGGGTCGGCCAGAGAAAAAAGAAAAGAGACTCTTGATTCGAGCAGGGGAAATGTCCTCTCCGTTTGCAGGGGGAAAAGGAAAAGGGGAAGAAAAGGGACCAGTCACGTATCCCTAAAAAAAAAGTTTTTTTTTTTCGTTCCTGGGAAAGAAAGGGGAAAAAATGGGAGAAAGAAAAGCACAAAAGAAAAACACCTCTCTCTGAGCTTTTAGGGAAAAGGGATTTCAAGGAACCCTATTCTTCCACCCACCTTTAAAAAAAAGGGAAAGAAGGTTTTATACCCTTGGCAGGGGAGGGAGAAATTCTACATGGAAAGGGGGAAGTCCGGTTTTAGGCTTTCCTTCTATTTCCTCAAAAAAAGGGAAAAAAAGAAAAGGGGGGGGTTCTTTTTCCCCTAGTAGGGGGGAAAAAAAAGTCCACCTGTTTGGAGGAAAAAAGGAAACTCCTTCTGTCACTTCGTATGTACGGGTTTTAGGGGAGCTTCCCTTCTTTCTTCGAGCGACGGGGGAGAAATCTTCGATTGGGGGGGATGGCCACCGCCCCGGGAAGGGTAGAAGAAAAAAAGCGATCCCTTCCTCGCCGACACATTGTCCGTACCTACTGTCAGGAAGGGGGGAGAAAACGCCCTTTGACAAAAAAAAGGGGGAGGGGTCTTTTCTATCAACTGGAAGGGAGGGGGAATCTACATGGGGGGGAAGGGTCTTTTTGAACATCTGACCGCGGAAAAAAGGAAAGGGGGGGTAGATCGTCGGAAAAGGGAGGGTTTGGAAAGGAGAAAGCTTTCCCGGTGCGGATTACATATATTCCATTAGCAAGGAAAGGTGACCACGCCGACGGTCAGGTGGAGGAAGAGGAAAGCGTTCTCGAGAAGCTAAAGAGGGGAAAGGGAAGGGGGAAGGGGCCCCCCTCTGGTAGTTCTCCTTTCATCGGAGAAGAATCCTTGAGTAAGATGTTCAGAAAAAAAAGGAACTCTACATCCTAACTCAGGGGAAAAAAAACCAATGTTCTTTCATCCCCTGGAAAAACATTCGGTCTTTGTGGTCCTCTTTGGAGAAAAAGGGGAAAAAGGATTATGGTTTCCCACAATAAGAAAAGAGGAAAAAGGGGTCGAGGCAGAGGGGGAGAGGAATTCCCATCAGTTGCAGGAAAAACCGTGTGAGCAAGGGGAAGGGGGGGAGCTGTTTTTTGTTGCGGAGGGGACACTCAGAGGGGGACCTTGACCTTCTCGCCTCGGGAGGGAGGCCTCGAGGGCGGAGGGGGAAAAAAAGGACTTCCTCACCAGGAGTTTTCTTTATCTGGGAAATTCCCTTAACCGAAGGTTTTCTCTTAAAAAAGGAAGGGTTGAGCGCGGTTTTATATTTTCGCTCGGGGGGCCACCGCACGGATTTAACTTTTTCCGCAAAAGGGGGGAAATAACTCACCCATACCAATCTCCTTCGACCATGGAGGGGGGAGGCAGCACAACGGGGTACGGGGGAGAAGGGGGGTTCCACCCAATAAATGCTTCCCCCTTTCCTACTGGGGAGAGGAAACACGCCCCGTCGTCGCAAGGGGAGGGGAAAAAAAAAAAAAAAAAGTCCATGCCACTTAAAAAGATTTCCACCCGCGCCACCCTCGAAGGGTAAGTCGTCTCCACTAATCGACAGGGGGGAAAGGATCCTGCTCGGGAGAAGGGGGTGAATCTCAAGAAGGAATGTGGGGA
>Ga0179593_1572307_pt1 | contig 18948 bp, 16 predicted proteins | sample CZODoug2_1_08_16_FD_185931 | JGI IMG/M metagenome (GOLD analysis project Ga0179593, IMG submission 185931) | Vadose zone soil fungal communities from Angelo Coast Range Reserve, California, USA - CZODoug2_1_08_16fungal (PacBio error correction) | ecosystem: Environmental > Terrestrial > Soil >...
CGCTCACTCCTATAGAATGGGAATCAGGCTCTTGGGGGAAAGTAAACAGGCTCCCAATATTAAAGTTAAAGGGGGAGTGAGCCCCGTGCGTAGTAACTATCGAAATTTGGACATTGTTAAGAGAAAAGTACACACCACCTCCGAGCCCTCTTTGTTATGTTGGTTCTGGGTTTCCGATGAATCGCGACCCGGGAGTGCTATCTGGAAAATCGCCGATTTAGGTCGGGATCAGTCTGGGGGTTGGAAAGAATTCGCGAAAAATATATCCAGAGGGCGATGTTTTGAATTCCAGAACGTCAGAAGAAGTAGAGTGAAAAAGAGCCTATGGTGCTGGGATACAGCCCTGCAAAAAAAAACGGCGTGGGCACGAAAAAGAAGGCAAGTGGCGCATCAATGGGGAGGGACATAAACGATTGTAAAATCAATAAGGGGCATTGGGGAGCGGGGGGGGGAAGGGAGGTGAGAGTATCTATACCCCTGTAGATAAAATCTCGAGCGGAGTGCCTGGGACTCGGGAGGGAGTTCAAGTCTCAATTTCACATGAACTTTTGCACTTCTATCCAGGTTCAAGAGGTCAGGGGGTCCTGATGTTCTCCGCGCCAGTCATAGAGGGGGAAGATCGTTTGGAGATGACCGCGGCGAGTCGGGAGGAAGGGGATGATTTGGGGGGAGACACTCGTTAAGGAGTGGCAGCTAGGTCTCATGAAGTTTTCACCATTCGAACGGATGAAAGGAGGGCATCGTGGCGCCGACCGAAGACCGCTGCGGTTCTTCTAAAACCAAAGAAGGGTATGTCGACAGGGAGAAGCCATCCACTTGTATTGTCAATTCTAGGAAAATCTCGTGATTTTGGGTGGGGACTTCGGGGGTCCGAGAGTAGAATTTAGTTCAGGCCGGGTGGCTTGGACAAAAAAACGGAGGGGCCGTAAGCATTTTAAATGGGGGGAAAATCGGCTGTTCTTTCCGTTGTGAAAGCAAGTCCGGGGGAATGGACCTCCTTTATAGATCGGCTGTTCAGGAGGTGGTTCTGGTTGCCAGGGGTGGGCTCTTCTTTCAAGCCCGCCAAAAAACGCTCCGCTTCCAATCCCCTATTTTGTCACTAACTTAGGAAATTCTGAAAGAAAGAAGTTTGTCTTGCGCTGTGCGTCTACGGATGGATAAAAATTCAAGTTGTTTCGCCCCACCCGGTGGTCAGCTCAGCCCTTAACTCAAGAAGTATATCTTTATCAGACCTGGCAGGGGTGATGAGAAAAGTGTAGGTTTGGGGGGGGCAGCCTTGTTCTGCCGTTGAGATTCGAGAAAACTATGGGGGGGGGTGCTCTCCGAAGTTTTCTTCGTTACATTTTCCCTGGGGGAAAGCCTCCGACTCGTCCTCCGGAGACTTTAGTATTTTCCCGGGGTAGGGTTTTTTCGGGGAATTACTCAAAACACCGTTGTTGAAGGGGCTAACAGGGGACTTTAAGCCTTGGATGGTCTGTAAAAAATGAGAGAAAGCAAGTGGGGGGGGTTCAAAAGTCTAATTAACATGTATATCACACGATTCCCAGGCGCTTACACCCCGTTTGGCCTAGTACTAGGTTGTGAGTTCTCTCGTCTAACCCCACAACCCCTGGCTTCTGGGCGTAAGGAGCGAAAATCCACGTCAATCGTCCACAAGGACAAGAGACTCTTGTGGACGAGGTAATCGTGTTTCACATCAGGTTTCATTTGGGGGATCCGGCTAAAGCGCACCGTCTCAATCCACAGTAAACCAGCAAGGCAAAGATGTGCGGCCGGCGCAAGGCCGAAACGGTATGAGGAAAAAGCTGGCACAAAATAGGAGATCTCCTTACTGTTCTCCAAAAGTTAAGACGACCTCACACTTCAAGGTGAAAATCAATTATCTCATACTCGCGGTTTTGGTGAAGGGACCCAATTGGATTTTCCAAAAACGCCTTTCCTCACTATCCGGGTCTCGGCTCAATCATTACACTGAACCTTATATGGCCCATCAGAAAGTCGTGTGTTGCAACCACTCTTTTCTGTTTCCCTGATAGGTGTTTTTCTGAACTTCCTCAGATACACAAGAATCGGACTAACGGAAACGCGTAAAAGGGGATCGGAAAAAGCAATTATAAGACCTTAGGTTGCTTAAAATACCGACTCCTATTGCATGCAAAAAGGGGGAGCCCTGAAGCCTGTTCTAAATCAATTCAGTGCCATTCCCTCATGGTCGTGAGCCCTCGACGCCAAGCATCAGCTTGAAGTTCACTCTGGGATTCGGAACCAGATAGAAGAAAGTTTTGGGTCCGCGGGAGACGCGTGCCGAGTTCTCGGAAGCTGCCAGGAAATCCCAAGGTCGGCCGAGGAAATGATATAAAAAAAAGCGCTGCCATATAACGGGGGAATCAAGCGAATAGCCTAGGGAAAACAAGCTCGAATTCATCGAAATCCGCGCTACGGGAGAAATAAGTCGGGAAACAACCGCTTTCAAAACAGTCTCATTGACACGCCTAAAAAAGTTGCAGGGCTCAATAAGTCAATTTTTAACTTGAAATGCCTGCGCGGAAACTCCTCTTTTTCTTCTTACGGGTCATGAGAGCGATCTTGAGGGAACTCCTCGGTTTTCCACCCATCGAGGCAAATGAATACTGGTACTTGTTTAGGTCCGAGAAAGCAAATTGGGGCTGCCTACCGGACCTTCGGGTTGAAGGGCCGGGGACGGGGAAGGAAGGAAATCGAGGTAGCCACCTAGCTAGGGGGGGCACTATAACACCTTCTGAAAAGGGAAAGAGTGGAAAAAAGGCGCCGAGTAATCTTGAAGAGAAAATGCAGGGACAACTAGACCAAAGAAGTTTCGAGTCCTGATTTACGTGATCCCGACGTACATCACCCATACACAACTAGGTGATTTGGTCTTCTGAAAGCGTCCCTGCCTTCATTTGCGGAAGGGGGGTCAGACCATCAGAGCTAAAGTACAAATCAGTAAAAAAGTTGGTGGCGTTACGAACATTCGGCGATTCGACCGTATCGTACTCGGGTGAAAAGCTTTATAGACCCCCTAAGATTGCGACTAGGGGATGGGTATTGGGTTCCTTCTGTTCCTTTGAAGGGAGACGTTTTCTCCCCAAGGCTCGAACCGTTTTATCATTTGTCCGGTGTTGGGCTTGACAAATTCTCATTTTCCGGGAATCTGTGCGATGGATATTTTGGGAGGGCCGAGAGGGGCACGGTGTCCGGGGAGTCCATGGTGACTCTTTTTCCGGGCTTGGGTTCCGGCCGTTCTCAGCACTACAGCGAAAGTTATTAGTCTTGTCAGGCGAACGGGGGTACCGAGATTCGGAGGGGGGATCGCCCGGGTAACCGGACCTTGTGCTGTCCCAAATATGAAAAAACAAAAAGGACCAAATGCAGTCTGAATGAGAGATTGTGGTGATTCTCACACTTTTGGGCGGGTACGGCACACGATTAATTGGCCAGTAGGGGGACAGCTGCAAACGGGGGAAACATCCCTCTTGGGGCTCCGGCTCTGTTCCATGGGGGATCTAAGGATTCCCGGACGGCGAGGGAGCGCGTCCAGGATGTCTAAGAAAAATTAAACGAAACTCGGAAGCGTAAGGCTCCACGGGGTTGGTTCCTATGATAAATGGATGGCAAACGGGATAGTGGTAAGGCTGACAAGGCACCACACATCAGGAAGAAGTGCCGAAAAAGATTCCGCAAGATCGGACAAGCCCAGTCAAAAGTATAGTTGAAAACACGCGGAGCAAAAGACACATGTCTTGGGACGTTTCAACGTCGTATAAACGCGGAAAAAAGAACTAACGATGCCCTGAGTACAACAAAAGCCCAAATGCATCAAAAAAGTTTGAAACCTCGGGATAGGCGCACTGGCTCAGCAAACACTCATGGGGAGGGGGGAATCAAGATGTCTTCCAAGAAATAGAAAAAACCGATCCAATAGCCCTTTAAGAAACTTGAAAACTGCCCGATGGGACGTTTACTTTCCCTCGAAGCTTGTATTTGAAAAGCGCTTCCTTATGGAAATGTCGGCGGGACCGTTGGAAATGTTACAGTAGGGCGTCTGGGGAAAAGGGGGGGAACTCCCTTTCACGAATTATGAAAATGGAGAAGAACGACTTGGCCAGGCCTCAACAAGGCATGCAAAAATCTTTATCTATCTCAACAAAAGGATGAAAAGAGAAGGGGATTTATCGGGACTGCTGCAGGTGTGAGGATGGAACCAACAAAAAAGAAAAAGCCTGGTCACAAGAAACGAAGGAAAAAGTCGTATTTGAAACATGACCAGACGCCCTTCCTGATAACGTAAGAAAAATCACCGATCCCCTCCGGAAATGACCGCGAGGAAATACAAAAATCGATGCATAACCGGGAAAGTGGAGCGGTCGACTCGGGGGGCATTTTTAAGGAGTAACGGGCCGATTGGTTTAAGAGGGTTGGGGGGGGAGGGGGACGTTTATTGGAGAGACGGGAAAAAGACCCAGAAAACCATGGAAGTTTGGATTGCGCAATAACTGGGGAACTTCAGGAGTTTAGAAGATTTGTGAAAGGTTTTAAGGGTAACCGATTTAAACCTGATTCAATAGTCATTTAGGAAAAAAAGTCGGTCTTTTCTCTGGTTGTATCCTGACCCGTCCTTTGAAGGGAGTCCAAGAGACCTCTATTTTCTGCTCGCTTTCTTGCACTTGTTCCCCCTAAGAGGGCCTTTTCCTGGGGCCAGACTTTCCGGGAGGGATTCCTTATGGGTCCGGGGCAAGCAGTGGGAATTAGTTGGTGTGTGGGGGTATTGTCATTGTGAAACTCTCACCGTTTGTAAAAGAATTCGTTGACACGTGAAACCCCGGTGACTCCGCCTAGTAACGAGTTCAGGAAAAAATGGCTCTCAAAATAATAAAAGACGAAGAAGACCAAATGGCCTATATAGTCTAAGCTCTTTCCCGAGTGGTAGCTTCGGCTTGTTGGCCTTCCGGGGATTGTGGGGTGGTTTCCAACACAGTTTGAGTGGGATGGTCCTCAAGGGAAATTTGACCCAGGGACGTCGGGGACTTACTGTCGCGACTCCTCAAATGGGGGATCTACACAAAATTCTAAGACTCAAAAGACTCTCCGGATGTCTGGTACTGGACTTTTTGGTTTTCTATTGGCAGGAAAAACGCAAAAAGTCAGATCCAAATCCCTGTTAACCCCTGCGATGAGGACGGATCAGGACCTTGCGGGACAGAGAAAACGGGTAAGAAAACTTCTTGATGTAAGGGATAGAACGATTCAAATAAGACACAGAGAAAGCTGGATTTTAACACTTCCCGAGCGGAGAGGAACCGCCTCAAATGGGAAAAGGGGGGGCGCCGGGCCCTCCCCTAACGCTTCACAGAGAACACCATAAAAAAAGGTGGGCAACCCCATCCCCTTGTGCCCATCCGTGACCCAAGACTCCTTGGCCCATCCCCCCGCCATCAGCTTCATGGACCCTTGGTGGTCTTAATCAGAAATTTGTCACCCTGACGAGGGAATGTGGCCGAATGGGGGGAGTAAAGCCAAATTTATTGATGAGGGAGGGGGAGGAAAAGAGGGAGGGAGGAGGATGGGATGAAGGGGAGAGAGGGGGGGAGGAGAGGGGGTTGGGGAGAATTAGGATGGAGGGGGGGGTGGAGGAGAGGGGGGGTGAGGTAAGTAGTAGTGGAGGGGGAGTGTAGGAGGGGTTCTTGGAAGGGGACCAAGGGTCTTGAAGAAGTCCTGGGTTCCCCTCCTCTCCAGGTACCTGGGGTTTAACCTCCTGCTAGAAATCCCAGCAGGAAACCGTCTGTGTAGATTTTAGAGGGTCTGGGGAGGTTGGGCTTTTCCTGGCTGATCTTCTTCCGGGACGGACAGGCTTCTTCGGGACTACAAAGTTGAGTCGGGCTGTAAAGGGTCGGGGTGCCAGTCTTTGAATCAAAAAAAAAATAACGCCTCGGTTTGTTTCGTTAAAGGCGCCGCCGGGGACCAGCCCTATTCCCTGGGGTCCCCGTCAGTAGGTCCACTAATCATCGTCTAACTCGCTCTCTTGCTTAGTTCAGAATCTGTTCGGTAGGCCCTCAAATAAAGATTAATCTGCTCAGGGGGACTATCAAAGAGGACATAAGCTAAACCGGATTTGAAAAGTCTCATTTGGGTGGGGGGGGGGATTTCTGAGGGGAAAAAGAGTAGCGGCTCGGCTCTATCGATAAACGCCCAGGGAAAAATCTGCGAAGAAACCGAGCTCCTTAATTCGAGAAGACTGAAAAGGGCAGTCATCTTCCGGCAGATATTTTTCGTCTAACCGTCTAAACGTTTTGGCTGTGATGGTTAATTGTCACGTAGTGAGAAAAATTGTATTAGATTTAGGGATTTTTCTCTTAGCTTTCGGATCTGTTGAAAATCCGGGAGGGGCTTTTCCGCTTAACAGCCGCCCGCTGGGGGCTGGCGTTTGTCATCGGAAATCGGTGTCTTGGCGTGTTTCCTCTGCCGAAAAAGGAAGCTGGACAGCTGGCTGCAACGACGAAAGAACGCGCAACGAAATTGGAATTAGAGCCGTGACACCAAACTTGTGCAGATTTCGGGGGGGTGCAGGGGCTTGGGGGGGAATGAACGAAAGAGCTAGGGGTTTAGGGAGGTATGGAGAGGAAAAGGATTGGGTAGTTCAGCACATTGCTTTTCTGGTTCCTCCGAGAACCCCCCCAGTGGATGTTCCCTTGATTTGATTTCTCAAGCTTCTCTTTCTTCATTGTATTGGGGGTCAAAATAATCTTGGCCTGTGTTGCCTTTGTGCCTCCTCGTATCGCGGCACAGAAGTGAGCCGTCTCCTTTCGGTTTCGGACGAGATTGTTTTCCAAGGTGGGAGGTGTACGGCGGCAGTTCACAAAGCCAAAAAAAAATGTGAGAAAAGTTCGGACATCCTAAAAACGCTGGTGCAGATATCATGGGTTTTTCATCCTTTGTTGCTGCGAAGAAGGGGGAAAGTCGTCGGCCTCGAGGGGTCGGAACTAAGGCTGTCGTGTTTGGGTTTTCAAGTCCACACCGGGGGCACTGTATTTTCTGGCTCTCCACGAAGCGCGACCCAGACTTCGCGGCTCTTAGAAAGAATATCTCCCGTAGGTGACAAGGAGGGGGGGGGGTCTTAAGTGAGACTTACCTAAGTGTGTTTTTTGGGAGTTCCTGGTTTGGGAGCGTGAGTAAGAACTGTTTTCGCTTGGTGTGTGATCGCTGGTCGGTTTCCTGGACGTATCTGGTTGGGGGTGGTTTGTTGTCGGGGGCCTCGGTTTCCGGGTGGAGGTGGTGTCACTCGGCCGGGCTCCGGGGGAGTGACGGGAAAAAATTGAAACCAGGAACGTTGTCCACGGGAATTTTCATAAACGGGGGGGCGTTAGCTAATAAGGGGTCGGGGGAGGAAACTGATGCAGCAGAACACTCGATGCAAAAGGCTATTCCAAACTTCTGGATTTCAAAAGATTCGGCGCAAGTTTTTGAGGAAAAAAAGATTCCGGTGTGGGCGGTCGAAAAACACCACAACAAGGGGATTAGTGAAGATCTAAAAAACCCTGTCCGAATGGTAAGAAAAAGCTGGTTTGCCCAATCGCCAGGGTGAATCAGGGTAAGCGCTTGAAGAGTCAATCATTGTCCCCAGCCAGGCAGAAAGTCTCACAGGGTTCGCAAACAATTCAGAGGGCAACGGCCTTGCGCACACCGGAAAAAACGGAAGTAGGGGGAAAGTCGGAAAAAATAGGAGGGACACATACACGGCTTAAAATTAGACCCCCCGGACGGCCTCAAACTGAGAAGGGGCGGTCAAAGCTCTCATCGCGGTGTAGGGGTGTGGAGCGACACAGTGTGGGAGGGACAAAAAAGCGAGGCATCCCGAAAGGGACGCATATAGAGGGGACCCAAGGAAGGCCATCATTTCACGTTACACTCGTTGAGAAAAAAGGGGAAAGGCAGTTTTTGGAGTGGAACTGCAGGGGCAAACGACACAGAAATTGGAAATCAACGGGCCGCCGTAAACCGGAAGGATCAAGGAGAAAATGCCGGAAGGTGGCGTCAAAGCCTGTCAGAACAACATTGCAGAAAGAAAGCGGGAAAGGCCACAGCAAGGTGAACTAAATATGAAGCGGAGGGCAGCCCGACGACCAAAGTAGCGAACTTAAGTGCCCGTAAGTGGAAGGACCTGCGACATCACAAGGTGGGCACAGGACGATGAGAAGTCGTAATGAAGGAGCTTAAATCAGACGTCCCCCCGGTTGGCAGACGAGGGAAGGGGAAAATAATCCGCTGCCGAACAGATGGAGACGACGTCCTAAAATAGTGAAAGGAACGATCTCGGACATCTGGCGATCCTCCTCGGATTTTTTTAATCCTTCCATGTAAAAATTTCAAAAACGTTCTCGAAGGTTGCGAAAAACAAAAATGGCTGGAAACCACTCATAGTCGTGCAAAAGCCAGTGCAGAAGACTCGACATTGAGTACCTTGAGAAGTAGCGGGCGACAAGGACACCAAAACGACCAATGCATTTAGACTGTACAATCAGGGTTTAGGAGTATGTCCAAAAAGAGCAAAGGGGGATCTGCCTTACTGAACTTCTTTTGGATTGATCAAACCCTGATGTTCATGCATGCCGGGATTCAAGGAACCAAGAGGGGTCTCGGGGGGGGGTTCATCTTCTCTTCAGCTTGGCCCAGAGGAGGGGACACTTAGAACCCAAGCTGTAGTCTGGAGTCTTGTCTCAGCCTCCGGGAAGAAAAAGCCCCACTTCTCTCCGAAGGGGGGAATCTTTCAGCTTGATTCGACTAAAAATCTCGCTGGTCTTATTCGAGAAACTCCGCTTCCGAAAACCAACTCCCCAAAGTGGTAAATGTTCGATATATCAATGCGGGGGAAGAAGTGAGAAGTGCGGGAGCTATCAAAATTAAGGGGGTGGCGAAAAGTAGCGGAAGGAGCCGGATCGTACGGAAAAATTAGGGAATAAGAAAAAAACAGGGGGCTCTTGAGGGGGGCGAATGATTAGTTAAGAAAAGGTGTCTCACCACGACATGGTTGGCTCAAATCGGATTTCAAAGGCGCCGGCCATTCGGAAATGGGCCCCGAGACGCCGTAAATCCAGCTTGGGAGACTGTTGGAGTAGGGCAATCGGTAAAAAAAAAAAAGAGAATCGAACGAAGTTAGGCCCCGCGTCCTGGGCCATACCGAGAAGAGGTATCGAAGAGCGGGTGGTAAGTACCCTTGGGGGGGGGAGTAGCCAAAAATAGACAAAAAAAGAAGGGAACCAAGAAGCAATGCTCTCGGAATGCTGGATGGGTTGTGATTCTCGGTCGCTGAGGATGGGTATTAAAGTGCACACGGGGACAAATGACCGGGCACAATAAACTGGAACAAAATCCCTAGTAGGCACGATCCTGGTAGAAGTATATCGGCATTCCCTATGTCTTCTTGTAGGCTGTTTTCGGGAAATATAGAAAGACTAGGCATCCCGCTTTTTACCATGAATACGGGGGGAGGCCACCGGGATAAGGTTTCACCGCGAAATACCCACAAAAAAAGCCTTCGCACTCCTCTACATACTGGCCGCAATAATGGGTCATGCCAGGGGGAAAAAAAAAACCGGTCTTTTAAAGAAGAATCTCTATAACACCATCAGTCTTGGGACGTTGAGGATGCGGGTCATGGTCCCACAAAACCGAAAGGTAGGGGGATGCCCTGAACATGAATGCCCTCGCTCAAATCGGAAAAAAGGTACCCAAAAAGGGGGTTCGGCGCACTGTAGACCGAAAAACACTGGCGTTCGGGAATGGGAGGAACGCCCGCGAATAAGAAAAACCGTAATCAAATAGGCAGGGGGTGAACGAACTGAACACGGAAAGATGGGAGAAAACACTTGGCCAGGGCGTGTTCCTGCACTCGATGGGGGGTAAAAAAAAAACTCACTCCGCTTCCTTAGTTAAAAGGGATGGGGAATGGGGTAGCCGGGTACCGTAAGAATGAAGGTCTTCGGAAATGTCAATCCTCCTTAGGCTTAGAAATTCCTAACAAAGACTACTTGACAAGAGAACAAGGCAAGGAAAAGGAAGATTAAAAAAGGCTCTCAAAAACGGAGTATGAGGAAGGAGAAAGAGGACTCTTTGGAATGAAGTGTTATTATGGCCAAGAGGAGGTCCGGGGTAGTTGCGAGAATTAGAATGAGAGGGAAATTCCAGACCCCTTCATGTAGATAAGACGTATGTAAAAAAACAGTCGCCGGACAGACAGAAGTAGAGATGGAAAGCCCGATCGAGGAAGGAACCGAGGGAAGTGGATCAGAGGGTTGCGGTTTAATATGAGGGCGAAGAGTTGATTACGGTTTTTCTATTCGAGGGAGTACTGGCTGAAATACCCTTGGAGGGTGTCGAAGATTCTCAAACGATAACTGAGGGGATTCCGATTTAAGTATTGGCGGGGGAAAGGGTACTTCAGGGCGAGAGTTGTTCTGCGATTGTGTTGACCTGAAAGTCATGGAAAAAAGTTGATGGAGGGAGCTCGCGGTCTGTTCACATTTAGGGGAGTCGCCTGTCAAGTTTCTAGTCCCGTTCTTTAGTATTTCTTCCAGAGTTACTCGCCTGGTTTTGTTTGGAGGCCCATACGGAAACACCCCCCTTGTTTCCCCCAGTCTTCAAGGTAAAACAGCCCCAGGGGAGACTAGCGATTGATCGAGCTAGATCGCTAAAAGGACGAAGCGCCAGGGGCAAGTATTCTTCTGCTATTTCACGGTGGGGACCGCCCTTGGGGGGGCACAGTTGAAGGGATTCCGAAGGTCAATTTGAAAAAATACGTGTGTAATAGACAAGGACAAGAGTCACAAACAATGCGAGCATTCAAAAGAAGAAGAATGGGGGGGATTTGAGTCCTCAGACGTTTTGTTTTAGATTGGGCAAAGCTCATCAGCCCACTTCCGGGACACACAGCCAGGGCGACGATCTTAATCTCGGTAAACGACGGAAGGTGAAATAACGCGTGATCGAGGGGGGTTTAGAGACGGGGGCAAATAACATTCCACAGAGGACAAGCTGAGTTAGGCGATGACGTTTAAAAAGCGTACGTGAAAAAACCGCTTTCCCCCCGGATGAAAAATAAAGGCTACAATCTCAGATCCCCGGGCTCTTTTGGGAGAACGCCAACATTCCCTCCGGGGGAAAGCCCATCACCAAAAAGCGGTCACCCAATGTATTTTTACACTGAGTGGGCAACCGGGATACGGAAGAGTTTGAAATCCTATGGGAAATCAAAAGGGACTTGTTGGGTATCAGAATTCTTAGATCAGTTTCCACTAAAACAGCAATTGGCAAAAATCTCCTAAAATGGAACCCCCCGCACTCCCAAAGCTTTGTTGGTAGAGTTGCATGGGAGGGGAAACGGCGCGCTATCTTCGACCAAAAGTGCAATTCGGCAGAGTTAGCCTGGGGAAGGGTCTCTTCAAGTATAGACATATCTCTATGGGGCAATGGGAAGACGAGGGAAAAGGGTTCATAGGAAGTATACACGAATTTTTGTTGGGGGGGCTTACGGAAAAGATAGAGTCCTGACGCAAAGCGGAGGGTTAGAAGAAACTCAAAAGTCATGGCTCAATGTTGCGATTCTTGACACTCCTCCCTCAAAAGATTTACCTCTCCCTTGTTGCGCTTCTCAGGGGTGGGGCACAGAGGTCGCATTCAAAAAATAAAAATCGAGGCCCGGACGAAATATCCTTCGGAAAGCGCCAGTTCAATCACGACGAGGTTCGGCGCCCAAGCAATTCTGCTTACAACTTCGAGAAGTTTTGAAAAAAATATTGCATTGCAAGGAGGCGACAAGAGCGTTCGGATTTGGCAAGCTGAGGATCTTGGAAAACCGCGGCTTGGCCAGGGAACCAAAGGTTCTAGGAGTGAGAGGGAGAATGCGGGCCCTCGGGGGACAAAGGGGGGGGAAGAATGCAGGGGGCGCACACGAATCGCACGACTGTCTGTCACGTACCAAAATGGTGGAGATGTCGGGACGGACGAACGGCCAGCCTTGAGTTCCTGACGAACTGCGGTTGGTTGTTGGCGGGAAGGGGAAGCGCTTATTATTTGTTGGAAGCACGTGGACTGGAACTAACGGTGGCCTGGATAGGTTGCTTCGAAATAGTCGTATGGCAAACTCTTCCGGGTTCATTTTCTCCTTGATAGCCGATAGAGGTTTAAGAGCCGAAATTTGTCATTTGGGCTGGTGCCGCGCGGGCAGTCAACCCAAAAGGGTCTTTCGAAAAGTACATCTAGGGGGTTTCAGATAAATTAGCTGTTTCAGAAACGGACGTGGGCTTGCCTAAATATGAGGGGAAGACAGGCGGGGTCTTCTAAAATTGGGTCACCCTAAAAGTGGGGGGCTCACAAACAGGGGGCCGAGAGATCTTGAGTGTTAGCCCTTTGCAGGGTGGGAGCTAAAACTGGGGGATAGTTGCCCCGACCGGCCTGTGATTCGGAAAAGAAGACTCTTTTTGGACCGCTTTTTCCGGGTCTTGTGGCCGGGACTCGGAATTTGTGTTCCTTGGTCAGGCGTTTGAATCATTTCCAAGCGATTGGACGAGAACATCGGGGGACTTTTAGCGGTCGTGGGGGGAAACTGCGAATCCATCGATTGGGAAAAATTCGAGTCAAACATTGACGACCGTGCGTGGGGAGTAGGGAGGGGGGGGAAAAACTTGTGGACAGCCAGGTGGGGCTTTAAGTAAAGAACAAAAACCCCACCTGGGATTAAAAAGAGGTATAAGCCAACACATGTCATAGGGGTAATTGGTGCAGATACTACTTTGGGCCAATACGCAGGGGAATCTAATTTTCACAATCGCATGAAAATATCAGTGTCCCCCGACCAGCAATCACATGTTCGAAAAGAGGGGGCAACAATGGGGCAATGATAACGAAAACGGAGTAGGAAAACGCGGGGGCAACAAAATGATTAGGAGAGGGAAAAATTACAAGGGGCGGCAAAGGCGACAAAATTTGCTCCAAACTGCAAGTGGGAGCAAGCATCAACGCGAGTGTACGTGGGGACACTCCCCCATGGGCGTGAAAAAAAGCTCGGCCTCAAGCCGAAGACAAAAGCACTTCTAATAAGACACCGTTCGCTGCAACACTCGTGGATGAAGTGGCGCAGCGGGGTTGGCGTTGGAAACAGGCCGCGCGAAAAAACCAACTCGTGAAAGGAAGAGGAAACCTTATCTTCTAGAAAAGACAGAGTTTCTGCTACCTAAATATTTCTAAGGAAAAAAGACATTTGTCAGCCTTGCCATCCGGCCACAGGCGACGGGGACTAATAATGGCGCGGCATAACCCTCGTACTAAACAAAAGCATCAGGGCAGTGCAAGACAAGATTTCCTGACCATGCGAAAGCACCAGTTTGGGGGTGTCACGGATAAAGTCTTGCGAGTTCGGGGGGATCAACAGCATCCTGAATCGTAAGGAAATAATGAGATCCTCGCTGCCATTGAACTTTAAGAAAGCGTCATTCCCACGCGGCCTTCAAAGATCTCGGGCTTGACATCGCAAAAAGGCCGATGAATTGGTAGCAATCAGCCATAAAGATCCTTAAAAAAAAAGTTCTCAGTTGCGGGAAAACATAAGTGCATGGCGCCAACGAATGCAGTGCAAAAGCATGTTAGCTCGAGATTTATGTCTTACTTAGGCTTCTGAGGCCTCCTGGGTGCAAAGACCAAGCCAATTAATACGGGAAAACTGGGGTAGTATGTCCAGATGCTATAATTGGGAGGGGCATAAAAGAAGTCCGTCTTTTTGGTGACTCCCTCAGGGCAGAAAACATGAGAAGGAAGAAAAAACATAGGGTCACGATAGTCGGGGAACCGTACTCTTCTGAAAGGGGAAACATCGCGGCTCTTGCTAGGGGGGATAATAAGAGGCAAGACAAGACATCCTACCGAGGCAGTTGCGAATAAGTATGAGACTTGACAGAATGACATCTACCCCGAAAAAGCGGGATTTTATCTATAGCAAAAAAGTAACGTGGGGAAGAAGTTCGAAAGGGCGGAGCCTCAAATAGTAAGGTTGGAAACCGTATCGGAGGAGAAACAAACTCGTATCGGGGCACTTCTGAAAAAACCCACTGGGAGTGCATGGAATTGTCAAGGGGGGCCGTGGGAGGACGTTTATTAAAATCGCCATGTTTAGGGTGTGGGGATTTCAAAACGCCGGGCCAGTGCTGGAAGAGGTTGCAGAAAAGCCGTAAAAACCGCTGGAGGGTGGCAGGTTAGGGTTGACATCCGTAGAAGCAGAACCTCGATACCATTTTGGCCCCCAATGGTCCGTCGAGTTCCAGTCGGGAGGGAAAAAATCGCCCGGGACCGGACCTTGTGAGTGGGGGGGGAATAGGGCTGGCTAGCAAAACAAAGGCAGATGACCAGAAATGCTCTGGATGCTCGGTGAATCTGACTTCTGGGATCTTACGTCACGTATTTACCCTGAAACTTGAGAGAGTCAAACCCGGGGAACCTCCCTGGGCGTCAAAAAAAAAAAAAAAAAAAAAAAACCTTTTCCGGGGCTCTGGATAATCTGGCCCTGCCCTGGGGCTCTCGGAATAGCGCTTTTTCTGTCAGGAAAGGGACTAACAGGCTAGCGCTCAGGGTGTGTTAACTTGCGACGATCTTGTTGCCACCGCTCGTTGTCCGACCTCCCCGAAAAAAAACAACAACACGAGTCTCACGACTGGCTACAGCCGATAAAATCGACATTCCATAAACCGGTATCTTGTTAAAAAAAAAATGCAAGCGGAACTCCAAAAGGGGGTCTTTGACGGGGTCAATGGCATATCCACACATAAAGACTACAGGAAAAGTAACAAGTAAGCCAAAGCGCTGCTCATCGGGGAATCCTCTGTAGACGGCCAAGGGATCCGACACTGAATGTTTGAGTCTCTGGTCTTTACCTCCAAGAAAAAAAGGGGGAATCACATAGGCAGGGGGATACGACACGCGACCACTTCCATAGGGGTCATGGAAAGAAGGAAAGTGTATTTCCACTCGCAGTCCTTAGAAGGTCGCGGGGGAACAGGAAAAAAATGAAGGGGAGGAGAATGTCAAATACTCCCTTTCTAATGCTCAAAATGTCGAAGGGAAAGACTTGAAACCAAGCCATACCACTATTAAATAGACTCTCGAAACAACAAAAAACGGAGGAGAAAGGGAAGGATAAGTGTACTTGGGGTATGCACCGGGGGGGGATGGCCAGGAGGGGGGTAAGACTTTACTTCGAAGAATTGAACGGGGAAGGTGACATTGGAAAAAACCAGGTTCTAGAAAAGAACTACGGGGAAGGTAACATCACCGAGACAGCCGAAAGGAAGACGCGGGATGTTAACGAAGATCGGGGCAGTACCCGATAAAAGTGGATTTCAGGAAGTGGTTATTTGAAACGGAAAGAACAGGGAAGATTGTTATGACACGGGTTTGCTGCGTTCGGCTTAGGTAAGACGTGATAAAAGAACTCAGGTGGTTTGCCTGCTTCCGGAATCGAGGGTAATTCCTATTTATCATTTGTCTTCCCAGTGTTACGGCCCTTACATCGATTCCTCGGTTTCCGGGCTGGGTTCGCTTGGGGGGGGGCCTCCTGGAAAACCCGCAAGATCAGGGACCGGTCCCCCCCTTATATTTCATAGGTCTTTCTTTGCCTTGTCCCCCTCTCGTACCTAAATTCCGCCTGTTTCCCTTCTCCTCGTCTTTCTGGTGATGTCACGGAGTTTAAGGAGGGGGGTGGAAGGGTCAATTGATCCGGAAACACTAAACAAGTGTTAGAAAACCAAAAAAGGATGCATCAAGCGAAACCCGGAGCTCATAGGACTCTTTCGTCTTCATTTCTCTAAAAATGCGCTCCAAGAAACGGGATCTCGACGGTCTGGACCCTAGTCGGGCTAAAAAGGCCTCTCTAGTTCAAACTATACCGTGGGGCGAGTGAGTAAGTTTTTGTCGGACCCCATTCCTGGCTTGACTTGGGGGGGTTCCCGGAGGTTTTCCCTTGGAGTTTCCGCGGGTGGGAACTTGTGACACAGGTTTCCCCCTCCGTGATTTGGATGCTTACTCTCCCATCTCCTAAAGGACCTAGAAAGACAGAATTCTATAAGGAATGGAATTTCAAGGTCATCGGGCCGGGGGTTTGCTATTGAACTCGCATAACGCCAAAGGGAAAAGGTACCCCCGGACCACCGGGCAAATGGGACGGACCTCGACTTTCTAAGGACTCATACTCGGGGTACTTGGTAAGATGGTAGGAACTGAGGGGAAAACTGACACCTAAATAGTTGACTTCTTAGGTTTTCCACGACGTCCAAAGACTGGTAAAGCATCGAGCGGGGACATAAAATAGTCCCGTAATCCTTTCTATTTTAACTCTGACTTAAATAGGGTCCCCGCAAAAAGGTCCCCAGTGAGGTGGGGGCTTATCATTTGAAAACAGCCGAGTAATGAGAAATACGAAGAATGGGCCGTAAAAGACAACGATTGGAGTTTAGCGCACGATCTAGAACGAGGATTGTCAATCCCAAAACGCCTTGGATAGACGAAAATACAAAGTTTGGTCGAACGGGGGTAGAGATTGAAGATACTCCGTCCCGCAGGCCCGAAGGGGGCAAGGTCGTCTGAAGTCTGGGGAAATGCCAGGGATTGGGCTCTCGACTTCGCCCTAGGAGGCACTTTTGGGGGGGGGGGTGCAATGGTCTCAACACGCTTTCGTGGGGCCTTCCTGTCCTCGCTTTCCCCTCTCTCGGTTTTGGCTGGGGAAGAAGAGGTCCTTACTGGGCCCGCTCATTTCGGCTTAGGCACGCCAAAAGGTCAGGTAAGCATCTTCAATGGTGCGCGTCAGGGGAAGACTCCAAAACAATTGGTAACAGTCTAAATTTGCATTGGGGGGCGGGGGTGGGGGGTTGGGGTTGTCACATATTCGGCGTGGGCGAGACACTCGGAGAATCGAATCGGTACGGAAAGATTCGAGCTGCTGCTACGACGCAGCGTGCGCGGGGGGGGGCGTCGGTGGCCACACTGATTATGAGTTCCCAGGTAAAAATACCCGTTCTGAGAAATTTGGGGGGTTTGTCAGCTTAAGATGTGAATTTGCAGAATTTCCGGGACCTGGATCGGAGTTCTTACTTTGGGTGTTAGTCCGAGGAGGAAGGTATCGGACTGGAGTTGGTCATTCCTCTGAACTATTTCGGGAATCTTTCATTCATTTACCCTTCTCGGCACAAGCTTTCCTAACGGGTCAATCTCTGTTTCTCATTCTTTCCTGCGGCTTCCGACCGACAGCGAGTTAGTTTGTAAGCTTCAATGCTGGGGGTCCAGGGGAATTCTGAATTGATGCCGTCAACCTCCTTAAGAACCTGGGGGGGGGGAAATGGACTTATCTTCGAGCCCCCCCGGGTTCTCTCTTGTCGGGAGAGGGGGGCGGAAAAGTGGAGGTGCACATGAGAGATCGCTAGAAATCTGCTTGGTTGGGGGGGATCGGGTATGACGGCTTCAAGGTTAAAGTGCCTGTGGAGTTCCCCCTAGGGCAGGGATCATGTGGGGTTTTGACTTAGAAATAGAGCCGTATTGCGGGGCCACCTAAAAAGAAGGTTTCATTTTCCCCAGGATGAAGCCGATCAGGAGGTTGGTAGGTAAAGAAAGAAATTCACGATTTTTTCCGTTGGCGGGTCCGCCGGAAGTGCAACAGCCAAGAGCGGGGCAGAACGCCACGGGTGTTGAAGGGAGAAATGGGCTTAGGAGGACGTGGGGCTGAGCTCGATGCGGTACGTCGGGGAAAGCTGCGCCTTTTTGGGGTCAAAGCCCGCCACCTTGGTTCTCGCTCCGAAGGGCCCCACCCAGTCACTGCGAGGGTAGCTGGTCCAGGAATTTGCCAGGGGGGGGCTCTTAAAGGTTGTTTGTAGGCCGTTGCCGACTTTCAGGTTTCTTAAAGAATCCCCATTGGGGGCGCACGCTTTTGGGATTTCCTCGAAATGTAGGTGGGAAAGGGATTGGGGGGGGGGGGGGGACATGACCGTTTTCCCTTGACTGGCTGGGGAAAGACTGTTGCTTTGGCCTGGTCGTGGGGGGGCTTTACACACGGACCGATAAAGGGTGGCAAAATTGATACACAGGACGATTTGCAAAAACCGAGAAAAACCAAGTTTTGTTGGACCGGGGTGGGCTTATCTCTCCTCTAAATGGCCTAATCAACAACGAACCCTTATGGGGGAAAACTGATTCAAGATATCTCCGAAAAGAAAAACTGAATATTCCAAAAGCAGCGACTCGGGGGGGAAACCAATCGCCGGGGAATCGAAGGGGGGCACACTAATGTGCAGGCGAAAGTGTCAAACTGACACACTAAGAAGGTCCCACAGTGGGGGAGACAGCACTTCAAGGGAAGGGGGAAAAAAGGATGGCGCAGGACTCCGAAAGAGTCAGAGGACAAGCAAAAAAGAAGGATTCGTCCGAAAGTAAAAAACAGGCAACGGCACAAAGAAAGTGCTCCTCACACAGTCAGGTCTGAGCAGCTCAGGCTCGGTATGTTTTTAGAGCCCAGTTGAGGTGACCAAAAGCGCAGTAAACGGGTATCCAAGCGAAGCCCTCCGTATAAGCCAGCATACTTGAGGCAACACTAGGGGAGAAAGAGATTTTTTTGGAGGGCGCTCGACACACCAACTGTAAAAAATACGCTCTACCGACCGTACGTTATGGGGATCAAGGAAAACCCGAAAAGAAAGGGGGGGGGGGCGGCAATACCGCGCTCGAGCAAGCAAAGGCTCCAGTCAGCCGGGGAAAAAAGGAACTAAAGGTATGATCTGTCAAAACCTCGACGCCAAAACCAAGGAAAGCATCGTCATTGACTCAATGGGGGGGAACTGCGACAGGTGAGAAAAACAAGTTTGGTTTCAAAAAAGGGATACAGTCCGTGCGGTTCTTAGTGAAGAA
>Ga0179593_1461702_pt1 | contig 18947 bp, 17 predicted proteins | sample CZODoug2_1_08_16_FD_185931 | JGI IMG/M metagenome (GOLD analysis project Ga0179593, IMG submission 185931) | Vadose zone soil fungal communities from Angelo Coast Range Reserve, California, USA - CZODoug2_1_08_16fungal (PacBio error correction) | ecosystem: Environmental > Terrestrial > Soil >...
CGGTCAAAACCCCACGACAAAAAAAGGAAAAACCCACACTCGCGGAGGTCCAGTTGCACTTTCGGAGGGAGGGGGGGTGCCTAATTAACCGCCTTGGTGGCTCCCCACTGTTACCCAGGTCTCCGCAAAAAAGTTGGGCAAAAGGAGGACAAGAAAAAAGACTGTCTCTCAACCCTCGATGCAAACTCCCTACCAACGCTACGGTGATATACAAAAGGTTCGGCCAGAGTGCTGGCGCGCCGCTGACCGACGCTGCAGGGTAGGAGAAGGAGGAGCGAAACAAAAAAACTTACATTTTCAAGAAGAACGTTCTTTTTTGTACAATCTTGGAACGAATTTACAGGAACCACGGGAAGGGCTCTGTTTTTTCTGGCCGGGGGATCAGGCGGGGGGGTAGGGAGAAACAGTCCTAAAGGGGTTCGGAGAATCGGCAAGCAAAGAAGAAATAGACTCGAGACGCCAGGCTGGGGGTGATCGCTCTATCTATCGACGCCAGTGGGCGGCTCAAAGACTGAACCGAGAGAAATCGGGGATGCTCCAAGGAGGCATTAAATGGGGCATAGGATTGTTGAGTCTGGCGACTATGAGAGGTAAGACCTGGAGGGAGGAGTCACAGGGCGGAGGGCCCATAGAAAGACTCCCGACGAAAAGCAAGAAAGAACCACCCTTTCAAAGTTGCATCCACGATGCCGCGCTAAAACATAGAAGAAAAAGGGGACATTTATAATAAATCTTCATCGCGAAGAAACGGAATGGAACCCATCCCCCGGCCGGAATCTGTGGTTGGAAGGGAGCAGGAGGTGGATTTAGGTTGATTCAGGAAGACTCATCTGTATAAAGTAGGGAAAGATCAGCACAGAAGGTAAAAGGAATTAAAGAGGGTTTAAAGCATAAGCAACTCGTAGTGGTACAAGACCACAATACGATGAAGGCAGGACGATTTATCTTCACCGAGGTAGAGCCGTCGGGCTACGTTTAAACCAACAATGATCACATCTGATAGGGAATGGTACGAAAGGAAATACACCCAATAGACAAGGGGGAGGTAGAAAGTGACCCAAAAAAATCGACCTCTTCGTCAAGAGGACTTAAGGAGTATCCTCTCTGTCTAGGGAGAGGAAATTCCTGTATTTGGGGAGTTCAAGCGTCTCGCCGCCAATAAGAACCCTCACCGCGGGGGAGGAAAGGGTTACAGACGGAAAAAGCCAAGGGCGAGTGAGGGAAGGAAATGTGGTTTTCGCGGAACCTGTACTTAAGGCTGGAATGCGGGCTTCGACATAAAGGTTCGGGGCAACCAAAAGTTAAATTCAAGGTCGGAACAAACAAGGAAGTCGGGCCGAAGAACAAAGCAATTCAAGGGGGATAAGTTGCTGGAGATATCTTATGAGATTTGCGGGAGAAGGAGGTGGCCCGATCAAAATACGCGAAGTTCAAGGAAGGGAAACACATTGACACCGGCTCGACGGCGGATCGGATTGAAAGGTTTAACTGGAGATGAGAGAATACGGCAAAACCACAAGCTGAGGTTGAACATCTACGACGCGGCACGGTGGAGGAACAATCGATCAATATTCTATAAAGACCCGCTTCCGGGGAACGCAGCAAAAGGGGGGGGGAAAAATGGGTGGGGGAAATGAAGAAAAGTGACTGGGGATCAGAAGGCTAAGGCGAAGCTCTTCACGCGAAGCCGCGGTGGATCGGAAAGAGTTCAAGGGGAAACGAAGGCGAGCTTTTCACGGTTCTTTGGGGGGGTAATGAGTGCTGCGTGCAACGGCTCTGGGGTAAGAAGCTGAGGGATTCACAACACTAAATCGGGGTAGATCGACTTAGGCGGCGTGGTGAACGAATGCACCTCACGACTAGAGGAAATCGCATGTGTTCAGAAGGTGGGGGAGAATAGGGACAATTCTCAAAGGGCTAAAGCTAGAAGCTCGGGGAAACCAAATGGCGGAGATTTCTCAGAAGGGCTGCGTAGTATCAAGGGGTAGATAGATAAACCAGGTAGATTTAAAATGGGGAAAAATGCAGCGGGGCGGCGCGAGGGCCCTCGTGCGAAACACCAATCCTCCTGCATCAGTGAGACGCTTTCCAGATAAGACCAGATCATGTAAAGGGTCGAAAAGGATTAGAAACAAGACTTTAGGAAGGGAATAACCACTCTATGTGGAACATGAGACAGGGGTAAGGTCTCAGTCGCTCTCCAGAGTCAAAGTTAATTACTTGGCGGAGTATCTCTCAAAAACAAAAACGTAGGAGTAAGGGGGAAAAAAAGGGCCGGAACAGTCAAAAGATCATCCTCAATGGAAAGGGGGAAAAAGGAAGGTGGATTCCTATCTCAGGAGGACAAGAATCCGGCGAGACACTGGGAAAGGGGCTTTTCTTCTAGGGTTGGAAAGCGGATCAGAGAGCGGGAGAAGGGCGGGGGGGTTGGGAACGAAGGAAAAAGAACCACTAGGGGCCGAATGAAAGCGAAAGGGGTATCGGGCGACTCGAACCCATTAGGGGGTAAAGTCCTCAACAATTCGGCGGGCCTAGAAAGTCTTAGGGAGAGAATGGCTGAGAAAACACAGGGCCCGTATGGGCTAAATGGACCCGCCACAGGTCTCGGACGTAATTCTGGAACAAATTAATGCTCTCGTAGAGGAACCTCTCAAAAGAAAGAGTCGCCTACTAGTATCGCCCAAATAGGTCTGGTAAATAAACGAGGGGGGAAATCATCTGGCGGCTGGTAAGCATACAGAAGGACCCAGCATCAGGGGGGAAAAGCCGCAGTAAAGTGAAAAAAACAGAAGATCGGGACACGATCCACAGCGGGAAGAGCCGGGGAGCGCTGAAAGGACTAGGAATGGGGCTACCCAGGGGGCTAAGGGGGGAAGAGCCTCCCAAAAGGGAAAAGTCGATTCATCCGGAAGGCGGGAGGGGCCTTAAAAAGAATCGGCGCGCTTGTCGCAAAAAGAGGGGGGGGAGAAGGTGAGTAAAGAGCGAATTGGAGGCAGAAAAACGTAACTCAAACGGGCAAGATACGTAAAAAACACGGTGGGCCCAGGAAAAGTTAACTCTAGGGATCGGGAAAAGCACCGCGCTCCAGTGAACACTCTGAAAGCTCGACGAAGGTATTAAACGAGGATGGAGGGGAAAGAGTCCTTGGGAAGAAACTTCAAAAGGAAGGGATAGGGTTTCACGAAGCAGTACGGGGGGCCGCTGAGAATAAGGTATCGAAGCCCTCCAGCGGTATAAGAGAAGAGTGAAGGGACCGCGAAACCGCGGCGAACTAGCCGGCAGAAGTAGGTGCACGTCCAAATCTCCTGGGTAGTGTCCGTTAAATGGTCGTCAGAGGAGCCACTCCAAATACCTTTGGAAAGAAGGTACGAGAAAAAAAGTAAAGACGGGGGGGACACGAGGAGCGAGTGGGGGGGAGAACTTTTCTAAAGCAGACTTATGCTTGGGTTTGAGCTAGGGGAAAAAATTCAGGCTGGATCGGCGCGAACATCGAGGGGAAAAAAAATGTGGGTGGACACAGAACTGCTCGAGAATAGGTGGAGTATCAACAGTATTCCTGAAGGGTAATTCAGCGGAGGGTTTGGACGTTCTAATAGAGGGGGGTGTCAAAATAATCAAAACTCAAGGGGGGGCTTCTGCTCCGCCAAGGCTAGAAGGCAGTCAGAAATAGACCTCCAAAGAAGGGACAAAGAATGACAGTACTCCACGAATGCGGCCGGGACGTTTTTGACGGCAAGGTATCCTCTGCACCGGGGTGGCAACACCAAGTCGCGATAAAACTTGACGTTCGAGGGGGGGGGGGGGGGGGGGTGGAGGGGGGGGGGGGGGGGGGGGGGGGGGGGGGGGGGGGGGGGAGGGGGGGAACTGGGACACGGGGTAGAGTTGGTAGCAAAGAGAAATAGGGTGGGCGGCGGAACACTCGGGTTCATCGTCCGGTACTCAAAAGAAGAAAGAGCCCAGGACGGATCGTCAGCAAATCGAACAACCTCCAGGAGATTAGTAGATGAAAGTTATTGGGGAGATACGGAAAAAAAAAAAACACCCTCTCGGCAGCGCTCGGGAGGGCTACACCATCCTTCGGAAGAACAGTCGCGCGCGGCATGGGATTTGGGGACGAGTGAAGGGAATACTTCTTAAAAGACACGGACTGCGAAAAGTATCCAAGAGGACCAAAGATAGAAAAAACCGCAAAGAAAATCTCCCATTTCAGTTTTAGTGAGGAAGGGAGGGAACAAAGGCTACTTTGTAAGCAAGTAGGGGATGAACGGCAGAGAAATTTGTGGGGACAGGAGGTCGCACGGAAAGGGGGGGGTTGTCCCCAAAAAAAGAAAGATCGCGGACAAAAAGTAACTACATGGGAGAAGGGAGACGTCTGGACGGGAGGTCGGGAAGCGAGTGTGTCGCAAAAAGTGGTGACAGACTTTCATAAACACGAGGGTGCCGCGCGCAAGGGGTCCCAGTGGGCGCACAAAAGGGAAGGGTGAATACCCCAAGAGAAAGGTGGGAACCAAACGACCTCGCATCTTCGGTATGAGCTATAAAAAAAAAAAGGAAGGAGGTTTACAAAGCGATAGAGGGATCTATTAAGAGCTATTCGGTGGGACACGGCGGAGTATAAGATGGGGAATTCTTCACCGACCGTGGTGGAGCACCACTGGGACCACATATGACGGGCACCCCGTGGGGTTTCCATGAGAAAACACGCGCAAAAGGAAAGCAAGAATCTAGGCCGCCTATCAACGCGACGGAGAGAAGAAATGTCGGCCTAGGCGGGCCTCGCCTCTCAGCAAGGTGCGGTCGACGGCGGCGCAGAGGAAACACTTTAGTAGAAAGTCAGGGCCTACTTAACACGTCACGTATCTACACGGAACGTAAGGAATTTGCGGTGTGGAGGCCGGGGTGGGTTCGAGTCTTGTGAAGAGGGGGGAATACGGATGAAGTGGGCGGTTGGAAAAAGACGAGTAGGGGGGAGACCCCACTAAGAGAAGGACGCGGACGCGACCGTGCACGCTAAAAGGATTTGAAAAATAAACTGATATCGGCGGCTGGGCGGACTCCTGTCTTAAAAAAGGATACGAAGTCTCCAAGGAGCATTCAATGTAGAAGTTGAGGGGTTTGCGATTTGATGAAGCGCCCTGGCTAGGTCAAAGGGGGGGGGGGGAAGGGGTCTGGGGGAAACATAAACGAAAGAGAACATGAGGGAGAGATAAAAACAAGAACAAACCCCTTGACCAATTAACCTATTCCAGGCAAAAAGGTCAGAGAAAGAAGAACAGGGTTTGAAACACAGGGAAAGGTAAGAGGTTTATCCCTCCGGGGGGCGACCACGTCGAAGAGGACAGAATAGGAGGCGCAGGGGGTGGACATCTTCTGGGGAGGGAGGGGAAGAGCGCAAGTTCGGAATCTTGCTGTAGAAAGAATAACAAAGGTCGGGTGATCGAAGGAAGGATGTTATTCATCCCCGGAACCTAGATAGAAAGGCACAAACCCTCTCTAGGGAAGGAACTGCAGGGAGAGTCCAAGTCATCGGGAAAAGGGTACGGGGCTCGGGTACAAAAAAGAGGAGCTCCAAGATGGGCGCACCAAACTAGGGGGAAAAAATGAGACCAAAAGATAGGGAAGGAAAAATGCGCCCAAAGAGATCCCGCTTCCAACAGAACAGGTAGGGGATATCCTCGATCAGAAAGCTAGAAAAGGCTGGGAGTGGCTCCTCAGCTCACCTCCAGGAAAAGGAACCGGAAGTGTACTTTCAAAAGTCGTCGACAATTGCGGGGTAGGGCAAGGCTGGGTCTAGAGGTGACACTCGTACATTTCCGGAGATAGAGCGGGCGGGCTCGAAAGGTCAGGAGTTCTCTCAAAGGAGTCCGGACGTTTAAACCAGGTAGAAAATGAAAAAACTGGCAGCAAAAGCTCCAATCCCAAGGGTAGCGTCTGACTTAATCGAGTTCTCACTAGAGAGGGGCTTTCATAAAAGGGGGGTTCATGGAGCGAGGGCTTTGACATCTCAAGCCAGGGCGGGACAGGGAAAACCGGGACCGAGGGGGCGAGCGGGAAACTTTATTCACGCACGATGCTCTCATAGAGGAAAACGGCGATGTAGGCGTAACTAAGAGGGTTGCTGGGCCAACTCGAAGGGGAGAGAAAGACCAGATTCAAAAATCGACATCAAGAGGAAGTGGGATAGAAGAGGGAAGGGAAAACTGTGATCTCGATCCTCGAATGAAAAAGCAAGATTCAGGCAAGGTACCGCGGGGGAGAGTGGGACCAGACAAAAAATTGACCACTAGGAGGGGACAGTCAGGAACATGCGACAACGCTGCTTGGGAGAGCTACCTCGCGGCTCTACCACAAAGGGGGGTAGAAGATGAGGACTGAGGGGAGCTTTAAGAATACCAGCTAGCTAAAAAAGGGGTCCAAAATGAGAAGCAGAAGACATAGGGGAAGCACAGGCGGGCGTCATGGGGTCAATACTGCGAGAACAGAAAGAGGGGGTATCAGGTACCTAATTTAGGGCGGCGGCTCGGGAATGATGCGGGGGGGGAGCCTAGTTTTATCGATACACGAGGAACAAAGAAAGATGGGGGGCCGGGGTAGACTCGTGCTCAAAACGATCGCTGCTCGCTGGCCGCTTCCACATCTACTAACAGATCCGTCAGGGTTCAGAAGAGAAAGAAAGCTAACATGAAAGGAAATGAGCACAAATAGAGGAAACATCAGATCTCTGTTTCTACGATCTGACCATTATGAATTACAGACTATAAACACCGGGGGGGAGGAGAATTCCCATCGGCGTAAAAATATCTAGAAAGGGAGGGGGGGGGAAGACCTCGGATCACACATTTGAGACAGCTAAAGACTGGAGCTTGCAGAATAGGGAAAGAGAACCTTACACTGAGACTTGGGCGTCACGAGGTTGGACAGCTGCGAATCTAGGGGCTTGGGAGAAAAAGGGCCCCGCAACGAACCTTGTTGTAATCAGGGAAAAGGGAGAACTGGTAAGCTACTCGGAAAAGTGAGGTTGACGTAAGACCCTTCTGTCTAAGCTCAAGAAACTTGGTACGCTCAGAAATGGCAGGGGTCATGGGTCCGTTAGGAAGAAGAAAAGGGGAATGCGAAAAATTTCTTCATTAATTAAAAAAGGAAAGAATGTGGCTCGCAGGGAAGGAGGGGCTATAAGCATAAAAAAGCCGGTCAGAACGGTAATCTCCAATACTAGGAGGGGGGAGAGCCGGAGTTACAGATCAGACCGGGGAAAACCTCCAAAAGAAAGCAGCGTGAAAAGGGAAGAGCCTTCCTTGGCGGAACAGACGGCCTAAACCGAGTTGAAAAAAAGAAGCTCAAGGAAGAGGGAAGGGGCAAAAAAAAGTACGATGTTCACTAAGGCCCAATTCTCCGGATGGTCGCGCGGGGAATTCTTGGGGGGGGAACGACTGGGACGAATTACCCCAAAATTCGCTTATTGGGGAAAAAGACTGGTAGAAAAAGTTAGAAGAAGAAAAACGAAAGGAATCCGGCCAGCGACAAAGGTACGAACGAACGTTGGGCCATTGAAACCGTGGGAAGAGATCTGAAAATGAAGAGAACGAAGACAACCAGGAAACTGAAGAAACAGGAGGAGGAAGCTCTGTGAAGAAAAAACTTGACGGTATTTGAGCGCTCAGTCAATAGGGGGTCCAAAAGGGATAGTTTAACACTTCAGATGGGGGAGATAATAACGGGCGAATCCACTCGCGGCTCATAGTAAGCAATGTCATTTCACTCGAAGACGCTGTAAATCTGAAATGGGGGACGAAGTTTCGAACTTGACGATCTAGGTGGGGGGCCGGCTTGAAAGTGATCCAAGCCCAGATTGTTACCTCGCCGTAAGCGAGGAGGATCACAGAGGTTCGCGAGTTTGGCGACGAAGCGGAGTTTGTCCACTGGGCGAATCTGCAAAGGGGGGGGGGGGGGAGTGCCGTGCCTTGACTAGGAGCGCCCGCAATGAAAAGGGGGTTTTTACAATGGGAGCGAGAAGGGGGCAGATCCAGGGACCTTCCTTAAGAAGAGAGGGGTTGGGGGTCCTAGAAGGGTAAAGGGAGGGGGGAAGGCTACCTCGGGATGACAATAGGAGCCGAAAGCTCGAGAGAAGACAGACACGTTCCCCCGAACTCTGAAATACAACTCACAAAATGAGGCAGGTGGATACGGGGGGGACAAATAGGGGGAGGGGGAAAAGGGGGAAAAAAGGTACAATTAGGTTGGAGTATATTAAAAATTCCGTAGAAAAGAGGGGGGGTGGATAACTGCGGGAACGAAGGGTTTATACTCGCCTCTATGGGGGAATGAAGGTTAAGACACAAAAGGGCTGTTTACTCCAGCCGAAATAAATCAGAAAGAAAATCGGTCCACCATCTGGACCAGGAAAGGAAGAATTTTTTTTCGAGGGGTTAAGTACTTAAAGAATCAGAGTTAGAGTCATTCTACCCATCAGGAGGAGACCCCGTCGACGCGCGAGGAAAGGGCGCAAATTCTCACAAACAGCAAACGGAAAGGCGAAAGCTTATTCCATCTGACAAAAAAATGCGCCAACAAGACCGAAAAACACTCAAAGAAGGGGGTCCTTTATAAGGGGAGAAGAACTCCCGGACGGAAGTGAACTTTGAGAAAAGGGGGGTTTCCGGCGCCGCAGCAGCCTCATCGGAGCGGAGCGGCGCTCACGAAGAACGGGAAAACATTTCTTCTTGGAACGGCGAGGTTCTTGTAGGCTATGGCAGAGGCTGCTCGCTCTAGGGGGGCATTGTGGGGGGGAAGCCGTGTGCCCCGGCAGGCCCATGTTTCCAGGAAGGGGTGTTGAAGACAAACTCCCTTGTAAAAACCGACGAGAGGGCCTAGAGATAGATCCTAGAAAAACGGGGGGGAGTAAAAATAGGTATAAAAGGAAATCTCTAGTGGGGGACCCGGGACGGCGTCTGGATAAGCTTCACCGGTTTTTCACTCAAAGGGAAAAATATTCGCGAGGGACCCTCGAACTCTGGCCAAAGCGAAACCTGTCTCTCTAAGTCCCCTAGGGAACATTCGCAGAGAACCTCAAGGGGTTCTGCTACTCAAAACAACGCAAAGCTGGGTAGGGAGGGGACGCGGGCCAAAAATTTCAAAAATAACCGAAATTCCGCGGATACAAGTAGAGCATTCGAACTCACTAACGGAGAAAAAAAACCGAATTTGCTCGGGGGTGGGTTGCTAGAAATAGAGGAGCTACTCTCAGGACGGTGAGGTTGAAAAAACGAGATTCGCAACGGCCAATCCAAAGCTAGAGAACGCGGGCTAAAATTCCTGGGTTAATCCGATTAGGGGGAGGAACACGGTTTTCTTCATAAGGGAGAGAAAGAGATCCGGAAAGCCAAAAGGGGTCAATCATGGGGGAGTGTAGGGGGATCTTTCTCGATGAAGGCGAGAATGAAAGAAAAATTGCGCTTGGTCAGAAAGGGCTCGTGAGGAAAAAGACGTCCAGAGGGGGAAACCTGATCAACCCTTGAAGGAATCACGATGCACCGCTCAAATTCAACCGCCGAAAAAAAGGTTAACCAGGTAAATGTCAGCTGTATACCAAGGGAACTTCACAACGTAGCCCTAAGGCGCATAAGTGGATTACCGTGGAATCAGCTAGGCGCTCGCTATAAGCTGGCATAAAGCAAATAGTGAAGGCTCTAAAGGACCTAGTGGGATGAAATAAAGCATCTATATTGAAAGAAAAAGCCGATAATTACAATTAAAGGCTAAGTGGATCAGGCACCGGGGGGGGGGGGTGGGAACGAAGAGGGGGGAGAGGGTAAAACCCAAGCAAAAGAACTGGTGCGGAAAAAAGAAAAGGGATGACGACCTGCTCCAAAATCAAGTTCGAGTAAAAAAGACATTGCTCCCCCACTATCGACACGTAGTCAAAGCAGAAGCGATTGAGATAAACTAAGGCGATTGAATTGAGGTATCAACTCGGATCGCCGAAAAAATACCTCCACGAAAAAGAGATAAGGGAAACTTCAAAAAGTAGTAGCAAACTAGTTTCCCTCTTTCTGGAGATTTGACAAACCTCGACGGTCCTTCAACGTGGAGAGAGGGTTTGACAAACAAAGGTTCTGATCTCAGGGAGGATTCCGCGTTACAAAACCCTAGAAAAAATGCATTCTGTCCATCTGAGCGAGAACAGGACCCGAGTCCTGAGCAAAGCTGAGAGAAGAAGGTTTGGGTAGACGAGCTGGTCCCGTCACGGAAAAAGATTTCAATTTGACCAGGGCCAAAAGGGAGAGACGGAGGAGAAATGAAGGAGGTTCCACGGTCGGTCATGAGGAAAGTAAGGGAAAACCGGAGGGCGCAAAAGTTACTACTAGTCTTTGAGACCAACGCTCCGGAGGAGATTCACATACTCTCTGGTAAGAAAGACATCGAGAGAGTGGAAAAGGAAGGTACACGGGAGACTCAAGTCATGAAAAAGCGCTTGAGAAAGGAGCGGTGGATCTGGAAACGAAATTCTGACGTCAGGGTCACATCAAAGGAAGGGGGGCTTAGGCAGAAACAGTCTGCTTCTACTAGACGCGGATGATAAACAGCCCGAACATCAATTGGGAGACGATACCCAGGAGGGGAAGGAAGAACTAGAACGGGGCATGTGTTGCAAAACATAAAAGAGGGAAGTCCATGACGTCAGGAGAAAATACCGGGGAAAGAGAGAAACCTCGGAATTCAAACCGTAAGTGTCCGAGGGGAGTCAATTTGAGAAAACTCAGGTCAACCGAAACCTTTCAGCAAAAAAACTCATTGGGTCGAGGGGACTAGGGGATTCAACCCCTAGAGATACTGCTAGATGAAAGCAGAACAAAACTCTCCAAAAAAAAGAATCTCAAAGGGGAGGAACAGTTCGCAACCAACAGGACATCACAAAACAGACTATGTGACCCCTGAAGCATTAGAATGACGATGCAAAATCCGAATCCGATCGGAGTTAGACGGGAGGAAGGACGGGAGACCACAAAACCCCAAATGAAAAAAGAGTTCAAAAAGGCACCCGGGCATCACGTCAACCCTCGACGCGTGGAGGATACGCTCCGGAAAGAGAGGTTTAACATAGATTTGTGGGGAGGAAATGACTACGGCTGGGGGAAATTGCATAATCAGGGAGAAAGAAAAAAGACTTGTCTTGGACACTGGATAGCTAAAGGATGTAGGGGAGCACGATTGCCTACGCAGCGCCACGCTCATTTGGGAGAAGGAAAAGCGGCGGGGCCGCGACATATAACCATGAAGGTGGACAGGAAGATCCGGATAAGCTCCGCCAAAAATTTAGAGAGAGCAGGTAGCGGTTCTGATAATGATTGGGAAAAAAAGTGGGAACCAGAGGTCGGGGGTGTACATAAGGGGTGAGCAGAGGGGTAAAGAGGCAGAAAACTCACCACTAGGGAGGAAGAAGAGGTAGCCCCGCAGTAGGGATGGTATACAAAGATTAGCAGGCAAGGAGTCTTGACCGCAGAAAGAAGGGAAACAGCAAGTGAAAGTGAGAAAGCTTCTAAACAAATCTTCCGATCCAAGTCGTTACTTCTGAAGAAGCGACTTGAAATGAGAGGGCGGGGGTGACTACCAACGGTATCAAGAGGGCAAACAACATCAAATGCTTCTATGTTGACGCGGGCGGAAGAGCGTAGCAGTCGCCGACCAAAAATCGTCTTATGCCTTCGCGTTCAACTAAGTGAGGAAGAAAAAAGTAACTCACAAGAAGAGACGAAGGAGAGACCTTTTGGGGAGGAAAAAAAGGGTCGGAAAAACAAGAAAATGAACACTTCACGCGCTCAATTAGTAACTCTGAAGTCCAAGAGGGCCTGGGGGATTGAGGCCGCCTAGAAAGGGGGGCCAAGGGCTAGGGTGTCAACTATGAATCATTGGTTCAGGAGGAAAAAAAAACTTGAAGACCCCGAGCTAGGGGGGGGAACCTGCCTGAAACTTAGCAAATTGGGGGGCGAGAAATGTGGGGAAAGTAAACGCTCCCTGGGGAAGGTTGGGCCTTAAGAGGGAGGGAACGCTTGAGACTAACCGGAAGACACGCGTCTACAGGACATAGGGTTTTTTGGTGGTTTTCTCACTTTAACGAGGAACTTGGAAGAGTGGGTTGAAAATGGTCAGTCCCAGAAAAAGGATAGCGAAAAGGGATACGTGTAAACGAAACCCGGAAAGAGGCTGTGCCCAGTAGACGTCTGGTCCTTCAGTGGATTGTTTGGCTGCACTATCAGGAGGGATGAATAAAAAGCGGCAAGAGAGCCAACTTCTGGATAATGAGAACAAGAGCTAGGCGCAAAATCGCAACGCCCCAAAATTTCAATGCTTGCCCTGACCCCCAGTAGGCACGGTGACCGGAGTCGCGCTGACCTGGGAACCGTCCAATGTTGTAATGAGGAGAAGGAATGGAAAAAGAGGAGGTTTAGATAAGGGTAATGGGTTTAAGCTCAGAGGGGGGGGGGAATCGGGTCTCTGGCCAGTCGCTTTCACAAGAGCCATTAGACGGGACATCGTCGCCAGAGAAACAACAAATCGCAAACAGAGCCCAGGGGAGAAAATGTCAGTAAAAAAAGGTACATATAACGGATCCGCCAAAGGCCCACAGAGAGGGAAGATGCCGAAGCAGCGTATGACAGGAGGGATAGCGCAGGGCAGTAGGATCGGCGGGACCACACGAAGAATAGGGATAAATATTCCAAGAAGAATGCTCAAACTCCAGAAACACGAGAACCTACCTGAGGGGCGCAGGAGAGGGGACTTCGGCAAAAGCTGGCATAGCAAGGGTTTGTGAATCCCCGGCGTCGAAACCTCATCTCTCTATAGGGAAGAGGATGCCTCAAGCGCGAAGGGGATAGGGCAAGGGACGTTCTTGGTAGGGGAAGCGATTCCTGAGAGCCCTTGGTGGCACGTTTACAGAGAGTCCGCCAGGCCGGTGGGTCAAAACTGAGTAAGACGCCCATGTCCAAAAGACATCTTGATTGAAAAAGGGCATAAAAAAAACAGATGACAGTCTGGAACAAAAAGGGGAAAGAATGATCGGGTGGTTTTGGGGAGACGGAGTCTTGTGGCCGCCAGCTTGGTGCGCAACAAAGATGCGAGGACGTAAGTTTTGCTTACTCGTAGGCACAAGAGCGAAAAAGAGTCTCAGCTAAAAAGAAAGAGGAGAAGGGAAATGTCGGCCGAGCTTGGAGAAGAGAAGGAAGGAGGGGTACGGTCGTCCTCCAAAACAACTTTCTCTGAACAGTTTCCAGGAGATGCTTACACGTCGAGGGCTGAGCCCCGGTACCTCAAAAACGAAAGTAAAGGGGCTGGAGGGGCGAAGGGAAGGAAACCGGTGGCGTTAACGCACGATTAAGGATCATCAGCCCATCAATGCAAGCTTACGGACGCCGGCTGTTTGGTCAGGGAGCGCTCCGCACGCTGCACCCGACTGAAAATCTCAGGAGGAGACAATATTGAATTCCGGGTGCATGATGGTGTTGCTCGGGGCTAATATGAACGGAGCTAATGGCTCTGGCGGACTTGGATCAAATAGAAAAGATCAAAAAAAAGAGGTGGATCAACTTCATCCACTATGAAGGGAGGAGAGGATGAGCCTACAGACGGAAAAGCAAGGGAAAAGGGGAAGCACGGGGAACCGTGCATTCACCAAAGGACGAAGACGCCTGGGTGTTAGGAAGGGGACATCAAAAAAGCGGGAGAGGGGAGGGAAATCGTCTCAGAGCACTGGCCGGAGAAGAAGATGCAAATTTCGGGTCAGAAAGAGAGGGGAGTCAGCCACGCATGGCATCAAAAAACCTAAAAGGAGGAAGGAAACTTCTACTTTATCGGACACCGAGCGAAAGGGATTTCTCTTTTAAAAAAAAAAGCGGAATAAACTTCTGGTGGAAAGCCCAGTAGACAAGGGGGGGGAATGACTGCTCAACACTCAGAAGGAGGGGCGCCAATGATCCCCCGCGCTACCTCTTCTTAAAAGCTGAAGGCGGGTGATCAAAGACTCTCTCTCAGGAGAGAAAAAGTCTGGGAGTGGGACGTCCTCGTGAATCCATAAAAAACGGGGAAGGAAAAACGGAGGCCCATGGGGGGATGGGGGTGAGCAGGGGGCCCAAAATAAAAATGTGACCTTCTATTGGATAAAGATGAGGGCTCGACATAAAATGGACTTCATCGCCATATGAAAAAAGGGGTCGGACAACCTAGGAAGAAAGAAGGGCGAGCTCAAGAAGACGAGGAACCTAGATTGAAAGAAGACTTGCGCACGAGTGATGGAGCGCGGAACTGGACCGTATAAAAGGAAACCGTAATGGGAAATTGTCCATTGCCCACGGGAGAGAAAAACTGCGTAGCTGGTGTGTTCACAAAAGGGCAATATTACGCCCGCTATGTCGACAGGGTACGACTATTCGGGGTTCTGAAAGAGCCTATCCAAGCTCGAAGCGATGGGTGGGGAAGGGAATGGGAGGAGAGGGAATATTTATAAGGTGATATCAATAAAAAGTAAGTAGGTCGAACGATTTCTCCGACAAGGGGGGGAAAGATTGCCGGAAAGGCAAGGGAGGTTTCAACGCTGGAGGGGGGGACTGGACGGGGGACGGAACGACTAGTTGGGTAAGAACAAGTCATGAAAAACGCGGGGGGGATACAAAGTCACAGGGGGGGAAAGAGGTCCACCTTACGGACTCAAAATAGAGGGTGGTAAAGAAGTAACCCTCAAAAAAGCAATGACTGGGCGTGCAGGTCGACCTCGGCCTCAATCTGGGAAAAAGGTGGCGCTAGGCGAAGTCTAGGATTCACAAATCAAGGGTTCGAGGACCTCACCAGAAAAGTAATTATTAAAAAAATAGAGGGGGGAGCTGAAAAATCAAAAAAAAAAGAGCTTCTCGGATAATGACAAAAAACACGAACCAGTTTTCACAATGGGGCAGAAAGCCGTTCAACGTATCAAGAAAAACAAGGACGGGACAATGATGCTCTTTAGGGGGGGCTAGCGAGAGGATCGACTTATGTTGGGAAAGGGGAAGATAAAGACAACAAAAACGGAGGAGAGTAAAATAGTAACCGTCATCAAAAACGAGGATCGAAAGGAGAATCAATATCAGAACATAGATGGTGTGTGGACTATCTCAGGAGGGGGAGGAAAATCGAGCACCTGGACACGTAGAAGTGGTAGAGGGGGGACAGGCGGCTCATAGGGGATTTGGATTTTTTTAGCAGAGGGCACGACGCCAGCGCCACGAAGATGTTTACTAAGCAAAACTTTGGACACAGCGAAATCAAAGTTTACTGAACAGACCTCCGGCGCCGGGTCAAAAGGTCGGTCAGAAATCCGATCTTTCTGCGGACGTGAGAAAAATTGCAAACGCCAATAGTTAGGGCGGACCGAGGGCGTATCTGTAAATAAAGGGGCGAAGAAACTCAAAAGGGGGTCGCCGATGGATCTCCCCGCAACGGATGTAGAGAAGAAATCAAAGATCATCAACGCTTTCAGGAAGCAATACCCAGAAAGAGGGAACGCTCTCCAAAATTACGGCCAGATCGGAAAAGAAAAGGGTGGCAACTCGGGGAAAGTTAGCGAGATAGATGACGTTCTAAGTCGAATGCATCCGACCAATTAGATTCAGATGTCATGATGGAAAGAAAAACTGAAAAAGAGTAGCTTGGGGGCGGGCCGGAGAGTTTGGACCATCGTAGAATATGAGCTCAAAACTCCAGGAAAACTAAAGCCAGCTTCAACCGCAGCCTCTTTTTTAAAACGATGGGCCTGTGGAAAATGAGGCGTGATCGGGAACGTCGCTAATAACAAAAAGAACTGACAGGTGAGTCAAGGGGAAGGAGGAACTAAAGGCGAGGCCTGGGGTTATTGAGGGGAAAAGAATGGGCACAGAGGCATACTTGGCAGAAGGGTACATAACTGAAATGTGAAGAAAACAGCTTCTCCTCGAATAATTAAGGGAAGCCCGGGGGGAACGATCGAAACTGCCTAAACGGCACTGCCGAGGGGGGTAGGGAATCCAAGAAAGGGGGGAAGACGCCAGTAGCTTCAACCTGACTAAGGGGACTACGGTAGCTGGGGCTCAATGGAGAAATACCTTCTGGGGGGGGGGTGAGGCATGTCGTCCATAATAGTCGGGGAGGCCAGGCTGGAGTTTTTTTTAGATCACTTTACTTCGGAGACTGGGGTGGCCCGGAAGATGCAAAGGACCTGTCCTTAAATTGGGGGGGGTGATTACGAGGGAGAATCCCAAGCAGCCATTAGGAGGAATGTCTGCAGCCTCCAGCTAGAAGACGAGAACCGCCAGAGAGGGTCACCTCCTTCTTTCAGTCAAAGAAAGGAAAAAAGGGGGTTGGTAAAAGATCACAGGCGCCGGGATCGGGGGCGTACCTTAGTGGAAAGGGGCCTTTTCGGGGGGGTCTGGATTAGGACGATGAAGGGAGCCGCGGCCATCGTTGATGAACTGGCCTGGTGGGGGTGAGATCACTTCGGCCGGGGCCTCAGGAAAAAGAAAACAGAGAATGATATCGTCAGCAATATAACGAAAGAGGAAAAAAAAATGACGACTTGGGAGAAACAGAGGAGATGTGAACATACGAAAGTCCACGTAGATGAGTATCTAAACAAGCCCGCGGTCCTCAGGCTCTTCATGTGGGAGAGTTCTCTAATAGATGAAAAAAGAAATGGCCTGAATCGCTTTTACATAGAAACCAACCCAAAAAAAACGCAAAGGGGGGGGAAGGGGCCCAACCATCAGACGAATGTAGAAAGTAGTCCTTTAACTTTCGAGAAGGTGGTTTGCCGGCACACTCCGTCGAACAGGAAATAGCGCGGAGCAATCTGAAGAAGGAACTTCGGGATGGTATGCTATTGCAAGAAGGAGAAATCAGGTGGGTGCGAGCGTGGTTGATCTGGCAACAACACGATGGGGCAAGCAGAGGTCACCCTTTTCGCAACCAAGCAGGTGAAGGCCTGCCAAAAAATATACGCAGGCCTGAACAACCGAAGTCTCTAGGGGAAGAAGGAGAAAGAGAGACAAAACAGGGGAGAAAAGAGAGGTAATCGAGGAGAAGAAAGGGTCTGGGTACAGGTAGTATATATGGTCCGCCGGACACAGAAGGGGGGTGATCCAAAAGGTTAACCTAGAGAGAGGCAAAAAATCATTTTGGCAAAGACCTAGAATCGCAAACATAGGGCATCAGTCCTAAAAAAGCTTACTTTCGCAGAATGTAGGAATCAGAAGCTCTAATCGCGCTGGGGTTCTACTTCTAAGAGGACAACACTTTAGATTCCATTCCTCATCACTGAAATGGAGAAGGGAGAGAACCTTACAACTCAGGGAGGAGTGTTTCTTCGGGCTTTTTAGGGTGGATACCGCTCTGATGATTGAGGTTGGAAAGGAAGATTCGGGAAAAGTACTCCAAACTTCGCAGAGAACCTTAAGGGCCGGAGGTGTCGCTTACCAATCTATAGCAAAGCGCGTGGGCGGATCAAAATTAGCAGGAAACCATATTGAATATCGAAAACAAGTGACGAAGTTTCGGTGGCTAAACGAAAGGAAAGGGAGATCAGGGCGGCCTTGTGAGGGGGTCACCTACTGCCCAAAAACGAAATTCTCAAAATTATAAACCAACACTGTCAAAAACATAACGATCCGCTAGAAAGGACGACTAAGGAAAATGGAACAGAGTGAAAGTCAGGAATAACACACTTATAACAAACCGTCGTACGGCGATAGGGGGGGAAACGGTTTTGAATGGCTGGGCGCATCGGCAGATAGAGGAAGTCGTATTATCATGATACATCCAGAAGGACGTTCTCATCTTGGAGAATAACCTATTAGAAAAACATCCCGCTTCCAGGATCACGGGGGAAGACGCACAAAAGGGCCAGTAAGGACGGCATCTGTACAAACCCAGAGGAATCAAACATCTCTGGGCGCGGCCCGAAGGAGTGAAAAAAAAAAAAAAGAAAAATCAAGTTGGTCGCAACATGTCTCCAGCTGGGAAGACTCCTTAGTAAACCTACTGCAGGGAGAACTCTCCATTCCAAATCTTGGAGTATCCCCACGAAGGGGAACAGGGGGGACTTTTACGGGAAACAAAAAGTCGTAGACCAATGAGATTTAGACTGATCGTCAGGATTACCAGCGAAAGAAAGACTCAGGAGAGGGAAAGGTAGCTGGCGATTCCATCGGGAAGCAGAGATCCCAGAAAGGAGGAATTCGGTAAGTGATTATGAGGGAGGTCAGGGGCGCGGATTTTACACTTCATCCTAAGTTGAATTCCAGGCACAAACGGGCGAGAGCCCGGCACTTGAGTCTGAGCTGAACATGGGACACCGATGGTCTCCAATCCTAATCTTTTTCAACAAGAGCTACTAGGAGGGAGCAAAAAATTGAAACCTAAAGGAAGGGGGATGAAGGAATAATAAGGTATAAGAGACTGACAGTCGGAAGCTCTTGAGGCGGCAGGGCACCTATGTCGTGCCGAAGTGACGACACGCGAGAAAGGCTGGTCAAACTTGGCAGGCGCCAAGAAGCGCTAACTCCTCGCTGGAGAAACCCATCCCGAGAGGGATCCGAGTCGGAGGGCGTGGGGGACGGTCGTCCAAATCAAAAGGGGTGTTCCAAGAGCCGAGGGACGCGGGGAGGGGAAAGGTCAGACGAGATCAGCTAAGTGTTGACGTACCGGATGGGGCGGGGGGAGATCCCTACGGTTCGAAAAGAATTGGTGAAGCGCTAAAGGAAAAGACCGGACTTAGGGGCCCAACATCAAAGCGGGGGCGTGGAGCTGGCTAGGGCCCAATGATCAAATATAATAGCGATTAGAACCTAGTAATCCAACCCGGAAAGGTTCGAACGAAGGTCAAGCTACGAGGGAGCTAGGGGATAAACACATCTTTAAAGTCAGGATTATTCTCTGTCAAGATAAGG
>Ga0179593_1705019_pt1 | contig 18947 bp, 15 predicted proteins | sample CZODoug2_1_08_16_FD_185931 | JGI IMG/M metagenome (GOLD analysis project Ga0179593, IMG submission 185931) | Vadose zone soil fungal communities from Angelo Coast Range Reserve, California, USA - CZODoug2_1_08_16fungal (PacBio error correction) | ecosystem: Environmental > Terrestrial > Soil >...
CGATTCGCCTGTGAAAAGCAACGTTCAGGTACCGCATCTAAAAGAGAAGAACCTAACTAAAGGGAGAGGGGAGTCAGGTATGTGGGAATACCAGTACCGTCCCATTGATTCAGGCCATTCATACCTCCCAGAACGAAAGGAGAGGAGCGCCGTACTCAGATCAAAATTAGATTAGGCTGTAAAAAGACAAAAGCGCAGAAAAAGTAGGCTCGAAGAAACTTAGGCCTTCGATGTGCGTCAGGCTCACAGGTATCTCGGACGACTGGGGCCCTCGGCCTGATGGACCAAGGGAGCTTGGACACACCCGACGTTCTGCTGACTGCTGAGAGTGCTGGAAAAGATATCTCAGAAAAGATCCTTCGCTCTGCTCTAAGTCAAGGTACGAGGGTTTCTCAGGGAGGCTGTCCTATGAAAGTCATTGATCTCTGCGCCTTAGGGGGATGGATAACTCTGAAAAAAAAGAGGTACTCTGATGCTAACAGCGCCGACCCGAAAACGCTCGTTTGCTTGGCCAAGACTATCGAGAAGATAGGAGTGCGGTCGAATCATGTGAGGAGGGAGAGGGCGAGATCGGGAATATTCAGCCAGATTCTCAGGAGGAGGGCCTATACCTCAGAGCTTCTTTGGAAATGTAACCATGCGATCGGGGGAAAAGTTTATGCGAATTTCGGGGGCTCAAAGCTAGGAGGGAACTAAGAGGCCATCCTAAGCTTCCTTTATATCCATAGATGCGGAAAATGGAAAAGGAAGCATTTTTCTAAGAGGTCGGGACTGGACGCGGGGAGATGTCTTAAACAATTCCGCTGGTGGGTAAAAAGCAACGCTCCTCGTAGGGCGATCGGCCTCCTGAAGGCGAGGCATGGCAAACTTAAAGGAATGTAGGAGACAGCTTAACGATCTGCCTCCTTGTTCTTACACACATCAGAGTCAGGGAAGGAAAAGACGGGCCGGAGGAGCTTGAAAAATTCGCGGTCTAAGCCGTCCCATGACGGGGGGGGGGGAGGCTGAAAAAAAAAAAGTTCAGCGGTTCCTGCCGGAAACGGTGCGGCTCCTCCGGGAGAATAGAAGCGGAAACGGATCTCTTGTATCTCCATCAAAGGGCGAGGGCCTTGTGAAAAAACCGAAACCTTCTTCTTTGTTCTGCAGAGAGAAAAAGTACTTGCGTCACCATGAAAAGTGCGGCTTTGGGGACAAATGCTCCCGTCTTACCCCCCGTCCGCTTCTCACCGTTTATCCTCGCGTCTCTCTGCCTTACATTAACCATCTCCAAAGATTCAATGTCAGAACCAAAAGAAACACACACACACCACACGCATCCACACAAAAAAGAAACAACTCACAAGTATGGGTTGTGACACACAGAGCAACATAAAAAACCAATGACCAAATACAAAACAACCCCGCCTCGGGGAGAAGAGATCACCATCCGGTACGAGCCTGCAGGGGGACCGCTTCTTTCAGTTTCACTTCGGTGTGTCGAGTGCCCTGCGCGTCAAAACCAGGGGCTTTAGGGAAATATTGCGTCCGTTAGTTCTATATGAAGCTAACCGCCGGTGAGCTTTCTGGGGGGGAAAAAACGTAGCGCCTGTCGGTGCGCGGGACCTCATAGTTCAGACGAAAAGAACGATCTCTGGAGGAAATTAGCGAATCGCCTCGGTATATACTCGCCTATCCTTCTGTGACTCCAGGACTAGCTTACGACATTTGAAACCAAAAAAAAGAGAGACAAAACGGTGGGGGGGGTGTGTCCGCGCATTCAACGCGATGTAGGGGAGAAATTCCAAGGAAAAAAGAGGGAGGAAGGAACGGCGAAATCTCAGGATGGTGAGGGGTAAAGTCCAAGTAGTTCAGTCGTTCAAGACTTACCCCGCCGCTGTCACACAGGCATTGAAAACAGTGAACGGTGGACTAAAGACCCCGTCGGGAAAAAAAGGCGCGAAGGGGAGCCTGGAAACTTCTACAGGGACCGTTACCTAACGGCCCATCCCGAGACGATAAAAAGATTTGTGATAGGGTGAGACTTGTTCGGCCGCAACGACCGCGTGAGTGGAGTTAAAAGCAAGGCGCTTCAGGAACGCGATTTTCGAGGTGACGAGCTTACGGCTATTTTGGGTTGACCCAAGGAAAGAGATGGTGGCCGACGGAGCGGGAGTAACCTGAAAGCAGGGCTGGCTAACAGCCCTCTCATCGATTCACATTCTCCTGATCCCGCCTAAGATGGAGGGACCTGTGAGATGAAAGGCTGATACGAAACTGAAAAGGGAAGCAAAAGACGCACACTCCGCTTGCCTGCGCCAGATTGACGGCTGAGGAAGAAAAAGACTCCAAGGAAAATGGGCGCGGATTACGCGAGAGCTAAAAGAGAAGACCAATTGGTCGTCGATGACCCGGATAGGAGGTTCTTCTTCAGAGCACGCAACACCAGGGGGCGGCGGGAGAAAAAAGGGAAGGTCCTTCTAAGGAAGACGCCGAGGGGAACAACAAAGAGCGCCAAGAACGACCGACGATCCTTCTAGTCGAGGATTTCTCAAAAACAAGGGAGAAGAGGCCTAGAGCGCAGGGTCGGTCGTCGAGAAAATCGCCGGGCAGAGGAAGGCGAAGGCTCCCCGCGCTAAACAGCTCACTACGTGTGTCTGCAACCCGAAGGGGTCAAGGATCAAATGAGAGGAAAGGTGAAGACCAAAGGAAAGTCGAAGCCGATGGACCGATCCGCGTGTGGCTTAGATCATGTTCGCCTGCACCCAATCCTTTCATGATGCGCGCTCGACGGAACAACGACCACCAATGAAGGGGATATTGATGTAAACGCCTTCGACCACGGTTTGTTCAGAGACAGAGCACTCTACGTTGTGATCAGCTGGTTGAGCCGTCCTCTCTCTGGAGGGCATGCGAAATGTTCGAATGACCGTGTTACTCAATATCGAACTCGGCATTAGAAGAAAACTCAGGGGAGGTAGAGATATAAGACGCAAGAATGGGTTGTCGCGGTCCAAACTGAACAACCGGCCTTACGGTCAAGAGTCAAAAAAGGAGTAAAGAAAGCCTCTAAAGAGGCTCAGGATCGAAGAGTTTCGTCGTACCTCCAAACGACTAAAAAGGAACTAAGAGAGATGAATCGCGGATGAATCCAAAAGAGTCCTAACTACGAAGGTTCTTCATCAACTCTTAGGAACAAAATGAGAGGAGGGGCCCGGTACTGCCGCTTGAGGGCAAGAGGGGGCGGAAATTTTCAACCTTAATGCGACTCTGATGCTGAACCTGCTAGGCGGCTTTTACCCGCCACTCTAGTATGGTATAAAACGTGCTCCGCTCAAATTCAAGGTATGGCGGAATACAGCTCTTTAACACATTCATTACTCCTTTTTCTAACAGCCCTCTGCGTCCTCAAACGTGAGCAGGAAACTCTAAAATTGCTCATGCTCTGCGAGGAACTTTTGTTCGGGCACCACTCTTCGAACAATACCCATCTCAACCTTACATAGCATCTAGTCTCTCGCTCTACCGCGCTAAAAAGAAAAAAGGACTAGGTACAGAGAACATCGTCCATTACGGAAGGGGACACAACAGGAATCAAAACAAAGTCATCAGTAGTCCCGTGTTCTAGTGCGACGTTCCCCACTCCGTTCAGTCGCGTAGGGACACGGCGTAACATAAAGCCCCTTGGGGGGGAGGCAGTCTCTGACAGAGGAAAGTCCTGGCCTAACTGGGGCTGCTCTGAGGCAAAGAGTTACCCCGGGCGCGACAACGCTCGGCTCATAGCCGGAGCTTCTTTAAACGGACCAGGCCTCTCTATGCAACGCAAATGTCTTTCCTCGACACACAAATACGTTCCACACAAGAATGGAAACTCTTGGTCATTGAATGAGGGGGTGGGCTAAGGAGCTCGATTGCCAGTCCGCTACAGCTAAGGGCCAAGAAAACCAAGGGGGGTAAAAGATGCAGGCGAAAAAAATAAAACGATTTGCAGTGGACTTCCTCTAGATCTCCTGAAAGCAGGTCTGAAAAAAAACGAAGGGAGGGGCCATACTCAGCAGTCCCAAGGGCAAAAATCTGTGGGCGAAAGCTCTATTGGGCCCCGTTTCCCCTCGCAAAAGCCTGGACTGGGGGGTATACTTGCGTCAGACAGGAAGAGGGCAGCACAAAAGGAGGGGAGAAACCGAACTACAGGAGGATCCCTCCTTATTCGTGCACCTCCCGGTGATTATACCACCGATTAATAACCCAGGCTCCCTATACGGTTTGTAACGTTCCTGTCGAGACATCCGAATCTAACAAGGGTTAACCCGTTGTGTGAAGACACTTGCCGCGATCGTCGTTTTCCACAAAAAAAAAAAGAAAAAAAAAAACCAAAAGACGCTGGCCAATCCCCAAAACAAGGCCAGTCCAAACCCTGAAATGCTCAACCATTCTCCCTCTTCTATTACCGGAAACCGGTGAGATTCTCACTCTTATTAGTGCCGAGTCCGAATTCAAAACTCAAACGGAACAAATCTTCACGCCCTCTCTGACTAAACCCAGGACTCTCTCCGCTCTGTAGTTTACCGTAATATTGTCAGCTTGACACTGTGAAAGATGGGGAGTAACTACATTCTTCGTCTTGCGTCTCGCCTCTCTCACATGCGGGATGGAGAATTCGTGACGAAAAACGTTGCCACTGTTCTTGCCGACTTCGCTTATTGCCTGTCCCTAACTCTCTGAGTCTATATTGTTTTGCAGTCAGAGGAGGAGCCTAGAGACTACGGTCCTGAACTTAATCCTCAACCTACATCTTATGGGTTCGCAGCGGGAGGTGAGCGCACACCCCCTCACTAACGAGGGAGTCCCTTTGGAATGCCTTCGCGTGCGTCGAACGTAAGCCAGGCCTACCCCCACCGTTAGTTGACGCTACCGCTACACAGTGCAGCTTCAAGTCGGAAATCGAAAGCGGAAAAAACGGGGCGTCGATCGATTGACCGGGTCACCCGGGTCGTCTCTCCAATCCCGACCATCTCCTCGAGCATCATGTCGGAAAAGGAAGGGGACAAAGTCGCCGTCAATAAGAAAAAAATGCGGGAGAACCGCAAAGTGACGAAGATGTTTCATCGGGGGGAGAGGCCCGAAACAGGGTATGGATCAAGATTGAAGGCTTTCACGAACGTAAGGGGGACACGTGAAAGACGGTAACCTATTCTAACATTTTTCAACATAGAAGTAGCACTATGACAAATTTAAAAAATTGAGGTATGCCTATAGAGTGCGCCGCTGCGAGTTCTCTCACTCTTCTACGCTCCTGGCCGCAAAATCCACTGACGTTGGATGTAACTCTCTCGAGAAATTCGGGCGATAAGGGTTCAAAGAGCTTCACTATAAAAAAAAGATTCTAGTGCTAAAACAATAACTCCGGCTCGGAGCGACATAGTTCGAACGTGTTTGGTGGGGAGAATGGGGCAGTCGGGGCCCTGGGATAGGAGAGACGAAAGTTGTCACTGCTCTTTCAAGATCTTTTATAGTCGCATCCCTGACTCTTTTAGTGATGATTCTACGTTATCCGGAACTTATCTCTATTTGGATGAAGTCTTCGCTAGAGGACACGGTCGCTGTGACTTCCCTGTCATACAAAGAAACCGCTTAAAAAAAAGGGAAAGTAGGGTATTCGATGTAATATACCGATCGTAGGCTTATTGACCTAAGGGGGGAAAGAGATACACAAACAACAATCTGGGGGAGATAGGATGACCGAGGGAAAGCCGTCTGGGACGTTCCGCGTTCTTAAATCGAATAAAAAAGGGGGCTTAGAATTATGGAGGAAACAATTAAAGTCAACAGTCAGGCGTGAAATAATCAATCACTTCAAGATCGTGCTACCAACAGCCCAGGTGTGGGTAGCCCCCGCGGACAGACTCGCCAGCGCGAGAGGAGGAACTACTTCGTCAGGGGAATATGCCTGTCCTCTTCGACAAGCGGCTACTCAACAGGGGCTATCATTATGGCTGTCAATTGATTAAGCAGGAAGGTTTCTTCGAGTAGAAGAAGAATGAGAGCTCTCTCGTCATCGAAAGTTCTCTCGGAAGGGTGGAAAGGCGTTTACGATCCCTCTGACGATTCAAGCTTTGTTTATCTTTGACCTGTCCCCAAATTTCCCCAGAACCCTCCTGACAAGGCCTGAGGAGGGGAACATAGCATTTAAGAAATCAAAAGAGCGGGTCTCATCTCATTCAAATTACGTAAGATAATCGGAGTTCAAGTGGTCGGGCAGGGAAGCTACTTTTCGAAAGAAACACCTCGTATCTCAGAACATCATCATCGAGGACGTATCGTGCGTACCGCCTCCCTTAGAAACCCCCAGAGATAAAGCGGCCCCAAACTTTTACCATTATTGCTAGGAAGAACTTGAAAAAAGGGCTGGCGAAAGGGACGCGAAAGCTTCTGGGCTAAAGATGGGTTAAAGAGTCTAGCTGGTCAAAAGTCGACGGCGTTGGACGAAAGGACAAGTCCGACTCAGAAAGGGACCACGTGTCTTAACCTCCTGAAAGGGACAAAAACTCGTCCCAGTTCCAAGAGAGAAGACAAGACTCCACGGGTGCACGAACGGTTCATGAAAAAAACGCAATATAAAAAGATCTGAGCGGGGAAACCACATTTCCGAAGCAAGAATCAAGTACTTCTAAAGGCTATTGGAAACGTTTAGTTCGGGGGCTCTCCTCAATTGGTAAGGAGAAACTCCTAAAAAATCTTCTTAGGACAGCGATCCGGGGGACGATTAAGAGGAACGCCGTTTCAGTCTGGGGGAGGATGAATCTCTCGCAGTATGTCGCTTCGGCATGGGAAAGCCCGCTCCGGAAGGGGACTCTCTCCTCCTCTCTCGGCAGGAAGGGTGTTGTTAGCGAGAGGGGGGGGGGGGGTTGCCAGCGCCCCTTACTTCTTCCACCTAAATCCGCGCGGCGTTCTCCGCCACGTAAATAAAGAAAAATCAAGCATGCATTGAGACGTCCAGCGTCGCCAGGCTAGGGGTGTAGATTTGAAACACGCTGAAATCGTTTCCAATCAGGCGTGATCGTGTGCGCCGGGAGAAACGGAGAAAAATGTCTGATAAAAAATGAACGGAGTTGGGGACCGTCTTGCCAAGGCCGCAATCTGTGCGTCCGAAAACCAATAGACCGATAGCGGGGGGTAGGTCGTCAGTGAAAGCAAAAGGGAAGGAGTCGAATAACCTGACGCACGGTACCGACTCTGCACTGCCGCATTGACCGCAAAAAACTCGGTTCGAGGCTGCAAGTGAGTTAGAGAAAAGCTATCTTCAAGAGCGAAGACGGGGGGACCGCTAGCCATAGATGGAAAGTCACCAGTCATGCGGGACTGAGGGATAAGAAAACAAACCACAAGCAATCCGGAGCGGAAACTCAGAACAGACGGAGAAACGGGTGAATTCCTAATCACTGAGGGGGGACGCCGAATGAGAAAAGAGCGTGTACGGGGGTCTTTGCGGTCTACTAACTCCGATAGGAGTCTGGACGTGAAAAAACTATCTCTCGACGGTGAAACTGGAATAAGAAAAGATCTGTAAAAAAAGGGCGGGTTGGGCCTCGTAGAGCGAAAGCCCTTCGAGTGGAACCGCCGAACAAAGGAAGGTAGACTCAGGAAGTCGGGGGAAGGAAAAGGAAAAATCAAAAAAAGCCCGAGCAGGAAATTCCTCCGCGTGCCTGACGACAGCCGTCTTGAAAGATACGAGAGGAAAAAAGTAATGTAGCAAGGGCTCAACAAACCCGCGGCGAGGACTGGCTTCGATACCGCTTACACAGGTCTTCGGTAAAAGAGATCAGTGACGGGCGAAAAAATGATCGGCGTGGATGCGGGGGCCGAAAGGAAGCCCATGGGGGGGTTCGGCCGGTCCGGAGATGCGCGACGCCAATCCAGAAGGATCAACACAAGAGGGAAATAAGAGACTACTCGCTGGACTCAGAGAGCTCATTGACCGAAGGAAAAATGGTAGGCCGTCCGAGCCACCACACCTCAAAGAAAGAGAAAACGAATGAAGCCGCCCGTGTCAAGAGAGGGGGGGGAAGATAAAGGAACCCGTTCGCGTAAATCGAGCGACGACGTGAGAACTATCACGTACGCTAAAAGGCTGCGGTTATCCGAACTGACAAACGGTTAAAGCGAAGGATCAGGCAGAGTCTTCCTGCTCGTGTGGCTTGATGGGCATGCCGAAAAAGCTCAGGGAGAGGCTTAGAGGGGGACCTCTGACAACGCGGGGAAAGCGAGGTTAAAGATCTGCGAGCCGCGAACAAGCGACCGTGCTCGGCGAAGAAAGGGGAACAAAGGGTCGAGCAATCTCCAAACAAATGGGGGGATCGGAGGGGACGGCTTTCCGAAAAAACACCGGCACCGAACAGGGAACGCAAAGCCGAGAGGGATGACAAAAGGCCTAACTACTAATGTGCATCTGAAGAACGGGGATCGGCTAGTGGGCTCGTGACCGAAAGGGCAGAAGGGGGGGGACGCTTCGGTTGCGGGGAAGGGGGAAGCCGAAAGGGCCTCTACTTTCCGCTCAAAATAGGGGCGCAGAAAAAAGAAAAGGGGCGTCGTCCTTCTAAATAGTACTATCGCGTGGACAGAAAAAAAGCAAAGGGGATCGCAGGAGGAAAAAAAGACTATCTTTCAGGGGACGAAAGTGCGTCATGATTAGGAAACGCTCCTCGCTCTCAGCCCGAAGCGCGCTCTCTAAGGCGAAAGAGACGACAAGGAACGAGAGTTACTCATCAGGAGACGAAGACGGACCCCACGCCCGTTCAGTCGGCTAGTCAAGACAGGGGTTGGGGAAAAAGGGGGGACCGAAAGAACGATTGGGGACAACTACCGCTTTGCACAAAGGGCAAAATAAACACCCCAATGGGCCCCCTTAATAACGCTGTACTCGGGTTTAGGTCTTTGACGGGGAGGAGAATAAAGAGTGCTCTCTCACTCTCCTCTCCTTCTGAGAAAGGGATGTGCAGGTCCGGAGCACCAACCGTCTATTGGCAAGCCGCAGCGGGAGATCAGAGCTGCTGGATCGTCGTGACCTGTCGCTGGCCGCCAATCTGTACGGCGAGAAACCCAAGGGAAAATCGGAGAAAAGTGAAAGTCCCGGAACTAGATCTACGCCATACACTCGAACTGGAAAAAGAAAATGGTCGAGGCGGGGGGAGAACAAACAAATCCGAACACTTTCGAAAAAAAGATCCGCGCTGGTTAAAAGAAAAAAGAGAGTGCGCACCCGTACGCAGGGGGAGGGGGCAACTGAGGGTCGGTCGTTGACCCCGTTTCTGAGATGTTCAGGGATGAAAGTGTACTAAAGGAAAGTTCTACAAACGGCCAGGCGGGCTTGAGAAGGTACGTTTTCAATCTTCGCGTGCAACTACAACAAACTCCGGGGCCGAAAAACTACTGGCCAGAACACCGTCCATCTGGTCAAAATTCCTCTGGTCTTGTAGTTCCAAGAAACGGACTCAAAAGGGGAAGAAAAAGAGTTGCATTTTTGGCGCGGGGAAGAGAGTATGGCCTGAACCATCTCTTCGGGCTTCTCTCGCACCAAAACTGGAGGAGCAGTCGGGGAAAAAGGGGCGTCCTTCTGAAAATCAGTGCGAAGACGAAAGTGAAGGGGGGGACGGCTCTTGCGGAAACCGAGAGGTGATCACCGATGAAAGGCGATGGAGGAATCCTCGTACTCGTGAGGTGGGGTGCCGGGGACGGGGAGGGGAAATCGTCGGGCACGAGAATTCTTTAGACAAATCAGACAAATCCTTGCGCCAGGGAGCCTCGAGCGCGCGCATATCTCGATGAGATGTCGGGGGTCCGGTTGGCGCACGATGAGGCGCGGTAAAAAAAGGAGCAGTGAAGCCTCCTGCTCGAGAGCATCGCTTCTCTAATCTGGTTGCCGCTTACGGCATCAATGAGAACGTCTAGAAAGGGTATGAAGAGGTCCTCCACATAGGAACTCGGTAAGCTGGACGATACTTAGTTTCGCGCGTTTATTGGCCTACTGAAGAAAAGTGGACTTACTGTTAAACCACTACTAGGGAAAGGTTAGAAAGGGAGGATTCGATGTGGGAAAGAGCGGAAGCTGACCGCTTTCCACCGCGTCATCGAATTCATCGAAAAACAAAGGATTCGGGGAGAAGAGGAGCCTTCGGCATCGTTCTAAAGAAAAAAGAACCGACGAACTAAAGGGTGTAGCAAAAGGAGTCTGTGGTTCAATGGAAAAAAAAGGAGTAGCAGGAACATAGCATCAAACTCTGAAACGGCAGGGACGAAAAAAAGGAAAATCAAACAAGAGGCGAGAGGTCTTCGGTTACATCTACGCTCGAGAGGATTCGTCCTTACTAGAGAAGGCAGACAAAACACAATTCTCTCATGACTATGGAGGGTAGGGGAAAAGCAAAGGATTCAACGGCGTCTTCAAAAGGGGAAAATACTAAGTAAACATCTCATCGGGGCTGATCTTCTCTCGAGGAGCAGCGGCCGTTCTAAGAGGATCCTATGGCGTCTTATCGTCTGGGGGCTGGATGGGGGGCTCAGGTACACATCTAAATCGCCTTCTGAGAGGTCACTAAAGAGCACCAGTCCTTAGGGAGCCCACCCTCTCGGTACATCCTTCCACAAAGCGAACCTTGCTTGGACGGCGCAAGACTACTCATGACTTTCTCAGGAAGGCGTTGCAAAAGCGGTATCACAACTCTCATACATCGAAGGTGAGGAAGAAATATTCTTGTCTTGTCATGCGGCTGGAAGCGATTCCCAACGGGGGCTAAGGGAAGCAAGCGGAATCTATTCTGTACGGAATTGTCAGCCGAAGAAGGGGGGGTGGGAGTCTTGTCAGGCGCGGGTATGGGGGGGGTCCCGGGGAAACAGCTTCAATTTACCATCCACGCAGAAAGCAGGCGAAAAGGGGGCCGTTAGTCTCTCGTGCCCAGTTGTCCGCACACAGCTCAGGGGGAAGGGAAAAAGAAACGGGAAAAGACCTATGCAGTTCAACATATACGCCGCGGAGTCCGGTATAAGACTCGAGGAGGCAAAAAATGTTCGAAGCATCGACGAGGAGCTAAAACGTTTTCGGCGAGCGGTAAAAAGAAATTTTACAAGCACTCGGGAGAAAAAAAGATCGTTATCGATGGGCAACGCTGCTCTAAAGGTCTCCAAAAGCCGTATCGGAAACGGATAGCCTTCATAGCCAGACTCCAGCGACGGCGACCTACGAAAAGCAAGGAAGGGTGGAAGGCTGGGGGTTGCCTCCCTCTCTGGGGGGGAAAACGACGACATTCCCTCCAACGGGATAAAAAAGAAGAGACCCGATCTCGGGGAACTGAAAAAAAAAAGGGCAAAAGCGTCTAATGTGCACATAGCGTGTTGTCTATAACTTAAAGCACGCAGGATAGTCCGATGGGAAAGTCGTGCGTAAAGGACGATTTTCCATCTGAATACAACACTCCGGAGCTTCAAAACGAGGGGACGCCAAAGTTCAGAGTAGATCGATGCCTAAGAAAGGAGTACAGGAGTGAGTCAGGCCTCGTTCCGATAAACCACCCCCCCCCCGGGCCCGCAGTGTTGAGGATTATAAAAAACCTCCTCTACGGCAAGTAGGGAAGAAGCTGATGAGGCGTGAAAAAAACGTGATTTAGAGCCTTGAAAACATCTGGAACTATGCACAGATCTCCGACGGACGTCGGGGAGGAAGTACTGCCGTCAATACGAATACTCATCCTTTCCCAAGCAGAAAAGTTAGAGGAAGCGCCCGGAAGAACTACTCTGGGGGGGGGGGGGCATGTGGAAAAAAAGGGGACTTGAAGGAGGTAGACCCTGGCCTAACGTCGCATCAAGACCTCGAAGAGCATTTCAGAATTTTTTATAAAGCACGGGGCACTAGTTCGAGAAGGTAAGGCTTGGTATTTCAGTCAAGGAAGATTCCCTTAGATACGGTAAAGGGCGGTTGTTCTCATCAAGCCCTCTAGGGGCAGCGCTTCTCCTACTAAAGTTACGAGGGGGAAGACGCTCCGCATAGAAAAGCTAACTGAACGCCATCACTCCCGAAGAAGGTGCTTGGAAAAGTCTTGGAAACACCTTTTCATGGGCCCGCCCGAGGGGGGGACCGTTGCCGCGGGGACTTCCTCGCTGCCGCGACACGTCATGTTCAACCATCGACGGGAATCAGCACGGAGAGGGGGAAGACTCCGATTCTTCTTCTGGTTCGGGGGGGAGTGGCCGTCCGTAAGGTAACAATTTTGCGGCCGGTCGGAAGCTCAATGTTCCACGACCGACTACACGCGAGTCGGTGGCCAGAAAACAAAATGAGGGGGAGGGAAAACTGAGGCAGTCTGTCGTTCTATTCCGGAATGGAAGCAAATGGGAGCCCGTGGAAAGATATGCCCCCCGCGCTCCCACTACGTCCTCAAGAAGGATTTCTATGATTAAAAGACACGGAAGGAATGTCTTCGTATTAAAGTCTTAAAAATACGGCGTCAACTCTGAAACACGAGTAATCGACCGGGGAGAAGGGGGGAAAACTCTTTGGCGCAGTCAAGTATTCCTGCCTGAGCGGGATTGTCGTTCAGGAATATCGGGGAGGGGAAAGGCGCGGGGGTCTCTGGGGGACTCGGGTGTTCAAAATCGAACGGTCAACGGAAAAAACCTACCTTCCTTCAAGGTTCGCAAGCCAAAACCGGGGTCCCCGAGCCGCATATAACGTCCTCGAAATCTGCCCTCGGGGGTTCTGCCAACCAACACCGCATTCGAAAAAAGGAGATAGGCTTTAAGAAGCGTTCGGCCACTGCGGTAGACTGGGAAATGAAGGCAGATCGATTGCGGACGGAAGGGCCCCCTGAAGCTTGTCCTGAATGCGGGCGGGGATTGGACTGGAATTATCACTCAAGCCTCTTTCCGCTCAAAAATCTCGTTAAAGCCGCACGCAGGATCCAGTCGTCATGAGCTTCTGCGAGGAAGACATAGTGGCGCATAGCAGTCCGATTCTCTGTAAAAAGAGTAGGGCGTCTTGGTTGACAGAGGAGAGATAAAAGAGAAGAAAAGAGAGAAGCGCAGGCCTCGAACGAGGCCGATCTCCCCATCGACACAAGCAGTCTTGAAAAGAAAAGAAAAAGCGAAACAGTGGACATCATTCGGCTAGCACAGCTCCTGGGGGATTAAGAAAGAAGGAGCAACGACCTCAACGTGATCCCTAGCAGCGTGACCGCGCAGGGCATCGACACTGTGCAGACAAATTGTACTGTTCAAGGACCTGCAGTCTATGAGAGGAGCGATCACAATCGCCAGGTCAAATGCTAATCGGAATAGCGCTTCACACAATGGAACCCGCCTGAAAGACAGGGGCCTCGGTGACGGGGCCAAATGCTCCACGGACTAAAAAAAAAAGGGCGAGGTACAAAAATCACGGAGGTGAGAACCTCTGCGGGGACCCCTTGTGATTCCAAAAACTAACCCTCTACGCCGAAGCGTGCTAGGAAGAAGGAGGATGGGGGGCGGCAAACCGATCCCAGCACGTAAAAAAAAAAAATCGAGGGCTCGGCACGCAAAAATTTCGACAGTCCCCGGAAAATCCCTAATCGAGAGCATTAAGGGAGTGTCCATCGGTTTCCCACCGGGGCGCACCTGTGCGGGAACACAGAAAGAGGTGTGCTCACTGATTAAAGCGGGACGACACTATTTCCAGATAGGCTTGGGGCCGCGTCCCATTAACGAAAACACCTGCGAAAAACAACGACTTCACGCGTCCAGACATGGTACTCGCTTCTTGACTGGCAGGGGCTTATATAAGGCGATTAAATCTCAAGGAAAGGTTCCACTTGGACCGCAGTTCTGAGAGGTGACAAGGGAGGAGAGTTAGATCTCCGCCTAGCATAGGAAAAAAGAAAAAAAACATGTGAAGATCGGCTAAGAAACGTGAAATATTCGAAATCGCAATTCTGCTAATCACCTCCGGGGCACCAGAAAATCGGAACTGAGCCGGGAAAAATAAACCTCAGTTGATTCTAGATACGGGGGCGACTCCTCGTGGGTTTTGTGTCATTTCCTAAAATACGCGTTGAAAGGAGCAGAACTCTCCTTGAGGGTACTAAAGGATCGTAGATCCTTGCCAGCCGAAAAATAGGGAAAAGACTCGCTAATGAGCTAAGGCTTTCCTCGGCGTCTTAAAGAGACGAAGAAAAAGAACAGGAAGGAAGACCTGCGAAAGCGCTGATTCGCACGCGAATATTGGGGAAACGCAATCTCAGGACTTACTAGAATCTAGCTGCGGAGTCATGAAAGGGTGTACTACTCGTTGAAAGAGGGAAAAAAGGGGAGTGTTCTTGGGGGGGGGAGGGGCCAGCTGAGCTTCAGGAAAGGAATGAATTACTTTTCTAAGAAAAAAACCAGATCATAACAGGTAGACTTTCCGGGCGTCTAAATTTGGACTTCTCCCGTAGAAACTCGTCATCGAATCACTCTCACAAAAAGTTATTAATAACTCTGAAAATTCAGGTCTATCGGCTCTGCTCTACATAAAATCTCCGAACTAAACGTTTGGGGGATGGCGTAGTATAAACCGGTTCAACAAGGAATGCTCAGCTAAATCCAGCCCTAAATAACCGAAAAAGGGACGTTGACCAAGCGGGGAAATCGCTAAAGATTTATGATGGCGAACTAGGTTCGATCTAAGAGAGAAAGAAGCTGGTCTTAAATAATCACACCTCTTCGCTAAGAGGGCTCGCCCGCATGACGTCCTTCGTAACGGTTAAGGCGGCGCGGAATTCATTTGAAAAAAAGAAAATGAAGGGTCATTGATTCTCGCGCGGAAGTTCTGACAGGCGAAGAACTGGCTTCCGATTCATCGTAGGACCTGAACAGGCTGAAAAAAAATCGCTACGAGTCACGATTGTACGGATGCGAAAAAACGCCTTGCAGGGAACATAAACCTCGGCTGGGTACAGAGAAATAGAAACGAGGCGGATCGTGTTGCGAAGATTAGAACAGGACATGGAAAGGAACGAGCGCTGTCGTCCGATCACGGACGGCAAATAGAGGTCCGGGGATACGTCGCAGTGGTCAAGTCAAAAGTAGGGGGCGGAAAGGACAATTTGCGATTTCCTCGAGAAGAGGAAAGAGAGAACTGGACGAAAACGAAGCTTGGAAGAGAGGGCCTTTGGGACGTAAGGGGAAACGCTTGGATCCCCGTTGTCCTTGAAAAGAGAAGCTGCAACGTACAGACTCAAAAAAGGGTCAATCTGGCGGAGGAGACCGGACACCATGTTATGCCACAGGATTCTATGAAATGACAACGGGGGGCACGCCGATTTAAGTCCAACGACGCGAGGGGGAAAAGTAAGGTCTTATCGGGAACTCAAAAAAAAGTCCAGCGAAATTCGATGCGTGCCAGTGGAGTGATCTTAGGCCGAAGAAAAGCAAATTTGTTCCAGAGAAAAAAGGACGATAAAAGCGTTATCAGGCTGGAAAGGAGGGGTGTTCAAGAGGCGTGATGTGGTTTCAAGCTCGAGCGGGCAGATCCGGAAGAAACGCGTCTACCAGAAAAAAGCACTCGAGAACTTGCAGGCAAAAAATCGGGGGTGGGTGCCGGGGGGAAAGACGGGAAAAAAATTCCACGAACCAGGCGCGAGCGGGACGGACAAAAGAAAAAGCTACACAGAAAGCATTGACCGGCTGGGAAGCGGTCTTCGGGGCAAACAGCTTAGTGGGGCGAGGGCATGCAAAAAAAAGGACCGTCGGCCCTCTGCGCGTGCGGGGGTTGGTGGAACATCCAACACCCGGATGGGCAAGTGTATCTCCGACGGCGGCGGGGGGACACCACGTAGAAGGCGGGGGATCTTCCTTCAGCGAAGAAGAGAGGATGGGGAAGTCCTCGAGACGCCGTCGATCGCCTTCGATTAGGCGAGGAGCTCCACCGCCTGACGCAAAGGTAGTAACAAAAAAACGACCGCACTCGTTACGAGAGGGGGAAGTAGCAACGTTAGTCGCCTTCCACCTAAAAAGTCAGAAACTCGGCAAAAAAAGCTCGCGCCCCTCGAGTTGATCGTAGGAGAAGAGTGCAGTTAAACGAAACCTGGCGAATACAAAATCAAAGTGAGTCCAAACGTTACCGCAACGAACCATCACTATATCGAGGCCCGGAGAAAAAAAGGGGGGGGGAAGAGACTTGCCGTAACTTCGAAAAAAGAAGAAGGGGAGTAAGGAAACTTTTTAGTTCCCGTTTGTTCGTGAAAAAGGACCCCCGCACGAGGGCCTTTACTAAAAAAAAATGGTGGACCAAAAGTCTCGCTTTGAGAGAAATATAAGGAGATACCGGGAGTTGTAAAAAATGACGCGAAAGCCGACGAAATGGCTTGAGAAAAGGGAGCCTCAATGTAACCCGGCGCCGCAAATTCGAGAGAGTAAAGCTTCCAAAAAAAGCAACTCCTCCCCTACATGCATGCCTGAGAAGGTGAACAAGGGGGCGTGACGCCCGGCTACTCAAAAGAGGGGGTAGAAAAAATAGCCTGGGAAAAAAAAGGAGCAGGACGACGAGCGATCGCTAAAAACATCAGCAAGCGTAGAGGGGGGTAATGGGGGTCTACGGAAAAAGCTTGTAACAGACAAGTAGGAGCGGGAAGATACAAGCCCATTTGCGCAGGACTGAACGAGCGGCCGAGACCGACGGCCGAGAGGATCGATCTGAGTAGAACTACTCTACGGCGTCTTCTTGCGGGAAAAGGCCCGAAGAGCCAAATGGAAGCTCTAAGGTCAGCGGCGATATGTTGCCGCGGAAGAATGGAAAGGAAAAAAAAAACTGGATGTGAGAAGTGGTCCGCTGAATCAAGCCATGACATCGAAGCGTAGAAACGGAGGGCAAGGGGGATGACATAAATCGGCTAGTAGCCGACGGGGCACGGGAAACAGCGCTGCGCAAGGAAGACGATGCAAGCCCCCTCTCGGGGAGGGGAGTGCAGTTCCGGAGCGTTGGCTGCGGGCGGAAGGAGGAAAAAAGGATACGAGCAAACGAGATCGAGGCTTTCGGGGCGCTAGCCAAGGAGCCGCAACTTCAGTTCCGAAAGGTGAACCAACTTAAATATACGATCGGGACTAGAGGGGGGGCGGCCGGGGAGGGAGCCCCACGGACCAAAAAAATTCTTCTTGCGAGAAAAAGTTGGGTCGAAGTTCCTGAGGCCAAACTGGGCTCCGTGGGCTCTTCCAAGTTAACCTCTCCTTAGTGGGAGTTAGGGAAAAAATTGGAAATTCTCACCTAAGGACTACTTTCGCGACAATCCGAGTGGGCCGACGCAAAAAAAAACAGCTGCTCCGTGCGGAACGGAGGCTGGACATGCCAAAAACAAACATTGACGGAAAAACAGAAGAGGAAGGAGTCTTCGGTAGGGGGGAAAGGACGAAAAGGAAGGAGGAAGAAAAAACCAGCGTCCGTCTCAGGGCGAAGCTCTTCTCGGAAAAGGCCAGAAATCATAAAAAAAAAAAGAAGCGGAAGAGGACGCATCGGGATCTAATCAATGACGCGTCCCCGCGCAAATTGAAAGGAAAAAAAATTTTTGATGATTAAGAAGACGACAAAACCACGCACAAAAGTGAACGACAGACAGGCGGGGCCGGTAACAAAAAAAACGCAGTCTGACAAAGGGGGGGGGGGGGAAGGGAAGCCTTCTGGGCTTCGTCTAGTAGGGGGTCCTCGTCGATCGCAACAAATCGTCTCAATGATGAGAGTCAAAAATAATCTCTGAGCACATACTCAATCTTATTCACATCAAAAAGGCGGATGTGCTTCCCGGATCTAAAAGACTGCCATAATTCTAATTATTACTCTCTGCCAGTATAAAAGGAGGAGACATAAGGTGAATCGATAACGATCTCTAAATGGGGGAGAAGACTACTCAGCTTCAAAAATCACGAATGCGGCTTAAAAACAGACGAAAACACTTCCAGAAGGGGTCTGACGCGCTTCGACGAAGGTCGACAGAGTCCACGAATCAAAATAGTCTATTTGGGAGGAACTGCATCGGCTTGGGTAAAAAGGGGGAGCAAGGAATATCTCGTGGCAAAAAAAAGTTAAAGGATGAGGTTAAAATACCCCTTTGGGGGCCCCTGGAAAGGGTCAAAATTTAGGGTTTCCGTCGTCGCTAAAAAGAAATAATTCCAGTTTGAAACCTTCCCCGGCGAACCCCTCGATAAAAAAAAAATCCTTTATAAAGTCCAATGGCAGGGGACACCAGAAAAAGCGCGGGGGGCGCAAAAAAACGAGGAAAATCGAAGTACTTGGGAACCGCGAGGGAAAAAAAGGGCTGACTGGAGCGGTCACGACGGCGCAAAAGACTCGATGGAACTGTGAGGCCGGCGAAAACGGTCAAAAAAGGGCACTGTCTGCTAAAGGCGGCAAAAAAAAAGCGGAACGCCCACACGGTGGAAAACGCCTATGGGCTAGAAACAAAGGGGAATGGAAAGAACCCGAATTGAGGGACTACGGATGGGGGCGATTGTTCGCATCCGAAAGAGAGGGGGGGTGCTCGAGAACGTCCGGAACATGAAAGAAAGGGTGAAAAAGACGAATGATCTCACTCAAAAAGAATCCAGCTCTCAGAAACATAGATGATGCGATGATTTTATTGACTTCTGAGGTGAGGGGGAAATCTTAAAAGAAATCTCGAGAAAGTACACAGGAGACATCCTTAAATGGAGCGCCAAAGGTGTGGGGAGGGAGCCGATCGAATCATCTGAACGACGTCTATAAAAGAGGGGAAGGCTCTGCGGGAGAGAACCAATACTCTCAAAGGGAAAAAAGGAGCTGAAACGCGTCGAAAAAGAGGGGGAGAGGTGAGAGGAGGCAATAAAGAGCTTCTTTACTGGCATGGGGGGGAAAAGGTTAAAGGGGAAAAAATCCGAAAAACTACAAAAGTTTATTTGAGATTAAGGGAGACCGGAAAAGGAGGACCGGGGGCTTTCACCAATCG
>Ga0179593_1263273_pt1 | contig 18945 bp, 25 predicted proteins | sample CZODoug2_1_08_16_FD_185931 | JGI IMG/M metagenome (GOLD analysis project Ga0179593, IMG submission 185931) | Vadose zone soil fungal communities from Angelo Coast Range Reserve, California, USA - CZODoug2_1_08_16fungal (PacBio error correction) | ecosystem: Environmental > Terrestrial > Soil >...
CTGACGTTACGTTTATGGGAAATGGGTAAATCAAAATGCCAGGATGGTAAGGGGGTCCAATTCGAACTTGGGACGAGGGGGGAAATCGAGGGATAACTCACGGAACCGAACGGCTACTGGTCCGCAAGGAGCGGTCTGATGATAGCCTGATTACATCGCGGCGGATGTAGGACCAAAAGACGCAAGGTAGTGAAAAGAAGGGGTCATTGTTCATGGAGGGTAGGGGAAAGGGGGAAAGGGAGAAATTCTGCCGGGGGGCAAAGAAACGTGAGGAGCGGGCTCTGGGTAGTAAAATTGTCCTGTCAATTCATTTTGGGGAGACATCGACCCGTTACGCAGGTGGTATTGATGGAAGTCGCCAACAAATCTTGATCGCGGGCTTGCTCAAAAAGGAGGGAAAAAGGGGGGGAGAGGGTGCAGTCAGAATTGAAAAGGGGGACAGGATAGGATCTCATTCAGAACAGATGGGGGGGGGGAGGTTTTGTGCGGTAGACAGGGACGAGTCCTTAAAAGAGGGGGAGAGTGTCCTAAGGAATGAATTGGTAACCGACAAGACGGCAAATATGGAAAGTTATTCAAAAAAGGCATGGAGAGAAATCGTATCCAAGGTCCTTAACCAGAGGCTTCAGTCGAATAGTTGGCATCAATTAAAACGGTCACTAACGCATTGCTTAAATGAGAAAACGGTCAGCCAGCAAGGGGGGGGAGAAAAGGGAGGGAAGCACTTCAATGAAGAACTTTTAGGAGCTCTCCCGGGTTTCAGTGCAAAGGCGCCAGCAATCATGCCCAGAACTGGACACTGTCCGGCAGTAACTCAGAAATGGGGAGAACAACCGGGGTGGGAGAGGACATAGGGCGAGGGGGGGAAACTGTTCCAATGAGCATAGACGGTCTTCGAAAGATTACTAATGCAATCACAAACGAGGTCGAGAAAACTCGAACTGGTCGCTCCACGTCCGTTCAAACCATAGGAGAAGTACCGTGAAACCAGGAACAGAAGGGCCCCTGACGACCAACCCCAAGGCATGCAAAAAATTCAAACGCCTGAAGGACTCTCGTCTGAGAAATAAACGTACATGTTTGGTGTCGGGTTCGGAAAGGGAAAGAGGTGCAGGACGAAAATGGCCTTGGAAGGTTAACGAAAAACCCATCCAACCCACACCCTCGCACCGAAGCAGTTGACCGACAACAATCCATAGAAATGATGAAAGGTTGAGCAGGGGGCTACCCAAACTGTCAGCAACTCACCGAAGTGATTGGGGTAACGCGAGCGTCAAGAAATCGGTAAAGAGGTTTTGAAAGCGGGGAGGGGAGACACGGCCGGGGACGGTAAAAAGGAAAAAGCCAGAGTAAGGGACAAGACGTGCAATACTAGGCGTCGCAAGGCTGAAAGGCAGTTGGATCAAGCCGAGGATTGCGGATCACGTCAAATGGGGAAGAAAGGCCACGACAAGAGGCATCTCTAGGTCTTATCTGTTGGGGAAAAAGTCTCCTTGAATCTTTAGCTGGCACAATCGGCAGCAGATCGGGAACCACCAATATGAAGTGCAGGACGCAGGTAGTCCGCAGGTACGAAAGGGACCTTGGGGGAATCGGGAACGACTCCCACCTTAGAAAAGGGGAGAGGGGGGAATCTACTGGATCAGAGCGAATGGCCACGGAGGTGTTTGAGAAAGCCTAGCCTTTACCCAAGTATGAATAGAGGCTCAATGAGTGGAAAAAGAACCAGTTATTTTGACTTTTCAAGGAGGGAGAGAAAACAGAAAAAGAGAGCGCGGTAGAAAAGAAACCCTAACGAAGGAACTGCCATAGGACCAGTCATCTTGAGCAAGAGAATGGAAAAACAAGAAGGAGGACCAAGATCTCCCGGATATGGCTATCTAAAGAGAAAGACGGGATGACAGCCTAGGGTATTTTACTGAACCCTCTCAGGAAGATATCGACGGATGGTGGAGGCGGGGTATTGCATCAGAAAGAGACCAGAGTCGCCGTTCTATTTGAAAACATGTTGGTATTTGCCTGAAGAAGGACGGGAAGGGGCCGAAGAACAAAATATAGAGAAAAAACAACAACGGAGGAGACTAATAAACTCATAGGGAGGGCGAGAGGGGCCTATTCACCCCGGAACGCGGTAGGAAAACAATTGGAGTAAGGAAAGGCGAATAGTGGGGAAGGCCTCAGAAATCCATGATCCACAAACCGTCGGCTTGAAAGCCCTCGACTTTGAAACAATCCGGAAACATATTGGGCATCAAAGGGGGTTAGAGAGGGGAAGAAGAGACCCCTCGAAGGGCCGCAGGTCTAAAGACGGTCAGGGAATGCTCAGAGCGAATTGCCTCTTGGGTCCGAAATCTTCGGGGCTGGCAGTGGTCAAAAATGGGCCTCAAGAAGGGCTCCATGTATTTGTTTGAAAAGGAAACGAAGACCAGCAAAAAACAAATCCCTAAGTAAGGTTAAAACCCCAGCCAAGAGACCTGCCTCCAAACTGTGGGGAAAAAAAAGAGGGCTCAACAAACAAGGAAGGAAGGAAAGGACATCTTTGAGGGGGCCAGTAAGGAGAGCAGCAAGAAGGAGGATAAATCCAAGGTTGGGGGTGGGTACGAAAGAAGAACGTGGAACGGCAACGAACGGAAGAAATCAGGTGGAAGGCGGAGACGTCGAATCTTGCAGCCTAAGAGGGAAGGGCAGCCTCCCAAGTATGGGGGCATCGATCACGGGGGTCAAGGTATCAAACAGCACCTGACAAGCACCTTGAAATGCATTCAAGAAGAGGGGAGGAAATCGGGTAGGGTGGAAAAGAGGGGGAAGTGTTCGAGACCGGGGCCGGAAAACGCCGGGTTCAACAGCGATTGGCACTGCGAGAGAGATTGGAATACGGAGGGGTGCCGTTAATGAAATGGGGGCTTAGGGGGAAAAAGCAAATGTGGGCAAGGGGGAGAAGAGAGGAGGAAGGAAAAGTGAATGCAGGTCATGGCAGAACAGGAAAAGAGCGAAAAGCTACGATGAGTTGGAGACTATCAAAAAAGAAGACCACCAAAAAAATGTGCACTTGCTAAACTAGGAAAAGGAGAAGGGAAGAAAGTTTCAGTAGGAGTTGGTTCGGGTGAGTTTCTTGGTATCAAGGATAAACAGCAATCTTCGTGACCCGGGGCAAGGGAAGGGGGGGAAAGGACGGAGGAAACCGGGGTGATTAGAAGGAAACCGGAGGGGGAGAATACGTGCAGGGAGGGAAGGGTGGCGGGCCGCACAGCCCTTGCCAGCCGTCGGCTACGTTTGCGAACTTAGCAAAAAAATCGCGATTGTGGTGACGAGGTCACCAAGGGTAAATATGCGGACAGTGGATCTATCGGATGTGAGGTTCCTAAGGGGTAAAATTGCGGTGGGGGGGACTCCTTGGGTAAGGAGGGGGGCTCATGTCGAGGGGGCAACCGTTAAAAAAATTGAAAGGTCAGGAAACGGGAATCGCCTAGAGGGGGGAGAGACCTTTTAGACGCAAGAAAACCGTTGAAGTTCAGCGCAGCGTGTGATCTTCAGGAACAAAATATGAACTGAAAAGACAAGGAGGAGATCGCGGCAATGGGCGACTGGTGGAAAAGGATCCTTTGCTAAAAGGTGGTGAAGTTTCGAAGCCCTTTCAATACCTGGCAAGATGAGGCCATCTATGGTACGCTCCCCTTCCTAGTGGGTTGGGAAAAGACTAGCGGAACCCTGTCTCGAAAGGGGACACACCCTGAGAAGGAAAAAAAGCAGAGTCAAGCAAGCCATATAAGACTTATACAAACTTGGTAGTGAAGATGAACCCGGTGGACAGGAGCAAGGAGGCCCCGAGGGTACCAAAGAGGGGGGGAGAATAAAGCAGAAGGGATGACACGGGAAAGGAGGCTCCAAATTATGAACAAAAAGAAAGAAGTTAAGGGAAAAGCAAACTTCCATAAGGGACACAGGAGGGTCACTTTTTGGCTTAAAGAAAATAGTAACAAACTTGAAAATGGAAGGAGAAAGGAAAAACGTGGAAGAGAAAAGGGAATAAAAAAGGCCTGACTATGAAGAAAAGGCTAAGCGAGCACCATCTCCGTTTGGCGGCCAGCATAAGGGAAACATGGCGGGTAGATCCCCATCTCACTCACCCCGAGAGTACATTAAATAAGAACACAAGGAAAAAGACCATGGACATAAAAAGTGGAAGAAAAAATGATCTCTAAGAAAAAACACCAACTGAGAAAAGAAGGATCATTTGACGTAGTTGTACATTCAGGCTGAACTTGGATGCTGACTTATTCAAGGCGCGAGGGTTCTCGTTGAAGAGATGAGAGAAAAGAAATGGCTACCTAGCTGAGGTGGAAGGGAAAAAGAGAGGCCTGTCTACAGAAAATCAGCAATCAGAACCTCTGTACTCAGGGGTTTCAGGCACTGTTCACTGGGCTCAGCGTTCTTTTCTATTTGGTAAGAAAAAAAAAGTCGCAAGAAAAGAGACCGTTAGGAGGAAGAAAAGGTAGTGGAGGAAAGTTGCAAAGACAAAAAGGTTGTTGGGGAAAGGAGGGAACGCTTTGAATCAGGGGGGAAGTCCAAAAGGACTCCGGGCATCCTGAAGGGTTCAGACGGCAGTCCTAACATTTGTAGAAAGTTTTGAGGAGGGCGGCATGAAGGAGGGTTGGGGGTGTGGGGGGGGAGAGGCGCGACAGTGAATCGTCTGGGGGAAAAAAGAATTGAGGGAAATAGAGGCCGGACGGTGCATTCGATGCAGGAGTAGATCAACACAAGGAGGCAATGCGAGACGACTGTAGCCCATCATACCGGGTGGCAATAAATATTAGGAAACTTCAGTAAGTCAAGGGGGGGAGCAATGAACTACCCTAGGCGATTGCGGAAATAAGTCAATCCAGCGGGCAGGCGCATCACGAAAAATTACAGAATGGAGGAGTCACTTGGGGAGGGCCATATGGGGGGGTAAAAAGATATGCAATCGCAACAGAAAATGAGGGGCATTCCCGTGCGCCCAATGCTAAAGAACGCACCGATCAGATCCACGTCGAAGGGGATGCAAACGGGGGGAAACAGAGGAAAAAAAAATGAGGAGTTTTTGCTCAGATCAACGTAGCCGAAAGGAGCCAAGAACCATCTCAGGCGAGGGGGGGGCGTAAAACTACACCAATTTCGAGCAATACAGACGCAACAGGGCGCCGTCGGGGGCCAAAGGAAGAAAAAGGCTGCTCAAAGCTGCCAACAGCGAAGTCACGGTAGCCCCTACCCGAACGCGAACCAGCCTGACAGGCCAACGCCTGAAATCAAAATCTCTTAGAGGGAGAACAAAAAAGTCAGGGGGGGGCAGGGTTACTCTGGAGCAATTAAAGTAGCTGTTCGTAGGAGTAAGGGGCAGTTCAAACCAAGACCTAACACCAACCCAGGCACTGCAGTGAAAGAAAAAACCCTCATCTGAGTGAAAAGGGGAATAGGGGGGCTACATCGAAAAAAAATTTCAGCAACAACAGAGAATGGGGCGTCTCGAGTCTTTGTGATCGCGCGCAACGGCTGGGAAACGGTAAAGGGAAAAAGAAACAAGAGATCGAAAAAGAATCGACGGGAAGATGTGCTTTAAAATCAGGGGGGGGAAAGGTTGGCATTTGCTGAAGGAAAAGGGTATCTCTGCCAATACGCATAGTCGGGACGTTAAGGACTCTTGAAGGCCGCAAGATGAGAGAGGGAACACCTATAGGTGAAAAAAAAAAAGGGAAGAGCAGGAAAGTTGGGAGAACTTAGAAGGTGAGAAAAAACTGGGAAACCAGGGAAGAGAGCTCCGGTCGTTTGGAATCTAAGGCGGGCCGAACCCTACTTGACCAAGCAGTTGTGTTAGAAAGGGGAAAGAAATTGGACCCAAATATGAAACTAGCGCGCATGGGCTGTGGACTCGAGGTCTTTCAGCTGGAACCCCCAAACCTGGATCGCGCGTATCAACTTCAAAAAGGAATTTGAAAAGATTTCAAAAAAGCAGGACAACCTGAGATATGGAAGCAAGGAAAGAGAAAAAAAAAAAGGAAAAAGACCTAGCTGGCGGGCTAGGAAAAAAAGGAGCCTAAAGGCTAACAGCTATGTATGGCAGGCGAATGCGAGGAAATAGAAGGATCCAGTAAGGATGGTGGAGGGGGGAGCACTAAAAAAAGAAACTATTCAGAGTCGATTTACAGAGTTTTAGAGCGGGGGAAAAGATGCCGAGCGATCTCAATAAATAAAGATCAAAACCAACGGGAGAGAGATTGGGGGGTCGATACCGGTCCCGCGGATCGGCAAGCCAAAGGGGAGTAAATTAACACACTAAGAGGGGAATTGAACGCAGACCTGCGCCAAAAGAATAAAAAAAAAAAACGGAGCCATAGGAAGGAGCATTACTCCAAAATAAAAAAAGAATTTTATTCGGGAGGGAGATAGCAGCTACTTGAGAGGTAGACTGCTGTGCTGTGCATAGCATTTAAGAAGAGACGACGGGGACGTAGTGGTCATGGGGAGTCGAGAAGGAGGGGGGAGGGGAAGGGGGCTAAAGGGCGCGAGAAACAGTTGTGGGGTTTAGACTCTCTAAAGAAAGAAAACACCGGTAGTGGTCACCCACATGCGTCCCAGCATAACTGTGGGGGGGAAAAGGCTAGGCGGACGTCAAAAAATCCGGGGGGACCTGTAATTACTGAAGTATGTTTGGGAGGCGAAAACAGAAAAAACAAAAAGAGAAGATTCCAATTGTCGTGGGTTAAAGAATGCTCCGGCAACGCGACCTGCATCTGTCGGGGTTGGCACGGAGGAGAAATCTAGGAAGAAGGAAAAATCACTAGGTGGAGGCAAGGGCCACTTTTCAGACTCAAAGAACGACCAGAGATGAGGACTAGGGTGAAAGTCGTCAACTGTATCCGCACCTGCCCCTCGGACATGAAAGAACAACGACCATCACATAGAGAAAAGCCTAGTTCTGTGGGACAGGAGGAAGCGTGGAACGGTCTCGTCGAAATGGCACGTGTTGCCGCATAGAGATTGGAATCCGCGTGTAATCACTTCGGTGATGAGTTGATGATAGGGAGCAGACAACCCTAGGGAAAATTCAAAAAAAAAAAGGGACGATGGAGTTGTTTGGGGTGAGGGGAAGGGTCAGGGCAAGGGATTAGGTGCTCTGGAGAAAAAAAGAGAACAGGAAAAGGCGAACAGCTAAATATGGGAAGTGCAGAAGAGAAAAAAAAGACCAGAACAAACCGACGGAACGGGGAGAACTCGACTAGAGGGAGAGAGTTCAGGGCATTGGGCGCATGCTTGCCGTGGGGGTCGGGGATGAAGAAAAGGGATTTCAGGGGGGAGGGTCTTTAAAAAGGACGGGGGGCCCAGAGGACGACGGCGAAAAAGGGCGCTTTCGGTCGATCCGATTTGATATGAAGAAAGGTGACGTATTGAAGAAGAAGGGAGAAAAGCTAAGGGTACTCCAGGCAACAGGATACATCAAAAGGGGGGGGGGGACTATGCAAAAAAAGCGGCTACGTTTATCGTGTCTTTAAGAGTGGTCGCAGCGAACTGACAATGGAAGAGGAGGTGAAGAATAAGCAACAAAAAGGGGGAGGGGGGGGGAAAAGCATAGGAAGAGGAAAGAAGGGGTACCAAGTGATGCAAGCGACCGCCTTGGATAACGGTTATGATTCCAGCAAGGCAGCGTGTGGATGTAATGAAAGGCAATATGGAAACTGAAGCAACTAATGGAAGGAAAAAAGGAGATTCATCGGAGTCTAGCCGGGACGAATTTTTTCTCAGTTTTCCACCGATACGCCCGCCTGTCAAACTGCAGGCCGATGGGGGGAAGAAGGAAATGAAAAGTTTAGGTCAAAAAGCAACCGGCGGAGAAGGCAAAACAAAAACTTAAACAAGAAACAGAAAGGGAGGCCTCCAGAGGGAAAACTACTTAAAAACAAGTAGGGGTCAATGACGCCCGGTAGCGACAGAGTGATGGGGGTGACAATCGGTGTTGGAGTACTTAAAAAGAAATACACTTGAGAAAAGGGAAACAGGGGAAAAGCAGTCAAAGAAAAGAAGCCAGGGGAAGGCGGCACGATCTAATCCAAAGAGGACAGACCGGAAGTTTCGACGTGGCTTGTCGGGACCACCGGCCAAAACAATGCTCTAAACCCCGACAGAAGAAGGGGTAAAGAAAAAAAAGCTTGAAAAAGAAGGAAGCTGGGTCAAAAAAACAATCGGAAGGGCGGAAAAATCTCATTTAAGGTAGATTCAGTCTCTATAACCCTCGGGAAGGGATGATCTTCAAGCCCAGTAAGAGACAGGGTCCGGGAAAATACCGGAAATGAAGAGACTCCACCACAAAAAAGGGAAGGAAACTAAGATGAGCAGTTCTTACGGACAATGGGAACGTTGATGCCGAGGGGAAGGAGTCAGTCAAAAACCCGGGACGGGTATGGGGTATATCCCATACCTTTCATGTCCTGGAAAGTGGAGGATGTAGAGGGTATGGTCCTGAGAGCTAGGAGGTAGTAAAAAGGACTCGATGGGTGAAGAGAATCTGCATTGGCAAACTCAGCGGGATCTGGCTATACCACAAAGGCGAAACCGCCGGTGTATCTCTCGTTAGGACTTTGGAATTGGCTCCTTTGCCGTCAGAAACCGTATGGTGTAATAAGGAGAGGGAAAAAACTTTACTAATTGAGGGGTGAGACAAAAATCTTGCACTCACGGCAGCAAGCAGAGAACCGCGTGCATTCACGAGTTTATGGGTTCTATCTGGCGGCAATTGCTTGTGAGGGGTTGATAGGGGAAGAAAGGGGGAGGGGTCAAAATTTAAATACAACTGGATTTACCTGGGGGGAGGGGAGGGACAAGTAAGGCCTTAAATTGAAAAGCAAAGACAAACAGAGGTTACAGGAGTGGAAAAGAACACACAATGCAGAACTCTCGTCCGCCGCGATTAATGGGTATAGCTCATTCACGTCAGATTGCGGCGTGAACATTGCAAAAGAGGGGAGAGTGGAGGAGTCATACTGTTCATCCACAGGAGGGCGCTGCGAGCATGCAACACAAAATATCCATTTAAGTGGACTTTCACCTGGTGTTCGCCGTCACTGGATTAGCGCAGGTACTTGGGGAAAAAAAGGGAGAAAAAGACCCATCAGAAAGAAAGAACTGAAGAAGGAGAAACCTTTTTTAACAGAGCAAACAATGGAGAGGGGGGAGAAGCGTCGAAAAGCGCATCGAGGCTTGGCCAGGAACTGGCCGAGCCGACACCATCTGACGCACGTCGCTAAAACGAGTGCGAGAGACTCGCCCTGCATGAACGGAAATAGGGACAACAGGGGGCGGGGTCTAAAAAAAGGGGAAAAAAAACAAGGGTAAAAAGTCAGGCAAAAAAAGAACAGCAGGCATGCACCCACATGTATTAAATAGACTAGACGCCGTTCCCGTCCTAGGTGGGTTTAGGAGGGGGGGGGGTAGAAAAAAAAGAAAACGGAAGAGGTCAAAGGTGTAGATCTTAACCTAAAAGGGGGGTCTAAAAAAAAAGCACAATAACCCCTAGAAAAAAAAAAAAAAAAAATCCGTTGCCCGAAAAAAACCTCAACAGAGTAGGTGCTGCACTGGAAAAGGATTGTCTCCCAGAAAAAGGAAAAGGTTAAAAGAAAAACGAAAAAACGAGGTACAAGTCGAGCTAACTGGCCAATCTGGGTTACACGCGCATGTTCCTTAAAAGTCCCAGTAAGGGAAGGAAGGTGCTGGGGTCAACTCGGGATGGATGCGTGGTGCTCAAGTCAGATGGAGGGAGGAGAAGCGATTTTCGAAGGCCACTACCGCTAACATCCTGGTCTTATCAGTGGGGGCACGGGAAAGGAAGAAAAGAAGGGTAATTCAATATTATATCAGTTGGGAGAGATGGGGAAACAAAACTGAAGGGCATTGAAACATAACAAAGGCAGGAGTCAAGGATTCTTGAAGTGCACACACGACGCAAAAACGACTCCTTCTTAGGCGCCGCACCAAAAAGGCAAGGTCCATTAAGGGGTAAAGGGTGTGAAGGAAGGGGACCTATCCTTGGGAAAAAGTGAAGGACTGAGGCGGACATGCTTGCTGCAAGGAGGTGGGTCTTGAAGCCACAAAACAATGAGGCGCGATAGCCATATGGCAAAACAGTCATTGCCTAGACTGAAAGGACAAGGGACCAGGAAGACTTGAGAATTGGAAGGGAGGAACCCAGAGGGAAGTACCAAAAAAATAGCAAAAGGGGAAGCAGTAAGTCGAAAAACAAAAAGAGAAAACTGACAGCTATGGCGAATTGTGCCTCGGGCAGGGAAGAAGATGATGGTGGCACGGGGAGTTCAGGCTCAATCCACGTATTACCATGGGAAAAATTGAAGACAATTGTGAGGGGAATACAAAAGGAAGAGAGGGAGACTATCTCGAACAAGGAAGAGAAACAAACACACCACGGAGCGGAGGGAGATAGAGGGGGCGATCGGCCATAACCGCAGGCCTGGTAGGCAACCAAGTAGTAAATAAAAGGGGGAGAAATAAAAAGTGGGGGATGAGCCGACCACCAAAGGAGAAAAAGACCGGACTGTATTCTGAGGACCGGAAAGGTCAGCGCATTCTCCTTCCCATAATAGTCAGCATTGTTGAATTCTCGCAAACCGAGCACCTTCCTCGACTTTACTGCTGGTGATGTGCAGTCGTGCTCAGGTAGGAGGAATGGGCTAGTTGGAATTAAGAGTCTATGGACGGGAAAGGTTAAAGGGAGAAAAATTAAGACAGGGGGGGGGGGGAGAAGATACAATCTAGAACAGACGGTGGGGTCCAGCCTGCCTCCTCAATCATAACTTTAACACTTGAGAGAGGGAGAAAAAAACAACTGAAGGTTAATTGAAAGGAGGGACGCAGTGGTGAGAGAAGTAAGATTCCACCAAAAAGAAGTAGTGACCCAGTTTCGGGTGTTTCGCAGAATGCCTGCAACGAGACCGGAAGCATCAGGTTTTTAATATAAGGAGGACGGAAGAAGATTTGCGAAGAGAAGGGCTGAGGGGCAGGTAAAGATCTCTCTGAAAATGGAGAAAGGGGGAGTGGCACGATAACTTTGCGGGTACACACCCTAGGACTTGAACAACGCATGGAAAAAGAAAAGAATCTCACAAAAGGAGCAGAGGGGGGAAGATCTGGGGGGAAAGGAAGCCCTGCTGTTGAAGGGGGTAAGTAGGGCTGGGGAGGGGGGCAATCAAGGATAACAAAATATTTAATGCGAGATAGAACCTGGGACAACGTTGATAAAGTTCTGAAACAGACTGAAGCGGGTCGCCAACGAAAGGTGGGAATTGCGCACGACCTATGGTGGAGGGGTTGTGGGGAGGGGTAAAAAATTGGTAAGGGTTAAAGAGGTGTTAGGTTCTTTGCGGGAAAGAAAAAAGAAAAGCAAGAATAATGTGTAAGTGCGGCAAACAAGACCGCCACCCACAAGAAGGGAATTGGGATCACTAGACTAGGGAAAAAGAATGGGTTCGGGGGAAGGGAGGGCTGGGGCAGCATTGTGGAGGCTCATTATATGCAAGGGCAAAATTTGAGGAGTTTCTAGGGGGGGGGGGGTGGTTCCATGTCAGTGTAGAGCCGCTGTTTCTACCGACAAAAAAGAGATGTCAGGGGGGGATAGTCAGCTACCCGTAGGGAGAAGAAAGAAGGTGCCAGATATGACAGAGTATGATCGGGCTCTTCCCTAAAGGCCCTCATGAAGCGTAGAGCCCTCGGTTGGGAAGAATGTAAAACACAATGGGGAAGGAATAGCGAACGTGGTGATCGATCGTTTCTGACTTTAGGCATTGGGCGCGGCAAAATTAATAGGACTTGTGGCTAGGTCACGGAGGGGAAAAAACAAAAGGAAAGGAAAATTCATTGAAGGAATCGAACCAGGATTAGGGATGAAACCTTTCTGAGGAAAAACCCCTGGATGACCCGGGGTGTTCAGCAAGCGCCGTGTGCCAGCTTGAATTGAGCAAAAGTAACACTTAAATCCTACTAGGGAGGGAAAACAGGAAGTGAGAGGCTAATAGAGATCCTTGAATCAAGGGGGGGGAGACTTCCACCCGAAATACTCTTTTCAAGCAGGTCACCTGGAAACAGCTGAGATCATTAATAGTGTATGGGAAACTCGGGTCGCTCCATATAAAATGTGAATAACGAAACAATCACCGAATGACTCCTCCAAAATAGAGTAAAGAAAGCAAAAGGGATTTAAGGAAAGATTAGAACAGGGGAAGACCGGAGCAATCTTGCACCGTTTGCGCAGCGTGTTGGCGACCCATCATCACTTAAACTCGTAATTTCCAATTGATGACACCAAAATCAGGCATTAAAACCAAAAGGGGAAAGAAAAAACTAAAAAGAGATCACGAGATGGTTGGAGGAAGTTTGTGGCTGTAAGAGCTAATCAAGAGATTCCTCTAACCCCTTGCGTACGAGGTAAAACATGCCGCATAAAGAACCAGATGAATCTAAGAAAAAAAAAACACGCTCAAAGGTGGGGAAGAAAGAGAATCGCCAGGGGTATGGAACAGACGGAGAGCACAGACTCTTCCAAACAAAAAAAATAGTAAATAGCAATGAACAAGAACGGAGAAGAGAAAAAAAAGGGTAAAATATAGAGAAAGGAGGAAGCTGGACATGGCATAGAAGGCTGGGGGGAGGGAATATTTCCGGAGAAAGTCTAGATGGGCAGTTGGAATAGCTTGTGATAAAGGACGAAATACTGGCGATAGCGGCCTCAAACGGAGCGGGCTGGCTCCTGAGCCTAGGAAGCGCTGCGTTGGGGAAAACCCTCGTCCAAAACTGGGGGTAGGAGAAGGTGGATTGGAAAAAGGGGGTCTGTGGAAAGGGGATTGATCCACCACGGAAGAAAGAAACTCGAGTATGATCTCGTTAGGGGATACTGCCGCAAGGGATTTTGGTGAAGAGGGACAAAAGGGTAAGAAGGGGGGGTGGGGGTCGCCAACAACTGGGAAAATCGACGGTCAAATTGCGAAGAGAAACTGGGGAAAAAGAGTGCAGTGAAAAGAAAAGGGGGGGGGGGAGCCATTGTGAGAAAGCTGTCGGAGAGAATGTCACCTGTGTGGGGAAAATGGAACATGTTCGGAAAGAATAAACGAAGCCTGAAGTTTGAAAGCACAGAGAACTATTCATTGCGTGGTAAACTGGGACAAACAAGGGGAAGGAAAGAAAAGAAGAGACGGCCGAGAGTATGGTGCCTTCGTAGATTAGGTCAGTAGGCAAAAACAATGAAGCGCCTCGAAAAACTTGCTGGCACATCCATCAGGAGAAGAGGCTCATCACTTCACTGGCCACAAATAGGTGTCTATTCACAGAGGAATTGCGGACACTTATGGGACACGCCTTTCAATTAGAAAAAACAATCAGGCAAATTACGGGTGGGAACAATCCGAGAAAATAACCATCCGTAGATCCACGTCCGCATTACACCTTGGTAATGGGTCAACAAAAAAAAAGGGTAACCGTGGGGGGGAGACGGATCAAACTTAGAACAGAGAGGGGGAGACAGGCGTGGGCCCGAGCAAAAGACAACATCTGCAATCTCAAGGCTGAACAAAGTCGATAAAGAAACTTCGGCTGGAAGCCACTCGCCGCGGCTCAAGATGCAACCAAAAAAAAATCAAGGGGAGAAAAAAATCTACCCTAAATGGGGTGCCATGAGGAACGGACTGAGCAATTAAAAAAAAGGGTCAACAGAGAAAGTCCCACTTGCACGTAATGGTGGTGGCGGGATTGTGAAAGCGTAGCTGTCTTGTCATGTTCGTTTATTGAAACACACAGGAAGAAAAAAAAAAAAAAGGCACCACTATCACTGAAGTTGCCCGACAAAAACAAAAAAAAGTGGAAGGGACAACATGGAGTGTCTAACCGAAGAATTGAGAAACTGCACTCACCGACTTACAGCTCCAAAATTGCAAAGTAGACAAAACGGAGTGGGCTTAAGCAAAAAAAAAAAATAGAGGGAAAGGGAAGGGAGTGGGTGGGCTGGGAACTTCTTGTGCTAAACCGGGGCCTATTCGGAAACTGAAAAATCCGAAAGGAGAGTTAACCTGAACGTCTATCATCCGGCGTTAGCGGGGTAGGAACGCAAGAGAAACTAAGATGAAGCATGCAGCAGATTGACAAAAAAAAGGGAAAGAAAACGTGCAGTAAAGGAAAGTCGTAGACACACCTACAAAAGGAGAGGAAAGGAACTCACCTTACGTGAGAAAGGTTCGCTAAGTTCGAATACACACGAAAGGCGAATGTCCATGCACTGCGTCCTAGCCGGGTACAAAGTCTGCTGAAGGAAAGAGAGACTAAATAGGGGAAGGGGCAGAAAAAAAAAATCGTATACACCCAAAAGGAAAAAAGCTGTAGACGGAGCACAGTCATGTGAAAGAGAAGATTCACTGAAAGGGAAGTTAATCGGGAGCAATGATAGCAAACAGATATGAGCCCTATCGGAAGGGGTGACGGAAAGACCCTATATAACGAAAAAGGAGACGAGTATTGTTCAAGGCGGAAAAAAAGGCGCTGAACAGATAGGAAAAAAAAGGAAAGGGGTGGTATCAGGGGGAAGGGACAATCCACACATTCGAACTTAATCCTTTTGCTAGCCGCCGAGGCACGAAAAAAAGAATCACAACACAAAAAAAAACGTGGAGATGTTTTAGGAAAGAAGAAGAACGTACGGGTCCTGCGAGAAAAAAAGGGTATGAATATAAATTTCTAATAATGAGACAAGAAAGCCCCTTGACAGCCGCTCTTTCGGCCGCCCGCGAGGCATCGATGAAAAAGCATGAAAATAATTGGGAAAAGCAGGGGGAAGGGCAGAGAGACCGCTCCACTGAAATAAAGGGGGGACATACGGGCACTTGCGGGATGAAGTGAGAAATAGCTAAGGCCTATTTTCAGTGCGATAGGCACTGCTGTTGCGCAACGGGAGCGAAAAAGGTTTTTTGGGGGGCTACGCGCCACGAAGACAAAAAATCGTTCAAACACCAGAAATGCTTTAACACTCAATACGTGGTCCAGTCTCTGCTTCTAAACAACGAACTTCCGGCAAGACAGAAAAGAGGTTTGGAGAGAAAAAGGAGAAAATGACAACAGCGCAATAATTATTGAGGACTATCAAATGTGGGAGTGGGACGAAAGCGAAGAATTAACAAACGCTACCTTCCTTGACAGGGCACGATCTGCAGCCAGATTTTCTGGAAAGGAAGCAACACCGAACAGAGAGAAAGGGCATCTGGGGAGAAAAGGGTCCTGATCACGTCACAGGACCAAAAAAGGGTTAAAAAAAGCACTAGCGCGGATGTCGGTGCGATCGATGATGAGAAGTCTTGGGGGGGGAGAGTTTTGCGCGGCGGGGAAAAGAGGGGAAAGGCAAGGGGAATGAGGGAAGGTCACTTCGGAATGAAGGGTAGGAAAATTAGGGATGCGGGTCGCCACCAGGGGAAGGGCAGCACGAGATGCGGTGGCAGGGGGAAAAAATTCAGTTACGGGACTAGTGGTAAGGGAGGAGGTAGAAAAGAACGAGCGAACAGCTCGCGATGGGAAGGCGAGAAAAAAATAAACAGCCGAAAAATAAGAAGTTGACGGTGGTCAAGCAGAGAAAAGAAGAGATTGAAAAAAATCGGGGGGAAAGTGGGCAGGCGGGTTTGTGATGAGCTTTTTGAGCGGTTAGGGTACAGGATAAACGCTAGGGGTTCTTTGAGCCGGTAATAATAACCGAAGGTAGCAAGGGGAAAACCTTCTCAGAAGCTGGAAACGGGCTTTAGGGGAAAAAAAAAAAGGAAGAAAATGGGTCCGGGAGATGAAGACGCTTTCAGCCGCGAGGGTTGTACAGGGGAAAATTCAAAAACACTTAGTAAATCGGTGTTGGACTATGTTAAAGAAGGGGGGGGAAAGGGAACTGTGCGAGTATGATAATGGTCTTCGTAGGGGGGCGCACGGACTGCTAAGATAAAGAAGGTTAATGAAAGGAGGGAAAAAGAGAGGGGTCCAATAAGGAATTCAATCGACAATTAGCTGGTGGAACGTTCCGGGATACAGACCGCCTTACTGATGATGAAGAGACAACATCTTGGGGAGAGGAGTAAAAAGATGAACTAGGACAAACGGTCGGCGAAGAAAGGGGCGAAGGAGACGAGTCCGAATTGAATGGATTGGGTGATAAAACTGCTTAAAGAAGACACGCGGGGAAAGGAAGAAAACTGGAATGCCGAGAGAAGGATAAGAAAGAGGGTTATTCAAAACTCCGCTCCCCTGGTCGAAAAAAAGGGCATGCAAAAAGCCCGATTGGGCCGAAAGGATAGAAAAAGGGCTCACACCTGTTAGGGCACGATGAACCGGGACAGCCCGAGAGGGGGCGACAATGTTTCCGAATAAAAGAAGACAGCTGAACTCTTTCAGGGGGGAACAAAAGGTCAACAAAGAATCCGGCGAAAGAGGCGGGGAAACGGAACTAACTAACGAGCAGCGTTGCCGCGATTGGCGTTAAAGCAAGGGAAAAAAAAAAACCAAGGAAAAAGGCGGAAGGAAAAACACACACTTTAGAAGGTATCGCACTTCAGGCAGGGATCAGTCTATCACAACCAGCTCCTTTGCGTCCAGCAGACTAACATGGCACGTAATTAATCTCGTCCCCAAACGAGAAACACGCGCGAAAAGGGGAAAGGGGAAAAAAGAGAGGAGAAGGGAAGCATTTACAATTGAAATAAAAACAATGATCTCTCCAACAACAAAAAAACTAAAGAGAGAAGAAAGTTCTGTACGTTATCCCTGGGACATGCTCTTAACGGAGGAGGTAATACGAGGGTTCTAGTTTGGAAGATCTACTCCTGTGGGGAACGACCGTCTAAAGGAGGAGGGAAAAACGGATCTTGGGGTCTTGCGACGGTATGCCTGATTCATCGAGGGAGGAGGTATGAAACGAGGGAAGGGGTTTCAAGCAGTTGCATGGAGTCTGTTCTTTCAGCCAAACCGAAAAAGAAGGGAGGTAAACCAAGTGAACGGGGGGCATCAGTTTCAACTAACCTCACAAAGGGGTGTTGGGGGCGGGGGGGGGACATAGTCTGAAAGATGGGGCACAGGGTATTGAGGTCGCAAAAGCACAATCGGAAGCCACTTTGTCAAAAAAGGTGAAGAGGATTCACAGAAAAGTGAAGGGGAGATTACTTGCAGCAATTTCCGTTAGGAGGGGGTGTGGATCATGGAGCGACAGGTTAAGGGAGGTGGTAAAAATAAAAAAGGGGAGAGTGAGAGTATCATAGAGGAATGAAGTGTGGACGGCGTCAGGGGCAAGGGGAAGTGCACACAAGGAGTCAAGCAAAACTCGGAAAGAAAAAGATTATTTGGTAAAAAAGAGGGGGGAGGAGGCCTTCGGCATAAAAAAAATGAAAAAGCAAACACGAAATTCAAAAGTGTAACTGGGTGGTCATAACCCGGCAACAGCAGGCGGTCGCGCATAAACGGTCATTCAAGATCATGAGCAGGGGAATGATGGAAAGAGGGGGTGAAGCCGTGACATGAAAAAAAAGATTCAGAGAGTTCCCGTAAAAAAGGACGAGAAAGGGAAAAAAAATCAAAGACAGACCAAGTGATCATCGAATGGAAAGTGCATCGTAAAAAAAGATGGCGACGGGAGATGGGGAAAAAGGGTCCACCTGAGAAAAAAGGAGGGGTCATTTCTTGAATGCCGACACCAGAGAGAGAACGTCGTAATAAAACTAGTCGAACTCGCCCTGGCGACCGGCGTTAAAAAACGGAAAATTGAAAAGAACAAAAAAAAATTTGGCAAGGAGAAAAAAGCCTCCCAAAGTCAAAACTCCGACACAAAGAATAAATTCTCTAGTCGGATGACCCGCAAGAAACTGGGTGGCTGGAGTGGGGAACTTCCACTGAAAGCTTCTCGGTTCTCGAAATTTGGCCTGGGGGGAGAGAAAAGACCACAGAACTAAAACGAGCACCAAGAGACTAGTACTGTAAAACAAAACAAAAGAGTCTTTCGCAGCTGGGGAAAAAAAAAGAGGGGACAAGGACACAAAAAAGTTAAAGCAAAGGCAAAAAAATCAAGAAGTCCAGCGAGAATCAGAGCTCTGGAAAAAGCTCTGTGTTATCGCGCACGCAAAGCGTTGTACTTACAACAAGAGAGCGAACGTTACAAGAGGAGGGGGAACATCCCAGGCGGGGAAAAAATTGGGGGTGGAAGAGAGGTGGGCTCAAGGACGAGGATGTGGGAATAAGGCACAGTTGTCGATGAAAACAGGCTAAAAAATCTCGGGTCGGAGAGTGAGGAAGGAAGAAAAGCTGGAAAGAAGGGATTCAAATCGTTTCAGGACAAGAAGGGGAAAACAACTGCTGCATGTAAGGGTGGGGGAAGGAAAAAGGAGTCGCGTTGCTTAAAAAAACACAAAGAAAACCTGGAACTTACGACTCATTCATTGCGGGGGGGGGATCTACAGAACACCAAGAGAGGTCGAATGGACCGCAGGGAATTGTTTTATACAGAAAGAAAAAGGGAACCAAAGTATGCGAGGAGAAAAGGGGCGGGGGGACCTAATAAAGGGGATGGGTCGTTAGCTGGATGCGTAGACCCCAACCTGCGCGGGCTGGCATCCCTGCCAAAAAACATGCAGTGGACCAGCGATCAAAAAAAAAACAAAGACCCTGGAGACGAGGGAGAAGAGTAAAATCTATTAAAAATTACTCCAATAGACAAAGGCAAAAAAAGAGGGAAGGGATATCTCCCCGCGATACTACAATCTTACCAAGTATGGCAGGCGAATGCTCGACCTCGCGAAAGGCCCGAGAAGCCTTACGGAGGGTGATGCGCTAAATAACCCACTATTCGAAGGGAAGCGGGAAAAGGAGAGTTGGCCTACCGCAAAGGGGAGGAGAAAGAAAGAAAAACAA
>Ga0179593_1382713_pt1 | contig 18944 bp, 8 predicted proteins | sample CZODoug2_1_08_16_FD_185931 | JGI IMG/M metagenome (GOLD analysis project Ga0179593, IMG submission 185931) | Vadose zone soil fungal communities from Angelo Coast Range Reserve, California, USA - CZODoug2_1_08_16fungal (PacBio error correction) | ecosystem: Environmental > Terrestrial > Soil >...
GTGCAGAGCATTGAAAAGGCCCTTGTGACCAACTCAAAAAACGAACTATTTTCTTTGACTGTGGCAGAGGGCGCCTGTAGGGCCCATTTCTTTGCGGGTTGGCTAAAAGTGAAAGAGCCCTCCGGACCACACGGGGTTAGTATTGAATACTTTTGTGGGTGCACTTTAAAAATCGTCGGTTGGCCCTCAAACCGTTGCAGGTGGGATGGGTTCACAGGTGGAACGTGCCGTTCCCCAGCGCCGATGATAGTGGAGACTCCTTCCCAGATCGTACGTGACAAAGGAAAAACTTTCCAGGATAAATTGGGTCACTGATAAGGGGACTAATTGGGAGTCAACGGTTTGCCAACAACAGAACAGAGCCCACCCGGGGGACTAAATCTTCTACCAAAACTAGAAAAGCACAGAGCCTTAAGCACAATGCCTTCCCACTGTCCCCTAATTAAAGCCAACAGGGGACTTCCCCAACGAGGTATAGTGCATGAGATGCAATTGCTTAATACACAACGGGGGGGTCATTCCACAAGCACCCAAGGTCCTCCTTCAGAAAATTCTTCTCTTGACCAGCAGCACACCTTTGTGAAAGAATCACTAATCCACACGTCCCCCGTATGACCTTATTAGGTTGTACCTACCACAACTGGACCTGATTTGTTGAAGAACGAGGAAGACTGAAATCGCTGGGGCCTTAAAGAGGAGGGTGAGAGTGAATTTCCCGTGTCGTCCAGTGGGGTGTTGCAGTTTGAGTAAGGGGTCTGGAATTGCTTGGGATATAAGATTTTAGGTTCACGCAATGACTTCTGGCTGGGGAAGTTTGCGTTTGTTTTTGCACACCTTCTCGAAAGAATCACAGAATCCGGGAGGACGGAACCGTGGAATGCTTTTTCGCACTTGAGAAGCATATTAATGATCATCAGGATGATGTCCTCAGCGAGGTAGTCTATCAAATAAAAACGAGGAGTGGCACAAACTTTTAGGGGCCTGTCAGCAAGAGGGAACGAAACTTCCTAAAAAACTACAGGGGGGGCAAAGGATTAAAATGGAAGGGCAAAGCATGGCTTCGTATTACCATCTAAGACAGAACGCACGAAACAAAGTTAAGTAATCCTAGCGCCGGCAAAGCTCCTTTTTGTTTAATGATCGCTGGTTGTCCAGGCATGAAAACACTGCCCTCTAGCTATCAAGAAGAGACTTCTAACTAACCTTAGTACTACAGGGGGGAACTACACCATTTGGAAACTAAAAAAAGGGTATCGGCAATGCTAAAACCTCGGCCACACATCCGGTGTAGAGAAATCAGCGTGTTTGGAACCTCTATGAAAAACTTGATCAGTCATTAATAACCCGGTGTCGTAGCATCCGGGAACTTCCATTCTTGCTTCGGGGGTCCTTGAATAATGCGTGCGACGCTTAGGGGATCACCAACCTTGTACGAGAACGGAAAGATACAGGTCAGTCATTGACAGCTTGAACATATGGTGCTAAGGGCGATTGACTCCCCCCAATAGGCTACAAGAAGCTGGCATAAGCGACCAGCAAATGGACGTCCCTAGATGACTTCGGGTGGGTTAGTTGTGCCCCCTTGGGATCAGTCTCGCCAGCGAGTGGTGCCTGGTGAGCACGGAGCTCCTGCGTCGCCGACATAAAACACCTCCGGAGGAGATCGACAAGCTTGATGGGGGTATCGCCTAAAATACTACACTGCTAACACGAGAGAATCCATTAAAGTGGGACTCATGTCAAGCACGTCGTTGCGGGGGAGGCAAACAGAAGGCGGGAATGTGTTCATGAATCACTGGCTAAGAGAAAACGGAGAGATCGAAACACAACAACGTTGAAGGATGGAAAGGTTCGACCTCTCAGACTGAAGAAAGATATCAAAAAGTCAGAATGGTCTGGGCAAGTGAAAAACCACGCTTGTTCTAGGCAAAAGTCTTGCCATCGCATGAATGGGCCCGGCCCTAGGGTGGAAGTTGGGGGGCAGTATTTTCGGGGCGAAACAAGTCCGCAGGGCTTGGATCGAAAGTATGACAGGGGGACTGCCTCACTGAACGAGGCGGCGGGAAGCGTTCCCTACAGTATAAGGGAGACTTCAAAAGGTCGCTCAACCAGCCTCGAATTCACTAAAACCCACCAAAGGAATTCTAGGCTCCCCTGTAAAGGAGGTAAAAGCGGGGGTCAAAGAAATTAAGGGAGCTCGGTCACCGAAGTGGTAAGGCAAACGAAAATTTGAGAACGTTTTCAACGTACCGGCACGGAAGCATGGACATTCTCTGACCATTGCTTGTAGGACGAAAGAGAATTTGCAGATAAAAAGAAAGACATATCAGAGAAGTTACTGACACATTAGTTCAAAACATAATGCTGGTCCAAGGAAAAACGAGTCGGCGCTTGGCTGATGGCAAAGGAAAGGAATGAAGCTCAGAGGGAGGTGGATCTTTCAGTACTGGAGCTATGAAAGAGCAGTAATCTCTGTAAAATTCGTGACGTTCCCACGAAGTCGTGGAAAGCAATGCCCTTTTTAGGTAGCTCCGCTATATTCCGGGCATCGACAAAATTTTGTACACAACGAGTAAGCACACCAACAAAGTCCTTTCAGGGAGGTGACGTAACCTGGCACGCTACAGTACGATGGACTTAGGGAAAAAGCGTGGAAAGGAAGCCCCTTTTGACTTGGGACCAAGACGGAAAGTGTCCCGGGGTGGAATATGGCTGTTCCACTTCTATTAAAGAACCCATTATAAGCAGGAAGTGAGGAAGGGGGCGCGAATGAATAGGGGAGGGGAACGGTCGGGCTCTTGAGGAAAAAGAATGAAGGGGACAAAGGGAAACTAACTGGCGAAAGAGTGCCCTATGGGGGGGGAGCGAAGTTGTTAGGGGTTCATTTGGATCCGCGGGGGACCATGACGGGTGTAACCACTCACTTGACGACCGGCGCCCACCGTCTCAAAGGGCGATACATACCATAGGACCATCCCAAGCATGGCGAAGCACGGGCAGTCAAATAAGTAGAACAGGGAAAAAGGAGCCACGACTAAGCTCTCATACTGGCTTTGATATCTTGCCTCTGCACATCAAAAAAAGCAGGCTGGGGGGGATTACACCCAAGCAGTAAAGGAAGCGGGCTGGTTGCAGTGTTACTACTGCACAAACACGATGTGTAAGATATATCAATCCCCTGCATATCGAAAGGGGTTGGGAAGGGGAAAACAGAGGAGTTGGAGGAAGTGAATTAACAATTAAAAAAGCGAATTGAATTGGTCCAGATGAAAATCTGGGGGTGCCGAAGTCTGGAAGGCTGGGGGATTGGGTTACCACCTTGTTCTGGTCTGGAACGGGACGGCGTGGGACTTGGGGGTTCTTCTGGCGGGGAACGGAGGCTTAAAAGCGGAATCGGAGCCTGAAGTAGGAATTCAAGGTGACCTTCTTGGGAACGAAACGGCGAAGCATGGGGCCGAATTGAATCATCAAGTGCCGGCGCGCGATGGTACAAACGGAAAGGAGACCGAAGTCTTAAAAAGGGTTACCTACCTGCAAACACGGAGAAATTCGAACAACGCAGGAGGGGTGAACTGTATTAGAACCTCCTTAGAGATCACGAAAAAAGGAAGTAACGTAAACTGGGTAAACCTAGTAACTGGGGAAATGCGCCAGTCCGCAAACTTTAGGGGTGTTCAAATTCATGCTCGTTTGGGGCCACCCTGAGGAGTTCCCGTGCCAATCTCGGGGGGAATGATTCTCGAAAGACCGACAATGAAGCACCTAGGATACTTGGTCCTTCGACATTGGGGTTCCAACGAACCGACGACTCTGGGTGTAGAAATAACGGGGTTAAACAAGGCTCACCGAAAACAAATAAAAGGAAGCACCGCGCAGAGTGGATGAGACAGCTGAACGTACTGTCTATGGCAGGGGTTGAAGGCCAGCGGGCGGAGCTTCAGGGGGGGTGTGAACTAGGCAGGCATAACAGATCCAGAATTACCATCAACGTAAACTCTCCATACTCTTCATGTCCTGCAGGTTACTCTGTAGTGTACTCAAAAAGTTCTGACGGGCCTAAGGCGGGGGGATCCAGGGCATCTGACCAGTAAACGGTGAATGGGCATTCTCTCGTGTTTTGTTATTTCCTGTATATTATTGGAAGCTGCCGCTGTACACATCAGTTATCAATAAGACATGGGAGGCCTGAAAGGGCCGTCCAGATTTAGAGCCATGCTGTTAAAGTGTTTGATCAGACTCAATACGACGGCACGTTAAACAGTGCCATTAGAAAGGTCACATCAGGTACGGGCACTTCGTAGTTACGGGTTCCCATCAATGGGGTGAAGATCAGATTCTAAATCCAAAAGGGGAAATCATAGGTAAACACAACACGGAGAAGAAGTATATGATTCTACGTTGAACCTGACTAAAAAAGCCTTAATTACGAGGCAATAAAACGCAATCATAAAGATACGCGTTCCGGGGGACTGCAAACGAAAAAAGGCATTGACCTGTATTGGACTCCAAAAATGAGGTAACAGAGGGGGTAGCTTTTGGGTACGGGAGGGGCAGCCAGCGGCGATACTAAGAGGATGGGGAAAGGGGATCGGCCAAGTATAAGGGGTGATCAACGCATGGACAAACCTGGAAATATGTCGAAAGAAAAGCTCAAGGAAATACAAGCGACAGCCAACAACATACGCTTGGGATCAGTTACACCATTACGGTCAGTGAATGACCATCCCTTAGGTCTTCGCATTTGGACCCCCCTCCACGTAAGCGTCAGTAGAAAAGCTGGCATCATGAGCTGAGCCATGTTCGTGCGATCTCTTATTGTGTCCATTTCTTTTTGATAAAACGTCAGTGGTTTGTAGTGACCCGGACGAGGAAATCTCCGGGGGAACAAAGGTGTAAACGGCATCAAGGGAACTGTGGAAGGGCGGCCCCGACATAAAAAAACACCTGGGGTAAGCCAGGTGCGGGTGGGGAGGGGTCAACAATGGTCGTAGGGGGGGGGGGGTGGGGGGGTGAGTGGGGAGAGAAGGACAGCTAAGATGGTGGGGGGGGTGTCTCAATGAGATTGGTGGACACGCTGAAGTGTAGGCCGTGCGATCGCACTGTCATGTTAAGCAAGATAAAAATGTCAAAAGTCAGTCTAAACTTCTCATCCTTGCTTCATCAACGGCATGAATACTCCGACAGGGGATAATTGTTGGGGTCCCTTACTCAAAAAGTGCTGGAATGGCAAAAATACCAAGTAGTCATGACTTCGCGGTAAGGTCTTTTCGCAGCCGTATTGCCTGATTCGTTCCAATACTCATGATGCTTTATCAAACAGGTGCCTTCCCGCGGGGGGGTTGCGACGGTGCGTCTGCGTCTTGGAGAAGCCCCCTTTCCGCAGGGAAGTGCAAGTGTCTAGGGGTCCACGCGTCCGTCAAATCCTGAAGTCGCATTTCAACTCGCGGGATCGAAACGTCTCATCAAACGCAAGGTCAAGGCGTCATTAACTTATGCAGGGAGGCATTGTCCCGTCCGGTTTGCACCGCCATACGGGCACACTGTCAAGACCTCTAACCGGATATGAGCGCAGCCCACTAGTTAAAGACCGGGGCAGTGAAAAGAGCCAATGCTGGACAGCCGTCGAAAAAACTCACATACACACGGATCAAAACGGTCCGTCAGAGTAGGCAAATGGGGTAACAGCAGGTTGCACTTCATAACAAAAAAGTGGTGTGATTCTTCAAAAAGCAGCCCCAAAGGTTTCGGACACCCAAACAGGGGAAGAGGGGGAGAGTGGGGGTGGAGGGTGTGGATGGGGGCTGGTAAGGACGGGCACTAACAACTAACAAAAAAACCGGAACAGTAAAGGGATATTTTGAGCTTCAAGTTCGTCATCCACGGGCTGCCCCCAGTCGCAAGAAATCTGTGCCCGTCCCCTGGAGTTCCATGGTGTTCATTCTTGATTGGTGACCACCCTCGTTTTGATGCCTCGGAACAGAGATGGTGGAAATGGCCCGGCTGAAAGATGTCCGGGGAGAAGGCATTTCCGGGGGCCTGCGGCGCAGGTTTCCTTCCTGGGAATCCAAAATCGGGGCTTCTGGGGAGGTGCTGTTTTAGTTAAAACACACACACGGGTGGGCCGAGGAATACTGTCAGTTCATGGGAAAGGGCACCGGAACGGACGTTTTATCGCTAACTCTGGTCACGGCAGAAACAGACCAACCTCGCAGATTGGCAGGCACTAGAAACTCTTACCCTACGGCAATTCCCAGTTTTGCTTTCTCTACGGAACCTCGGACTCGCAGTCGCCCCGAGTGCTGGGGCCCCTGGTGCTGTTAAATCCCGAAGAGTTAGTGACCAACTCTGTCAAAAGTTCCAATACAGGTCCGGTACCGAGTTCCCAGTACCACTCCTAGACAATCTTCCAAGTTTTGGACGTCTAGGTGGGGTGAAACAATTTTTTCATTGGAAGTCACCAACTGAAGGGCTAGTGAAAAAAGAGGGAAATACGTCAGGCATGGGGCTAACCGCGGAGAATGTTAGGTCAAGGAACAAGGTTGCAGGCAGCAAGCTTAAAACGCGTCAATCGCCCAGTTCATGATCAGCCTGAAATGGGGTTTCCATACATAGGGGCACCCGCGTTTGTTCGGACCTCTAGGATCCAAGTGTTTAAATATAGGACCTCATTTTCGTCCCGGTAACACAATGAAGTATCGCCGTTGGGGAGTGGAGCCTCCAGCATTTTTCTAACGACCGGGTGAATCCATACCTCACAGGCTCAAGACCGGGCCGAACAGGAGGTAGGAAGGTTTGGCTGCCCACCGAAACGAGAAGGAAGGAGTCTGTCAATCGCGACCATGTAGCTGATACATTCAGAAGGGTTGTTATTTCCTGGAAGCTCTTTAGCTTCATAGGTCACCTTCGAGCCCAAAACTCCCGTCTTTTCTCCACAACGAAACACTGACCAACTGAAGAGCTAGCTGCGTGGCATGGGGGTAAGACCCGCTACTAAACTCTACAAAGATTAGAAAAAAGACATTTTTCCATCGAGGTTGACCAAAAAGCTTTGAGGAAAAAGCATTACAGTATGTTTATTACGAACGACAAGGTATGGCCATCAATGACATGAGGAGTCAAAACAACACTGTATTAGGATGAAGGTGCTCATAACTAACATGTAACTTTAAGCGATGGTCTCAAAATCAGCAGTTCCTACTGGGGACAACGGACCCCTAATGATTGGGTCCTTTAACACATCGCAGGCCATAGTTCATCGGGGTCCTTTGTGGAGTCGTAAGAGCATGACACCAAGGCCATCCGGAGCTCTGCGGCGTTCCGAGGTTCTTATGTCAAGGAGCAGCGGTTTAGCGGAGGGACACCTGGCCCCGGAGCTACTATGCTCACAAGGAAACAGCCCCCCAACGGACTGTGAACGAGGGAACTCCCAGTGGAAAAAGATGTCAAAGGGAAACAGGGGGTTACCCCGTCGTTAGATAGGTTCGCCTTGGTGCACGACAGTAGAATCCTCGGCAATTCAGGTAGGAACATGTTCAAAGAGCATACGGACCGAACTTTAAAGGAAAACTCGCGTTAGGGTCCTCCCATCAACTAGAAGGGAGGGTTTCACTCGCGCAACTGCATATCGAAAGGGATTTGTCGGCTTCGCCAAGACCAAAGACACATTCGGTCTTCTGAAAAAGTTGTGGGGATTATGCTCTATGCTTGGGGGGGGGGGGAAGTAGGGTCGCGGGATGCTAGGGGGGGGAAACCCGTTCCGGGGAGGGAAAAGAGAGGCTATTAAAAAAACAGGCAGAAATCTCTTAATGACCCTATGATAGTACGACAGAGCTGGTGAAATGAATTCAATGAGTCACCCTTTGTGGGGAACACTGCGATCCAGGGAACACCCCTGCATGTAGGAAAATGGTGAAGTGCCTATGGTCCAGCAGGGTGCACTGCAGGGTGGGGCCTACTCAAAGTGTGCCAAAAGGTGGAAACCGTCCGTATGGGTGGGACTGTAAATGGGTCCTCTCCTTAGGCCCCCGAAACATGAGAGGATGATGAAAAGGGGGAGTTCCTGGGGGGGGGTACATCTCTGTCGAGAATATTCGGAAAAAAAGTGTTCAAAACAGGATAGTCTGAAATGTATCAAATCGCGTACCTGATGAAACCTTCGGGACCATCTGTCCGGGTAAGAAGGTGGCATCTGGACTCTTTTCAGGGAACGTGGGGATGAGCTCCGAAACCGCTCAGGTACCACGCTTCCCGGCAAAAAGGACCATGGTGGCTCGGTGTCGCCTCCCTTAGGAACGAAAAAGAATTGAAAACCCATTCATTCCCCGATTACATATCATACCTCTTCAGGCGCGAATCTCCTGGAGGAAAATTTTTTGGGCATTATAAGTTGAGCAGCCAAGGTCTTGTTAAATTTGAAACCGCGCTAAGAAAGGGGGGCGAATATCATGGGGGAGGGGGTCGGGTGTCAGAGAAAAGCAACCGGAACTGTGAGATGGTGAAATGGATTCGAATGGCAGGTGCTGTGGATAAGGAGGGTTTCTCCCCACCCTCTAGTTAACAGCACCGTAGAGACAAAAACATCAGGGTGTTTCAATTTCTGGGAAACTTTCGCGGTCCGTTCAGGAATGTGGGCACTGCAATTTATGGTCAACCTTTTAGGTGTCGCCCTGTCTTCAAAAGCGGGGGGGGGAATTTTTTAAAGGTTGTGTGCTTTTCGACACCGGGGGGCTTACCGCTGAAACTCAGGGAAAATGGTGTTCATAATTTGACCGTCTTAAAAGTAGGGAGTGAAGTAAATCGACGAAGTAAATAGATGCAAACATGATGGAACATCTGAACAGTCGCAACACTGCACTTTTCTTGCCCATAATCTCTCGTACGCCCTCGGGGACACCTCGGAAGTCCCTTCGTGATTGAACGTAATTCACTTAACCCGCAAGACGACAGCAATAGACGGGCCATGGACAAGAAAAGTCCCTCCTCCATCGGAGGGTGGGGGAAACCTATCGCGTTGGACCTGTATGAGGAGTGCCAAACGGAAGTGGTAGACGAAAACTGAATTCATAAACACGAGGAGAATGTGAGCTAAGCCTTGTGCAATATAACCCGGATCGAAGGGAACCTGCGGGACCGGGGACGGATCTGCACGAAAACAAGGTGTGGACAGAACCGCTACGCACGGGGAGGGAGTTCTTGAAGCAGACATGGTTACAGGATCAGGGGGAAAAGGGTACACCTCTCTATGAGTAGGTCGGTTTTAATGGAGAATCTGATTTCGATCACGAAGGTTCGAAAATACCTCAAATGATTCATAAACTGACAAAGAGTTGCTATTCGTTGAGTGGGAAAAATGAGCTTCGACTTCTTGCGGGAAGCACACTAAAGATCCACTGGACGGGTAAAAAAAAAGGTAAAAGTAGGCGCTCTTGGTTGGGGGTTAAAAGATTTAGGACTACTATTTAGCTTTCCAGCTTAATGCCCGTTAGAAGCTGAAATCCTCTTTTGAACGGGCCCAGGTCCCTAAATATTGAAGACAGGATGTTCGCTGAGCACATCCGCCCTACAAAACGTCGAAGAAAAGGCCATAAGTCTATTGGACCAGCAGTTCAACAAGTGGAGTTAGGCCAGTCCATGAGATGGTGTATGACTGCTGGAACCGAGGTTTTAAGTATATATCTTCAACAAAAACTAGTAAGAAGGAGAGTGATATCTTTCTCTGCGGTAACAAATCGAAAGTGATCAAAGGGCATAACCATCCTAATTACTGGTCGCAATGTCCTAAAGAGAAAGAAGGTTCAATTACCTGGGGGGCCATCGAGTATCCGGCCTGCCACTGTGGAGCCTTGTGTGCACGGAGTAGGCTCAGCAAAGGCCATCCAAGACGCGGAATAATCGCGTTCTTGGAGTAGGCGAAAATCTAGTCTCGTGCCTCCCGTTAAAGGGACTAATACAATATCCGCGCCACAGAAAGAAAGCAACCGACGAGCTGAGGAGAGTCAACTTTCAATTTGCTTCAATTAGGGGGAAATCCGGGAGACTCGGAACGGGGTCCCAGCCAGACCTGTCAACAAGACTGAGCAGGGACGCAAAAACGAAAAGAAAAAAAAAGCGGCCATAACCAACATCTGTAGAAAGGGGTCGTCGTACCCGGGATGGTCATCAAGTCTCAAAGATTAACGCCCTGGGGTGGACGGCTGAAAAAATTGAAGTCGAACGGTAGTGTAAAGAAAAAAACACTAGTGCGCGCTTAGGGTTGTCACCAAAGCTTGTTCGGGGGGAAACCGAAGACCGTGTCCGGGGTGACTTCTAAATACGATCCGGGTCGCGCTTGGCAGGGGCGTGCACGGGCCGGGCGCACTCGTTGGCGGCAATGAACAAGGAGACTCCGGTCCGAAGGGACAGGGGAACGGCCACCCCTTTTTCCCAGCGAGAAAGCACACCAAAACTCCCATAATGCTTCGTGGGGATGCCTTACTGGCCACTGGGAAGACCCTGTATGAGAAAGGTCTTTTATGCTCCGCCCACTTCTGGTAGGGATCACATCCCCGGGACCTTACCTCTTGTGTTAAAGAAAATTTTCTGTTACGATTCGACTTCTGCCCTCACCACACCAAAGGTCCGGGCATTAGGACTGGGGGCTCGCGACTAAGTAAACAAGTCACAGAGAAAGTCGTCTCATTCTAAACAATAAAGAATAGAAGGGCGAGAAGACTACTGTACCCTTCAGTGCGGTGACACTATCAGCTAAGATGGGGAAGTGACCCCACAGGTGGAGAAGGCTCCAAAGTAAAAAAAAGATAAACATGGGGGGCCAAAGGTCACCCCCCTGCGCGGCAGTGGACGCGGGTCACGAGATCCCTCCCCTTCGGGCCGTCAAAAAGGAATCACCCCCCAAAGAATCCAGAGCCGGGAAGCGCTCAAAGCCGAAGTCGCAGATACCCAGATCTCTAGACTTTGCTAACGGGGGGGGGTGGTCCGTATCCCAGTTCCACCCATCGCGGGGGGGGGGGGGGGGGGGGAAAGGATACCTGAGAAAATTTACTAGGGCTTTGAGAAAGGAAAAAACACGGCTCTATAATCTATAATCCAAAACCGTAGTCATTTTCGTCTGGTTGAAATACCACCCCGAGGTTGGGATCATGTGATCTTGAAGAAAAAAAAATGCGCCGTAGAGAGTGTGAGGAAGTTGTCGTGCCATCAATTCGGTGATGGAATTTTGGACCGGTCTGGAAAAACGGAGGTGAAACTAAAACTTTTTCTGGGTACGCTTGGCTGTGAGCGTCAAATTGCCTTGGGGTTAGGTTGTGTGTATTCGTGTCGCCGAGACAGGTCAATAACATCTGAATACCTGGCTAGCGCAACTTCACCTATACGTTACCATGTCGGATGGGGGAATCATAGAGATCTTTCCTTCTGCTAGAATAACTCAGCCATATGACACGCTAAGGAGATTATTAGCAAACCTCCCTCGCTTTAGGGGCACATGTGCTGGCCATATCTCCTCTAGAAGGGCAAACTGAAACGAAACCGTAAGGTCCCCAGGGAGTGCTAACAAAAAAAAGGCTTCGTAACCCAAAACTCAGGAACCAGGAAGAGGGAGAAGTACGGTCCAATCCGACAATCGGAAGGTGTGAAATCGAAATTTGGTCAACAGGTTGCAGGGACCGAAAATTCTCGGAGAAGATACTAGTTCCGGGACACTTGGGCAGGTGAGGCACGGACGACCAAGTTGTTACGAAGCAAAGGTCCGCGGACGTAGACCGACCCGTAAACCAAAGGTAATCGAGCAAGACCCACATAGTTGAGGCGAGAAGAACACAATTGATGCTGTACTCTCAAAAGGGCGGTAAGAAAATCAAGGGGGATCGGGTACAAACGGGAGCTTCAGAGGGGAAGGGGAAATCAGTGCTAGGGGGGGAGGCAAGAACTGGTCCTAAACACGCCTACGGAATGATCGGAACCAAGACGTAGGGGCCGGGACGTGGCACATTGACACAGGCGAAGGGAGGCTCACAAAGTGGCTACAAGACAGATACAGGTCGACCTGAGCCATGCTATCGTGGGGTTGCGTTGAGGGAAAGTGGGGAGCGTTTATCTCCGGGCAAGGGTCAAGAAATGTCGGATTACACGGAATACTCCGATTAAAGAAGCCCTGCCATACTGGAAGTCGCCCTTGGCTTTGCCTGTGTTAACCTCAGAAAGAAGAACAAATCGACACCACTTCCTCAAATTAAAAGCGGTAGATGGCACATACAGATCAGAGTCGTTGAGTGAAGGTCTGAGAACGACATGAGGGAGGGGTGAGAACTCTCCCGGATATATGTCAGCAAGGGAAGATACTCTCAAAAAAACCTGGGGGATGGAAGATATAGGAGTCTCCAGTATGACAAACAATAAGGGGACTCGAGGAGGACAAGTAAAAAAAAAAAGAAGCAAATAAAAAAGAATAAACCCTCATTATGAAGGTCCGAAAGGGGGGAAAAGGGTTGTTAAGCAGCCAGGGGTCACTCCTTTCTTAGATGGGTCGCGTTTCTTAGGGAGGATGAAGAACAGCATCCTTTCATCTACGAAGCTGGTGTCAGTTTCGAGCGGATACGAGGTGCGTTCACGTGATGAGCGCCTTACTCTATCTGTGCTCAAAGAAGATCGAAACAAGGAATTCAACTCCACCAACGAGAGATCTCATACCCGGTTCACTGGGGAGAGGGGGTAGATGGGATGCATGATCGGGAGCTATTCTCCTGGGGTAAAAAACCGAAATTCAGCAACATCTCTGGACTTCAAGGCTAGAAAAGTGCGATGCGAGGGTATAGGAGACCCACATTCGCGTCACTTAGACGACGAAGATGTCCTCCGCAGAGGTTGGAAGTGGCTCAAACGGCACGACCAATAAAAAGAGACACTTATCATTCGAGCTGGGTCAACGAACCTCTGGAGGGGGCGCTCGGTCCGGTTCAGCAGTCTTGGACGTGAGGGATCTGGGGAAGAAAAGAGCTTTTCTTGGGAGGAGTATGAACCGTGCCAGGGGGCGTGCTACCATCAAGACTACCGGATCCTAGGGAGTCGCCCAGGGCAACATGTCCGGGTCCGGGGATCAAAGAGAGAAGGAGGGGGGCAATTAAAAAGGAAAAAGTATGTTCCAGCATCCTGATAGGACGTGCAATGCAACAAAGGGGGGACCAACGCCGATAACAACCCCAGGGAGAGGCGGGACGGGATAGGTTCCTTGGGAAAGTCCGGTATCATGCGTGAGGATCGGGGGGGCACGACGGGTCCAGTTATCCCAACTGGGGACAAGGACGCGGTGGGAGACCAGGTCGTTTCCTCGTCTGAAAATGGTAGGAAAACGCACCAAGGGTCCGATATTTTTCCGGGAGAGGACGTGGCACGAGGGGCGCCCTGGCAAGATTCTAGGACCATAAATCCCTAATTACGCACATACGGAGTTATCACCTCCTGAACCGGCCTGCCAATACCCTTATAACGGAGGCTTCAATCTGGTCATCAAGGGGTGCACCCCCATCAACATCAACGCCAGGACACCCATGGCCACCGAAACGTCACTCAGCTTGAGTTGTACACGACCCTAATGAAATCAACATTTCCATAAAATGTCAGGGACCCTACAAGAACATGAGCCTTGAGGCAACACTACGCGCTTGACAGTGTTCCCAGTACCGTAGAAAATAGTTGTTCCGGAACCTTTAAAACCCCTTATACTAATGACGGGGCCTTGAATCTAGAGAAACAACAAAGGAGTAGGGTCTCGAATCCAACTAATACTATTGACTAGGGCTGGTGGAGGAACCACCACGCGAGTTTATAGGAGAAGTAATTTCAACCTTCCTGGATACGGGTGGGAGTAACTGGACTGCTCGGGGGGGGCAAGGCCTGCAGTCTTTTACTGCCAGGGTAGGCCGGACCTTTTCGGGATCTCCCGAGCGTACGGAGGTTTAGGTCTTGTAGGAAACGGGTTTACTTAAACAAAAGAGGAAGAAGTCAGAAAGTTCAAGCTCCTAACTTTGCGGGGAACGGAGAAAATCTAAGGGAGTATGCGACCTAGGAATCTTAAGAGAAATGGAAAATCTCCCCGATCAAAGACTGCGGCACAAGGGTGCGCAGAAGCAAAAGACGGAAAGGCCACTTGTATACCCCTAAGGGAAAAGTGCTGTAAGAACGCCTCAGGCGGGTAACCGAGCGGATTCACATCAGGCTGGACATATTCAATTAGGTGTCCACTCCGGTAGAGGAATTGGTTGGTTTGAAGATGTGGGCAAAGGTTGTCAGTGACCTTAAAATGGCGAGGGAGTAGTCGAACGAGAAAGAGGCCAATTAAGAAAGGGGTCCCGTGAGACAGCCAATGTTGGAATCTCCCGCTCTGCGGAATGGAGAACGACCTCCAAAAGTCAATCGATCCCGAACAGACTGGGTAAAGGTCTCAATGGGGTGTGCGGGAAAGAGAGGAACGGTCTTACTATCCGAAGGTTGAGCAAGGGTAAAAAAGATAAGCTATCTTGGGTTTATGGTAGACAGATGCGAGGGGATAACTCATTGGGCGAGAAACGAATCGGAAGGGGTCCATTGTGCCATCAGGAAGTTCGGAGTAGGGGGCTTACCCAGTAATATCTCACTAAACGGAGGGAATAAAGGATACCAGCTCAAATTTACTTATTTATACCAGCTCTCTGCTTGGGGGGGGGGGGCGTGGAAGGGCTTGGAGGAGAGGGGAAGATCCAGCGAACAGGGTATCTTTACCAAGGCGAAAGACTGTCTTGCCAAGAAGGGGGGACGACTCAAAGAAGGGAAGAGCGAACGGCTGCTTGGGGTGGGGAACTAAACGAAAACAAGAGAAAAAAAATAGACGCCATTGGCCGGAGATGACCTCTTACGCAATTCTAGGAGTTGGGCTTCAGGGGGGAGGAAAAGCATGCTGATGTGTTAGGCGTCGGGTAGAAGGGATGACGGTAGAATAGGGAGGAACTCATCAACAACAACGGAATTATTTCAAAGGAAGAGTACTCACTGAAGGGAAATCGCAGAGCCGTGAATTAAGAGGTAAATCAACATCAAATTCTGGAGCGGCAAGAAAGTAAACGGGGAAGTGGACGTATTACATCGAAGTAAGGGAATAAACTCTGGGGGGGCTCAGTTGTTCCTTAAGGCGCTCACCGGAAAGAACCGATGAAATCGTTTGAGGACGAGTGAGGCAGAAGGCGTAATACGGGGGGGGAGCAGCAAGGGGGAGACCCTCCCATTAGGCTAAAAAGAAGAACTCTCAGGTATCACCCCACCCAGAGAGGACGTTTAAGAAGGACCCGTCAAGGGGGAGGTCTTGAGGCCAGCAAATAGTAAGGAACACTCCCTGTGTAAAAAACCCGCGTAAAGCTAGGGGCAGGCACTTGAGGATCAAATGGCCGGGAAGTCTCTGAGGAACTGAAAGGGTATACTACACGAGAAAGTGAGGTCCCAGTAAAAAGATAAGATCCTCTCGGATGGGGAACGGAGACCAAAGGGAGACTGAAAAGTTAGCGCTATCTTTGTTCCCCCGCTCCACTCTTGGGCGAGCCTGGCGGAGTGGGGGTCACACTGATTTAGAAAGTGCTATAAGGGTAATTTGTGTCAGATGGCTTCACGCCAGCACGCCGAGACATTAGGGATCTTCAAAAAACAGGGCATACACGGGAGCCAAGGGGGGGTGCAAACGGAATCATCATTTAGTTAGATCCGAAGAGCGTGAAACGGCTCCACCGGGGGGGACAAAGTAAGAAACCCAGGGGCTGGCCACTTTTAAACTTACGAACAGGGTACAGAATTTATGGAAATTGCTTTATCTTTGCCTAAGCCTGTCCTTCTGTAGCCAGGGGGATGAAAATTAAACTCGGGTGGTCGAGAAGTGGGAGGGTCCTCTGCTATGCTGTCGAACAAAACAAACGGAAAGCTTATGGGGCGCAAGGGAGCTTCCTTGACCTCGAAGTGACATATGACACCAGAGCGGAAACATCGTCGGACAGAAGTCGAAGTGAAAGCAAAAGCCGGTACAGGAGGACTGGCCTGATCAGTAGGTTGAACAGTGGGCCGTCACCCGTGGGGTGCAAAACAGAAAAACTGAAAACAAAAAGTACCAAGGACAAACCCAAACTGACAGCACGTTCCTCTCAAAGAAAAGTAGGAAACCTGCCAACGGCAGATCCACGTTGATTGCCCCGTCCAATATCATCAGAAAGGGAAATGAAAAAAACACTAGATTGAGGGCAGAAATGTCCCGGATAAACTTCTGTTTGGGAGTTTCAAACAAGAAGATTGAATTTTCTTTAGCTATATCAAACAACCAAAAGGGGGGGATTAAAAGTATATGCAAGCCAACCAAGAGGCTTAAGAGGAAGGGGTGTAAAGAACAAACAACGATTTGAAGGGCAAAGGGGAAACCATGAAGGACACGAAGGTAGACTGTTTCCCGTTCGGTCCGTGGACAGGGGTACTGCCGTAGGGGGCACGGCCTGGTTTGTCCAGGAAGGGGACTTGAGGGACCTTGGATCTGAAGGGGTGGGGCGGTGCTGTGGGAATTGTAGTTCACACAAGTGAAATCATTAAATTTCCCATCAAGACAAGTGTCGACCATTCTTTTGTAGCACTGAAAAGATGATGTCGAAAATGACGACGACTAGGGCTCGACAGCCTAGTTTAAAGGCACGTCGAACGGCTAACGACTAGGGGGAAGCCACGTTGTGCTCACCACTCGGAGGAACGAGGAAACTACCAAATGTACAAAACAAGCGTGGAAAATTTAACCTGGCATATCCCAGAAAAATTCTGGTACAAACACGCGCAAGAAAGCAAATCGTCCTTGAAACGGGAAAGTAAGGAACTCCACACCATGTCCTTTTGGTGACGGAAAAAAGAGGGTTTGTAACAGTTTTAGAGGTTGACAATCCAAGAGTACTAGGTATTCGCGAATAAGGAATCAACAAGAAAACCAGTGCTGCCGGTGAGAAGTATACGGGGTTCACGCTAAAGTTCTCAGTAGGCAGCATCGAAATAACGGCAAAAAGTCCTCGAACCCGAAAAATCAGTTGGAGAGCCTCAAGACTGCGAAGAGGATGGAGAGGGAGACAAGGGACTCTAAAAAGTTGACCTTTCTCATCAGGTTTGGGACTACGGGTAAAAAGCAACCACAGGAGGTGCTGTAAATTACGGTATTGGAGATGGGTAGCGGGGGAGCTGTTCCGTACACGTAGGATTTGGTAAGAAAAGTAAAAGGCCATGTCCGCGAGGTGTAAGGACCTTTATGGAGGGAAAGGTGTGGATGAACAACGTCTAACTTAATAACCGGATGTCCGAAAACGACAACTCTACCAATGGAAAAATTCATGAGCAATCCGCCGCATCGGGGTGGGTTTAAATGTCACTTGGGATGAGCTAGTTGGACTACTCTAAGGGTAAACTGGAGGCCCCGTATACGACGCTTTTCCTCCAGACGAACTGCAACACGAAGGGAAGCGCCCAGGCTGGGAAGGGGGGACCAGACTCAAAACGAGAAAAAACCGAGTACCAAGTGGACGGTACAGAGTCGAATTGCCATCCAGGAATAAAGTCGTGGCGGTCGTAATGAAAGAAAGGACTGGTGGAGGGGATAACGGAACAGTAAGAGACGAGTTAGAAAACGAAATCTAGCTCCAAAAACGAATTAGGGAAAAATAGAAGAGATTAACTGGGGCTGTCCCTCGTCGGAATGAGCAAAAGCGTCAGAACATCCGCATATTCGTCGTCTGGGTCAACTACGGGCGGTAAAAAGGGGGACAATCCAGGGACTGGAACGCATGAAGGGTTTTAAGAGTGTGGTTTCGGTTAGGACGTCAAAAACAAGGCAAGCCTGGACGCTAGTCGGCGGGCATTCGGTACGGCAGAAGCCGGAGGTAGTGGAGCACATAAAGGGTGAAATGCCCCGCAACAAACGAGCAACATCCAAGAAACACCTAAAACACAACGAGCGGACTAAACGTCCGGTCCTTCGGTCTCGGGGGAAAAGGGGAGGGAGCCAGTTCATCCTGTCAAACGAACTCAGAAACAGAAGGGTCAGGCCGACGATGACCATTTCGAGGAGCGGGGGGAAGGACAGTGTTATCGGACCAATGCGAGATGTAATCAAGCGAAGACAGAGAAGCCAAGCGAGTTTTAAGGGTCAAACAAGATGATGCGAACCTTTGACTTGGGTTCCTCTACACAAGGGGAGCTCTTAGGAAGGTCCAAGGATGGTGACGATTAGAAGGACCTGTTTTCAGTCTGCAGCCAGCGCGAGAAGTGGTAACCCCCGCTGCAAAATAGGATTGCTCGGCTCAAACGTCTACGATTTTGAGAGGCATGCCAGTCTTCGGAACCAGGAGTCCATGGGTCAAGGAGGGAACACCTGACACCGTGACCAAGAGCGATGGGCCATGAAAAACAATGGTAAATATTTCGGTGTGCCGTACTAAGAGAAAAACATTACGTTGGAAGGCGGATTTTTTGTCACCGAAGGCAGGAACGGCGGTAGAAAAGCGCCCCAAGGGGTGAACTTACCCTGTTTTTCGAAGTGTCTTTCGAAAAAGGAGTTCTGCACCTCACACATTGAGCCAAAGTAGCGCACGGTAGACTGGGGCATGTCCAAGAGCTACTCACGAGTCAAGTCGCATTAACACCAAATCTGGAAACCGAGGGTAAACTGTTCAGGACGGGACAGGTGAATTTCGGCGCAAGGATGGGAATGTCAAATTTTTTGCCAAGCCCTAAACCAAAAAAAACGCCGAACTTTCCAATCCATCCCTGCAGGCCCAAGACCGCAGGCCAAAAAAAATTAATCACAGGCCCCGTCGCACGGTGAAATGCACTACGCGAAGTCCGGTGCAGACTTCTCAACATCGGAGATCCGGGTGTTCTTGTACAAAGCAGGAAATGAAGAAAGGGGGCTG
>Ga0179593_1620970_pt1 | contig 18944 bp, 16 predicted proteins | sample CZODoug2_1_08_16_FD_185931 | JGI IMG/M metagenome (GOLD analysis project Ga0179593, IMG submission 185931) | Vadose zone soil fungal communities from Angelo Coast Range Reserve, California, USA - CZODoug2_1_08_16fungal (PacBio error correction) | ecosystem: Environmental > Terrestrial > Soil >...
GAAAAAAGAAAACGTAAGACAGTGAAGGGATTGGCTGCCATAACGACGGAGGGAAAAAAAAGACCGAGTACACTTTTCTTTGTCCCAAGAAAACTAATTATTCCGAGACTGTGATTTGAAAAAAGGGAGGGGGGGGAACCACCACGTGAGAGGGGGGAGAAAATCACTAAGTCTACAACTTGCGAGAAGGAGATTCCACTCCCTTTTCTAGGGGAAGCCACGAGGGAAAAGAGATGGAATAACTGGGAATTGAAAGAGGCCAGCAAGATTCGGGCATAAGGGGATAGCATCAAAAATGAGAGGGGAAAGTTTCTGAGAGGAGGGGAGGAGTGCGCTTCTATCTGTTGCCTTCAAGGAAGGAGGGTCTTTGTTGCGCCAGGGTCCTCATGCGGAAAGAAATCGGGAAAAGGGGAGCTACTAGGCAACAATCCCTATGTGAAGTCCGCCTCTTTTCCGTGGCCATGAAGGAAGAGAGTTTCATTCTATGTAACGAAAGGAGATAAACTAAACCCCCGAGAACTGCCAACTTCCCGGAGAAAAAAAAATCGTATTGAAAAGGGGGGCCTATCACAAGGTGAGAAAGGCGATCTCTCCCTATTCTCAGAAAAGAAAAGATTGGTTGAAAGAAAGGGGGGAAGGGAGGGCCTCGGCTCGGGGTTTGGAGACCTGTTGCGTTTCTCTGTTGCCGCACTCAATACCGGAAGGGGAAAAAGGAAGGGGGGGGAAGGGGGGCCTTTTAATTCTAGTTTGCCTTGAAAGAAACTGTTGTATCATGTTTTCGGGAGAGGTCCGTCTTGGACATACGCAGCAGAAAAGAAAGGGAGGCATAAAAAGGTGGGGAAAGTGATCTTCTACCCGCCTACAGGGAGAATCATGGTCGATTGTTCTAGAAAGGAACAAGGGATTAAAGAAGGGGGAAGGGTACACCTATACAGCAAGCGGCAGAGTCTCCTACGGAGAGGGGGAAAGAATAGAAAACATTCTTTACAGGAAACTGTGGTATAGAGGGAGGGGGAAACAGGCACTTATTCACCAAGGAGGAGCCAGGCGTTGTAGATTTTTCTCGAGGGGATTTCTCGGGGTTCCGCTACGCTCGGAAAGCGTCTTTTTCTCCCTTTCGGGGCCTGGCTCGTTGGCATCGGCGCTGCAAAAAAAAAAAAAACATATTGTCAGGGGAAGAGCGGCCTTTAAAGACTTGTGTTGGATGAAGTCGGCTGGATCGAAATGCCGCAAAAAAGAAGAGTAATTCAAAAAGAGAACATGATTTTGGCTCATGGCCGGCTCTTCTATGACGACTCGTTTTGCGCCAGGGGGAAACGGTTGAAGAGAAGCCACGATCTCGGAAACCGGTGCTACAAAAAAACCCGGCGGGGGAACGGGGGGGCGAGGGGGCAAGAGCTTTATCTTGCTCGAAGGACCCTCGTCTGGATCAATGAAAAGGAAGGTGGCTCGAGCCCTTTGGATGGAAAGGGAAAAAGGGGAAAGAGAGGCCCTTCTTAGATGTGGGATCTTGATGCGAGGGAAAAACGACTAAAAGAGGGGGATTTCCGTACAAAATGGGAAAAGATGGTGTACGTCTCAATGTATGTCATGGAAGGGCCGGGGAGAAAAGAGATTGCAGGCAACGTCGCCAAAGCGGTCGACGCAAGGCGTCAAAACACGGGTGCGACGACCGCAGGAAAGGAAATCTCTCTCAACAACAAAGAGATTCCACTAGGAAGGCCGCCGTCGCACCCAGGGGGGAAGGAATCTCGAAAAGCGCCAGCAATAGGTTGGATCAGCAGTAGCAGAAAAACTGCAGAAGAAAAAAAAAAAAAAACTCCTAAGCCTCCGCTGAAAGAAAAATAAGCTCAAGGGAACGCCGCGAGTGTGCTTGCGCATCGCTAAGAAAAGACAGCCCGCACTCTACGTCGGTCCAAATGAAGGGGCCTCCTCATGGCCATCCAAGGAGAAGCGGGCATTATCCCAGAAGAAGGGGGAGACCGCGCAAGAATAAGAGAGGCGATTTGAAAGGAAGGAAAAAGCCGGTTATTCTTACAGCCGGGCGACCATCAGGAGGAACGCAAGCGGCACCCACTAGTAAAGTCGAGTGGGAAAAAGGATTTTCCATCTTCATAGGGATCATGTCTTCGAGCATTATGAGGGGGGAGAGGAATTCCTCGGGTGAGAGGAACTGGGGGCGAGAACAACTATCTGTCCGAAGTCTGGAGAGTTGTCGACACGCTTCAAGAAAGAAAAGACCAATCCAAGATGGCAATTAGGGGAAAAGGGGGAAAAAAGAGTGAGGAAAAAGGGCGTATACCATCCAGGTGGCGGGGAATCTACACCTAAGCTCCTGAGAGGATCACACAGGGCTGGGAGAAAGGGGGGCAGAAAAAACGTCAATAATGTTTTTTGGAGGGGGGCTTCTTTACTTCCACCTCAAGCCCGTCGGCACGAAACGGGGGGAGGGCAGCCAGGAGGAGCAACCTCTAAAAGAAAAACAATCATCAACTCAGGAAGAGTCTTCGATCACCATCTGACATGAAGGGGGAGGCAAGCAAAAAAAAAATCACTCTTCCCGGTGAAGAGGGTTCTTTCATCCCCACACCGCATCAAAAGGGGGAGGGTGACACAACGACAGAACTCTGGTAAGAAGAGAAAAGACCGACAGGGAAAGCTTTCCCCAGTCGCTTCTGGAGGGTAAAAACTCTGAATAAAAATGCGGCCTGCGCCCCCAAAAGCAACATCGTTTTTCCTTTGTTGGAGGCCGCCTCCACTAGAATATTCAAGGGACACCACATAACTAGCCAGGGAGATCGGGGGAAACACCTCTTTAGGAAAAGAGTCGCCCACGAAGAAACCTGCGCTCCTTACGTGGGGGAGTGGGAGGGGGCTCGATCTCCGCGGAGTCCCTGGCAACTAAAAAAGGGCCGATAGGCGTTATGGGGGGCCCAAGAGGATTTGTCCTTTTTCCGGGGAGGAAAAGGACCTCGTCGTAGAAACGCCAGGCCATAGAAAGGGGAAGCATTGGGGGGAAAAATGATTACTGTTGGGGAAATGCAGCTCCGGAGACGGAAAGCGGCCTTCCACGAAGGGACAGAGGAAGAAAAGAAAAACATAAAAGGCCTCGGTGCTTATTCCCTAAAGAAGGGGGAATTCCCAAGTGGAGAAAAAAGGAAAAACACTGCATCGATCCGTGGGAGGAGAGAAAAAAGGGAAAAGATCGCACTTTTTTCCGCCTTAAGACCTCTCCGTTTGTGGGGAAAAAAAAAAAAAAAGTTTGCTGCGAGCGGTGAAGCAAAGAAAGAAAAGACTCATCGATCAGAAAAACCGCACAGTTTACTCTTGCCAGGGAATTATGGTCATCATCGGTAAGGTAAGGGAAGAAGGAGTTTTGCGCCCGTCCTGTAACGAAGCGAGAAGAGACGAACCAAGGGGAGCGCGTTACCTCTTTCTAAAAAACAGAAGAAAGTGAACCTACCTTACCGATTGATGCAGAATCGCGAAGGAAGGAAAAAGGGGAGGGCTCGGACCTCAATTATTCCGATATTCGAAGTCGCCCATCAAAACTTTGGGACCAAAACGGGAGATTTAATTGGAAGGAAGAGAAAAAAACAAATGCGGAAAGGGAACTCCCTTTTCGAAGGAACGTTATCTATTTCAGTGTTGGGGGGAGAGGGGGAATGGAAAATGAAATAAGAGGGGGGGAGAGGTCTCTTGTAGCAGAAAAAATTATTCTCGAGGGGATTATGAATATGCTCGGCCTGAAAAAAAGGGGGGGGAAGTACTTTTCTTTCTTGGAGTCCTCAGTGGGGAAGCAAAAAGCCTGCAGTCGATGGCCCTGGCGAAGGGAAGAAAAAGAAAAAGGGAGCCACTACTGACCAAGCGGATCGCCAATAGAACGTTTGCTTCCAAAAATACGCCTATCGGCGGAGCGAGGGGAAGGGGTAAGGAATAACTAAACTCAGCGAGTAAAAGAGCTAGGAAACACAGCCGGGGGGGAAGGGGGGGGGGAAAGGTAGGTGTGAAAACGATTCTCATACATGCCAGGAAAGGGGGGTGGGGAATTATTCCACTGGAAAAGAAGGAAGATTAGGGAGAAACTAAGGCATAAATTCAACCCTGCGTTTTTCTCTTGTGGGGGAGAAAGTACTCACCGCAGGATCCTTAGGTGAAAGCAGGGGGGGGGAAAAAAAAAAGAAGTTCCTGTTTCATTCTAGTGGGGGAGGAAAAGCTCGTATTCCGACTTTTTCTCAGGTTAGGGAGCAGATTGGGTAAAGAGTGACATACGCAGCCTACAAATCATTGATGGAAGGGGCGGTATTTTTTGTAAATTACAGGAAAGGGGGACCTCCCTGTGAATTAATGTTTATTTCAGAAGAAAAAGACAGTCTATTGTTTATCTAATATATGTTTGGGGGGGAGTTGATTATATTAAAAGGAGAGAAGGTTGGGTGAAACCGTCTTAACCAGCCAGCGTAAGAAAAAAGACAAAAAGGGAACGCCTCCTTCAACACAAAAAAAAAAGAAGTTTTGCATTAACTAAGAAAGAAAAGAAGGGGAAGGCCCTGGCGTCGTAGAGATAACTTGGGACAAGGGGCGCCCTGTCTGGAGGGAAAGTCGCTTCTTTGGAAAGGGGGGGGGTCGGAATGGAAGCCACTGGATGGGTAGAAGAAAAAACGGAAGGACTCTCTTCGCTAACCTAAAAAAAAAGAAGTGACCACTTGGCCTTGGAAGGGGGGGAAAAAGGAGGGAGTCTCATCTTTGTACTAAAAGGGGGGGGGGAGGACAAAAATGGAAAGGGGGAAGATTCGAATACATTAAACGGAAAAGACGACTACTTCTCACCCGAGGAAGAAAAAGGGAAAGAAAACAGAATCATGTCTTCGAAGAATGAGAACATTGGTGGGAAGATAAAGGGAAAACCACAAGGGGTGCGGCCCGGCGAAGGAAGAAGAAGTTTGACTTTTGTGTCAGGGAATCAGACGGGAGAACTAAGAGCCCCGGTGCTACCAAAACCTTTTTGGTTAAGGGAGTCAAAGGGGGGGGTGAAAAACTTCTGGCAATAGCGGGGAGGAAAGAGTCCGTGATCATGCCCCGAGAGAATTGGCTCTACCTTTGGAGGGGGGAAAGGAGGAGACCCGCCCCCAAAAAAAATTAAGTGCTGTCTTCTTTTGGGGGGAGGGGAAGAGATATTGTCGCACCGAAGTCAAGACAAAAATGAAAAATTTACAGTTGTGGCCGGGGAAGTCTCATCGTAGGCTTTGGGACAAGAGGGGGATGGCTGACGGGGGGGGGTGGCTGGGGGGATGATCGCTTGAAAAAACCTTTTCTGTCGCCGGGAAAGCGAACTCAAGGGCAGAGAGAACGCTCGGGCCTGATCCGACAATTCAAAGAGAAGCTCAAAAAAAAAAGAGAAGGAATTGTCTGATCAGGAGAGAAACCCAGTGTGACGCGCCAGGGAGAGGGCGGCTACCTCGCCAAAAAAGCGGGGGGTTTGGAGAAAAAACTGCATTCAATCAAATTGTCCTAAATCCTCCAAGGAGATCGGCCACAACTGTAAATTTGGAAGGGGGAAAATAACAAGTCTGCAGTCGGTGCAGCCCAGCAGCCCGAAAAAAGATCAGACGTCCTATGAGAGGAAAAACTCGAAAGAAAAAGAGCGCCCAAGGCGTTGAATCGCGAAGTCCTTGTGGCGTGCCGCAAAGGGGGGACAGGGATGTTTGGATCGCCAACGAGGAAGAGGAAAACCGTAAGGAACCGGGAGCTTCCGAATCGTGCGGAAGGTCCAAAAGGGGGAGGAAAACCTAGGAAGGGGTGCCATCTTCATAGACGAAAGGGTCTTCGAATACATTATGAGGGGAAGGGGAGGAATTCCTCAGGGGGAAATGGGAAGAAGCCGTCCGACTTTCATTGTCACAACTTATCGAGGGCAGCTCTTTTAAGAAAAAAAAAAGGTGTAGAGGGGAGGGCCGATTCCAAGAGCCGAATTATTTATAACGAAAAAACACTTGCGGATGTAGGGGAGGGGGGAAAAGTAGCGGGGCTTTCCCATTCGAGCAACTCTAACTGCCTAAAAGACTGACATGTCTTTTAGAAGGGAAGTGGGAGAACTACGCCGGAGTTCTTCTTCTTTACGGTTCCTCCGAAGAAGTTATTGGAAGGGGATCGGTGTCCAATAACCTGCTAGCCCTTGGTAATCAACTAGTGTTGCAAAAATCTAGTCAAAAAAGTCGAACTCCCCAGGGTATCCTATAAAAAGGGGACGCACCATACCGCGTTTTGAAGGGGGAAGAAAAGCACAAGGAATCCCCGCGACAGAACTCGTGGAGGATCCACATTCGGAATTCCGAGAGGGAAATAGCCTTCCCCAGGCCGGACCGTGGAGAAACTCCGGATCCTTGCGCATTCTCAAAAAAGAAAAAAACTCAAAGGAGGGGTGGGAACTGGGGAAAAAAAAACTCTTCAAATAGAATATTCACTGGGGAACATAACTAGAAGAACTGCTGAGCGGGCTCGAAAACCTCTTTCGAGAAAGTCTTCCCCAACGAAAGTTATGGGAAAAATCTCTCCTTTAAGTCACTCCTCGACGAAGGGGTTTGTTAGAAAGAACTTCTCGTACAGGACCAACTTCTCTCCTGCACGGGTCCAACCGGAAAGAAGGAGGGGAGCCTGGGGGTGGGGGGGAGGGGAGCCATAGTGACACGTCTTATGACAAGGAAGAGACTGCATCTCATGTAGGGGGATTGTCAAAAAGATTACTTGCAACAAAGACCCGTCAGGAGGAAGGCAACCTATCGCCGGAAAAAAACACTTCAAAAATCTTCAGATTTCTGGAGGGGGCGTATTCCCCGAGCAGGGGAGTGGACAGGGAAAAAAAGTTCTCTTCCATGAGATTTAAAAAAAAAAGTGGCTTCGATACCCACGGAGCAGCCGAGAATAAAACTCGCGGGGAAAGGGTCAAAAGGGAAGGCCACTCCCTCTCCGTGGGAGCAGCCAACGTGGGGAACATCCTATAATTCGAAAAAGATCGGACTGGAAGAAAGTTTACTCGGCCTTAGGGGGGGGGGGCATCAATCTTAAGTAGGTTAAAAGGAGGTTTTCGCCCGTCGGTAAAAGAGATTCGTCGGAGAGGCGAGCGCGTACCGACTGGCGCGTACCGTAACCTACCTGAACGACGTCGTCCTCGAGAGGAAAAGAGGAAAAAAAGTCGGTGGGTCACAGAAAGAGAAAATAGGTATGTTGATTTTGCAACGCCAGCAAACTTTGCGATGGGGGGGGGACACGGGCTAGGGGGAGCTCAAAAAAAAAAAAAGATTCCTCTCTGCCAAGGGGGGGCGATTGGTTTGAAAGATGCAGTGGTTTTTACAGAAAGGAAATGGAAAGAAAAAAGGTCATCCCCAGCCGAAGTGGAAGCAAAAAGGACAAGAGTTGCTTCTGAAATGCTCGGGGGAAAAAAGATTGGGCGAAAAAAAAAGGAGCTGCAGAACGGGGGTTGGCCAATCCTCAGGAGGGCGTACAGAGAGAAAAGAGAATGGTCACTACGATTCAAGACCTATTTATCCACGACTGACAAAGATGGCCGTGTCGGAAATATACCGAACGGAGTCGATTTTCAGGGGGGTTTATGAGAGATCGAGAACCGGAACAAGCCTGTCCCCCCAAAAAGCGGCTGCTGGAGAAAAAAAACAGGGGGCGGGGGGAGTTTTCCTGTTCGATGAAAAAAAAAAAGGCAGGCCTGGCTATTATTTGGGGGGTGAAAGGAAAGGATAGCGTGGGGAAAGGGTTGATTAAAGACTGTTGCGGTTTGAGAGGGAGGGCGCAATGCAGGGAAAAGGGACCAGTGAGCAAAATTTTACAGAAGGAACGGTGTCCTTTGAGGGGAATTACAGGGGGGATCAGATTGTAGTACCAGTTCTGTCGTCCGTGGAACAAAGAAGGCATTGATGCCTGTGTGGGGATGCAAAGGAAAGCGGTTGAAAAAAAAAAAAGGATTAGGCTACCCGCCTCAAGGGGAGAATACCGAAAGGGGTGAATCGAATAGAGTTGGGGAAAAAAAGAGGGGGGGCTGAAGAGGGGAACCGGACACTGTCCTACAATACAACAGGGGAAGTGAGAAAAAATGAGTTGTCATTACATCAGATAAAAAAGGGTCCTTCTTAGGGGGGAGCTTTTACCAAAAAGAAAGGAGCACAGGAGGGAAGAAAAAAATTTCTCATGCAGAAAGGAGATTTACATCCACCCGGGGCCCTGTACTTCAGGGAGAAGAAGCTACCTCCGCGGCGGTCGTTCCTACAAAGAAGGAAAAGATGACTGGGGGGAGGGGGGGAGTCACTTTGTCTAAAAAAGGATTACTAACGACTGAGGAGAGGAGGAATCGAAGTGCAAATGACGTCGGCGATAGGGGGGAAAGCAGCGTTCGAAAAAAGCAGTCTTCGAAGACATGATTGAGAAAGGCTCTTCTATGACGAGAAACCACCCGCGGGGGGGGGGAGACGAACACAAGGGGACGCCTCTGCTGGTTAGAATTCGAAGAAGATTGTCGACAAAGGGAATTACCGCTTTGGCAAAAGGAGCCAAACATTCTTGGATATCTTGCGCAGGGGAAACCAAGGAACCGAAGGAAAAAGAACTCCTTGGGGGGGTATGTCCATTAGGAAGGCAAGCTCATAGGCCGTCTGAGAAACCAAAAGGGAGGGGGCTGAGCTTTGATGCGATTGAAGGGGGCAGAAAGCAACCACTCGCGGAGTTACCAGTTTTGCAAAGAAGAAGGGGGGGCCCGAGGCTTTAGGACAAAAAGGAGGAAGGGGACGTTTTTCGAAGGGATCCTGCTGATCGAGTAAAACGCGAAAAGGCCCGCGAACAATGCCGTCAACCTAACGCCTGAGAAGGAAAAAGGGAAGCAAACAACAACACAAAGGGGGGGGGAGATATTCCACTAGGGGGAAGGGAGAGAGAAGGTGAACAAAAAAAGAAAGCGTTCTCTGGCTGTCTACCGAAGAAGTTTCTGTCAATCTATCAAAGAAGAAAGGAGCTTCCAATCCCAATAGGGGGGAAAAATAGCCGAAGATCTTCCCAACTGTGAAATCCCCTCTAGGGGGGGGGGGAAAAAAAAGGGCGAAATCTCATCAATCTCTGTAAAAGGAAATCACAAAAAGGGAATATGATATTGCAATCGCCCTTCGGGGGACATCCAAATCTCCGATTCGAAAAAATCCCTACTATTTTTCAAGGGACCAGATACTTCTGAAGGAAGAGGCCACATAATTCCCTCGCTTTAAAAGAGTAATTAGAAGACCATCTTCTTAAAAGAGGCTGCACTCCCAAGAAGGAAAAGAGACGACATCGGCGGGACAGGGGAAAAGGGGGGGGGAAGAACACAACTTCCTTATCAGGGGGAAATGTTCGCGGAAGGCGCGGAAGGAAGAAATAAGTAAAAACCTGGGGAAGATAGAATCTCAAACAACAAGGGGCTTTCTAATGCAGCGTCGTGGAGAAAAGGGGGGGAACGACCGTTGTGAGCGCCGATGCCAAGAAAGAAGTGGAAAGTGGAAAAGAAGGGGGGAAGGAGCAATCTTAGCGGAAAGAGTTGGCTTTCAAAGGAAAGGGGAGTCGCCTTCTACTTGTAGGGGGAACAAAAAAAGGGCGTTAAGGGAAAAGGGTCTAACTACGCCGGGCTCTTCGTTGAAGAAAAAAAGTCTTCCTTCGCAGAAAGAAAAGGTGGGTCAAAGGGTCACCCTAACCTAAAAAAAAAAATATCATCACTCAAGGGGGGGGGGGGGAAGCATCTTCGATCACAAAGGGGGGGGAAAGGAGTGTAATGAAAAAAGGAGGCGGTTACCTAATCATCGGCCGGGGGGGGAAAAAAAAAACCTCGGGAAGAAACCACAGGCATCATGAGGGGGCGGGGAAAGGTACTCAATCTTATCAAAAGGGATCCACGTCTGATAGGGAGAAAAGAAGGGACCCAGGCCCTTCTGTAAAGGTACAACGAGACGGATCCTGGGAAGGGGCATGCGAGCCTCACCCCTAGAAAAAAGGGGCCTTGTGGGAGGAAAAAAAACGAAAGGGGGAAAAGGAATATTCACGTGTAATCATGAAGCCTTTCCTTTCCTGAAGAAAAGGATCTCAGGAACACATAGGGGGCGCAGGGGGCTTCCCGAGACTTTAGGGATCATCATCCTCTCTCCCAGGGGAAAGGGGGACTTTCAAAAGGCGTTATTTCTCTATAGAGTTCTCTACATCTCCTGAAGAAGGAGGAGAAGGCGTCTGGGGAAAAAATATCAAAAAGGAATTCTTTTCCTTCGGGGGGGGCTTTTTCCGGAGCGTATACAGGTCCCTCAAGAGTTACTTCTTTTCAGGGAAAACTTATTCCTTTGCGCAACGAACCGAGAAAAGGTGGAAGGCACCAATCGCCGGGAAGAAGCTTCATAATCAACTCTGAAAAAAAAAGAGTATTCTTCTTCAAAGGAGAAATCTTTGCTGGATTAAAGGGAAAGAAAGAATGATTCCATGCAGAATGGAAGATCGGAAGTATAAGCACCGGGCGGTGGCAAAGGGGCGCTTCGTGCTTGAAGAAAGACTACCTTTGTGGTGTCAAACAGAGGAGGGCTGGGGAGAAATCTCGGCCTCCTGGAATCCCGAGCACTGGGGGGCACAGTTTCCTCAGGAAAGGCAGGGTACGAAAGCCGGTACTACTTTCTTACTTTGGGGGAAAAAAAAGGAAAGCTCGAATCTCTCTCTCACCACAAAACCAAAAGGGGGGGAGGCGCGTACCTACTTGCGAAAAAAAGGGAATTACCGATTGATTCCATAAGACGCGTGACTGGGACAAAAAGTGGGGGCGGGGGGGGAAAAGGAACCTAATTAGTCCGAGGTTGATTTTCAAACAGGAGAGATCCAGCAAACTTTGGCGAGGGGGGTGAAAAAAAAAGGGCAGTTACTCTCAATCAACGAAAAGGGAGGAAAGGGTTGATTCCTCGCTGCCACGAAAACGACAAAGTGGAAGGAAGAAAAGGGGGGTTTTTTAAAAATCGAAAAGGGAATGCCAATCGGTCCATACACAAGATTCGTGCAAGAAAACGGAGGGGAAGGAAGGTTGATTTCTGAAGGGATTCCGGCGATCTTGTTGCCGGAAAAAGAGTTGCGGTCGGGTGTTGCGGAAAAAACGTCGAGGGGGAAAAAAAACACGACTACCGAATATCGATTGCCCTGGGGGGAAGGAGACGAGGCACCGCCCTAGGGGGAAAACACAGCAGAAAAGAAAGAAAACACCATACCTCCTATCGAAGTGGTAACGATAAATCGGAGATCGAGAAACTAAAAAAACGGAGGCGAGAAAAAAGAAGTTCTTCCCAGTTACCCCTCATGGGGGGCGGAAAAGGAAAAAGGAGGTGTTCCTTGGCGATAAAAAAAAGCAAGTCCCTTTCTAGTGAGAAAAGGCTAGTGTTAGGGCGGCATCGAGCACCAGGGGGGGGGATAACAAAAAAAAAATTTCTCTGGGGGGGGGCTCTGCCGTCACGCAAGGATCAAGGGGAGGGGGGAACGCCAGCAATTGTACAGAAGGGCCATGGTAGGAGAAAGAAGGAATCCTACTTTGGATCATTTTAAAAAAGGGAACACTTAGTTGAGGAGGAAAAAAAGAAGCAGTTATTCCTGTTTTGGGGATGCACAAAAAACGAGGACGGGGCCGATTGATTATGGAGAAAAAAAGAGGGGAAGGGGGGAATCATGGTCCGATGGATATAGAAATGAAAAACTGAGTTGATGAATGAGCAGGTTAGTGGAAAAAAAGAAAAAACCCGTTCGTAAAAAAAGGAGGTCGGGGGAAGGGAGCTTCTTCGTTCGAGATCCCGTACCATGCACTGGGAGAAGGGAGGGATTCTATTAGATTTTCTCGAAATGGGAAAAAAGAGCAAGCCCTTTACTTCAGGAAAAAAAAAGAATCGTTCTTTTCGAAAGAAATTGGCCTTGGCTCTTTTCATCGGGGAAAGGAAAAAAACTGTAAACGTCCTGGAAAGGAGGGATTAAACCGCGTCTTCATAAAGAAGGGGATCAGTTGTTTTTTGGGGAGAAAAGAAAAGCGATCGAAGGCCGGAAATCCGGGGGAAAAAAGGAATTCCTCGCCTTCCGCAGGAGGGTTGCTCATGAGTGGGGGGGGAAAAAGAAGGGATAATGACGATGTCAAATCCACCCGAGGGGGGGGGCCACGGGGGGGAATAGTTTTTCTTGCCGAAGGCCGACGATCTAGGGGGGGAAAAAAAAACCAAGGTGAGAACCGGGGGGGGGGCAGCTAGAATTTAGGGACAAACATTCTTGTCAAGAGGGAGGGGGAAGGGGAAGAGGCACTAAAAAGGAAAACTGGAGGGGAAAAGATTCACCTCCTTTGTCAGAGGATTTCCATTATTACGGAAGAGGGGAGAAGAGGCCGTACCTTATACCCGACTTAGCGGGGGGGTCTCATGGTCCAAGTTGTCTCACTTCTACTGGGAACTCGCGGAAAAGAAAAATTTTACATTGGTGGAAAAGAGACGAAAAAAAGAGGGGAAAAAAGAGGGATTCTTTATTACAACGCTTTAGGAAAAAACGTTTTTCTGAGACAGGAAAGGACGAAACGTCTGTCCAACCTATTGCGGGAGAGGGAGAAGAAAAAAGAGGAAAACAAACTGGTTGGCTACTCGCGGCCGGGAAAAATCGTGGATCTCTCAAAAGGAAAAATGAGGAGGAAAAAAAAGTTAACGAAGGAAAGTCTCGTTTCTCCCCAGTGGGATCGAAAAAGCTTGCGAGGGCGGGGAAAAGAAAAAGGGTGCTTCAATCTATAAGAAGGCAATCAATCAATTCATACTCTTTGAAAGGAAGTGCCACCATCGTCTCGTCCAAAAAAAAAAGGGGTGGGGCCTGAAAAAAAAAGACTTTCTGGGTCGCCTCAACTCTGCCCCAAGAAGAAAAAAAGACGGGCTCAGACGGCCGGGTGCCACAAAGGTCGCGTCCTCATGGAAAAAAAAAAAGGGGGCTGAATTTGGTGCGCCGCTGGTCAGGGAGGTGGGAACTTGGCGTGCCCGCGAAAGAAGAACTGCCAAGAGGGGGCCAAGGGGGGGCCAAATAAAGGTCATTACAAACAAGGGGGAAAATATTATTCCGAGAATCGTGGACGAAAACCAAAAGCAGAACTGAAAGAAAGGTCGCCGGGTGATTTGCCATCGTCATAGAAGAAGAAAAACATGAGCAAAGTAATGGAAAAGAATCAGACTGAGGGAAAAAAAAAATCCGTTTATAATTCGGGGGGGAGCGATTCCGCCGACGTTTCATTGTATTGCGGGGGAGGAAGGAAGAATTCTTTAATAAGGCAGCGCGGGGGGAAAATTGGTGAAGATGGTTTAAGCTCTAGAGGGAAACAAGATTGCAATTAGGGAGAAACGAAGGGGAAAGCTGCGAAAATTAAGTTGGCCCGGTCTATACCAAGGGCTTTCAGAGAGCAGAAAATACCTAGTAGGGGGGAGGGTCCTCCCTCCCTGGGGGGAGTCATTTCCTTGTAAAAGGGGGGGAAACGACAGAAGTGCCATGGTAAATAAGGGGGGTGCTCTTAGGAAAAAAAAGGGATCCTTCTTCTCACTAAGTTTCTTTGGAGATTTTCATATGTGTCAACAGAGCCTCTTTTGCCACTCGGGGGGGCACCACCAAACATCTCTTCGGAGAAAAAGCCCCATGAGGGTAAAAGAAAGGTTATTCTGGTATCCTAAGAAAGCTTTTCTCACCATAAAATGGAATCCCCACACAGGCATAAATCATTTCTGCAAGGCTTTCCACAGGGGTACTCATCTGATCAAGGGGAAAAAGTCGTATGCAGAAATCAGAAAAAAAAATCTCCTCAGGCAACGGGGTTGCTTGCTTTAAAAACGAATGAAACCCCCTCCAGGCCTGGGGAAGAACCTCACAAACTCACAGCACGGGGGGGGGTTTACCCAACAAAACAACTCTCTCTGAATCCCGCAAGGGATCTTCCCAAAGAAAAAATGGAACAAGGGAGAGGAGAATCTTCGGTTAAAAGAATCGGTCGCCAAAAGGGAAAAATCCGGGGATGTGGAAAAGCAAGAAGAAGGGGCTTGCTCCTCACAAGTAGTTTCTGATCTAGTATCGTACAAAAAGGGCCTCCTTAGGATGTTCTCAGAGATGAAAAACGGGGGGAAAGTCTCTTCGCATAGGGGGAACAGCGTCTTATACCATAGCATTTCCATAGGGAAGTCTCATTCTTTAATTCTGGTAAAAGAAGGACCACAGCAAAACCCTCCCGAAAAAGAACCTTGTCCAGGAAAAGACTGAGGTCAAAAAAGAGCCCACCTCCTCTTGATCTTTGCAGAGAACGGCATTTTTGACGGGGCAGTCCGAGGAAGGGGGGAAGACTTGGCGGGAGGCCATGGATTTTAAAAACGATCCCGTGGCTGTAGTCACCATAGGAGTGTCCTCTATTAATAAAAAAAAGAGAATCTCCCTTCTTTATAAGAGGGGAAGGGGTCAAAAAAATCCCTTTTTTTTGTCCCAAAGAGGAGGTTTTCTTTCTATCTTGAAATAAAAACAAGAAAATATGGGGGGGAATAAAAGAAGGTCCTATCACTTTAGGGGGGACATTTTACTCAGGAAGGGAAAACCTACGTCTTTATGAGAAAGGGTTAAGTGTAGGGAAAAGGGACGAGAGTGCCGGTACTCTCCTTCAAGTCAGTACAAATCAAAAAAAAAAAAAAAAAAAAAATCAGGATTATTATTTAAAATAGAAAAAAAGATCGCGTACGACGGGCGCAAAAAAAAGAAGGAACCTCCTACCGAGGTGGAGTGAAGCCAGGGGAGAAAGGGGGGGGCGTTTTTCACCTAAGGGGGACCCGAGATTCGAATTATAGGAGGCCTGGAAAAAGATAGGAGAAACTTTTGCAGGGAAACCACCACGGGCGACGGTAGGATAAAAGCACGACGGCGACAACGTGAGAGTGAGGCCGGAAAAAAAAACGATTGAGGGAAGCCACGGGAGAGGGGTTTTTCCAGCTAATGCCAAGGGAAAGGCCCTTCTTTCAATAAAGGGGCATCCTCCCCGAGGGGAGCGGCGAGATTCCGAGGGGGTATGAAAAAAAGGACTCCTGCTTGAAGGGTTTGCAAGGAAAAAGAGCTGCAGGATTGGGCGGTAAAAGGGGGGTCATATCCGCAAAGGGAAAAGGTTGCGAGGAAGGTCTAAGGGGCTAGAGGAAAAAAAGGAAATATTTATCCACGAAAGGAAAAATTCGAGGGGGGGGAGTTTCCAAGAAAATACTCCTACGTTGCATTGCTATGTACTAGAAATTGAAGCTGGAGGGATCGATTCTATTATCAATAGCTTCTCTGAGAGACCCAAATCCCCAGGGGGTGTTGAAACGAGGGGGGAACCTAGTTTTTCCTCCCTCCCTAGGGAAAGACATCAAATTCCCTGTATAGTTGTTGAAGGGGGGAAGATCTCTTTTCGGCTTGGAAAAAAGGTTTTTAGTCAACAGAGGGGAATTTTCTTTGGAAAAGTGTTGCGCATGCCAAGGAAAAAAAAGTTGCCTCTTTTTTACCGATTGGTACAAAGGCGAGTGTGGGGGGGGAAGAAGCCGTAATAAAGAAGGTGAAAGGATCATAGGTCTGTCTTCTTGGAAAAGCAGAAAAGCTGAGGGCCTTGTTGGGTGAAGCACCGGCCGATGGGGGGACGCCTCCCTTTATGAAGGGGGGGGGGGGGACTCTCATGGTCGATGGGGATAGGGTGAGGGACCTGAGTTTATGAGGAGGGGAAGGTTAGGGTGACACAGAGGGCGAAAGACACACGTTAAGGGGAAAAGGCGGGAGAAGGAAGTGACATTCTTGACATGTCCGGAGGGGAGCGTTGAAAAAAAATGCACTGAGCACAGGGGGCTAGAAAATAGAACCTACACTTCGCCGGGAAGGGGTAAGAGTTGAAAAAAGCCTCCCTTTAGGGCCGGTACTTCCTGCTCCGAAGAGTTCTCTCCTAAATCCTCAGGGGAGGTTCTCCCGAAGTTCAACGCGGGGGGGCAAAAGGCCACTTCTCTTCCACAGCTTAAAGAGGGGTCCTCCCGTTTAGCTGGAAGGAAGAGAAGGAACTTCTCCCTAAAAGAATCTCAGTGGGGGTGGGGAGGGATATTCTTCTAAACAGTTCCCGGGAGGAGGGGAAGATTCCTCCTCGAAAGCTCCCCTCTGAAAGAAGGAACTTCAGCAGCAACGGGAAGAGAGGATACCAATAAGGGGGGGTTTTTTCCTTCTCGGAAATTTCAATCCAACAAGGGAATATTTCTTATAGGCTTTTTACTATTTTTGAGGAAATCTTCTTTTGGAACCCCGTTAATAAATGGGGGGGGAGTTTCTAACAAAAACGTGGTTTGAATGAAGTTTCCTCTGATAGGGGTTTCGAGGAAAATTCTTTGCAAGAGCTTTTCGAGGCGCTGCACTAGAAAAGGTATCATGCCCTCGAGGGAAAATTTTGCGCGAGCCTTTGATGGGGGGAACTAGGGAATTCAATCGAGTCTGATCCCACGACAGTGGGGAGGTGGGTCAGGAAGTGCGCTATTTCGAATGCATAAATAAAAAAAAGACTCTTTTTATTGGTCCTTCAACATTTACACGGGTGGGGGGGGGGAATTTTGGGGAAAGGTATTACACCTCTTAAGTGGAGAGTTGTTTTTTTTTCGGTTGGGGGGGGTATCTACTGGGAAGCCCCAACTCTCCAACCTATTGCAGGGAGGGAAAGCCCGCGAACTCGAAAAAATAAAGAAGGAGAAAATTAACGCCGGCCGAGGGGGGAACTTCGTTTATCCTCCTCCAAAAACAAAGGGTAGGGAAATGAGGAAAAAAAACAGGGTCATTCTGAAAACATTGTGTACTCTCATTGCCCAGATACAAAAAGGGGCCCTCGAGGCTACTTTTCTGAGAAAGAAGAAGCTACCCAAAGGAAAAAACATAAGAGTTCTTCTGAATCCTATAGAAGGGGAAACAGCCTTCCTCTTCCAACGGGAAGGGGGGGGGGCAAACTCCCCCGCGTTTCTGGGGGATTCAGTGGAAAAGGAGGAACAAGCATAAAGCCAACGGAAAAACTGAACTCTCCCGTGGAATACTTTGCCTCGGAATTTCCCAAAGGGGGAAATCCCAGTGAAAAATACACGTCCTGCCTTTCCCTCCGAAAGAGGAGAGAGACACATGTCTTTCTGAGGAGAAGGGGAGGAGGGGAAGGAAAAAAACTCCTCCTGGAGGTTCCACGCTTTCCTGCTGGGGCAAACTTCTGCCCGTCAGCTTCTGTAGAGGTGTTTTTTTCTGCGGAAGAAGAAACCTCCTTCTCAGTATTAGGGGAACACCCTGAGAGTCCTGAAGTGGGTAGCACCCGAGGGACTCTTCTTCCGAAGTAGTGTTACCGCAGATTCAGTCCCCACGACCCTTTGTCCTTACAGAGGCTTCAAAAGGAGGGTGATTGAAGTCATAGAAAACAACTCCAGGGGAAATGTCTGGTAGAAGAACAAAGCTTATTCCTCGGGGGGAAAGAGGGAGAAGTCTATCAAGGGGGAAGAGGTGGGGGAAATTCAAAACAACTAATTCTTTAAGCCGAGTTTAAGAAAAAAGGGATCAAGCTGAAAGCTCCTATTGCCAGAAAGTCCAAGAATTGGCAGAAACCTACGAAGGCTTATTTCGGAAGGTAGAGTAAGTGTCCCTTTCTAGAAAAACATTTGGGAGACTCTACACCTAATCTCCTGATTCCGGGAAAAGCCGGTTTCCTTTTGCTCAGGAAGGGGTGTAAACGAGGACTAGAAGGAAGGTTTTCTCTTCTTTAAAGGGCCACCACTTCTCAGAAAACGTTTTCTTTTGCGATGAAGCTGCCAGGGGGGCGTTTTTCACCGACATCAGCCCGTGTGAAAGAAAAGTGTTGCCTAAAGAAAAAAGGGCGGGGGAAATGAGGTTAATTCGAACTCCCAAGGGAAAGGGGTATCCTAAGAAAAAGAAAAAAGGTGGATTTAGGAAACATAGAAACCACACTGCAGAAAAGGTTTCTGCTGCTTACAGGGTCTTTGACATGGCCAAGAAAAAAAACGAATCATCATTATCCGAAGGCGGATTCTATCTAGGCCACACTTCGACCGTGAAAAAGGACCTTTGAAGGGGGAAAAAGGGGGCGGGGGGAGGGGGACGTGCGCACTGCGCCAAAAAAAGGCAACAGCGGGTGCCTTGTGGAAGAAAAAACGCCCTCCACTATAAAAAGGGACACGAGTAATCAAAAAAAAGACAAGAAAAAAAAATCTTTCTGTACCGCCCAGTAACAAGGGTCGGTCCGCCAACTCTGTGATCGGAAAAACTACCGGAGGGAGAAGAAACGGGACGTTGTCATTCTTTCGACAATATGGTTTTAGTTTCAAAAAAAGGAAGCTGACGAACTTCCGTCGCATCGCTGAACCAGAACGAACGTAAATGCAACGTATTCGAGAAGGGCTCCATAGTGCGTTCCTGAGGGGATCTCCAGGGCATCTGACGAAAAGGAAGGAGATGTGGGGAGGGGGAAGAGAACACTGATGACGTGGCGAAAGACCCTGCAGCTCCTTGGAAGGCAAAAAGTTCCCGGCCGGGAAAAGCAACGGAAGGGAACGAATGCTTAACAGAAAAAGTTTTCCTGCTTTCCGGGAAAAACGAAGCTGTGCTGGATGACCAGGAAAAGGCCCCGTCCTTCATGGGGGGGAAAAACACTGCAGACGGGAGATCACCCACGGAAGTGCAGCGAGAATAAAACTAGAGGGAACGGAGTGCTTGAGAGTAGCTGAGAAACTAGTGTGTTTCCACAAGCCAGGAAAATGGGCTGCGAGGCGGAAACAAAAAGAACAAAGGCCTTCCTAGGGGGTGAACACCGCGAAAGGGGGCAAGTCGCGATTCGAGAGTGTAGATCTTAGGGGAGCTGTCTTACGTTTTTTCTCAGG
>Ga0179593_1631565_pt1 | contig 18944 bp, 20 predicted proteins | sample CZODoug2_1_08_16_FD_185931 | JGI IMG/M metagenome (GOLD analysis project Ga0179593, IMG submission 185931) | Vadose zone soil fungal communities from Angelo Coast Range Reserve, California, USA - CZODoug2_1_08_16fungal (PacBio error correction) | ecosystem: Environmental > Terrestrial > Soil >...
GGGAGCCGAGTAAGAAACACCTACCGCAAATACAACTAAGTAAAAGAGAAATCCGCAGGATTCAACATTCCAACGGTTGTCAGATGGTTTGCGCGGGTCGTGAACCACGGACTGCAAGACGGGCACTTAAAAGTTCACGGGGTTCGGACCATCATTGTCCGCGAAAAAGAAGAGGAACTCCAAAAACCCAGTTTAAAGCATTTTCGTGGAACAGTCGCAGGGCTCGTGACCACCACCGTGAAAAAATCTCAGAATACGGCAATTCAAGCATCACGGCTGGAAGGGGGACTAAGTAGGGCGCCGGGAAAGCGGGGATAATGAGGAAAAAGAAAGGGAAAGAACCTGCATAAACACGGCGGGGAAAAGATTGAACGTACAGAAAGGAAAGGGTCGACAAGGTTTGATTGGGGAAAAAAAAGAGGTTTTTTCAGAATAGAAAAACATGGGAGACATGAATGGGAGGAAGTTGGGGTCGACAAGCCGAGTCTAAGCCACCGGACGCAAACTGGAAAATGCCAATTTTGGTCAAAAAGGAAAACATCTCCCTCAAAAAACTAAACTTATTCAACAAAGCATCACAGGGCTGTTCCAGCATCGAAGAGAGGTACGGCCGCAAAAAAAAGGGAAAAAATCAACGGCGGGTGGAGAGGGAAAAAAAGGTCAGTTTGACAGAAACGGCTCAAAAGGGGGGGGAAAAACACAACTCCACTACCAAAAAAGGGATACTTTAAAAAAGAGGGGGCTAAGGCTCAAAAAGAAGGGAAAACTTAGATAAAAAGAACGAAGGGGGGGAAGTCGACACAATTTGGTTCGGAACGAAAAAAAAAGATCTTAGGAGGCACGAATCTCTTTTAAAATTAAGATCTTAACCGGAGACTCGTGCTCAACAAATGTTGGAGGGGAATGAGGACCCTTATTGTACGAAAAATGAAAACAACAATTGAGATTATGTGATTCATCTGGAAATGCCGTGACCATAACTGGTAAGTCAGGGCTACACTGAAGGAACCCAAGAATGGTCTTGAGGGAGGCCCTGCCAGCAAAGTGAAGGAAAAACATCTGTCATGTCCGAAGAGGGCTGTTTGGTGGAAAGTCGAACTGTTGCGCGAGAGCGGGGTCCAACCGGGAGAGGGGTGAGAAAATGGGGGAGAATAAAGCTTTCTTGTAAAAGACGGACAAGTGAGAAGCCACTTTCGGGAAGAAGGGGGATTTAAATTCCTCTTCATTGGGGACCGGAAGAGCAAAAGAAAAGAAAAGACATCAGTGGGGGGAAAGAAATTGACTCTCAAATGTGCCGATGTCACCGAACAGTGCTGTCCGGGGTAACGCTTACATACGCCTCCGAACTAAAAAAAAAAAGGCTGCCAACACGACGGACAGGAGAGATAAGGGACACAAAAACCACTGCGTGACCACTTTTGGATAATCAGGCCGCTGGAGAGGAACTCGTTCGAAACGTCTCACAAAAACGAAATTCGGCGGGGGGGGAGGGGAGCAAAGCTGAAAAGAAGATCAAAACCTCTGGGGGAAAACCGAGCGTGCGTGACGCGTGACTCTAGACCGGAAAAAAAAGCGTAACTGCTGTACAGCATTACTTGGGGCTATGCGGCAAACTAGGTCACCCTAACCACGGAAGTGGATGCAGCAAAAAGGGAAAGGCACTTTGACCAAAAGATAAGAGGAGAAGGGAAGGGACCAGCCGTCCACCTGAGACGAATGCCCCTACCAAAAACAAAAGGTGGACCTAAAGCTGTCGTTCCCTCCAGAACCATAAGACACCACCCTGAAAAAAAGAAAAAATCTTGTCCACCAAGGTGGGGGAAAAGTCAGCGTCTCAGGACAATGGAAAGGGGAGCTGAGGGTAAAGCCCCCGCATTTAGCGGACGGAGGGGAACGTAAGTGCGCATGAGTGGGGAACAGAAACTTTATAAGCCACTGTATATCGCAAAAGGGGAGCATATTGAGAGAAGGGAAGAGGGGGGGAGAAAGGGGGAAGTACCAGTACGGCCAGATCCGGAGGGAGGGGGGGACTTCGCGTTGCTGTAAGCCTTCTCTTAGTCGAAAAGGGAACCATCCGGAACTTCTGAGAACATAAAAAAAGAAGAGAAGAGTGAACAGGTCCGAAAGTGCACCTGAAAAAAAGAGAGGAGGAGAGCCGTGGGTTTTGCGAAAGCTGGAAGGGGGGTGGCCCAAGGAAAGTGCGGTCTAAGTCCAAAAAGCCGGTGAACGCTGTCAGGATGTCATAGGGAAAGGGGGGGACATATGGATGGGCAGTGGTAGTGTGGCAGAAGGAAGCGAGAAGACCTTGGGGTGCCTGCGAGGGAGGTCAAATCCAGTTGAGGAGGAACCAGCGCATGGGATGGAAGGGAGGAAGGCAAATAATTGGTCCGCCGACCGGGGAAGGTGTTCAAGGCGGTAATCAAGAATAAGAGTCGGGTTGGAACTGTAAAGAAGGAGTGGGGGGAGATGTGTAGAAATTGTACAAGTGGGGGCCACGTCAGCCACTAAGAAGCGCCTTGGTTGGAATTAAGAAAAAAGGGAGAAACCAGAGGGGAATGTGGCTTGGAACAGGGGAAAAGGTTATATCCTGGGAATGGAAAATGGGAGGGCAAGCCTGGAGTGGGCAGGGGGGCATAAAGGGCACATCGGACACACCCCCCCCAACAAACCAAAAAAAGCTAGGGCATTGCCGTAGGAATGTGAAGAGGGGGGATTTGGGGAAGTCGATCGGGGAGACAGAGTCATTGTCCCTCCCGGAACTGAATTGAATCGGGGGGACCGAGACCAGGCGACGAACAGGGGGGACTGAATGCCAGCTAGGGATGGGGACGTGAAGGATCAGACCGAACACACAAAGTTAACTTGGGCCCCGGCAAGGGGGAGGATTTGGTGGGGAGGGGGGAAGGTCGGGAAAAAAAGTGGGGAGGGGGAAAAGGAAACAACAGTGAATTGTGGAGAAAGAAAGCAATTCGGCGTGACTCAAAAAAATTCGTATAATTAAGCAACGGTAAAAAAGGCATAAATAGTTGGAACGCGAATCAATGCTTTAAGGGTGCTGTACAAAGGCATGGCAAGGGTGGGTTGTGGGGTTGGGAGAAGGACGAGCACTTTTGGGGGGGGCAAGGACGGAATTCATAAGGAAGGCGGTCAAAAACGAAATGAACTCGCCCCTAAAATTGTCTCGTCCGGGTCTGGGCAAGGAATTGATCGGAAGGGCGGTTGGACAAAAGGAAGGACAAGAGGAAGGTGGGACTAAATCGCTCCAAGAGAATAGGGTGGTCAAAAGGCAAGTCCAAAAATGGGTAACTGAATCCAACAGGGAAAAGAAAAGGGAGCAAGCGTAGTTTGGATAGGTCGTCAAAAATAAACGAAGCGTAAAGGGGGGAGGATGGAGAAGGGGATTGAGCCCAGTAAGAAGTGAGGGGACCCTCTGTCTGGGCAACATTTTGGAATCACCGATAATACGGAGCTAGAAGAAGAAAAAGAGACCAGAAAAAAAAACATTGTGGTTAACCCTGGAAAGTCGAGAGCGAGACCTTTCAGGAAAATAGTTAAATTTGGGAAACGGGAAAAAATGGTGGGGGCGGACTTCAAGCGATGAATCAACAACTTCTGAGGTGGAAAAAGATGAAAAGTCGAAAGCCCAATGCTTTGGGGAAAACTACCCCTTTCAAGGCTTTTAAAGTAAGAGGCCAATTTCCAAGGGAAACCAGGTTCCTGGGGTCGACAGAAACAAATCCGGGGAGAAGGAGGTGGGACGGGGGGGTGGAAAGAGGTGTGTGTAGTCAGAGTAGGAGGGAGTGGGGGGGAACTGATATGTGGGCTGTGGAGGGGTGGGTGGGGAAGAAAGGGCCAGGGTTGGGTGTTATGGGGTAAGTGAGGGTGGGCGGGGTATGTGTTGGGGATGGTAGGGTAAGGTGATAACACGTGGAGAGGATTTAAGGGACCCCATCCTTTTGTCTAAACACGAAGCCGGGGACATCATATCGGGTCAGAAATAAGACCTGCACTCGATGGGGAGACTAGCGACTACTAGGAAAACGAGCTTCCGGGGTTAAGCTAAACGGTGGAGGGAAGTTGAAAACTGAGTTCCGGGAGTTCGGCCTTGGTCCGCAAAAAAAACTGATGAGATGGCGAGATGTAGAAACTTTGTGAAATCCTATACTTGGGGACTGGAAATTTGGTCAAAACGCCACGTCAGAGACAATTTGAAGGAGAGACTGGGAAAAGAGAGGCGATACAAGGGGAGGGGGAATAATGAAGAGGACAATTATCTTGGAACCACCGAAACTCAAAAACGAGAAAAAACATGCACCAAAAAACATAAGTGCTGACAAGCTGCATAAGGTCGCAGTCAGCTGAGGCGCTCACTTTATGAAGGGTACAGAATACGAAGGTAAGAGGGTTGGGGGAGTCCCCGCCTGTGAAAATGTTCTCTAGCGCCATTGGGGGGGGGAGATGAAATTCCACAACTGGGGGTCAGAAGCCAACGACAAAAGGCCCTTAGGGACACCAAAGTCCGGTGGGGGGGGAGGGATAGACAAGATCTAGGCTGCTAAAGCCAAGCCTTCTCACCTGTCGATGCGAAGGGGGGTCAAAAGGAATAAAGCCTAAAAGGGGGGACGAGAAAAATTACTCCGACTGGAGAATAAGTACCGTGACATAAAAACGCTGTGAAAGACCTATGCAAAGGCGAGCTTCGCCGAATTTGGCCGAGAAAAAGGATGCTAAAAGGGAAACTTCATGAACAGGACTAAAGGGACCAGAAAAACCTGTGGGGGTAGAATGGTCCAGAACAATCCAAACCGGAAGGGACAAAATTAGTAGGGGGCAAAATGTGAGGAAGAAAGTGAAAGACCAACCTAAGGGAGCCTTGAACCACCGACGCTAATGGAGGAAATACTCCCTAAAAACCGGCACCGTCCGGGCAGGGAATGTCTTCTGGGGGGTACAACAGACAAAATCCCGGGACGGCGGTCGCAGAGGGCACCGAAAGCTAACCCAGCCGTGAGAAGAAAAGGCCGGTCACCCAACTCTCAACATAAGCTGGAAAATCCAAGTACCTCCTCAGCGTTAAAACCGGTTGGGGAAGAGAAAACGCAGGCCACAAACGGCAGAAGCCTAAAGACTCACGGCGAGCGCAGGAGGGGGTATTGAGTGAAACTTGAACTAGGGAATGAGTAAGGGTTGGAAAGGGGTATTAGGCATGGGGTCAGTATGAGTAAGGGAAAGAAATTAAAAAGGGAAAGGAAAATAAACTGCGGGCGCGGGCTCAGGAGCGAGGCACTGTAAGGTATGCCTTGGACACAACACGACAACTTTAAGCAAACGGAGGATGGAGGTGGGGCGATAAGTGGAGGAGAAAATTGCAGACTCGCAGAATGCCACTACGAAGAGTACTATAAAGGAGGAGGTTTGGTCGCATCCAATAAAGAAAGGGAGAGTAAAGGCCATTGGACAGTGTCACCCATATGGGGTGCGATGGTTCAAGGTTGGTTGGATGGTAAATTGCTGGAGGGGGGGGGGGGAAGGGAAACAAAAGGAAAGGGGGTGGAAGGGGGTTTGGTCGGAAAGAGGGACAGACTGGGCGTGTAAGAAGAATTGGTCGGTGGGTAATGTCGAGAGAATGAACAAGGGGGTAGCAGGCGTGACAGTGTGAGACCGTTCTCCATAAGTACAGGGGTAAGAGAAGGTCAGAATCGGAGAATGATTGCAGGATCGGTCACTGCACGAAGAGGCCGTTGGCCGCCCCTGGGGATGGTCAAAGTCGTGAATGGACAAGGAAAACACGGCAGAATTGGGAGGGCGTTGGGAGGCTCGCCGGCTAGGAGGAAGAAAGAATTCAAAGTTTTCAAGAAAAGAGTTGAGGCTGGAGATGAAACGAGTAATCCCACGGACACAGTCTGTTTTAGATCAATAGGGGGGAGTGGTCGAGCGACACAAGGACAGCCCGGTTAAAAGGTGGCCCATCGTCACGTTCGGAGAGTAAAATCATGGGCCAAAATTTATGCTGTAGGTGCCACAGGGAACCCGATTAAAAGCTAGTAGAGTAAGACATGTAATATGTAATTGCAGGGAAACCAGAAATTATGCTGTAGGGGGGAAAATAGAATGCGGCAAGGTGGGAAAAACCATGAGCGCGGCCAAAAAAGTGAAAAACCCGAACTGTTGGGTGCCGCCTATTGGGAGTATGTTGTGAAATTGGAGGTACGTCACCCCAGGCCAAACATTCTGGGGATGGACGACAAAAGCTTCAGAAACTAGGGTGGTCAACGGAAATGCCCCGAGAGAAAGCGCCATTGGTTCCGGTGAATTTGTAAAAACGAAAAGGCAAGGAAATGTTTACTCCAGCACCAAGGAGGCGCCGCAGAAGGTAATCGTGCAAAGGGAATTCTGGACGAGGAAAAAGGTTCGTGTCCGAGAAAGAAAAAAATGGGGGGGGTCGCCAGAAAATCGGGAGTTGAGCAGTGAAATGTTTCGTATTGGCGCAATCTGCAGTGAGCTAAGTTCCGTTCACGAGTGAGCATGATTGGGGGGGGGCAGGGAAGCCTGGGTACGAGACACAAAAAGAGATGATTATTGGACTCAATCTCTTGATCGTAGTTTCGGTGTCAGAGCTGGATGCTGGGACGAGCAAGGGGCCGAGGCAGGGATAGAGAACTGAGGGTTGATTACGCAGGTAAGATGCTACAAAGGGTCCTATATCGTGCCGTTGCCGATGTTTGAACGACGCAGGGGGACTGTTCCTAAAAACGAAAGAAATGGACGCCTGATAGGTGGGGGAGATTGGGAGTTCCGGGTGACAAAAAGAATACCTTATCGACAATTGTTCAAAGGACTGGTGAGTTCACTCAGACAAGTCAGACGAGAAAGTGTTGGGGGGGCGTGACAAGGTGAATCAAGGAAAAAGGACCTAGCGACGACATGCTTCAACGCCGAAAGTGCTAATGTGAGTGGCTCCGTGGCTCGTGTAACTGGGTTTTACAAATACTTCTCAAGAAATTTTCATAAACTGTTTGGGGGGAGCCAAAGGGAGTCAAGTGAGGCTACCAAGAGGGTAGGAAAACGCAAACCATGGGGAATTTGTTGGTGACCTTCGAATAAGGGAGTGAGAAACGGAGCAAACCAATCCAAAGGACAAGTTGATGGATAAAAGTGAATCAACCAGGACTCCCTGTCAGAGGGGAAGGGACAGTGACAGTTAGGATAGTTTGAAGAAGGTCGGTCGCACACCACAGGGAGGAGTCAACAACAACGGAGGATTGGATAAAAAGGTAGCGTGAGGTAAATCAATCCTGGACACTGGAGAAAATACCTCCGCTACACGAACGGGAGGTGGACCGGGGGATATTACAGTCATAATGAAACTTTCAAGGTGTGTAAGAAGGATAGGTAGCCACGAATAGCGACGGTAAAAAACTTAGGGGGGGAAGGGGTGTCTGGAACTTAACACAACTGGGCGAACTCATTACACGTGAAGGGCCCGTCCGAATTTTAATGAAAAATTCCGTGACCGGGGTCTTCGAGTGGCCAACCCCGGAAAATCTAGACAAAAATGGCAACTTCACAGCAGAACGGGCTGAGGCGAAGAAAAGATCATAAACCGGGAGGCAGGGGGGGGGCTATGATTGCACGAAAAGGGGAAAAGAAAAACAGGGAGGACAACGGGGAGTCTGAAACGGGAGTGAATATAATTGCAACGGGGGGGCTCACAGGGGTCAAAAGTCACTTGGGGTCAGAAGAGAGAAAACACGGAGCAATCGGCTCAGGCGGCGAAAACAGACGACACCAAGCAACGGCCGCTATCTCAGGACCCAATTTGTCGCAAAGCTCAAACTCACCCCGGGAAAAAGAATAGAGGGAATTCAAAACGGGAATCACATGACTTTGCACGCATCTGAAAGATCGGAATTAAAAACGGCACACCAGAAAGGGGGGGGGAAATCAACTTCCCGTTGTCGAGTAGCGAGGCCCGTGTGGTGGTGAAGAATAAATTAGACAGGCCAAAAAAAAAAAAAAATGCTAACCTGAAGGACAGGAATTGAAAGGCTCACGGCGGAGGGGAATCGCAAGTTCCCAATTTGAGCTCCACTAATATTTTCGTAGACATTTTGTGGCAGGGGGAAGCCTAAAGGAACATAGGGCAGTGAAACGATGCATCTCTTTTGTCCAGTCAAAAGAAAAGATGAAGGAAGGGGAGGGCTGGCGGGGAAATTAAGGGTCTGGGGCCAGTACACTGGGGTTTGTCCGCAAGTCCATAAAGGGCACAATGGAATTTTTATACGTAAGGGAATGGACCAATAAAATGTTATCGCAAATAGTTAGGATTTTAAAAAGGTGATCCCGGACGGGAAGGGACGCACTCCAGGGTTCACGGAGAAGAAGGGCCAGAAAAAAAACATCCAAAAAGGTCGGCTGGGGGTGTCCTATAACGTGGGCGCAAAGGAAGGAAGGGCCGTAACTTCTCTCAAGCAGGGTTAATAAGACGGTCTGTGTCCAGCACGGGGACTGGAAATCTTCCCTTGTTAGGGTATTCACCCGGGAGGGAAGGGACCGTGGGCAAAAAAACCAATAAAAAATGGGGGGTTGCAGCCCTGCATGGAACACGGTAGGATAAACCAATGGTCCAGAGTCCGGGACAAGGGGAAAATACCAGCCGGCTCCAGGAGCGGAGGGACAACAACAGGTGGTCAAGGTAAAAAAAAAAAAAACTAGGGAATCTAGCCCGCAAACCGGACCCACGACCAGGTGGACAAGACCGTAAAAGGCTAATCTTTCGAACGGCAGTAAAGCGCCCAACGTCACCCTAAGGGGGGGTTGCTTTGTGTCAAAGTCACGCTTGACCATAACTATCTAGACGCCAGGGCGCAAACCACTCGCGGTGGAAAACTTGAAAGAGACCCCCAGCACCATGCCTATGCATTAACCGCGGGAAGGAGGCACTAAGCAGCTTACCATTGACGCCACCGGTGGTGGGATTCGGAATTCCCCATTACACAACGGTGAAGGGGGAAAAAAACGAACTAACGGGAGGGAAAAAAAGTAAACAGGGGTCCACCGGAAGATTAAAACCAAACCGGTGACGGGGGCTGGGCGTCCTACAAAACTCCCAAACCAACACGGAAAATAGAAAAACATGCTGACCTTTCCACCAGTGAACGTCACGAGGCACAATGGGAAGGATCGGAAGCGACCGAATGGGGGAACACAAGTTTAGCGTGGAAATGCACGTAGTGGAGGCATTGAAGGGGGAGGTAAAGGGGTGAAACGGTAATTATCCCCACTTTCCCCACTGGGAAGGGGAGAAGGCAGTACTATCAGGGTTATGAGGTAAAGTGGGGATGAGGTCAGGACCGAAAAGAATGCGACAGCGGGCGGGAAAATTGTTGTACTTCGCCCTTAACCCTAGAAACAAAGGAACACACCCCCTTCAACCTTGTGATTCTAAAGGACCACCTAACTAAGAAGATTCCGAGGGAAAGTAATGAAAATAGAAAGCGGATAGGACAAAGTGGGGGGAGGAGGAGGGGGGGATTCGCTTTGGGCTTGAACGGTTCAAGTCCAAACGGCGCAGGGAGGTAATCGCTGCAGTAGGCCGGATTTCCAAGATTCTTTTCGAGAGGGTAGGTGGGACCGGGGGACGGATGAAGTATCCAAGGGTGATAAAGGGAATTTCTGAAATCAGTTCAGCTACGCATGGGATTGGGGTCTGTAGAGTTTAGAACAATACATGTGGTCTTACCGGGACCGGGTGAAGGGTTCAGGAGGGGAAGATACGTCGGTGTGGGGGGGGATAGGTGTTGTTAGAGTGGTCACGTAATGACAGGTTGCCAACACTTTGCCAAAACCTATAGGCCCTGACTAAAGTTTGGATGTGATCAACACAGCAACCACGGAACGGTTGAGGGCTGAACATGTAGTGAAAATAGGGGTAAAGAATAACTTTCGGTAGAGTTTTGCCGTGTACGGCAAATTACACAACTACGCCGAATGCCTGGTCCGTAGAGGGAGGGTTCACCGCGGGGGGGGGGGATTGGGGGGGAACAGGAGAACGTCAGATGCGCCATGGGTGATCTGATGGTTATTCAGGCGCACGAAAGAAAAAACAAAAGAAAATACAGTGCAGGGGAGGTCGAGGCTGTTGCAGGAAAAAAAGGGGAAAACCGGATTTTTTGTACCCGGCAAGGGACACATTTTTCGGGAAGGGTAAGATCGTGGAAAATTTGTACTGAGATATCAACCATTGGACCAGGGAGACTCGCAGAGGATACTTAGTCTGTGTTGGGGGGGGGGGGGGGGGGGGGGGCCGGACTGAAATCCGTTAGCAACAATAGTAGGGTAAAAAAAGCCAGAAAGAGCCCCTGCTCGAAGGATCGGCCGCGAAAGACACGCAAGGGGTGTGGGGGTCATGTTGAATAAAGGATATACAGCTTGGGGAGGTGTGCAAGGCAGGGGGGCAGTGTCCATGTCCTCTTCAAAGCTGTCTCCAAATCACTGTGTCCTAGCCATCAGGTTCTTCCTCAAGGGTTCGAGGACCAACATGAAAAAAGACATGAAAGGAAAGTAAGGACAAAGTAAAGGGTAGGGAGGACAGAGGAGAAAAATAAAAAAAGGGGCGGTGGAGGCAATAAGAACCTCCACGAACTAGTGGTAACTGAAAGCAAAAAGCCCACAAAGGTTTTCGTAGTCGGCAAAGACGGAACCGAAGCGCGAGTGATGAGGGGCTAGGGGGGGAAGGTATAACCGAAATACTTATGATGGGGGGACTACTCTTTGTGTCGCAACAGGCACCGATAAGAAACTGGGGATCGCATCAAAGGGACGGATGTGTCTGAAACGATCAATGCCATGGGTTGGGGGGGAAAGAGCCGTAGGTCTCCTGGAACTCACCGTAAATTTTGGAAACAGTGACCCAGGGGCACTTACGTAAGTCTCAACAACAACACAAAGTATAAGAGAGTAATGTAAGTCAGAACAAAAAAAAAAAGAAAAAAAAAAAAAAAAAAAAAAAAAAAAAAGGAAAAAAAAAAAAAAAAAAAAAAAAAAAAAAAAAGAAAAAAAAAAAAAAAAAAAAAAAAAAAAAAAAAAAAAAAAAAAAAAAAAAAAAAAAAAAAAAAGAAAAAAAAAAAAAAAAAAAAGAAAAAAATACAGAAAAAAAAAAAAAAAAAAAAGGAAAAAAAAAAAAAAAAACCAAAAAAAAAAAAAAAAAAAAAAAAAAAGAAGAAAAAAAAAAAACAAACAAACCGGGAACCGTTCACACAATTCCGGTCCTTGGTCAAAATGAGCCAATTGACCAAGGAAAAATTGGTCCTGTGACTCGGTCTCATAAAAAAGAAGAGCCTTGATGACAGAGCCGGGAAAAGATTCGACACCCCCAAAACACCTGTTCACAGAAGAAGGAAATAATGATTCGTTCGAAGGAAAAAAAGATCCTCACGGGAGTCGTGTCCCGCTGAAAAAGAAACACAAAGGGAGTTAAGTTGGGAGCTTGGTGGGATTTCAGTACAAAAACTGATTTACAGTTTCGGGGGGCCGGGGGGAAGGGAACCGCAACTGTATCTTGTAGTGGCGCCCCCTTTTGGAAGAGACCTCTTACGGGCTGTGGGGAAAAGTCCTCAAAGTGTGCGTTAATATAGGAAGTGAGTGCAGACAAGTTACTAAAGGATATACAAAGTGAAGGGAACACGGTAGGGATCCAAACCCCCCAACACACCAAAGAAGCTGCGAGAGAAAACAAAGAAAAAATTCTCATAAACATGACAAAAACTTTCTTCGCGGGGGGACAAGCATTAGACTTCGACGGGCGCTCAGGGATTTCACCTGGGGGGGGTGACATCGAAAGAGAAGTCCGAGGGGGGCCTAATAAACGGGGCGCTAGAATTTGTCGCCCGGGGGGGGGGAGATATCTAAAAAACAAAACGGGGTTCACGTACAGTTTCCGACCAACTCGTACAAGCGGGACAAAAACGGACTGTGGTGTAACGGTCATTCTCGCAAGTCACAGCCTCGCGCTCCGGGACCTCTGGTCGTCGCGGGAGAGGAAACGATTTCCTGTAAACCTCATGCCATCCAAGTGACCCTCGGAGCAAGATCGGGATACGCCGACGCATAAAAATCTAAATTTTAAACAGACTCACGGAACCGGGCCGGGCGATGGGGGGTGGCCTAAAAAGTTGCCGAACCGGAACTCGCGGCGGCGGCAAAGAGTTCACTCAGGAAATGATACCTACACGGCCAGTCCAGAAAGCCGGAGCCTGGGGGGGGGGGGGGGGATAACAAACCGCGCTTTGGAGAAATTCGTGGGTCATGAAGAGGAAACTGATCCCCACTACGCTTCACCGTCGCAACCAACAAAAAGGGATTGAGAAAAAGCTTGACGACAAACCTTCACTGCACAGTAGTGTCGGTGTAACCAAAATTCATCAGAAGACAAAGCCCGAAGGGATTACGAAAGAATAGCCAGCAAACCCACGTGGGGAGATACATAGGAAAAGGGAAGGAAAACTCAATTCACGCTCTACTGGGAAAAGGTCCCGGCATGACACGCAGCCGTTCACCCCTGCCAAGGGGGGGACTTGGAACTCACTTTCAAGTCCACACGGCAGCCATAAACCTTTGGTCCTTATCCGCAGAGAGGGGGGTGAGGGAATTATTGAACGGATCGGAAACGAGATTAGGGTGCCGGTGAAGTGCCATGGGCCGGCGGTGGAAATTATTGAGGGGTTCTGAAGACAAACTATACGTTCCAGCACTACGGGAGTCGATCGACTTGGAAAGTTCTTCCATTTATCCCCCTGGGGAGAGGAAACTTTATCGAAAGAAGATCTAAAGGGGGGGTATAAATGGGGAGATAAAGGTGGACGGTCACAGGCTCGACTAAGTACGGGGCGTCCGTATTACGAGAAATGCGGGAAGGCCAATGGGGGGGGTCGAGAGACATATCAAAACCCAGGGGCGGGCCAAATTGGTAAATTAGATTTTTGAAGAGGGGTCAGGTGGTGAAGGGGGAAAGGGTAGGGGGGAACTCCAACAACGGAGTAGGGGGGTGGGGTCGTGAAAGGTGGACGCCAGTGGTCAAATCGATTAGGAATTGTCGTTCAGGTGACCGGGGGATGAAGTAATCTGAAAGACCTTTTGGGAAAAGTCGTGAACCCGTGGGAAGGTTCGCAGCGAAAAACATGACGGCCGGTTCTCAAAGAGGGAGATTTGGCGGGCGGCGCGGTCTGACCGCGAGGCCGGGGATTAGGTGAAAAAAATGAAAAAAAGAAAGCGCTTGTGGCCACACAGGTCACAAGACGCATGGGGGAGGGGAATTATGGAAGGGGAGATCCTGTAAAGAGGAAGTCAAGGGCGGACGAGGAAAGTGTAAAGGGGGAGGGTGTTGGGGTGAACTCCGAGGAATCCGGAACACCTTGGCATCCGGGCGTTAATGGGAGAAGGCGGAAGACCCCGGAACAGAAAAAACATGGGGCGGTCAGGTTGCAACTGAAAAAAGAGAAAAGCAGGATGGCCACAAAATTGAGAAAGCTAGGGGGGGGACAAAGGGACTTTCTAAATCGTATCAAAGAACTGCCATCCAAGGGTCCCGGGTAATCCAAGAACCTAGATGCGGGGAGGATCTGAGGGCAGTAGAAGTAACCCAGCTCTCTCAGCCCACCCCCGTGACACTAAAAAGGGGGGGGGGTAAAGTCACGCCGATGTTCTAGTGTGTGGTTAAATGGCGCTGCCGTCCAACCATTTGGTATAAAAGGGTAGCAAATCCTCGGGGACACAATGGAGTGTGGCCAGGCACTAAGATCTAGACCATTTGTTAATAAGGGTGTCCTGAAAATCCCGTCACTTTTTACTGTAAAAAGAACCATATGTTATCACAAAAGAAGACGGGTTTTCGGAGAAAGGAGTTAACTTAGGATTCATCTAGATGTGTCGTGTCCGAGGCAAAAAGGGGTCGCCGTCGACTCGTATGGGAGCTTGGAAACGGCGTGGCGGGAAAGGCAGAGCACCAGGCAGTGATCTTAAGCCAGTTCACGTCGGTTTCAGGAAGGGGCAGAAGGGGATCGTCCAAAAAACTGGCCAGAGTATCGGACCTCATCTGGAGCAAAGGGAAGAGGGGGAATGGGGGGGACTTGGATATGAAGGATGCTTGCAACGGGGGAAGGGGCAATGGTTGGGGGGGAGCGTCGGAGTGGGAAAATAGGTTGAGCCTAGGACCCGGGGGGAATATCTCCTTTGCCGGGGGGACGCGACGTACCGAACGCCCACGTCATAGGAGCGCAAGGGTTAATTTACCAAAAAAAAATTTGTGATACCATCGCGTCGACAATTTCCCTTGGGGGGCCATGAAGTGCACAGTAGACCGCGGGTCTGTTGACGGTTGAAAGCAGAAGCAATAGTCAACAGGAAGTCAACCGAAGCTACTTCTTCAATCCAGTAGGCCCACCGTGATTCGAGTCGGGGCATCCGCTTTGGAAATTTTTAAAACAAATTGGGGGGATTAATGCCAGACGGTAGAAATTCGTGGCATAACGGATCTGCCAACTGTCACGACTGAAGGGGAGATAAAAAGGGAAAGGGTAAAGGCAAGACCCTAAAGTTTAATTTTGTTGAAAGTCGCAGGGGGGTCAGTTCAAAATCAAGGAAAAGTCAAAGGAACACCGTTGGATGGATGAAGTTGACTCCCTCAGACTGGGCAGAGGCGGGGACGTCTTGCGTATGGCGGTAGTTGAAAAAAGAGCAGGGACTCGCATGTCAAAAAAAGTAACTAGCTGCTCAACGGGAGGAAAATACTGGGAAAGCCGGTTTGAACAGACTGGCACTTACAAATATACACGGAACTTGAAACGGGATTCCGGGATTATCCACTCATTACTCAAACGTTGGTCCGGGATTGGTGAAAAAAATCGGGGAATAAACTAACCTTACGTCTACGGTCAAAAACTTAATTTCAAAACTTGGGGAGGGGAATTAAAGCACCACATTTGAAGGAAGACACGAAAAGCGGAAACGTGCAAACCATATCCCCGTTATGCGCGATTTCAGGGTGACCTCAAGGGATCCGAGGGAACACCCAAACCTGAAAAAGCGCGACAGCCAGCAATTACAGACACCTTGAACGAGGTCGTCGGGATCCAGGCTGAAGTGGAAGAATGAATACAAATCAAGAAACACATTCCAAACTAGTCTGCGGGGTAACGAGGCAAAGGTGGCTCCTAAATGAGGTGGGGGGGGGGAGGTCAACACGTCGTTGGCACCAATCGCTCAAAAAATAAGGGGCAGTTGGCTACTAACATCCGCGAACCCCAGAAGGCAACGGCTCAGTCCTTAACGGGGGTCAGGGCCTCGGCAACCGGGCATCCCGACGACGCAGCACGGAGGAAAACCCTTAACTCGGCTCTGTTGCCAAATCATCTGATAGGTGTCATCAGGGGGAAAAAGAAGTGATCAACGGCCGGGGGCAGCATTAGCATAAATCCAACCTGGAAGGGGGGGGGGTGTTGGGAACGAATTAACGCTGCAAAATCCCCACACACTCCATGCTCAAAAAAAGAGAAGTTAACTCACGGCTTAAAAAGGGCAATATCGGGAAACCCAGGGGAAAAGGAACAAAAACAATGTTCGTCCCGGCGACCAAAAAAGGTGTGGCACAGAAACATCGTTCCTTTCAGGAAAAAAAAAGAGTTTAAAAAAGGCACGAGCTCGGGGGGAAACGCTCGTGGTAATCCGGGGAGGGACAGAACAGGGAGCATGTATGGGAACCAATGGCCCGACAAAGGAAAAAAGGTCTAGTATGTGAGCCTTTCTTGCAGGGAAAATTTAATCGCAAAGCGGAAAAATTGCTAGGTCAAGAAGGTAGGGGGTCGTGACGGGGGAAGCCAATTTCAAAGTCACACGGCACTGCACCAAGCGGCGGCCGCAAGAGTTTTGGGGAAGTAAGGGAACGTTGTGCGCGAAGCGCGGGGTCAACCGGGGAACAAGAATAGCTCGGGGAAACGATGGTTCCTACAGACAGCGGTCTGCCAGGAATTGACCTGTGACTCCTTCAAGTCGGATGTTGAGACTTTCGACCAATGGGGGGGGAACCGGGGCCCCGAGCATCAAAGATATTGGGGGGTCCATCACTGCTTTTACGCTCAAGGGAACTGAAAATGGTCCCAGAAGTGTCACTATTAAGCCCTACACGTAATTACCAACACGACGGTGTCCGGTTCCTCGGCAGCTACAAAAACGGAAACAGGAGGGGGACAAGTTGACTTCCTCAGCCGCTGGCGGGTCAACCCTCTTTAGGAGCTCGGACTGACCAAGGGAATAACATCGGCGTTGGGGACGTTGGCCCATGGCACATCAGCGGGCCTATAAGGGCGCCAACGCGCGGGCGCCTGGTACAAGGTCTGCCCGTCCCTGACCACCAAAGAGAGTCAGAGTAACGCCTGACGAGGGGGAACGGCTGCCAGGGACAATACTGCAGAAAGAAAGGAATTGGTTCGACAGCCAAAAACCCGTTCACTTTTACCAAACGACCAATCCGGAATCTCAACCGCCAGGGACGTAAAACCTGACCGATGCCCGCAACCCAAAGGAAAATTAGGGGATGTTAGTTCCAAAAGTATCCAGGAAAGAAAAAAACAAGGAACATAGAACCACCATAGGAGTACACCATTTGGCCGACCGACAGCGGGGCTCGAAATGACAGTGTAAATCCCTAGGTGGACGCGGACAAAAATTGAAGTCGGTGGTAAACCGTCCACTTTAACTTTAATAATCAGAGAACGCCAACCTCGGCAAGTTTCAGGTGGAGATAATTGGGGATAAGGGAAAGAACTTACCAAGGAAACTCCACTCCGTAGGGCAGGGGGTTGGTCTAGCTCCAGGCTCTTCTCTACACTACCACCGCCGGCAAACCTTGCACGTCAATAACGACAGAACCATCATCATATGAAGAGCTTCCTACTAAACCAGAAAAAAGGAATGCTGAAGAGGAAGGGGGTTGCGTGCGCAAGGCAAGGTTGGCCGAAAATTTCTGCTGGACTAACCGGCATGAATCTGGGGAAAAGGGGAGGTCAGTTTAAAGAATACGGAGATTGATTGGGGACGAGGTCCAGGAGGTGCAATAGCACTTGGTGCTTAGGAGTCGTGACAATCCATTCAGAATGGGATTGTTTCATCGTGGGGGAAATTAAGGAGTCCCGAGTGTCGGGGGGGGAACTTACACCTAAGGTTTTGTAGGGTCAAAATCATCCAGAAAAAAAGAGGGAAGGTGGTTGTAACGGTTAAAAGACCGGGAGGTTGGATGTTGAACGGAACATTTTGCCAACCGTCGTGCAAGGCACCGGGGGGGGGAGGTTGGAGGAATGGCACCCAGCTCCAGAAACTGAGGGCTGGGGGAAATTGGGGACTGGCCGGTTGGGAAGTAATGACATGGAAGAAACGTGGAGACCGCGCGAAGGTTGGGGTCCGATGGCGGCACATTCCAGGGGAAAAAAACTTTGCCCGATAGGAGGTGACGGGGGGGGGATGTGGGTTAGTCGGGAGAAGAGCATATTGGGGCGTAAAGTTGTTATGAGTAATCGTTGAAAGCAAGCCCGACGAACATGGCGGGCAGGCAGGAGCTAGCTGTTTATTGCGAAGAGAAACCGAACAAACCGGGAAACACCGGCCAAATAGGGTTGTTGGCGGAACTGACGTCCTACAATGGGAATTATAGGGACCAAATTGTTAAAATGGTGGCGCCCGTCGAATGGAGGAAGAAAAAAAACGGACTGAGGGGGGGAAGGTACACTGTCACAAGGCAGAAGTGAAGCAGAAGCTGTGAAAATGGAGAAAGTGGCATCTTGGGAAAAAAAATCGAAAATGCAGGGGGTGTGGGTGCATGTTGAGAGAAACTTCTACCAGGTAGGTTGGGGGCAAACCCGGTTTCTTGGGTGTGTCCTCAAAGGCGGGCTTGCGAGGGGAAAGGAAGAAAATCACTGTTGTCTCTTGGGAAGAACATTGTCTACCTAAAACTGTGTTGGACAAACGTAAGCAGGGAGGGAAGACAAGGGTGGCTAAGGGAGAGGAGAAACTCCGTTTCGGGGAGTCCACAAAAAAACCGTCCAACGGAACTAATTTGGTACTAACTGCCACCACCAGGTGGGAGGTGTCGTCCGAGAAGGACTTAGTAAACTCTGGGGGGTGGAGGCGGTGATTGCCAAACCAAAAAAAAAAGAGACGTAAGTCCTTGTTATTTCGAGGGGACCCTCAGGTTTTGACAGGGGGGCAAGCACGGGAAGGGGTGAATGAAGGAATAGAGGGGGGGCCGGGGAGACAGATTCAAAGGCAATGGTTGGGGGACTGGACAGGGGGGAGAGAATTAGGTCTCCATTGAACCAAACGGAAAGGGTGAAACAGTTGAGGGGCTGCCGGGATTCAGAGAGAGCCCAAAACACGGAGGAGAGAAAAGATATAAAGTCCGCACACACGGGGGCTGGGTGTTACATGGGGGGGAACCAGGAATGTCTTTGTCTCATGAGCCTACGGCTTCTCACCGGTGTGGACGGTTGCGAGGGGGGTAGAAAAAACTGGGGCCGAGCATTGAACCCCATTCAAATCAGACGGGGGGGGTTAAAAAACGCAGGGGACTCATAATTATTGACCTTCTCAAACGAGCCTCGAAAACTCTGGTTAAGACTCGGACGAAAAAGAAGGAAAAACTAAAAAAGGGGAAGGGGTGGCCGCTTACCAAGGCCTTTACCACGGTTTACGTTGGACGGTTTTCAACCTGGGGGAATAAAAAAAGCCCAGTGTTTAGCTTGGTCTTGAGCACTTTGTTCGACCCTCCGGAACGTTTTGGGTCAGTTAGGACTGTGCGGAAGAGACAAAAGGAGGGAAGGCGAGACAAAGTGGAAAGGAAGGAACGACTGGAAGAGGACAAAAGGAAAAAATGTGCTTGCCACCAACTGACTATGACC